>Ga0193751_1001260_pt1 | contig 16524 bp, 13 predicted proteins | sample L1c2metaG_FD_143050 | JGI IMG/M metagenome (GOLD analysis project Ga0193751, IMG submission 143050) | Soil microbial communities from a riparian zone of the East river system, Colorado, United States - L1c2 | ecosystem: Environmental > Terrestrial > Soil > Riparian zone | place: USA: East River... | reverse complement strand
GGATGGGTGAAATCTTGCGGGAGCTGCAGGCACGTTTTCGTCACATCGTGATCGATTCCCCGCCTTTGCTCATGGTGACAGATGGGACCATCCTATCGACCTTGGCCGATGGCGTCATTCTCGTCGTCGAGGCCGGAATCACTCCCCGCAAAGCTGTCGTACGCGCATGCAGATTGCTGCAGGGAGCGGGTGCGAAAACGTTGGGCGTGGCGCTTAACAAAGTTGACTGGCGGTTTGACGGGTACTATGGGTCCTACTACTACGACAATTACGGCGAAGCCACGCAAGCAAAGTCGTAGCCATTTCCTGAATTGAATCCAACAAATAATTGTTCCGTGTTCTGTTCCCAGGTTCTTGCCTACAGCCTCGATTCGCGCCGGCGGGCGACAATATTTCTTGCTGCCATCGCCCTCCCCGGAATACTGCTGATCGTACAGGTCGCACGGATCGCGGTCGCTGACCATTGGGGAGAGTCGACAAAGTTGGCGGACGTGAGCCGAGCAGCGAAGCTCGATCCGCTCAACCCCGAGTATCAATACCGAATGGGATTGTTCTATGAATACGACTGGGAACACATGGATGTAACCGAGGCCGTCCGCCATTTTAAAGAGGCCACGACCCTACAGCCCAATCGCGCCGATTATTGGTCCGGCCTGGGGCGCGCGTGCTTCACGGCTGGTGATGATCCTTGTGCCGATCAAGCTTACGAAAATGCGGTTCGGCTTGCTCCGGGGATTCCACATTATCAGTGGGAGATCGCAAACTACTATCTGCTGGGAGGCCACCAAAAGGAATCGCTCTCGCATTTCCGCCGCTTTCTGGAATTGAGCCCTGACGATCCCGCGCCAACGTTTAGCGTCTGTTTGCGGGCTTTTAGCGATCCAGAAATGATTTGGCGAACCCTGCTGGCGGACAAGGGCGATGCCAAACTGAAATTGGCCTACGTCAATTTCTTAAATAAGAGCGGCCGTTCTGAAGCTGCGTATCAATTTTGGAATGAAATCACGGCCAGTGGTTCAAAAGTGTCTTTTTCAGCAGTAGAGCCGTACCTCGATCAACTCATTGCCAGCAATCACGTCGAGCAGGCGTCCAAGGTTTGGCAGGACCTGGAAAGGCTCGGAGTAATCCAAAGGCCGGGAACCGGCGATTCCGCCAACCGCGTCTTCAATGGCGACTTCGAACAAGAACCTCTGGATTCCGGCTTTGATTGGCGCCATCAGACACAGGAGTATCTTACTTTGGATTTCGCAGATAGGGATTGCTACGGGGGTAGGCGGTGTTTGCGAGTTGATTTTACTGTCCCCAACAACGCTGACTACGAGCCGGTTTATCAAATTGTGCCGGTTCTACCCAACCAGCTGTACTCGCTCACGGCTTATGCGCGCTCGTCCGACATTTCCTCGGATGCTGGTCCACGATTGCGAGTGGTCGATCCGGAGTGTCCTGTCTGTTTGTCTGGGGAGAGTCAGTCCTCAGTGGGAACGACTGAGTGGCACGAAATCTCGCTCGGCTTTAACACTGGCCCCAACACGCGGGCAGTTCGGATCTCGGTGTGGCGACCGCGCGGCCGCTCCTTTCCGATGGAGATTCAAGGACATTTTTGGCTCAGTGCAGTCTCCCTGAAAGCAGCGTCAGCAAACCAGGTGATGCTGCAGTGATCGTTTCCTCCCCGTTATCGAATCCGACCCCAGTCTCCCTTCGTCCGGAGGTTGCACGGCCAGAGGAAACAATGTGGATTTCTGGGGCCCGGATCGGGCTCGTTGCGCTGCTTTGTGCAGCGCCGCTCGCGTTCGGAGCCGTCCAGGTCTGGGCTTGGTCGGCCCTTGCTGTTGTCTCGGTCGGCCTGCTCTTCTGTTGGGGTATTGGATGCGCGCGCCAAAAAACGTTGACCATTCGATGGTCTCCGCTGTACGTTCCCGCACTCTTATTCTTCTTGCTTTGTGTGATTCAATTCCTGGTTGGTCTTTCGCTGGACAAGGTCGGCACTCGGGAAGCTCTCATAAAGTTAACTACATACTTGCTCCTGTTCTTCATGGGAGGGCAGCTATTCGCAACCGCATCACCAAGATTTTGGCGGGGATTCGGGTTGATAGTCACGGTCTATGCTTTCGCTTTATCCGTCTTCGCTATCGTTCAGTTCTTTTCGGGCCCGGATCTGCTCTACTGGTCAATCAAGCCGCGATGGGGCGGAGCAGTATTTGGCCCCTACGTTAACCGTAGCGATTACGCTGGCTTGATGGAGATGCTGCTACCGATAGCCAGTGCGTATCTACTGGGGCAAACCGGACGTCATCCCTTGCGTTGGCTCGGGGTATTTGCCGTGCTAGTTGCATTCGCCTCAGTTGAACTCTCCGGAGCGCGGGGTGGAGTGGTTTCGCTTCTTATCGAAATTGGGCTCTTTGGTATCCTCTTCGGCCGGTCGCGCCTATTCGGCAGGCGCTACACGGCGACCGCGGCTGCTGTGGCAATCGTTTCGGTCGTTGCCGTACTTCTCTGGATTGCTCCGCCGGAGATACTTGCCCGGTATCAGACTCTGGTGAAGTCTCCTGACCTGACTCTAGGGACGAGGGCACAGATGGCGATGGGCGCCTTGCGCTTGTTTCGGGACAACCCATGGATTGGGACAGGTATAGGAAGCCTTGAGACAGCTTATCCACGGTACCAAAGTGTCTTTCCTGAGAACGTCATTGAACATGCGCATAATGATTTCGTCGAACTGATGGCAGAAACGGGAATAGTGGGCCTGATGCTGGCCCTTGTAGGTCTACAGATATTCTTTGGGACTGTATTTCGCAAGGCCAGGTTGAAGTTCGATGACCTGGCGGGCTGGATAGGTTTGGGATCTGCCGTGGGCTGTTGCGGTGTGCTGGTGCATAGCTTCACGGATTTTAATTTGCACATTCCCGCAAACGCTGCCTGGTTTGTCGCCTGCGTGGCAATCAGCCAAGCTCACACACGTTCCAAATGCAAATCTCTAATCAATGATCGAACACCGCTGAGCAGAATTCCTTCTGATGCAAATTCACTATCTCCAGCCAAGGTGTAAGGTTTCGAGTTGGAGGTTCTGAGAGGTGCGCAACAGACGCTCGGAATGGCCCCTAAACCACGTTGGCTCGTCGAGATCTGCCTGGGCGAATATCACCCTACCGGGCGAAACAAAGAATTCCAAGAAGTTTTTGAAGTTTTCTGGCGCAACGGATATGTGGCTAGAACAGCAAACCCAACTCGTCGGCTAATCTCAAGAGAAGACGTCAAACGTCGGCTCCATATGGGATTCGTAGACTTCGGTTCACACAACTCTCTCTTTGTCCCTTCTAGCTACTGAGATGCTTAGCTTGCGTGTAATTCCAAATTGTCGATAGTGCTCCAAGCAAACCTATGTCTAAATGCATCCTAGTCACTGGATCCTGTGGTCTGATCGGGTCTGAAGTGGCTGTATTTTTCGCGCGACGGGGCTTCCGAATCGTTGGCGTCGACAGCAACCACCGCGCAGTCTTCTTCGGCCCCGAAGGCGACACTGGTTGGATGCGCGATCGCTTGCAGCGAGATCTGCTGGGCTATCGCCACGAGGCGACTGACATTCGTGATCGTGAGCGTGTACTTACCTTGATGAGGGAGGTACGCCCCGACATCATCATTCACACTGCGGCACAACCGTCGCACGATAAGGCCGCCGCAATTCCATTCCTCGATTTTGAAGTCAATGCCCTCGGGACGCTCCACCTTTTGGAGGCGGCTCGACGATTCTGTCCCGAGTCCCCGTTTGTGCACATGTCGACGAACAAGGTCTATGGCGATCGACCGAACACGATCCCGCTCAAGGAACTCGAAACTCGCTGGGAGTACAACGATCCAGCCTTCGTCAATGGCATTCCTGAAAACTTCCCAATCGACCAGAGTAAGCATTCGATCTTCGGTGCGTCTAAGGTCGCCGGCGACGTGATGGTGCAGGAGTATGGTCGCTACTTCAACATGCCGACCTGCTGCCTCCGCGGCGGGTGTCTCACAGGACCAAATCATTCGGGGGTCGAATTGCACGGGTTTCTCAGCTACCTCATTAAGTGCAACGTTCAGGGTGAGGAGTACCGTGTTTATGGATATAAGGGCAAGCAGGTGCGGGATAACCTCCACGCCGAGGATGTCGCACGGTTCATTTTCGAGTTCGTCAGGGCCCCACGGGTCGCGGAAGTCTACAACCTAGGAGGAGGAAAAGACAACTCCTGTTCGATTCTGGAGGCATTCCGACTAGCTGCAGAAACCACTGGTCGTGAAATGAAGTGGCGTTACATAGACGAGAATCGGATTGGCGACCACATCTGCTACTACAGCGATCTACGAAAGATGAAAACGCACTTTCCAGCTTGGGAAGTCGCTAGACCGCTGAGGACCATTTTCCAGGAGAACGCGGCCATGTGGGAGTCGCGACTCTTGGTAAACCGAATGACGCCAAGAACCGCTGCACAAAATGAGATCCGCACCAGGCCTCATACCACGTCACTTTCGAAAGCTGAGCCCATTTGCTCCGTCCTGGTTCCATCCTGTGACGCCTATTCAGATCTCTGGCGACCGTTCTTCACAATGTTCTGGAGACATTGGCCCGATTGTCCCTTTCCAGTGTATTTGGGCTGCAACGAGAAGACATTCTCACATACTGGAGTTGAGATCATTCATGCCAATCATGGTACCAACTGGACGAATCGAGTCCGGCAACAACTAACAGCCGTACCGACCCCGTATGTACTCCTAATGCTGGAAGACTTCTTTCTTAGGAAGCCCGTATCAACCCAAGATGTGATCCGGCATCTCTCAACTCTGGTTGAAGTGGAGGGACATATGCTCCGGTTGGTGCGCCGTCCCGCCCCCGTAGGTTCACCTTCTCAGCACGCCAACACAGCTGTGATCGAGGTCGGCGAACCCTATCGCGTGAGCACGCAGGCCGCAATTTGGAACAAAGCGACTCTTCTTGCGCTGATGCGGGATCATGAATCGATTTGGGACTTTGAGACCGAAGGCACCCGGAGGAGCGGTAATTACACGGAAGGTTTTTATGGCACACTGACCGATGTCCTGCCGTACGGCCATCATGTGGTCGAAAAGGGTAAGTGGTTTCGCAAAGAAGCTGCTTGGTGCGGGAAGGCAGACATCGGCTGTGACTTTGCGCAGCGGGCCATCATGTCGCACCGCGAGGACCTGAGCTGGAAGTGCTGGAAGGCGCGTTCGGTGGTGTTGAACTGCATTCCCTGGAAACCGCGGCTCGCACTCAGAGCCGTCATCGCTCGTGTTGACCGTTTCGGATTGGTCCTACGATCGTCGAAAAAGGCATGACCATGCTTCATCTGACGAGATCTTGGTGGAGAATTCCCCTTCTCACACAGGCGGGAAAATGCGAGTCCTGAAGAACATCGCAGCTGCGCTGGGAACACAGGTGTGGTCGGGCCTGTTGGGACTTCTGATTCTTCCCGTACTTGTGCGGTCCTTCGGCGTGCAAGCCTACGGCATACTCGCCCTGTCTCTGTCCATCATCGGCATCGCTTCCGTGTGCGACCTAGGAATCGGTCGTGCGGTGTCCAAGTACATCTCGGAGGAAACAGACACACTGGCGGACAATCTCGCTGAGCGACACGTACCGACCGCCTTAACAATGGTGGCGCTGCTCTCAATATTGACAACGGGCGCCCTCTTTCTGAGCGCACCATATCTAGTCACTACTGTTTTCAAGATTCCGCACGCGCTTTCCCACAGCGCGTACCTATCATTCGTATATACATCACTAGCGATGCCCGCCGTGCTGACCCGAATCCTCCTGGACGGCATCCTAGTCGGGCACCACCGAATTACATCCTTAAGCGGTATCAACGCGGCCTCTAACACTCTGAAGATGACAGCGGGCCTGATCATCGCTCTTTCGGCCGCCCGGATCGAAGTACTGGTCATGGCTTACGTGGTGATTACATATCTCCAAGCCTTTGCCTTGGCGTGGCTCTGCATTTGCGGAGCGCAGCAGCTCGTGCGTTTGCGACTGGGATGGCGAAAGGAAATAGCTGTAAAGCTCATAAAGCTCGGGTCGCTTAGTACCCTTGCAAACTCGACCACCTATCTCTTCCTATATCTAGATCGATGGCTCATAGCAATCTTTCTGCCGATTGAAGTTGTCGGTATATACTCTGTCACATTTGATATCGCCTCTAAGCAGTGGTATTTGGCAAATAGTATCTCTCAAGCCTATTTTCCAGTGTTCAGTCAGTACAGTCGGTCCCGGTTGGATCTCACCCGAAATTATCTCGTTGCGACAAGGTTGTCTGTCGCCGCCGTCACGGGGGCCGGTCTCATACTTGCAATCTTTCAGCGTCCCCTGCTCACTTACTGGATCGATCCTCGTTTCGCTGCGGCTGCAGCTCCGATAGGTTCGGTATTGTCTCTGGCGCTGATGGTAGCGTGCTATGCGAACATACCCGTGACAGCTCTGCTTGCAGCATGTGAGAAGCCCGCGGTTATCACCAAGCTGTACTCTGCCGGAATTGTCCTGCACACACTAGTGAGCATCACAGCAATCCCAATGCTGGGTGGCTTAGCAGTAGCGATAGGTCTTGCGACAAGTTACGTATTTGTAATGCTGGGTGCGTCGCTCTGGCTTACCAGGCGCACTCTAGCCGTTAAACTAAATGAATTGCTCCGACATTGCTTCATTGGTCCATGGGCGGCGGCGTTGTTGACGATAGTTCCGTTAAGTGTGCTCGTCAGATCTCGGCTGTCCAATTTGACAAGCGTTCTGGCCGCGATGTCCGCAGCATACGCACTCTATCTCTGCTTCGCGTGGCGCTTTTCTTACAGTCGAGATGAAAGAACCGCAATCTCGAACAGGATCGCGTATGCGGCCTCTGAAATGATCATGCGTCCACGAGCGAAAGGCGTGAGTGAGCCGGCTGGGTAAAATTCCATCCGTCGCTCGTCGGATCGGATTGACTGTCGAGGGTTTGTTGGTCGCTCGAAAACTCGACTAATGCACATTACCTGTTTGCTTAACGACGGGTTTGTCAGCCTCATTGCATGACGTGGAAGTGTGTGATACACGGACCTGTTGCGTTACTGTGACGACGCACGTCATGCGTTGTGTCTATCCAATAGTGTTTTGCACATGGCAGCACAAGAGATCAGAGATCAATCGATAGATGGGGTCGGCCTCTTCAGACGAACCGAGATAAGAGACCGAGTGCTTCGACGAACGCTCCGCCGGCTCAGGGATTTCTATCGGCAAGTGCCCTTCGCATACTCAATATGCCGAGGCGATTACGTCGGTGCACCACATCCGGTAAAAATGCGAATTCTTAAGCGCCATATCCCAGGCCATGGTCAATGCGTGTTCGTCGAAACGGGTACATTCCTCGGCGATACCGTCGCTGCCCTGAAGAAAAGTTGCAAGAAGATCGTATCGATCGAGATCGATCCAGCCCTCTATCAAATCTGCCTAAAGCGTTTCGAGAATGATCCGAATGTCGAACTGCTGTTGGGGGATTGCATTGAGCGGCTGCCAAGGGTGCTTGAAATGCTCGGCGAGTCGGCAGTCTTCTGGTTGGATGGTCATTGGAGTGGTGGAGCTACCGGACTCGGACAGGTCGATGATCCCATCATGATTTCCCTTTCGCAGATTGCAGGTCACACCATAAAGACACACACGATCATGATCGATGATGCCCGTTGCTTTGATGGGTCTAATCACCGGCCGGATCTGTCGGAGGTCCTTGGCACCCTCCAAAATATCAACCGCTCATACCGAATACTGGTCCATCACGATATTATCGTCGCCACTCTGTAGCGTGATTTGGCGAGTTGACAAGGTGGGGCGTTGCGTAATTAAGGCGGTTTCAGAATCGTCATAAGCAGTAACCCATGAACAAGTTGCAGGCAGTGCTGACGAATGACATGGTCCGATACAGTGCAGGCAGGGCCATGCAGCACCCAGCGCGGAGTAGCAAACACCGAGGAAGTGGTACTCGGTCAATACAATGGGTGCGTCCACTCGAGTTTTTGGTTATCTTTCTACCGACGCTCCAAAGTTACTATTTTTATAATCTTGGCCTTGCGCCATTCCCTGCGATAGCGTTACTTCTCATCGTGTTGTTGTGTGCACTGAAAGGAAGTACCGCGACTCGTACTGATGTGACCTATGCGGTCGGAGTTCTGGCTCTATTCGGTGCAAGCTGTCTGTGGGGAGCGATGCGGAATCCGACGGGAATATCGGTCAAGAACATTGTCGGGACCGTTATGGGACCGTGCTTTGCCCTTGGCTTAGTATCATATTTTCGCCATCGGACTTCGGCACTGAAGACGTATCTTCAGGTTACGCTCATCGTCCATGTAGTGGCGATTACGGTCCAATATATGGCTTACTATGGCTTTGGCTTCTATCTAGATCTGCTGGCCCCTATCACAGGAGAGCCGCAGCGGCATGTTGGTGCCGGGCTGATCACTGGAATTAGTCGTGCGACGGGATTGTTCAATGAGCCCGCGGTGTATGCATTGTTCGTTATAACTCTCCTCTTCATGTTGACCCGTTTCAGGGAAGCACTTTCACCTTTACATATTGTTGCACTAATGACAGTTCTGTTTAACTTCTCGCTTCTCGGCCTCGGTTTGCTGGTGTTCTTTCTATCAACCTATTGGTTGTCGAGCAACGTGCGGATGTGGGCGAAGGTTCTTGCGTTAGCATTAGCCGTTGGCGTGCTGCAGTTCGCGTTCGCCGAACGGGTCATTCAAAATGCGTCGCTCCGCGTTGACAACATACTTACGAACCCTGCATCCGACGGTTCATACAACTCTCGTTTCGTCGACACCTGGAATTTTGCGTCGACGTTGCCTGCGGCCTCGCGGATATGTGGAATCGGATTGGGAAATATCGGCGAGTTTCTGAATTATGGGTCTACGTATGCGTTCTTTCTCATCTATCTCGGCATGGCTGGAACGGTCGTTCTTCTCGGGTTAGGTGTGTACTATCTCCGATATGTGTGCAGCGCGAGGGTGACGGTGCTAGTTTTTATCGCCATACTGCTAGCAGGAACCCTCATGCCGACTTATATGATGTTCTGGCTTATGGTGGCATGTACGGCAACCTTAGAGAGAGAGGCTGGAACTGGGATGACCCGACGTATGAGGTACGTGACCTGGATGCAGTGCATCCCGTAGCGCCGTGTGAATCGCTTGAATCACACTGCGTCTCGCTCCCCGGCACGGTTGCGCAATGCGCGACGGTTCCTAAGAATTTGCGGATTCTTCGGATTCGATCCTAGGCGGTTCTTGAAGAACATGATCGGTATTCCTGGGTTCGTGCGCGATTCCTTCTCGTACACGCGCCAATCTCCGCCTCGCGCATTCCGAATTCGATTTGCGGATCTATTTCCTGTGCTAGATGAACGTTCGCAGTCTGCCGGAGTTGTCGGCGGTCATTATTTTCACCAGGACCTCTGGGCCGCACGGAAGATATGCCTGCGGCGACCTGAAAAGCACATCGACATAGGATCTCGAATTGATGGCTTCGTGGCTCATCTGCTTTCTTTTATGCCAGTCACTGTAATCGATATTAGAGAGATAGAGAGCACTGTCGCGGGTCTCGATTTCATCCTGGACGACGCAACACTTCTCAGGAACTTCCCGGATTCCAGTGTTCCATCCCTTTCGAGCCTTCACGCGGCAGAGCACTTTGGCCTCGGGCGCTATTCTGACCCTGTTGACCCACATGCGTGCTTTAGGTTTATGGCCAGTCTTCAACGCGTCCTATGCGAAGCAGGCAGGTTGTATTTTTCAGTTCCCATTGGAAGGGAGCGCGTCGACTTCAATGCTCACCGCGTTTTCGAGCCGAGGACCGTGCTTTCAGCGTTTTCAGGTTTGTTCCTCGTGTCCTTCTCTTACGTGGATGATGCTGGGCACCTATACGAAGATCAAGATCCAACGAATATGCCCGAAATTGAGTACGGTTGCGGTCTGTTCGAGTTCACAAAGCCTCGGGCCATCGTGGAAACGCCTCTCGAAGAATGGCTGAAAACGGCAGATGCCTAGGTTGAAACAGGTAAAGGCTAACGACACCTGTGTTGCCATCAGTCTGCTTTGACCATCACGTCCTTAGCGATTGCGCACCGCCTCACATGTTTGAAAAAACTGTTTCCAGCGATTTTCCGCCAGCATTTGCACGTCCTGACCACCAGAGCACCTTTCTGTGCGCGAGAAATTAACTCCGCGTTGAGGTGAGTGATGACTTCGAAACCGGTAACGTTCCTCAATTCGGCGCAGCTGCTTGCATCCCTGGGAGACGAAGACTCATACGAGGTTCGGACCCGTGCTCACCTGTATCTGAGCAGCAAGCACAACCGTGGGCAGCATGATCGCAGATTAGGAGTGGAGGCTGGAGCGCCCAGCGAGCGAGTCCTTGCCCTTATCGGCTCGTATTTTACTGGCCAGGAACAAAAATGGAATTACTTCGGCCCAATCATTGAGCAATACCTCGGTCGAGCCCCTGTGAGAATTCTAGACGTCGGCAGCAGTATCGGAAATGCGTCCGTTGCATTATCTTGGCGCTACCCCGAAGCCGACGTGACTGGATTTGAGATCGAGTCCGAGGCGGTGGAACTGGCCCGTGTGTTGGCGCGAGGTCGTACCCGCTGCCGTTTTATGCACGCGCCTATCGAGAGCCTCGGGGATAATGATGGTGTCTTTGATTTCATTCACTGTTGCAATGTTCTCGAACATGTGGAGAATCCGAAAGCAGTGCTTCGTCGTTTAGTTGCGTCGCTCGCGCGAGGCGGAGTCATACTGATCACCGGACCTAACTACCTTTTTCCGTGGGAGCACCACGTGCATTGTTGGATGCTGCCGGGGGGGCCAAAGCCACTTGTGAAATGGATATTGAGGCGAAGAGGTGACCAAAATCCATCCTTCATTGACCACCTCCGTCTTGATATCAACACATGCAGCGTCAAGCGCTGGCTGCGAGCTTGCGGTGATGTGGAGTGGCGCGACCTGAGCCATGCCAAAGTCGACGAGATTTTGAATGGGGATGAAAATGGTCTGTTCGCTCCCAGACTGGTTGCCAGGATCAAGGCGATTCACCTGAACGGGATCGTTGCCAAGGTCGCCCGGTTGTTCCCGCTTACGCCATCGATGGTGTTGCTTGTGAAGAAATCAGGGGTGTCCCGTAGCGGAACGAGTCAAGGAAGGCAAGGTTAGAAATGCCAGAGGGAGCACGGCCACGGCCTATCCTCACAATCGTCACACCGACATACAATCGTTTGTCTTCCCTGCAGGAATGTCTCCATTCGGTCGCTACCGAGATGGGAAGTTCGTCGGTAGAGGTGATAGTAGTTGATGATGCCTCGAACGACGGGAGTTGGCATTGGCTTCAAACGATTGAATGCAGATATAGTGTTCATGTTCGGTCAGTTCGTCTGAGTGAGAACCGCGGCCCTGGTTCCGCGCGAAACGTCGGCCTCGAGATGGCCAAGGGCGATTATTTCTGTCCGCTCGACAGCGACATGATTCTGATGGGCGGGGCAAAACGTACCCTCGAAGATGCGATTGCTACGAATCCCGACGTTCCACTCCTTCTCTTTCCATGTATCGAATACCCGGCGATGCGGCGACTGGACGCGTTGAAAGGCAATCGTGCCGTCTCGCGAGATGATCTCCTGTACGAGCACGTGCGTGGTGAACTGATCCCTGTAGCCAAGGTCGGCTACTTCCGGGATCGGGGCCTACGGTACCCTGAGTTCCGTTCAGGAGGCGAGGGAATTCTCTGGATCCGGGCATTAGCCGACGGCCCTGCGCTGTTCGTTGATGAGCCCATCGTCTATTACCGTACCGATGTTCCAGGCCGACTTTGTACAGCGGGCCACCAACTCCGGAGATCTGCAGAACTGGCTGAAATTGCTGATGCAATGCTTGACCTCTTTCCCGTTCCTCTGCCGTCGGACGCCCGCAGTGCCAAGGCCCGGCGGATGATGACCTCGGGCACTTATCACCTCTTAGCTGGACACAGCAGGCTCGCGCGAGAACGGCTCCGAGGAGCGCTTGCTCTCGGAAGTCGCATGGCTCTTCCTGTTCTGGCAGCTTCTATGTTCGGCGTGCGCATCTGTCGCGCAGCATTTCGAGTTCTGAGGCCGGCGCCGACAGCTCCTCCTTCGCTCGGCTCAGTGCGGGGCATTCCAGAATGCTGAACCTCCTGCACGCGACGCTACACCGTCCGGAACGTGGCTGGGACCCTGTGCCGGGTTCGCACGTCACGGTCTACGCTGCTTATGCGACCGAGACGTTCGACCGAGATGTTGTGCCGATGCTCGAAGCCAAATTGGGCTCTCTCGCGGGCAGACGTGTGCTCGATCTCGGTGGCGGACCCGGCAACTACAGCATCGAGTTTTGCCGTCACGGTGCAAAAGTTTTCTGGCACGACGTAAGTCGCCGATATATGGACTTGGCTCGGGCGAATGCCGAAGACGCCGGTGTTGCGGTGGAGTTTTCCTTGGGATATCTGGAGCAAGCTCGAAGCCTTCTTGACGGAGAATTCGACCTTGTGTTCTGCCGCGTGTGTTGGTACTACTGCATGGATGACCGGCGTTTTGCAGGGATGCTGTATTCGCTTATTAAGCCCGGCGGCGCCGGGTACATAGAGTGCAACACTCCGGCATTCGCTAACGCTAAGGGTCTCCGAAGACTGCAGTACTTCTTCAACGACCGGCTATGGCTGAAACTCGGCCACCCTTACCCGCCCCACGGTCGGGTCGAGAATTTGGTTAGGCGTTTTCCGATCAGTCATATCGATGTCGACTACAGCTCCGTCTACATTGACCGAATCTTCTTTTTGAAGGCGCAGGGTAGACCGACAAACGGCGGCGTCGCATGTGGATAGGACCGCGGTATTTAGTCCGCTTCGACGACATCTGCCCCACGATGAAGTGGACAGTGTGGCATCGAATCGAGGCGATCTTGCGATCTCATGGCGTGCGACCTCTCCTGAGTGTTATCCCGGACAATCAGGACAGTAGTCTCCATTTTGAGGCCGCCGATCCCCACTTCTGGGAACGGGTTCGCCAGTGGCAATCCTGGGGATGGAGCATCGGCCTGCACGGCTATCAGCACAAGTACACTTCCGACTCTGCTGGAATCGTCGGGATTAAGCATGCGAGCGAGTTTGCCGGCGTTCCCCTGCGACAACAGCTCGACTCCCTCCGCAAAGCTGCAGCGATCTGTCGTAATCAGGGCGTCGAACCTCGGGTGTGGGTTGCACCGGGGCATTCTTTCGACCGCACTACTGTCACTTTACTAAGTGAGATTGGAATTTCGTGCATCAGTGACGGATTTTTTATAACACCCCGCCGCGATGCAGACGGTGTACTCTGGGTTCCCCAACAACTATGGCGGTTTCGCCGCCTTCCGCTTGGCGTGTGGACAGTGTGCTTTCACGCCAACAGATGGAGCGGGTGCGATATCGACAACTTTGCGTCTGCCATCGCCTCATTCCGCCACTTCATCGTGGGTTTCGACGACATCGTGAAAACCTACTGCTCAGCTCGTTGTGCTCCGGTAGATGGTCTCGCTCCCAAGCTGTACCGGTATCTTGTCCGTAGGCGGCGGGGTATTGCCGCCACTGCTGTTAACCCCAAATTCACTTGATCCGCATCGCCCACATCATAACGACGCTTTCGACGGGCGGAGCCGAGACGATGCTCTATAACCTGCTGTCCTCGATGGACCGACAGCAGTTCGGCGCCGAGGTATTTTCGCTTGCGGACGTCGGTTCGACCGGGGCGAGGATCGTCGCTGACCTTGACATTCCCGTGTTCTCTTTAAGGCCGACGAGCAGCGGAACAAGGGCCTCCAGCGCCCTGCGGCTGTTGGCCCATCTCCGACGCAGTCGTCCACATATCGTTCAGACTTGGATGTATCATGCCAATCTCCTCGGTGGTATCGCCAGCCGGGCACTCGGTCGACCGGTGATCTGGAACATCCGACACGGCAGTTTGGCTCATCTCAAACGCCGGACTCTATTCATTTCGCGCTTGTGTTCGTTGATGTCTTCCACCGTACCGGCGCGCATCATATGCTGCTCGTCGGACTCGTTGGAGCGGCACGTCGCCGCGGGCTACGTCCGTGCTCGTATGACAGTGATCCCTAATGGGTTCGATCCCTCTCGTTTCCAGCCAAGTGCGACTTTGAGGCAATCATTCCGGCACGAGGTGGGAGTCAGTACAGACACGCCATTAGTCGGCCTCATTGCCAGATTCGATCCGGCGAAGGACCATGAGACTTTCCTGCGTGCCGCGGCTCGGGTTCACGCCCAGTGCCCAGATGCGCGATTCCTGCTTTGCGGCAAGGATGTGGACACCGGGAATCGACGCTTGATGAATTGGATCGATCAAGTGGCACTGCGGGATTGCTGCCTGTTGTTGGGGCTGCGCGACGACGTGCCTCGGATTCTCGCCGGCCTCGATGTCCTGGTATCTTCCTCAACCTGCGAAGGCTTTCCTAATGTGCTCGGCGAGGCCATGGCTTGTGGCCTACCGTGTGTTGCCACCGACGTCGGCGACTCCGGATTCGTCGTGGGAGCGGCCGGAAGGCTCGTGCCTCCCGGCAACCCTGAAGCCTTGGCGGCCGGATGTTTGGATGTGATCGAAGTGGGCCCCCAAGGAAGATCGGAATTGGGCGCCGCCGCACGGCTGCGAATAGAAACCCACTTCAGCTTGGCGGCCATTGCGGCCCAATACCAGGATCTGTACGCGAAGGTATTCGAAGCATGTGCGGCATAGTCGGTTTCATCGATGGTTCGGGAAACCATACGCGCGACACTATGCGCGGCATCGCGGAGCACATGTCCGCGACACTTCGTCATCGAGGTCCCGACGATGGCGGTATCTGGATCGACTCTCAGGTTGGCCTAGCGCTCGGCCATCGTCGGCTGTCAATTCTAGATCTCTCGCCCACAGGTGCGCAGCCCATGGTCTCCTCCTGCGGCCGCTATGTCATTGTGTTTAACGGCGAAATATACAATTTCCAGGAGCTGCGCAATCAGTTGAAATCTTGCGGTTGGCCCTTCCGCGGCTCCTCCGATACAGAAGTCATCCTCGCCGCCGTGTCCGAATGGGGCATCGAGACCTCGCTGAAGCGCCTCAATGGCATGTTCGCGTTCGCCCTCTGGGACAGCGCGGAGCGCGTCCTTCATTTGGCCCGCGATCGCGCCGGCGAGAAACCGCTATATTACGGCCGCATCGGTTCGTCGTTCGCGTTTGCATCGGAGCTGAAGGCGCTACGGGCGCACCCTGACTTCCTCGCCAGCTTGGACCGCGAGGCGCTGGGGCTCTATATTCAGCGCGGATATGTGCCTGCGCCCCGTTCCATCTACAAGAATATTTACAAGTTGCCACCTGCCTGCTATCTGGTTGTGAGGTCGGTTGATAGCCCTGGTTGTCCTGCGCCAATCCCGTACTGGTCTGCCAAAGAAGCAGCCGAAAACGGGATCGCGTCACCTTTCCGAGGCGACTCATATGAAGCAGTCCGGGAATTAGATTCACTTCTCAGAGACGCGGTGCGACTAAGAATGATCGCCGACGTTCCAGTTGGCGCCTTTCTATCCGGCGGTATCGACTCTTCCACCATAGTCGCCTTGATGCAGATACAGGACTCGAACCCAGTCAAGACTTTCAGTATTGGATTCGGCGAATCAGCGTACGATGAGGCCGCCAGCGCACGCAGAGTAGCCCGTCATCTGGGGACCGAGCACACCGAACTTTACCTGGAGCCCAAGCAGGTCATTGATATTGTTCCTCGCCTCCCAACGCTCTATGATGAGCCCTTCGCTGATTCTTCCCAGATCCCGACGTTTCTCATTTCTCAGCTGGCGCGCCAGCACGTGACTGTCAGCCTTTCCGGCGATGGGGGAGATGAGCTGTTTGGTGGCTATAAGCTCTACAAAGCTGGCCGCCTCCTGTGGAGAACCTTTGGCTGGATGCCGGCGGCCTCCCGCCGAGCAATTGGAATCACGCTCCAATCCGCACCACTGCGCGCCTTAGACCTCGCGTTCGGTTGGTTGTCTCCCATGCAAGGAAACTTGGGCCGCAGCAGTTCGATTGGCGACAAGCTTCGTAAGCTCGCGCCGGTGCTTATCAGTGCCGAACCGGATCGAATGCGTAGCATTTTGGTTGCGAACTGGAGGGACTCCGAAGCCATTGTACTGGCCTCCAAAATGGCCGCCCAGTCGCCTTCCGTCGGGGAAAATTGGCCGGCATTGACAGATTTCGTGCAACAGATGATGTACTCCGACTTCGTCACCTATCTTCCCGACGATATTCTCGTCAAGGTCGATCGGGCCAGCATGGGGGTGAGTCTGGAGACGCGCGTTCCCTTTCTCGATCACCGAGTAATCGAGTTCGCCTGGCACATACCGCTTCATCTGAAGTTTCACGGCGGCACCACAAAGTGGATTCTGCGGCAGTTGCTTTACCGGTATGTCCCGCGCGAGTTGGTGGATCGGCCGAAATCGGGTTTCGC
>Ga0193751_1001259_pt1 | contig 16528 bp, 15 predicted proteins | sample L1c2metaG_FD_143050 | JGI IMG/M metagenome (GOLD analysis project Ga0193751, IMG submission 143050) | Soil microbial communities from a riparian zone of the East river system, Colorado, United States - L1c2 | ecosystem: Environmental > Terrestrial > Soil > Riparian zone | place: USA: East River... | reverse complement strand
GGACGATATTCGTGGGCGATTTGCGGTGTTTGGCCGATTCGATTGTGAGTTGCTGCGACGCGATACCATGCGCCGGATTCCAGGATTTCGGGAGAGATCATCCTCGACAAATTCATGACTCCAGACAAACCCCAATCTCCCGACGATCGCCTGCAGCATGAATTCAATCGCTGGGCCGATGAGGGTGAGGGCGCGAAGATGGAGCGCCATCATCTCGACATCACCGAGAAAACGATGCGCCGCATGGACCTGCGTCCGGGGGAGCGCATTCTTGATCTGGGGTGCGGTTCGGGTTGGGCGACTCGCTTGCTCGCGCGCATCGTTGGCGAAGGGCCGCAGAGTTTTGGGCAGGTGGTCGGGGTCGACATTTCCGACGAAATGATCCGGCAGGCTCGGGCCGCTTCGAAGGAATTCGACAACGTAATGTTCGTGGTGGGCTCGTCGGCGCAGATTCCATGGGAAGAAAACTTTTTTGACAAGGTGCTATCGGTTGAGTCGTTTTATTACTACCCGGATCAGGAACGCGCGCTGGCCGAGTTGTTTCGCGTCATGGCGCCGCATGGACGGCTGTTCATTTTGATCAATCTCTACAAAGACAATCCGTATTCGCTGCAATGGGTGCCAAAGTTGAAGGTGCCGGTGCATTTGCGGTCGGCGGCGGAGTATGTCGAGCTTTTGAAGAAGCACGCTTTCGAAAATGTGGAGTATGCGCAGATTCCCGACGACACGCCTACGCCCGAAAATTACCAGACAACGTCGTTCCATTCGCTCGATGACATGAAGGCTTTCAAGCGCGTTGGTGCGCTGCTGCTGATGGCGTCCAAGCCAGATGTACGGAATCCGGCGCCGGGGTACACGATTTACTGAGCGGCGGGATTCGACGGTTTGGGTTTCGCCCGCGTTTCCGCCTGGGTAATTACGAATACAGAAAGAATGGTGATCGCCGGTTCCACCGGATGCCGGTATCGCGCGTGCGGGAACACGACGTAATACACCAGGGGATAGAGCAGCAAGAGCCAGAAGAAAAGCCAGGCATGCGGGCGTCTTTGGCGCAGCGCCAGCAACAAGCCGAATAGCGTCAGCAGCGACGAGGCGGCGAACAGCGAATTTTTCACGGGCTCAAGCCACGCAGGTCGCAGGTCGCGCGGCACGCCGTACCAGTAATAAATAAATTTCCGAAAACTGATGACGGCGAAGCGTCCGGGATTCGCTTTGATCCACGCGACTGCTTCGTCTCTCCGCGCTCGGACATAGGCCAGTTCGCCCATTTGCACGTATCGGTGGAACTCCGCCAAGTCGTGCACGGGATGAAGATAGAACTGCCAAGTGCCGTCGGCATAAGGACCGTTACCCATGCGCAGTTCGGCGCCGAAGTTCGTCCGCAAAAAGACGGGCTGGCCGAAGACGCGCTCGTTGCGCACCAGCCAGGGAGTGATGACGGCAAGAAAAATAAGAGAAGCCAGCAGAACGCCGGCTAGAGAACGCCGGCCGGCGCGACCTCGGCGGTACCAACCGTAGAGGCCGGAGGCGGGGAGGAAAGAGAGGAGCGACGGGCTGTTGAGTGCTGCCACTCCCCAGAGCAATCCGAAGCGCAGCCACGGTTTCAGACCGTCGGTGTCTTCCATGGAAACGGCAAGCCAGAAAATAGTTGTGATCAGGAGCGCGGATAGGCTGGTCTCCCACATCCACTTGATGTCCCAATAGATGACGTAGGGGAACAGGGCCCATGTCCAGGCGGATGCCACGGCGACCGTCTCTCCGAACGAACGGCGAGCGACGAGAAAAATGGGAATGCAGGTGAGCGCCGACCACAGGCTATTGATGGTGAGGAGGACGAATGCTGACGCGTGCGAGTAAATTCCAAAGATCTTGAATACGCCCGCCATCAAGTACGGCGTCAGCGGCGGCTCCCAGGCGGTGGGGCCGGTGGGAGTCTGAAACGGATTGGCGAAACCGTGGCCGGAGGCGATGGAGGCGGCGATGCGTCCCATCTCCCATCCGAAGCCGAAATTGTCCTCGGTGGTGCGTAGCTTGTAGGTATGCATCACGACGATGCACAGCACGCGCAGGCCGAATGCGATTCCCACCGTCCATGGGAACGAGGAACGGATGCGGGACCAGACTCCATGGCATATTCCGTACCATCCTCCGTACGATGCGGGCTTCGGGCTAACCACGGGCAGGCCGGCGGTGGACATTATTTGCGGGCATTGTGCTATGAAGATGTGTGCGATTCAGTTGTAAATGACGGCTGGAAAAGTCGCAAACCGGCGGATGTGGGCTTCACGATTCGGGCGGCTTACTCGGGGTAAATTGACAGCGGGTTGGCCCGTCTCTAGACTGGCCAACTGTACGGATGCTGCGCCTTACTGCGACGGCGGCGTGTTTGGCGTATTCTTGCAGGTACGAGGACCCATGAGCTGGCTCCAGAATAAGTTCGAAAAGAATTTCATGATCTCGACGGTGGACTACGTCTTCAACTGGGCGCGCAAGTCGGCGCTCTGGCCGATGACGTTTGGGCTGGCGTGCTGTGCCATCGAGATGATCGCGTCATCGACGGCGCGGTTCGATATCGCGCGCTTTGGATCGGAGGTGTTTCGGCCCAGCCCGCGGCAGTCAGATCTGATGATCGTCTCGGGGACGGTCACGCTGAAGATGGCGCCGGTAGTGAAGAGAATTTACGACCAGATGCCCGAGCCGAAGTGGGTGATCTCGATGGGCGCGTGCTCGTCGGTCGGCGGGCCGTTCAATACTTATGCTGTGCTGCAGGGCGTCGACCGGATCGTGCCGACGGATGTGTATGTGATCGGATGCCCGCCGCGTCCGGAGAATTTGTTTTACGCGCTGTTGAAGCTGCAGGACAAGATCGACACGATGACACTCGCTAAGCGGCCGACCGAAGTGCGGCTGGAAGAGAGCATGATGGAGAATTTCAAGCGGCAAGTGATGGTGGCGCAGACGATGCAGCCGAAATAGCCGTCAGCTCTCAGCCGTCAGCCATCAGTTAGTGCTGGACCGTGATGACCTTGCGTTCTTTGACTTGCGCCGGGCTGAACGCTGAGTGCTGACTGCTTGTTGCTATGTTTACCAAACTCGCCTCTCAATCAGACCTTCCTGCTCCAGATGAAGCCAAAGAATTCCCTTGCGGCGACAAGACGATTTGCGTGGCCAACGTTGACGGCGAAATTAGCGCGATGGATAACGTCTGCCTGCATCGCGGCGGGCCGCTTGGGCAGGGCGTGATCTCGGGCGGGAAAATTGTTTGTCCGTGGCATGGGTGGGAATGGGATCCGAAGACGGGCGAAGCTGGTGCGCCGGGGGCTAAGGTGGCGGTGTATCCGGTGAAGATTGAGGGTGGGGATGTGCTGATCGAAGTGTAAGCACATGAGTCCAGTCACTCACTTTCTTACTGGATGGGTCCTCGCAAACTCAGCGTCGTTGAGTCGCAGGGAACGCGCTTTGGTTACTCTGGCTGGCGTCGTCCCTGATATTGACGGCCTTGGAATCGTTGCCGAATATCTGACGCGTAACTCTCGTCATCCGCTCGAATGGTTTTCAACTTACCATCACTCGCTGCACAGCCTTCCGTTCGCGGTTGTCGTGGCGGCGGTGTCATTCGGGTTGGCGACTCAGCGATGGAAGACTGCGAGCCTGGCTTTCTCCAGCTTCCACACTCATCTACTTGAAGACTTGGTGGGGAGTCGCGGCCCGGACGGCTACCAATGGCCAATACCATATTTGATGCCGTTCTCCCGGGCCTGCGAGCTGACTTGGCGCGGACAATGGATGCTGAATTCCTGGCCCAATTTTGCCATCACGATTTCGCTGTTGCTCGTGACGTTCTATCTTGCGTGGAAGCGAGGGTTTTCTCCACTGGAGATGGTCTCGCTTAGGGCCGATGCCGCTTTTGTCGCCGCGCTTCGGAAGCGAGTCCCCGTTTCGTAGATTTCCGGTTGTCGGGCGCGAATTAGCTGCTCTGCCGGGCTCCGCCCGGCTGGACAGCCGAGGGCGGGCGGCTGTCCCTACGTGAGTCGTTTTTATCCTAAGAATTTCAGGAATTGCGCCGGCTGTCCTTCGAAGCCAGGAAACACCGTCTTCAAGTCTTTGTTCCCAAGGTACTGCGACACAACTTCGCTGAGTGCCAGCCTGAAGTCGGTCGTCACCGCCAGGTCGCGTCCCTCGTAGAGTTGCGATTGATCCAGCCCGGGCCAGCGGCCGTAAACTTTTCCGCCTTTCACCGGGCCGCCCAGGACGAACATCACGTTGGCGTGGCCGTGGTCCGTGCCGCGGTTGCCATTTTCGCGAGCGGTGCGGCCGAATTCGGACATGGTTACTACTACGGTGTCTTCTCCTAGATCGCCGAGATCGGTCCAGAAGGCGGCTATCGATTGCGAGAAATCTCCCAGGACGTTGGCGATTTGGCCCTGGGTGCTGCCTTCGTTTACGTGGTGATCCCAGCCTCCTATGTCGGCGAAGGCTACTTGGACTCCCAGCTTTGCTTTGATCAGTTGCGCTAGTTGCTTCAGGCTGTCGCCGAAGCGGCCCTTGGGATAATTTGCGTTGGCCGCGGGCGTATAGTGTGCGGGGTCGGCTGCCCTCAGCGTTTTGACCGCGTCGAAGGTTTCCTGTCCGGTGCCGTGCAAGACCGTGTCTATAGAGTGGTCGTACATGGCTTCGAAGGTGTTCGACATCGGCGCGGCGTTGGGATTTTTTCCTCCTACGGAGAAATCGTTCAGGTTGTTGACTGCGACCGCTGGCTCTCTGCCGGAGAGAATGCGCGGCAGCGACGGGCCTAGCGCTATGGCGCGGAAGGCTGACCTATCAGGGGCGAGGTCGTGCAGCGCGCGGTTTAGCCAGCCGTCGTCGGTGACTTTCACGCCGGGCGTGCCGGATTCCATGAAGTCCTGGGCGTCGAAGTGCGAGCGCGTCGGGTCGGGCGATCCGGCGGCGTGCACGATGGCTAGATGCTTCTGTTTCCAGAGCGGCTGAAAAGACGACATTGCCGGATGCAATCCGAAAAAGCCGTCGAGGTCGAGCACGGATTTTTTTGGGATATTGATGGTCGGGCGCATGGCGTAGTAACTGGGCTCGGCGTGGGGCACGACGATGTTGAGGCCGTCGGCTGCTCCGCGCTGGAAGATCACTACCAGACGCTTGGTGCGGATGCCGGGGTCGGCGGCGCCAAAGGCCGCGCGCGTCAGAAAGCTTGGCAGCGCGGTTGTGCCGACTACAGCTAACGCGCCGTTGCGAAGGAAAATGCGTCTTGTGATCGGCATGGGAACCAGCTTTCGGCTATCGGCTTTCCGCTGGTTGGAGGATCCCACCCCTTCGCAAAGAACGCGAAGGAGTGGGCCACCCCGACTAATTGAGAGCTGACAGCTATTTTCTCTGAAACTCTGGCGACCCTAGAATCAGTCCCGTAATCGCGGCTATGTTTGGGGGACGCTTTGGATCATTTAGTCGGCGCTGGCTGATCTTTGGGTCTTCCAGTTGCTTGCTGATGGTATCGTGTGTTTGCTTCGAAATATCGCCTGACAGCAGCGAATTTTCCAGAGTCGCTAGCGTCTGGTGCGGGTCGGTCGTTACTACTTCGCCTGCTGCTGTGGTTCCTGCCGCCGAATCGATTTTGATTCCCCGCATCTTGCCTGCTGCAAGGCCTAGGGCGAAGTTCATGCGTCCCAGGAGCGCTGAGGAGTTCACCCAAAAGTCGGCTTTCATCGAGTAGCCGGTCGGCGGCTGCATGCCATACGGCATCATACCCATGTTGTTGAGCGTGCCGACTAGCGCGCGGGCATCGTCAACTTGTGCACCGCTGGCGCGTACGGCGGAGACTATGAACTCTAGCGGCGTTTTCACTTTGGCGCGGTAAGCCTCCGGCAACCAGAACTCTGGCGACTTGAACATCGTGCGCAAGACCTCGCGAATGTCGCCGTTTTTCTTCAAGAACGTGTGGGTCATGCGATCGACCAACGCAGCCGGAGGATCGTCGGAGACAAAGCGCATTGCCAGTTTCTGCGAAATGAAGTGCGCCGTATTTGGATTGTGCGCCAGCAGATGCAGCACTTCCAGTCCTTCTTTTTCGCCGTGTTCTTTGATGCGATGCCCCAGGACGATCTTGGTGCCGGGCTCGTGCATGCGCGGCTCGAAACGGAAGTCGCCACCTTTTCTCGGCTGATCGAGCGTCCATCCGGTGAACACCTTGGCCACTTCGGTGACATCTGTTTGCGAGTAACCGCCGTTTACGCTGAGCGTATGCAACTCCATCAGTTCACGGCCGTAGTTTTCGTTCAGGCCGCTGGCTTGCCTCGCTTTGTTGCCTCGCGGACGCTGTGGACGACTGTTCGGACTGTGGCCATGGCCGCGTCGGTGCGGCTGGTGTGAGGCGATGCCTAGCGCGATTTCCGAGTCCGGCCCTACGCTTAACCAGTTGTCTAGATAGAACAGCATCGCCGGGCTCTTGGCGGTTGCGACCAGCAGGTCTTCGAATTTTCCTAGCACGTGCGGGCGGATCGCGTCGCGCTCGTAGCTGGTCAGCAGGTAGCGGTCGGCGCCCTTGTTGATGAACACGTTGAAGTGGTTGAACCAGAAGTCAGTCATCACTTCGTCGAGCTGCCGTTCGCTATAGATCGCTCGCAGCATCTTGGACTGCGTCAACTCGTTGACTACCACCTGCTCGGGATTATTGAGCGCCTGCATTGTTTCTTTCTGTTGCGCACTCATACCTTCCATCAGCGCGTCTGCCCTGGCACCTTTCGTCGTGGTGGCGATCGTCCGGCGATCTTCGGGCGACATTTTCAGAATTTCTTTCATGCGCTCGTCGGGGGGCAGGTCGAGGAGTTCCTGCGCTCTGAGATTCGTGCGGCGGCGATCTTCGCGACGGCGTGTTTGCTCGGGTTCTGGGGGTTGGGCGCTGCCGGCGGAGACGGGGCAAGCCCCGTCTCTACAGGTATTCTGTGCATCCCCGGCCGCCGGGCTTTCGGGCGGTTTGGATTTGTCTTTGCGTTCCTGCTTGTCTTCATAGCGCTGGAGTTGCGCTTCGTAAACCGCGCGCTTCGTGGGATCTTGCGGCAGCGAGGCTTTTCCGTCGGCGATTTGCTTGATCAACTGATTGGGCGGGAAATTCTCGACGATCTCCTTCGTCCCCATATGCAGCGTGCGGAATGAAGCCAGCCTGGCGTCGAGTGCCGAGTCATCGATTTTATCGGGATGAAGTTGGACTTCGATCCACTTGTCAACGCCCATCTGGGTGACGCGCTCGACGTCGCCAGGCCGCGGACCGAACGTCAGCCGATTCAGAGCGTGGACGGCGCGTTTGTGGTCGTCCATGTGCATCGGCCTTGTCTCGCCGGCGGCGGGCTTGTCTTTCTTCCGGCCGAGAGCGAGCTGTGTCGTAAGCCCAGCCGCAACAAGCAACGCAGCTGTCGTCAGCAGTCGGCGACTGGGCACACCCATCGTAATTGGCCTCATCCTCATCATAAGGAATGAACCCGTAGGGCGGGAAAAGTTGCTGGCAAGATTGGGTGGGAAGGGAGGGGCCTAGCGCTTTAATTGCGCCACGTAGGCTTTTCCGTATTGCAACTTGCGGGAGGTGCTCTCGACGAACTTAAGAAATTCCCGCAGGTGTTCCTTTTCTGACAGTTCGGCCTCTGAGAATTTCACCCGAACGCCCAAGGTCGACGCGCTGCGGCTTGCGACTCCGCTGATGATAACGCCTTTCACCCAGATCTTGCCGCTTGCCACCCACAACCCAATCTCCAGGGTTTTGCCCGCGGGCACGGTGCCGGCGGTCTCGACCAGGCAGCCTCCGCGGCTCACATTCGCCAGATTGCCCCAGACCGGCTCTTCCACACCCTCAACGTGAATTTCCACCGCCACATAGCATTTGATCCGGTGAAAGCGGCGGCGATCCGATGCCAGTTGGGGGGTGAACAAATCCGGCTCGAACGGGGGTGTTTCATCGATCGGTTCAGGATGTTGAAGCACCGCGGGTGGCGCGGGCGCCGCGGCAACCGGCACCTTTGTACGTGCTTCGCGCGCTTTGACGGCAGCGTCTTTGATCTCGCGCATCGCCCGCAGCAGCGCCGGTTCGCGCTCGTCCGGAGAGACTTCGCGGTAGGTCTGGAGCAACTTTCCGAGGTGGCTGACCAGGTCGGGATCGGTGAGCAGGCGCGTCCAGTCCGATCCTTTGGGCGACGGTTTCGTGGCTTCGCTCATATGCGGGACTTCACGCAGGACTTCCCTCAGGACTTCCTCACGCGGTTTTCCGTCGCAGGGAAGTGCTTCACTCGCCTCATAGATTGGACTTTGGGTGGAGGTTACACAAGATGACCAAGGTCACAGTTGCGAGTGGAACTTAGCGGCGAAGAGGTATGGGAGCGTGTTTCATCGCGAGCCGGCTCAACAATTTGCATCTGATCGTCAGCAAAAAGAGTCCAAAAGACTTATCATTTTCATTTCCGTCTTGTAGGAGAGAATCAGGTTCCATGTCTTCCGCGGACTGTCCCACCCGCCAATTGCGGCGCTTTCGTGCATGCTTTTTGTTGAATGCTTTAGCGATCGTGTCTATTGTCGTCTTCACCTGTATCTTCCCGGGGGTGCTTTGCGCCCAAAATTCAAATTCGAATTCGAATTCGAGTTCGTCGGGTGCGCCCGCGCCGGTTCCAACGCCGCAAGTTTCAACGTCGCAAGTTCAAACTTCGGCGCAGAATCCGGTGTTTGGCAGCGTGCCCGAGGCCAAGCCGACGCCCGGAGTTCTGTCGCTGACTTTCAGCGATGCGATTGAGAGGGCCTTGCGCCAGAACCTCGCGGGTCTCTTGTCGGAGTACAACACCATTGAGGCGCGGGGAGAGAAATGGCAGAAGCTTAGCGACCTGCTGCCGAACGTCAACGGGACTGTGCAGGAGGCGGTGCAGAAGCAGAGCCTGGAAGCGCTGGGACTAAACTCCGCGTTATTCCCGGGCGGCTCAAAACCGCCTCGTGTCATCGGTCCGTTCGACTACTTTGACGTGCGCGCCTCGGCGACGCAACGAGTCTTCGACTGGAAGGCAATCCAGAAATACCGTTCTTCGGTGGTCGGCGAAAGCGTTACCCAGTTCAATCTGAAAGACGCGCGGGATCTGGTCGTGCTCGCGACGGGCAATGCCTATCTGCAGGCGATCGCCGGGGCGGCGCGTGTGGAAACCGCGCAAGCGCAGGTTGAAACTGCCCGCGCTCTGTACAACAAGGCGGTCGCGCAGCAGCAGGCTGGGGTCGCTCCGGCAATTGATACTCTCCGCGCGCAGGTTGAATACCAGTCGCGCCAACAGCAGCTGATCGCGGCAACTAGTGATTTCGCCAAGCAGAAGATTTCGCTGGCACGTGTGATTGGATTAGCGACCGGCCAGGAATTCGAGCTGGCTGACAAGTCTCCTTACCAGGCTTTTCCGATCCCCGATCTTGAGACCAGTTTGCAGCGGGCGTATTCTTTTCGCTCCGACTACAAAGCGGCGCATGATCGCGTGGTTGCCGCGCAACTGGAGTCCAGCGCCGCGTTTGCGGGATATTTCCCAACCATCGATCTGGCGGCGGATTACGGCGACATAGGAGCGCATCCCGGGAGCCTGCTGCCTACGTACCATTTCTTCGGCACGCTGAACATTCCAATTTTCCAGGGTGGCAAGGTTCACGGCGATGTTCTGAAGGCTGACGCCAGCCTGCGGCAGGCGCAGGCGCAGATGGCGGATGTGCGCGGCCAGATTGATCAGGATATCCGCAATGCGCTACTTGATCTCAAGTCGTCCGCCGACCAGGTGGAAGTGGCGCAGAGCTCCGTAAATCTCGCAGAGCAGGCCCTCACCCAATCACAGGATCGTTTCTCCGCCGGGGTCACTGACAATCTCGAGGTGGTTCAGGCGCAGGAAGCGCTGGCGACCGCGCACGAGAGTCTGATATCGAGCCTTTATCTGCACAACCTGGCCAAGGTTTCTTTTGCCCGCGCCCTGGGACGCGCCGAAGAGGGCGTTCGCGAATACCTGAAAGGGAAGTAGATTATGGAACAAACCAGGAGCGTTGTAGCCGAGTCGAAACCGCAGCCGGACGCACGTACGCCGCAGCCGGCAACGCCGCAATCCCCTGCCCGGCCTGACAGCGAAGCCCGCTATCAGCGGAGGTCCGCGTTGTTGAACCATCCACGCACGAAGTGGGGGCTCATTTTCGCCGGCCTCGTGATTCTGATCGGCAGTTTCTTTCTGTGGCGCTACCTCGCGAGCTACGAATCCACCGACGACGCGCAGATTGACGGGCACGTGAACTCGGTGAGCGCGCGCGTCAGCGGCCATGTGCTGAAGCTCAACGTGCAAGACAACCAGTATGTGGAAGAAGGAACGGTGCTGGTGGAAATCGACCCTGCCGACTATGAAGTCGCGGTGGCGCAAGCGCGCGCTGAATACGCAGACGCCCAGGCGCAGGCGGCCGCCGCTGGTATTAATGTTCCGATCACCGACGTGAGTTCTTCAAGCCAGGTGAGCGGCGCCCAGGCCGGTGTCTCCAGTGCGCAGGCTGGAATCTCGGCTGCCCGCCAGCAATATGAAGCCGCCAAATCACAGGTGGTTGAAGCGGACGCCAACAATACCAAAGCGCAGAATGATCTTGTCCGCTATAAGCAACTGATCGAGAAGCAGGAAATTTCGCAGCAGCAGTACGATCAGGCCGTCGCCAGCGCCCAGGCAGCCGCCGCGACTTTGCTGGCTGCACGCGCCAGCGCCGACGCTTACGCGGCGCAGATCGAACAAGCGCAGAGCAAACTGGTGCAGGCCGGCGCCGATCTTCGAACTGCCGACACCGCGCCGCAGACGATGCGAGCGACGCGCGCCCGCGCCCTTTCCGCGCAAGCTAATGCGGAGCGCAAGAAAGCCGAATTGGATCAGGCTGAACTGAACCTCGTGTACACCAAAGTGATTGCGCCGGTCAGTGGAGCGGTCAGCAACCGCACCGTCGAGGTTGGTCAAAACGTGCAGCCGGGGCAGGAAATGATGAAGGTTATCCCGCTCGATTACACGGACCTGTGGGTCACGGCTGACTTCAAAGAGACGCAGCTTAAGAAGATGAAGCCCGGGTTGGCGGCGGAGATCGCGGTCGATGCGACGGGCAAGACCTACAAAGGGCATGTCGATTCCATCGCCGGCGCCAGTGGAGCGCGCTTCAGCCTGCTGCCGCCCGAAAATGCCACCGGCAACTACGTCAAAGTCGTGCAGCGCATACCGGTGAAGATCGTGTTCGAGGCGAGCGAGAACAAGGGACACGAGCTGCGCCCGGGGATGTCGGTTGTGCCGAAGGTGTGGCTTAAATAGAGACATTCAATCATTGAGACATTTAATCATTGAGAGATTGAATCAATAGGGTTCGCTTAGGTTGAGATAGGAATGGGCGCTGCTGCTATCACCATGAATGGGGCCGCCGAATGGCGTCCGACGGTTAATCCGTGGATCATTGCTCTCACGGTGACGCTGGCCACGTTCATGGAGGTGCTCGATACAAGCATCGCCAACGTGGCGCTGCCGCATATCGCCGGCAGTCTTTCTGCGGGTCAAGACGAGAGCACCTGGGTGCTTACCTCTTATCTCGTCTCGAACGCCATCGTGCTGCCGCTGAGCGGCTGGCTCTCTTCGATCATCGGTCGCAAGCACTTTTACATGGGTTGTGTCGCGCTGTTCACTGTCAGTTCGTTTCTGTGCGGGCTCGCCCCCAATCTCCCCATGCTGATCGTGTTCCGCATTCTTCAAGGCGCGGGCGGGGGCGGTTTGCAGCCGAGCGAGCAGGCCATCCTGGCCGACACCTTTGCTCCCGCCAAGCGCGGCATGGCATTCGCCGTTTATGGCATAGCGGTAGTGATGGCTCCGGCTATCGGTCCGACGCTTGGCGGTTGGATCACCGACAATTTTACCTGGCGCTGGATTTTCTTCATCAATATCCCAGTTGGGATTCTTTCGCTCTTACTGACGTCGCGGCTTATTCAGGATCCTCCGTATTTCAAGCGCCGCAAACTGAGTGAAACTCGCATTGATTACACCGGACTCGGTTTCGTCGCGCTCGGGCTTGGAACCCTGCAAGTGGTCCTCGATAAAGGGCAGCGCGACGACTGGTTCGAATCGAATTTCATCGTAGCGCTGACCGTGGTTTCAGTCGTGTCGCTGATCTTTGTAGTCTTCTGGGAGTGGCGCCACAAAGACCCCATCATCGACCTGCATTTATTTCGCGAGCGCACTTTTGCCACCGCGAACTTTCTTATGTTCATGCTGGGGTTTGCCCTGCTCGGCAGCACTCTGTTGTTGCCGCTGTTCATGCAGACGCTCCTGGGCTACACAGCCGAACGGGCGGGATTGGCGCTCATGCCGGGCGGGTTCACGATTATGGTGGCGATGCCGATTGTCGGGTTTTTGCTTTCCCGTTATAGCCCGCGGTATTTGATGATGTTTGGTTTATCGGCGCTCTCGTTTTCGCTGTTCCATATGACGTCCTTCGATCTGGGTGTCGATTTCCACACGGTGACGATGGCACGCGCCTACCAGGCATTAGGCCTCGCTTTCCTGTTCGTTCCCATCAATACCACGGCGTATTCCGGCCTGCCACGCGATAAGAACAATGCCGCATCCGGATTGATGAACCTCGCCAGAAATATTGGAGGCAGCGTCGGGATTTCCGTTGTCACCACTCTGCTGGCGCGCCGCACGCAGTTCCACCAGGCGCGACTGGTGGAAAATCTGAGCGCCGCTAATCCGCAATTTCGGTCGGCGCTGCAGGGGATTACGAGTACTTTTTCGGGCGGTGGCTCGGGGCCGGGAACCGCGCTGCAACAGGCCTATGCGCTGCTGCAAGCGAATGTGATCCGGCAGGCGACGATGCTGGCCTATATCGATAATTTCTGGTTGCTTGGGGTCGTGATCTTTTGTTTAATCCCCTGTGTGTTCCTGATCAAGAGGGCGAAGCCGGGCGGCGAGATTGTCGTACACTAGTGGATGGCTGCGGGACGGGCGAGGCGCCCGTCGGTCCACGTATGACTGCAGGAGGTTCGCGATGTTTCGCATCGTCACAATCGAACGCGAATTTGGCAGTGGGGGCGGAGGCATCGCCTGCGAGTTGGCTCGCCAGTTGGGGTGGAAGCTGTGGGACCAGCAACTGACCTGTGAGATTGCGCAGCGCGCGCAGGTGTCGGAAGCGGCGGTGGCCTTGTGCGATGAGCGTGTCGACAGCCGTCTTTACCGCTTGGCGAAAACCTTCTGGCGGGGCAGTTACGAACGGAGCATTCCTCTGGCCGCCTCGCACTCATTTGATGCGGATCGCATGATGACCATGGTCAGTGAGATCATGCACACGATTGCGGAGGAAGGGAATGCGGTGATTGTCGGCCGCGGGGGCCCGTTTTTTCTGCGCGAACGCGAGGACACCTTCCGCGTCTTCACTTATGCTCCGCACGACGAAAAGATCCGCCGGGTGGTGGCCATGGGCAAGAGCCGCGCAGAGGCGGAAGACCTGGTGGAGAATGTGGACAAGGAACGGATCGCGTATATCAAACACTACTTCAACGCCGACTGGCCGAGGCGCGAACTGTATCATCTGATGATCAATACGGTTGTCGGGGACGAGAACGTAATTGCCACGATTCTGAATGGCATGCAGACGCTCGAAGGTGATACTGCGGAGACGGCCCTCCGCGGGGTTCGCTGAAGGTCTTCGGCAATCGCGGCGCAATCACGTGCAATCACGCGCAATCGCGTAGGCCCTGACATTCGGCTCCGCTGGATTAACGACTAACGATTAACGATCTGTGAGCCTGATCGTCCTGCCTGTTCTTACCGACTCTCGCGCGGCATCCAGAATGCGGACCACGATGACGTTCGTATCGAGCGCCGAAAGTCCGGTGGGCTTGATCTCTCCGGAGACGACCGCGATCAGGTATGAGATTGAATCGTTGTACGGAGCGGTGAGCGCGGGAGCGGATTGCTGCCGTTCTTCATCGTCTCCTTTCCGACGTACGCGGAGGTCGTCGCGGCGAATCGTGATCGCTTCGCCGGTCTCTCCGTATACTTCCATGTCTTTGCGGTCGAACGGCCAATTCCAGGATGCTTGCAGGATGGCCTGCGCCTTTGCATAGGTGAGAATGACGGTCGCCTCATCATCGACGTGCGGATAAATCTCAGGCTTGAATTGTTGGGTGACCGCCGTGACCGTGATCGGCGATGCTCCCTGCATCAGCCAGGTCATGAGGTCGGCGCCGTAACAGCCGAAATCGAACAGTGCTCCTGCACCGTTGCGCGCTGGATCCGTCAGCCATGAGAGGAATTCGGGTTCGACATTGATCTCTTTCGGACCCTTATGGCCATCGTGGACGACAACCTTGCGAATATCGCCGAGGGCCCCATCGCGCACAAGGTGATACACAGCAGTATTGCTGGGGTACCACGTGGTTTCGTAGTTCACCAGCACAGGGATGTGCGCCGCGTCGGCGGCCCGCTTGATCGCCAGCGCATCTTCCACGCTGACCGACAAGGGTTTCTCCATCATCACTGGAATGCGATGGCGTGCTGCGGCTTCGACGACGCGGCGATGATCGCGCGTGTCGGTGTATACCAACACGGCCTGCGGCTGCACCGTGGTCAGCATCTGTTCCACATCGCTATACAGCAATTGCGGATCGAGCTTGAACTGGTTCGTGTACCGGTGTGCGAGTTGCTGATCCGGTTCGACGATACCGACGATCTGGATGTCACTGCGCTTTAGGGCGGGACCGAGAAACCCGGCAACATGCCCATGCACCAGTCCGACGATGGCGACGCGTAAGGGCTTGCCGGTAGATGGAGAGGGGAACTCCGCCAGGGTTATGGCAGGCAGGCTGATACCAACCACCACGAGTGCGACGAAGGAGATGAATTTACACATGGGAGTCTCCTGTGATTAGATTCCTGGCTGATCCGGTTTCTGCGCTAAGTGCCGGTCGTTACAGAATACGTTCCAGAATACGCTCCAGAATACAAGACTTGCCTTGCCCCTTACACTGAAGATGGATCATGACGAGCGTACGAATAGATATATGGCTCTGGGCCGCCAGATTTTTCAAGACGCGCGCACAAGCCAAACGTGCCTGTGAACTCGGCAGGATCGAGTCGAACGGCCAACCGGCCAAGCCAGCACGCGAGGTCCGTATTGGCGACCGGCTGCGAGTGACAACGGAGGGCGGCGACTTTCAGGTGGAGGTTCTGCTGTTGAGTGCAGTGCGTGGTCCGGCTTCGGTTGCCCGCGGTCTCTATTTCGAGACGGAGGCCAGCCGCGAATTGCGGAAGAAAGTGGCAGACGAGCGAAAAGCGATGAAACAGTTCGAGGAGTTACCTACAGGGAGACCATCAAAGCGCGAGCGCCGGAAGATTGTCCAGTTCCGGGGGAGAGCCTGATCCAGGTGAATTAGGGCCCAATCCAGAAGTGATGCAGGAGACTCGAATCGGCTATTCGCTAGTTGGGTTTCTTCTTTCCGAAAAGGCCGCTTAAACCGCCCAAAGGATTGGTTTTGCCTCCATTCATCAGGCCTTTGAGTTGACTGTTTGCCATCCCTTTCATATCCGGCAGGAAGGTTGGGTTTGAAGTGGTGCCCGTAATGTTCACGGGAATACCGCCGCTTCCTTTGTTGCCGAGGCCAGCCATTTGCGTGAGACCGGAGACGGCTCCTCCGCTGAGGTTGGCCACCATTTTGAAGTTGAGGGCGTTGCTGGGACTGATGGTGCCTGCGCCGGTGACGGTTCCAAGGGCCGGGATCTCCAGGTTGATTTTGTCGAGGCGCGTGCCTTCGGGGGTGTACCGCACATCGGAACTGAGGTTTTGGATATTCGTGTCATTGGAACTACCGGTGCTGGCCTGCTTGCCGGTAAGCGAGGAAATTGCCGAGAGCTTGGATGCGAGGTTGAAACCGGTGAGCGCGGTGTTGTTCATCTTTACCCAGCCGGTTGAGACCAGCTTGTTGAGCGGGCCTGAGGAGTCGAGTTCGACCGAAAGCGTTCCTCCCTTGAGCCGCGAACCGGTGGGAAGAACGACGCCGACTGCAGGAAGCGCGGCTTCGAGGTCGTCAACCGGCATGGCTTGTCCGTTCAGTTTTGTGTGGATGGAGGTGGTTTCGCCGTGCATATCGTAAGTGCCGCCGAGTTTGGCCAGCGCCTTACCGATCATGACGTCTACCTGCACTACCTTTCCCGATTCATTCTTCAGGTCGTGTTCGACGGCGAAGACGATCTGGACGGGTTCTCCAGAGGGAGAGCCCTTGGGAACCAGCTTCAATGACGTGGCCTTCAAGGTTCCGGCGGCCTTCGCGATGCGGCCGTCGGAAGTCAGCGTGCCTTCGAAATCGGCCGAGCCGGTGATGCCCAGCTCCGGATCGACGAGCGCCGACTGGGAGAGATCGAGTTTCTTGAGGGTGAGCTTTGACTGCACTGGCGTGAGCGCGGTGTCGGTCGAATTGATTGGACCGGCGGTGCCATCGATTTTCAAGCTGCCGCCGCCGGGGAGGCCG
>Ga0193751_1001258_pt1 | contig 16532 bp, 13 predicted proteins | sample L1c2metaG_FD_143050 | JGI IMG/M metagenome (GOLD analysis project Ga0193751, IMG submission 143050) | Soil microbial communities from a riparian zone of the East river system, Colorado, United States - L1c2 | ecosystem: Environmental > Terrestrial > Soil > Riparian zone | place: USA: East River... | reverse complement strand
CCCGCTCTTCTCGAAGGGCGCGATCAGCAAGGGCCCGCAGCAGTTCGTGCCGGGCTGGCTCGCGACGAACGCAGGGCCGATCTTCGCGCAGATGCTCGTCAAGACGGGCAACAAGATCGATGCGGCCATCGCGGCGAACGACAACATCGCCGGCGCCGTGATCGCCCAGCTGAAGGCGAAGCACCTGAAGCCGATCCCGCTCAGCGGCCAGGATGCGACTGCACAGGGCGTGCAGTACATCATCTCCGGCTGGCAGACCGGGACGGTCTTCAAGTACGTACCCCTGGAGACGGCGGCCGCGGCGAAGGCCGCGATCGCGCTCGTCAAGGGTCAGAAGGTGACGACGAACACGACGCGGGCGAACGGCAGCAAGAAGGAACCGACGGTCACGCTGCCGGTGGAGTGGATCACGAAGAGCAACTACACGACGCTCTTCAAGCAAGGTTTCCTCAAGAAGAGCGACGTTTGCAACGGGACGTTCGCGCAGTACTGCAAGTAGAAGACGTGGCTCTATGGGGGCGCCCCAGTGGGCGCCCCCATGTCTTTCTGGTAGGAAACGCAAGAACGTGACCGAGACCCCACTCCTAGAGCTACGCGGAATCACTAAGTCGTTCGGCTCTGTCCAGGCCCTCACGGACGTGGACTTCGAGGTCCGACGCGGCGAGGTGATGGCGCTCGTCGGCGACAACGGTGCCGGCAAGTCGACGCTCGTGAAGTGCGTCGCCGGTACGCACACGCCCGACAGCGGACAGATCTTCTTCGACGGCCAAGAGGTGCACATCCACGGGCCGAGAGACGCGGCCCAACTTGGGATCGAGGTCGTCTACCAAGACCTTGCTCTGTGTGACAACCTCGACGTCGTCCAGAACATGTACCTCGGCCGCGAGGAGCACGACCGGCTCCAGCGTCTGAAGGAGCCGATCATGGAGCAGCGGACGGCGGAAACGATGAAGTCGCTCGCTGTCACCACGATCCGCTCTATCCGGCAGCCCGTGGCAACGCTCTCGGGCGGTCAACGGCAATCCGTCGCGGTCGCCCGCGCAGTCATGTGGAACTCCAAGCTCGTCGTCCTCGACGAACCGACGGCGGCGCTTGGCGTTGCGCAGACCGAGCAGGTGCTCGCGCTCGTGCGCCGCCTCGCCGAGCAAGGCCTCGGCGTCATCATCATCTCGCACAACCTCCACGACATCTTCGAGACGGCCCACCGGATCACCGTGCTGCGTCTCGGCAGGAACGTCGGCGTGTACGAGCGTGACAAGACGACGCAGGAACAGGTCGTCCATGCGATCACTGCCGGCGTCCCGACGAAGGTCGCGGGTATTGCGTCCACGGCAGCGGCGCCGGCATGACGACGGCGGGCGTTGAGATCGTCGGTCAGGACACCGGCCCGGCTCCGGACGACGACGAGCAGGCCACGGGGCTGTCCGGGCTGCTGCATCGAGCGACCGCGGACATTCGCTCGGGCAATCTCGGCGTTCTGCCGATCGTGGTCGCGCTCGTGTTCATCGTCGTCTTCTTCAGCTTCGAGGCGACGAACTTCTTCACGTCCGAGAACTTCGGCAACATCATCATCCAGATGGCTGGGACGACGATGCTGGCCTACGGCGTCGTCTTCGTGCTCCTGCTCGGCGAGATCGACCTGTCGATCAGCTACGTCGCCGGGATCGGCGCGCTCACTGTCGCCGAGCTGCAGCAACCGGGTACCGGCCCCGGACTGTCAGGACTGATCGCCATGCCGGCGGCGATCGTGATCTGCGCGCTGATCGGGTCGGTCCAGGGTGGGATCGTCGCGAAGATCGGCGTGCCGTCGTTCGTCGTCACGCTTGCGGGCTTTCTGATCTGGCAGGGCGTGATCGTCTACCGGCTGGCTGTTCCCGGTTCGATCACCATCCAGGATCGCTGGATCAACTACACCGGCAGCTATTACTTCTCCCACTTTGCCGGCTGGTTGATCGCCGGTCTGGTGGTGGTCTTGTATTCGGCGGTCTCCTTGAGCGGGGTGATCGGCCAGATGCGTGCGGGCATCGCCGTCAAGGATCCGTGGTCGATCGCAGTGAAGATTGCCGCCGTCGCCGCCGCGAGCTTCGGCATCGTTGAGATCTGCAACCGCGCATCGGTACAGGGTACGCCGCTGGGCCTCCCGCTCGCCGCAGTGATCATCGTCCTCTTCCTCATCGTCCTGACGTTCCTCGCCAAGCGCACGACGTTCGGGCGCCACGTCTACGCGGTCGGCGGCAACGCCGAGGCGGCCCGGCGGGCCGGCATCAACGTCCCGCGGATCCGCGTCATCGTGTTCATGATCTCGAGCGTGATGGCCGCGATCGGGGGGATCATCCTCGCGGCCAACGTCAACTCCGTCGACACGAACTTCGGCGGCGGGACGCTGTTGCTGGACGCGATCTCGGCCGCGGTGATCGGCGGCACGAGCCTGTTCGGCGGGCGTGGTGAAATCCGTAACGCGTTCCTCGGTGGGGCCGTGATCGCGACTGTCTCGAACGGCCTGAACACGGCCAACTACAACCCGGGCACGATCTACATCGTCACCGGCTCCATCCTGCTGCTCGCCGTCACGCTCGACACCGTCGCGCGCCGCCTGCAGATGCGGTCGGGGCGCTAGCGCGCGAGCGCGAGCTTCCCGATCTTCACGCCTAGTGCTCGTCCCGCCGTTTCGTCCTGTGGCGTCTCGATTCCCTCGACGAGGCCCGCGGTGCCGAGTCGCTCCGCCTGCACGGCGAACGACCGCCCGGTGAGCGTGGTCAACACGGTGTCGGCCGCATAGGCGAACGCGCTTCCCTCCGACACCCAGCCCGGCGAGGCGGGCGTCGCCGCCGGAGGCGTCCACGCGGCGCCGGCGACCCAGCGGCCCCCCTCGAGCACGGAGACCGTCGAGCCGGTCCCCTTGCTCACGCCCGCGACGATCGGAAGCTGCCCGTTGAACGCGAGGTACCGGATCATCGAGATCGGGCGCGGCGCCTGGTAGGCACGCTTCGCCGCCCATGCCGAGACGGCCGCGTCGTTGAGCGCTCCGTTGAGGGTGCGATACAGGCGGAGATCCTGCGCGAGCACGCCGCTCGCCGCCCGGGCGGCGATCCGGTTCCACGCGAGCGGGGACGTGTCGATCGCCGGCCCAGGCTTCGCGGACGTCGCGCGGAGAACGGCGATCGCCGCCTGCTTGTACGCAGCCCTCGACGGAATGCCGAACGGCGGCGCGCCGACGTGAACGCGGCCCGCGAACGTCCGGACGCCGCCCCATTGCGCGTCGGCGAAGCTCTGGACGTTCGTCCGCGAGAACGCGAGCGGCTGCCAGAACGTTGCGTCGTGGACGGTCGAGCCCGGCTGCTTCACGATCAACGGAGCGTTCTCAGGGACGTAACTCGGATCGGCGTAGTGCATCGCCTCGTGCGAGCCGTCGCTCTGGCCGGCCGCGATGGCGGCAGCGGCGATCCTATTGGCAGGGGCGTTGGGCGAAAGGCACAGCGAGCGCAGCTGCTTCGTCAGGATCGCGAAGGTCGACGCGATGTTCGAGTTGAACGACGCGCGCCACAGCAGCAATTGGTACGCGGCGTAGCTGATCGCGACCGGCGAGGGGCCGGCGGCCGACATCGTGGTTGCGAGGTCGTAGAGGTCGCGCGCCTGCACCGGCTCGGATGCGCCGCCGGCGCGCAGCACCGCGACGGCCGTCTCATCCCAGACCGTCGCGATCGAGCCTGCATGCTGCGCAGGAGTGCAGGCGGCCGCAGCGGGATTGACGAGCGGTGTCCGAACCGGCGGGACGGCCACTCGGACAAGCCGGTCTACGCGGCGGACGTTCGTTTCGGTCGTCGCGCCCCACGGGTAGCGCACATAGACGACGGCGGATGTCGCAGAGCCGAGCCCCAAGTGGATGCGCGGGTCCTCGGACGAGAGGTAACTGCTCCCGGCCTGCACCGTGCGCGAGAGCGAAATGCCGTTCGGCAGCGTCAGGCTCACGACCGCGCCGGGCACGAACCGCGACAGCGATACGTCGATCCAGTTGCCGCTCGGGCCGTTCGGGCGCAGGAGCACGAGCCGGCCCCCGATCGTGTTGATGGCGACGTCCATACGTCCGTCGTTGTTCACGTCGGCGGCGGCGACGCCGCGTCCGTTCAGCCGGAGCGCGCCGAGCGCGCCCTTGGCAACGCCGAACCCTGCACCGGTCGGTGCGAGCACGCGAACCTGCTCGGCGTCGGCGGCGAGCTTGGTCACCGGAATCGCCCCCGCCGCGAGCACGAGGTCGGGTTTGCCCGAGTTGGCGAGGTCGATCCACGACGCTCCCCAGCCGGCAAAGCCCGTGCCGAGCGCGGGGTCGAACTGCGCTCGCGCGTTCAGGAATGACGGGCCGGCTCGCCGAAACGCGGCGGTGGGCTCGTTGCGAGAGTTCGTCACCACCATGGTTCCGTTCGCCGTCGCGATGCCCATGCCCGCGAACGGATCCGCGACGCCGGCGGCGGCGGCGCGATCCTCGAAGCGGAAGCCCAGACCGGCCGGATCGGCCTTCGCTCCCCCGGGCCACGGGACGTTCACGTACAGGTTGTTCGGGTCCTCGTCGTTCGCGACGTACAGGTCCGGGCGCCCGTCGCCGTTGACGTCGACGAACTGCGCGCCGAGGCCGTGCCGGAAGTTCGCCGACTCGAGCCCCGCCTGAGCGCCGACCTCGCGGAAGCGCCTGTGACCCTCGTTCAGGAAGAGCAGGTCGCGCACGCCCGCGACGTTCGTCGGGAAGCCGGCCAGCGAGTTCGCGACCGGCTCGCTCGTGTCGGAGTAGCCGGCGACGAAGATGTCGGGGAGACCGTCGCCGTTCACGTCCGCGATCGCGACGCCCGTGTACCAGCCCTGCGCGGGCAGCGCGCGCGTCGTGAACGTGCCGTGGCCGTCGTTCCACAGGACGTCGACGCCGCGCGTCGTCGTGACGACGAGGTCGGGGCGCCCGTTGCCGGTGAGGTCGGCGGCGGCGCAGCCGTCGCCTTGCACTTGCAGCCCGGCGTGCGACGCAGCCGTGACGTTGCGGAACTTCCCGTGCACGTTCTCGAAGAGCGCCGAACGCGGGAGCCCGCCGTGCGCCTGCCACTGCGCCGTGTCCGCGCTCGAGTACGAGTTGACGACGAACAGGTCTTGCCAGCCGTCGCCGTTGTAGTCGAGCCAGCAGAGGCCGCCGCCCATCATCGCCTGGGTCTCGGTCGACATGCCGAAGCGGAACGAGCCCTGCCGGAAATCGAGCCCGACCGAGGCTGCGACGTTCGTGAGATGGGTGCCGGCGAGCGCGTCGCTGACCGGCGCCGCGATCTGCTGCGTCGCAGTCGCGGCAGCGGGGAGCGCCCAGTGACCGTTCGAGGCCTGGTGGAGGTGGTACGTGACGTCGGCGAGCTGCGCGGTGGCCGTCGGCGGCCCTTGTTCCCGGCCTTGCACGAGGAAGATCCGCAACCGGTCGCTCGTGCTCGCCGGCTTCGCCGCGAGCAGGTCGTGGGCGATCAGCTCCGCGGTGTGCCGGTCGAGCTTGGTCTGCACGCCGTGCGACGGAAGGATCGTGATCGGAGGCAGGGCGCCCGGCGGCAGCGCCCGGAACGCGGTCGCTGCGGTCGGCGGGCTCGCGAGGACGATCGCTGCAGCCGCGAGCCCGACAGCGACGGGGGCGAGCGTTAGGAAGCGCCGCCGGTCGAGCGCGAACGGGACGAGCCGGAGGATAGGCATCGCCAGGCACACGATCGCGAGTGCCCCGAGCAGCGCGACCTTGGCGGCGAACTCCGTCGTCGTCGGCGCGATGAGAACGGACGACAGCAGCCCGAGCGAGACGGCGTACACGAGCCGCCCCTGCGGCGACCGGGGCGCCGTCTTCGGGTCGGTGATCATGAAGAAGAGGAACACGAGCACCTCGGGTGACGTGATCAGCACCCACCAGAGATGGAAGCCGCTGATCGGCCCGAGGTGCCAGCGCGCGCTCATCGAGTGACCCGCGAGCGCGAGCACGCCGATGCCCGCGGCGAACGACACCCAGAAGCCGAGCGCGACGCGCAGCAGATGGAGTCGGCGGAGGATGGCGAAGCCGCGGGTGACGATGACGACGAGTGCGAGCGCGAGCCACGCCGAGGTCGGCCCCCACCAGAAGTCGAGCGGCGCCGCACGGTTTCGGCCGAGCGCGAGGAAGCAGATGACGAGGCCGATGTTCGACGGGTTGAAGATGTGCTCGCCACGCCACTTGATCACGTACTTCGAGAGGAGCGAGACAGCGGCGGTGCCGACGAAGATCCACCAGCCGCGCAGGCTCCACCAGTCACCGTGCGCGGTCCCCGGCACGCGCAGGACGAAGGCGACGCCGTTCCCCGTCAGCATCGCGCTCGCCGGCCACAGGATGACGTGCTGGCTGCGGAGGGCGATCGCGACTTCGAGCACGGCGCACGTCCCGAGCGCGAGCAGGATCTGGGCGATCGAGACCTCGAAGTGGAAGCCGATCTGTCCGATCACCTGGAGCGACGTGATCGTCGCCGCCAGGTGCAGGCGCGGATCGCTGAGCTTCGGCAGGAGCACGGGATACGCCCTGCCGCGGATCTCCAAGATGGGTGCCGCGGTCGCGCTCAAAGCCTGTCCCATCCTAGTGTCCTAACGAAATAGGTGACAATGGCGCGATGAGGCTCGATCGCGCCCGTCGCATCGTCGAGCACGTCGTCTCCGCGGCCCCGGCCCCGCTCTCCGTCTACGTCGCCGATTCGCACGGCGAGCTCGTCGCCGCTGCGACGATGGACGGCGCCGCTCCCGACACGCGGCTGAACGCGCAGCGCAAGGCGTACACCGCGGCACGCAGCGACGCCCGTTCCACCCGCGAGCTGGCGGAGAAGGTGCGCGACGACGCGGTCGAGCGGGCGAGCTTCGATCCGTTCTTCACGTTCTTCCTCGGCGGCGTCGCCGTGTTCGAGGGCGAGACGCGCGTCGGCGCGGTCGGCGTCAGCGGCCTCCCGGGCGCCGAGGACGAGCGCCTCGCGATCGCCGCAATCGACGCCACCGCCTGACATGGACGACGCCTCGCGCAAGGCCCGCGAGGAGCTTGTCACCGGCGCCGCGCGTGCGCCCGCACGGGCGCACTTCCGCGCCATGGGCATCGATCCGGCACGGCTCAGCGGGCCGATCGTCGGGATCGCGTCGACGTGGACGGGGACGATGCCGTGCAACCTGAACCAGCGCGAGCTCGCCGATCGCGTCGTCGAGGGCGTCACCGCAGCCGGCGGCGTCGGCCTCGTGTTCAACACGATCGCCGTGTCCGACAACCAGTCGCAGGCGACGCCGGGGATGCGGGCGTCGCTGATCTCGCGCGAGGTGATCGCCGACTCCATCGAGCTGATGACGGCCGCGCACGACTTCGACGCGCTCGTATGCCTCGTCGGCTGCGACAAGACCGTGCCGGCTGCGCTGATGGCGCTTGCACGCGTCGACAAGCCCGCGGTCGTGCTCTACAGCGGCCCGATGCGCGCCGGCCCGAACCGAACGACGATCCAGGACGTCTGGGAGGCGATCCCCGGCCCCCGTCCCGTGCTGGACGAGCTCGAGCGCGTCGCGTGCCCGGGGCCGGGGACCTGCGCCGGTCACTTCACCGCGAACACGATGGCGGTTGCGCTCGACTGCCTCGGGATCTCCGTCATCGGCGACGGCCTGATCCCCGCCGACGAGATCGACGCGAAGGGCGACGCAGCCCGGCGCGCGGGTGAGCTCGCCGCCCGTCTGACCGTCACCGCGCGGCGCTTCCTCGACCGCCGCGCGCTCCTGCACGCGATGGCCGGGATCGCCGCGACCGGCGGCTCGACGAACGGCGTGCTCCATCTGCTCGCCATCGCGCGCGAGGCGGGCGTGGAGCTGACGCTCGACGATCTCGCCGCGGTGAGCGAACGGACACCGGTGATCGCGAGCCTCCTTCCGACCGGCCGCTTCGCCGCGGAGGACTTCCATCGCGCCGGCGGGACCGCCGCGCTGCTGCGCGAGCTGATCCGCACGGGGCATGTCGATGGCGGCGCGCCCACCGTCGACGGCTCGACGTTCGCCGAGCGAACGGAAGGCGCGCCTGCGCCGGACGGTGCCGTGCTCTCCACGGTCGAGCAGCCGTTCAAGGCCGGCGGCGCGCTCCGCGCGCTGCGCGGCAACCTCGCCCCCGGCGGCAGCCTCGTGAAGATCAGCGGCATGCGCGCGCACCGCGGCCCCGCGCGCGTCTTCGACGGCGAGGAACCGTGCACCGACGCCGTTCGCGCGGGCGACGTCCTGCCTGGCGACGTGCTCGTCGTCCGCTACGAAGGCCCGGCCGGCGGGCCCGGCATGCGCGAGCTGCTCAGCGTCACCTCCTCGATCGTCGGCGCCGGGCTCGGCGACTCGGTCGCCCTCGTCACCGACGGCCGCTTCTCGGGTGCGACGCGCGGACTGATGGTCGGCTACGTCTCGCCGGAGGCGTTCCGCGGCGGGCCGCTCGCCGTCGTGCGCGACGGCGACGTCGTCGCGATCGACGCGGACGCGGGCACGCTCGTCCTCGAGGTCGACGATGCCGAGCTCGCCGATCGGCTCGCCGGGTGGACGCAGCCTTCGTCCGACGTGACCGGCGTGTTCGCGCGCTACCGCGCGCTCGTCGGGCCGGCGTCGGAGGGCGCCGTCCTGTCGTGAAGGCGCTCGTCGTGGAGCCCGGGCGCGCCGGCGCGCATGTCGAGGACGTGCCGGATGCCGAGGTCGGCATCGACGAGGTCCCCGTGCGCGTGCTCGAGGTCGGCGTGTGCGGGACCGACCGCGAGATCGTGCACGGCCTCTTCGGGATCGCGCCCGAGGGCGAAGACCTGCTCGTGCTCGGGCACGAGGCGCTCGGGGTCGTCGAGGGCGACGGGCACGGGTTCTCGCGTGGCGATCTCGTGTCGGCCACCGTGCGGCGATCGTGCGGCCACTGCATCGCGTGTGCGGAGAGCTCGCCCGACTCGTGCCTCACCGGCGACTACAGCGAGCGCGGTATCACGCGCCTGCACGGATTCGCGCGCGAGCTCGTCGGCGAGGATCCCGCACAGCTCGTTCCAATCCCGCGCGAGCTCGGGCGCCTCGGCGTCCTGGCGGAGCCCGCGTCGGATTGCGTGCGCGCGTTGCGGCACGCGCGCACGATCGGCGGCCGTCAGCCATGGGAGCTGCAACGCGCGCTCGTCATCGGCGCGGGCGCAATCGGGACGCTCGTCACCTTCCTGCTCCGGCTCGACGGAATCGAGGTGGTCACCACGGCGCTCGAGCCGGCGAAGCCGCTGATCGAGGAGGCCGGCGCCGAATACGTCCCTGTGGGAAGCGGCGACCTCGGCCGCTTCGACCTCGTCGTCGAGTGCGCAGGCAACGCGCAGCTGATGGCCGACGCGCTCGGGCTGCTGCGGCGCAGCGGCGTCGCGTGCATCCTCGGCATCGATGGGCGGGAGCAGACGGTGTCGCTTGACGGGCGCACGATCGGCGTCGACATGGTGCTCGAGAATCGCGTCATCTTCGGCAGCGTGAACGCGCGGCGCGAGGACTGGCTCGCCGGCATCGACGCGCTCGACGAGATGCGCCGCCGCTGGCCGGGAACGCTCGAACAGCTGCTCGGGCTGCGCGTGCCGCTCGACCGCTTCGAGGACGCGCTCGCGTTCTCCGGCGGGAAGGCGACGCTCGTGCTCAGCGAGTGATGCGCGGATCGGTGAAGACGTCGTGCTCGTCGGTGCTGCGCGTCGAGAACTCCGACACGATTGCGCCGTCGGGTCCCGCCTGGAACCAGTGCAGCGTATCGGGCGGGATCGTGAACTGGTCTCCGGGCTCGAGCACGATCTCGTCGTGTCCTTCGACGTGCAGGTGGACGACGCCCGTGCGGCTGCGAAAGGTCTCCTCCTTGCCTGGGTCGTCGCCGACCGGCGGATGGCGGTGCTCCGGACAGATCTGCCGCGGGAACATGACGAGCTCCTTCGCGCACACGCGGTCCGTGTTGATGTAGACGACGATCTGCACGCCGCTCTCTTCGAGCTTGCCGAGCCCGAGGTCGGTCACCTCGATCGCGTCCCGTTCCGCAGGCGTAAGCACGATGCCGGCGTCGGCCAGCATCGCCGCTGCGCGCTCTCTAGCCTCGGAGTGCGTCATCGTTCAGCGCCTCGAGCGTCCGCGCCTGGCCCATTGCGTCTTCGCGGCCGAGCAGAAGCTCCGCCTCGCCGCGAATCGCGTCGCTCACGTTCTCGAGCTCGAGCCGGTACGAGTCCTCTCGCTCGAGCTCGATGCGCTCGACGCCACCGTCGCGCCGCAGCTCGATCAGCGGGTTGACGCAGTGCCACGGGTCGTCGAGGAAGAGCGATCCCTCGCTGCCGATCGCCTCCAGCTCGTCCCGGTTCGGGAGCGCCGTGCCGCAGTCGAACGTTGCGACGACGTCGTTCGGGAAGCGCAGAAGCCCGCTGAAGATCCAGTCGGTGCCGGACGGCCCGACCCACGCTTCCCCGCGCACCGCGACCGGCTCGCCGCCGAGGAGGCGTGACCCGCTGACGCAGTAGCAGCCGACGTCCATCAGAGCACCGCCCTCGACGTCGGTGCGCAGGCGGATGTTGTCCACGTCGTAGAGCGAGTACGAGAACGCGGCGCGGATGACGCGCAGCTCGCCGATCGCGCCCTCCGCGACGAGCTGCGTGAGCCGCTTCGTCTGCGGGTTATGCCGGTACATGAACGCCTCGCTCAGCAGGAGGCCGGTGCGCTCGGCGGTGTCGAACGCGGCGTCGACCTCCTCCGGATGCCGCGTGAACGGCTTCTCGCACAGGACGTGCTTCCCCGCCTCGAGCGCCTTGATCGACCACTCCGCGTGCATCGTGTTCGGGAGCGAGATGTAGACCGCCTCGACCTCCGGGTCCGCAAGCAGCGCCTCGTACGAGCCGTACGCCCGCGGGATCTCCCATTCGCGCGCGTACGCATCGGCGCGTGCCTGGTCGCGGCTCGCGACCGCGACGAGCTCGACCTTCTCCGACGCGTGCGCACCCGGGATCACCTTCCGGTTGATGTCCGCGGTGGAGACGATTCCCCACTTCACGATGGAACTCACACGCGTACTATCGCGAAATGGCGCAGATCGGCGTGGGGATGCTCGGGTACGCGTTCATGGGGAAGGCGCACTCGAACGCGTTCCGGAAGATCCCGTACATCACGTGGCCACCGCCGCTCGAGCCGCTGCTGATCGGGATCGCCGGCCGGAACGAGCAGGCGGTCGGAGAGGCTGCGCTCCGGTACGGCTGGGACTACGCGACCACCGACTGGCGCGACCTGATCGCCGACGAACGCATCGGGCTGTTCGACAACGGTGGCCCGAACTCGTTGCACGCCGAGCCGACGATCGCCGCTGCGCGTGCGGGCAAGCACGTCGTCTGCGAGAAGCCGCTCGGCCGCGACGCTGCCGAGAGCTACGAGATCTGGAAGCAGGTCGCCGCAACCGGCGTCAAGCACATGTGCGCGTTCAACTACCGCTTCGTGCCGGCCGTGCGTCTCGCGCGGGAGATGATCGAGGCCGGCGAGCTCGGCGAGGTGCGGCACTTCCGCGGTCGCTACCTCCAGGACTGGGGCGACGATCCGTCGCTCGACACGTGGCGCTTCAATCCCGACGAAGCTGGATCCGGCGCGCTCGGCGACCTGATGACGCACGTCGTCGATCTCGCGCGCTTCCTCAACGGCGAGATCGCGACCGTGTCCGGCTTCGCGCACACGTTCCTGCCGGGACGAAAGGTGGACGACGCGGTCGAGGCCGCGGTCGAGTTCGGCAACGGCTCGGTCGGCACGCTCGAGGCGACGCGCTTCGCGCACGGCCGCCGCAACGCGTTCCAGTGGGAGATCAACGGGACGAAGGGTTCGCTCGCCTTCGACATGGAGCGGCTGAACGAGCTCGAGGTCTTCCAGGCCGACGGCGCCAGCGCCCGCGGCTTCAAGCGGGTGCTCGTCTCCGAGGCCGACCATCCGTTCTGGAAGTACTGGTGGCCGCCGGGCCACATCATTGGCTGGGGCGACACGTTCGTGCACGAGCTGCACCATCTGCTGGAGGCGATCGCGGACGACACCGGCGTCGCGCCGTACGGCGCCGACTTCGAGGACGGCTATCGCGCTTCCGAGATCTGCGACGCGATCGTCCGCTCCGGCGAGACCGGCGCGCGCGAGACGATCTCGTATCGGAGCTAGAGCGGCAGCGTGAGGCTGTCGATGTCGCGCGGGTAGTCGGTCAGCGTCTGCATCCCGTGCTCGGTCACGACAACCGTGTCGGAATGCCGGAAGCCGCCGAGCGCCGGGTCGTACAGGCCCGGCTCGACGGTGAAGACCATTCCGGATTGGAGCACGGTCTGGTCGCCGAGGTCGAGGAACGGCGCCTCGTGGTTGCGCAGGCCGATCCCGTGGCCGGTGTGCTGGCGCCAGTACTCGAGCAGGTCGTTGTCCTCGAAGTAGCGCATGACCGCCGCGTCGACATCGGCGCACGTCGCGCCCGGCCGGATGGCGGCGAACGCCGCTTCCTGCGCCGCGACGACGTGCCCGAAGAGCCGCCGCTGCTCGTCGGTCGGCGGCCCGATGACCATGCCGCGCTCGAGCTCGGCGTTGTAGCCCCAGATAGGGGCGCTCGTCTCGCTGACGAGCATGTCGCCGGCGCGGAACTCGATCGCGTGCGCGACTGCATGCGCCCACGAGCTGCGCAAGCCGATCTGCCCGCGGTAGCCGGCAAACACGCCGGCCGACGACGACAGCCCGCCCACGTCGCCGAGCTCGGCGAGCATCGCGAGCGTCGTCTCCTGCCCGGCCCGGAGGCTCGCCTCCGCCTCGGTGACGCCGGGGCGCGTGTACTCCTGCAGCAGCCGGTGGGCGTGCGCGCACCAGCGTCCGCTCTCGCGGATCAGCTCGAGCTCGTTCTCGCTCTTGCGCGCCATCATCGACTCGATGACGTCGCCGAGCGGCGTGACCGAAGCGCCCGTGACCTCGCTCAGCGGCGGGCCTTTGTAGCCGAGGATTCCCGGGTACCCGTCCTGGTCTGCGCCGACCGCGCGCTCGATGCCGAGGTCGGCGAGCACGCGCGCGAAGAGGTGCATCGGGTGCTCGAGGCCCGGATACTCGGCGTACGCGTCGATGCGCTCGAACGCCGTCTCGGCACGTGTGCGCTCGGTTTCGAACTCCGGCACGAAGATCGTCGACTCGCCGCCGACGCTTTCCGCGTACACGACCGGGCGCTCGTTGGAGAGGAACCAAAAACCGGTGAAGTACTGGATGTAATCGGCGCCGAAGAGGACGTACCCCGTCAGCCCGGCGCCGCGGACGTGCTCGAGCAGCCGTTCGCGCCGCTCCTCGAATTCACTCGCGGGGATGCTCATCCGCGCGAGCCTAAGCGAAGCGTCAGCTCACCGCAGGACGACTTCGAGCGCGGTACCGCGCCCGGGGATGGACCGGAGGGAGAGGCCGCCGTCGATCGACGCCGCGCGAGCGCGCATGTTCTTCAGCCCCTGGCCGGCCACGCTGTCCTCGCCGTCGAAGCCTTCGCCGTCGTCATGGATCGACACGAAGCGCTCGCCGTCGCGCCAGCCGATGACGACCTCCGCACACGTCGCCTGCGCGTGCTTGCGCACGTTCGCGAGCCCTTCCTGGACGATGCGGAAGATCTCGATCTGCTCGTCGGGCGCGAGATGTATCGCCGGGTCGACCTCGAGCTCCACGTCCAGCGCCCCGTCGGCGGTGAGGACCTCGACGTAGCGGCGCAGGGCGGCGTCGAACGGCGCCGTCCCGCTCGCGGAGGAGAGGGCAAGGATCGCGAAGCGGGCTTCCTGCTGCGCCAGCAGTGCCGCTTCCTTCAGGCGCGGCAGCGTGTCCGCGACGGCCGCTCCCGACTCGAGCATGGACGCGTGCGTCGACACCGCGAAGAGGTACTGCGCCAGGCCGTCGTGGATTTCGCGCGCGACGCGCGCGCGTTCGTCCGCGACGGCGCGCCCGAACTCGGCGGAGCGGATGGCACGCCACGCGCCGACGAGGATGACGGTGTAGGCGAGCATGCGCAGGAAGTCGCCCTGCGACACCCATCTACCGGCGACGAGCGGCTGGAAGACGAGCTGCAGCGCGGCGAAGAGCATGAGCGTGAATCCGAGCGCGAGCCAGCGGGACATGTCTTCGTGGTGCGTGCGGAAGCGTTCGCCCCACCCGACGACGGCGACGAGCATGATCAGCGCCTGCAACGCGAGCGTGCCCGTGAGGTAGAAGGGCTGCGTCTGGCCGGCGGGAACGCTCAACGGCGGCAGCGCATCGCCGGCGTCGCGCAGGAGCGACCAGGCGACGAAGAGCACGAGCCCCGCGGCCGCGACCGCGTTGGCGATCGCCCAGTCTCGGCGGCGCGTGCGGCCGCGCGCGAAGGGCGCGATGGCGATAAGCGCGGCGCCGACCATCCCGCCGAGGAGGTACGCCCACTCCTCCGAGGGGCGGGTGGTGTGGCCGCCGAGCTGCGGGCCGATGCCGAATCCGGCCGCCGAGAGAGAGGTGACCAGGAAGCCGCTTGCCAGCAGGAGGTCGACGCGCCGGCCCTCGGCCGAGAAGCGGGCGCCCGCCAGCAGGGCGACGAGCAGCCCGGCGAGCGCCATCGTGGTCTCCAGCACGAGCCTGAGCTCCGGCAGGTTGAACCGCGTCCGCATGCCCGGGTGCGTGAGGAAGAGTGCGAGGATCGCGCCGAGCAGGCCTGCGAGCAGCGTCTCGCTGAGGAGCCAGGCCTCGAAGTCGTTCTGTTCTTTCACTTTCCCCTTGTCGGCAGAACCGCTGCTGCCGATAAGCGGTCAAGATGAGCGCCCGCGTCATCATCGTCGACGACCACCCGCTGACCCGTGAGGCCCTGGCCTCGCTGCTCGGCGCGCATGGTTTCGACGTCTGCGGCACGGCATCGGACGGGGCGGAGGCCGTCCAGGAGGCCGGCCGCCTCCAGCCCGATCTCGTCCTGCTCGATCTCTCGATGCCCGGTGTCGACGGTCTCTGGGCCCTGCCGGACATCCTGAACGCCTCGCCCGGGAGCGAGGTGGTTGTCCTGACGGCGTCCGGCACAGAGGACAACCTGCTCGCTGCGGTCCGCGCCGGAGCCGCCGGCTACCTGTTAAAGACAGAGCCGCCGGAGCGGATCGCGGAATTCCTCGAAGGGGTCGTCCACGGCGAGGCCGCGCTCTCCGGCGCGGTCGCGCGGCGACTGCTCGACCGCGTGCGCACCGGCTCCGAGCACGTCGGCGGCGTCCCGGACGCGATCGCGAAGAAGCTGTCCGCCCGCGAGCTCGAGGTGCTCCTCCTGCTCGACGAGCACCTGTGTACGGACGAGATCGCGAAGCGGCTGTACATCTCCGAGCACACCGTGCGCTCGCACGTGAAGAGCCTGCTGAGAAAGCTCGGCGTCTCTTCACGGCGTGAGGCGCTCGAGCGGCTTTCGCTCGCTCGCGCCGCCTAGCGCCTCCGCTCGCCTTTGCGCAGCGCGTCGAGGCGGCGGCGGTCCTGTTTCGTCGGCCGTGCTCCGAGGTCGGCGCCGAGGGGACGGGCGTCCCGCCGCTCGAGCCGCTGTTGCGCTCGCGCCTCCTGCGACTCCTTCGTCTCGTCGTACAGGGTCGCCGCCTCGCTCGCTGGGCCGCGCCGCTCCGCGAGCGCTCGCACGACCACCGTCGAGGCGATTTGCCCGCGCCGGATTTCGAGCGTGTCGCCGATGCGCACCTCGCGCGCGGGCTTCACGCGCGCGCCACCCACCTGGACATGGCCGGCGAGGACGGCCTCGGTCGCGAGCGAGCGCGTCTTGAAGAACCGCGCCGCCCACAGCCACTTGTCGATCCTCACCGCGAGGTGAGCCCTTCCAGGGTCGCGTCGACGAGAGCCGGGAGCGTCTCCAGGTTGTAGCCGCCTTCGAGCACGGCGGCGACGCGCGGCGCCGCGGCGCGGCATCGCCGGCCCATCTCGCGGAAACCGTCCGCGGTGACGTTCATCCCGGCGAGCGGATCGTCGACGTGCGCGTCGAAGCCGGCGGACACGAGCACGAGCTCAGGCTCGAAGCGCGCGAGCGCCGGCTCGACGACGTGCTCGAACGCATGCAGGTACTCCTCGTCCCCCGAGCCGGCGGACATCGGCACGTTCAGGGTCGTGTCGCGCTGCTCGTCCGGGCCACCGCTCCCCGGATAGAACGGCCACTGGTGGAGCGAAATGAAGAGCACACTGTCGTCGTCCCAGAACGCCGACTGCGTGCCGTTCCCGTGGTGCACGTCGAAGTCGACGATCGCGACGCGTTCGAAACCCGATGCCCGTGCGGCGATCGCGACGTTATTGAAGATGCAGAAGCCCATGGCGCGGTCCGGCAGCGCGTGGTGGCCGGGCGGCCGCACGAGGGCGAAGGCGCCGCGCCGCGCGGCCTCGATCGCGGTGCCGGCCGCGAGCGACGCGGCCTCGAACGTCGTCTCGGTGGCGATCGTGTCGCCGTCCAGCCACGTGGGAGACTCGACCGCCCGCACGAGCTCGACGTGCTCGCGCGTGTGTACAAGACGAAGCTCCTCGTCTGT
>Ga0193751_1001257_pt1 | contig 16536 bp, 13 predicted proteins | sample L1c2metaG_FD_143050 | JGI IMG/M metagenome (GOLD analysis project Ga0193751, IMG submission 143050) | Soil microbial communities from a riparian zone of the East river system, Colorado, United States - L1c2 | ecosystem: Environmental > Terrestrial > Soil > Riparian zone | place: USA: East River... | reverse complement strand
AAAACGCTGCCCGCAGCCAGCACAATTAATAGCCACCGGAAACCTACCTGCACCATGTCAAATGGCAGGTTCACGGTTGGCGACAGCAGAAATACGACATACACGGGGTAGGCAAATCCCTGCTCATCTTTAGGATCATCGGCCCGATTCGGATCGAGCGCTCTGCCGTAGTATCCCTGCTGAATCTCCCGCGTGATCTCCGCGCTGTAGGGATTACGGCGATGCCGGAGAAGCTCCCGTGCTCCGAGCCAGCGAGGATAGAGATCTGACAGATTTCCGCGGGGGCGACTGTGCGCGGCCGCGTCGGCGATCTGTTGCGCCCTCAGAACCCAGTTCATGTAGAACCACGTACTTGCCGACGCCACAACAGCCAAAATAAAGCCGGCGACAAATGACGGGCGCTTCCGCGAATGAACGTGCACGAGTCCCCGGATAGCAGGATTTAAACAAAAGGAGTCACGTCATGTTACAACTTATCGTTCGAAATGCTACCAGCATCGAGACCGCGACCTGCAACCACGCGAACCGGCGGCGGCCACGGTTTGAACCGCTGGACCGCAACGTAAATAGCCAACCAGGCGAGCGCTGTCCATGAATACCAAAACGTCGTGCGGCGATCGAGGATAAAGTGGAGAACAATTGCGTTCACGCCAATATATGCGGTCCCGGCGCCAAGCCAGACCCGCCTCCGGGAACGAAGGACAGACAGTGCCGCAAAAAAGATGCTGGGCAAAAGCACCACCTGATCAAAAAACCACGAATATGGCGTTGCCACCATTGAGACCAATAGCAAGCTGGGCAGTCGGCAGCGCCACTCCCAACTAGAGCGCCAGCGGCGCCAATAGATTGCAAACCACAGGGTCGCTCCTGCGACAGGAAGGTATTGCATCGAAGCAGAACCCGAGATGCGACGCAACAGACCACCAAGCGTGGGTGTTGGTTGAAGAAGAGCGGTTCCAGTGCGGAGCAACCCCGCGTACTGGTAAAAGGCGTGTTGGTCGAGGATCACGGCTAAGAAACTAGCGACGAATAGCGCGGAAAGAAAAGCGACGAAGGAAGCATATCGTTTTTGATAGAGGGCGTGGAGCACCAAAGCGATCCAAACCAGAAAGACCAGATGTGGTTTCAGAGCGGCGAAGAATAGAAATGCGCCAGCCAGGTAGTTCCTCCCCTCGGCTTGGAAACGCAAGTATCCGGCAAGGCCAAACAGAATCAAGGGCCCGATCTGGCCGATGGCCAACACAACCGCCACCGGCAGGAATGCAGCTGCAACCAGCCACCAAATCCATCGCTGTTTGATATCTCCATAGAGCTCCCAGAGCCAGTGGACGGAAATCATCATGATCGCTAGCGCTGCTACCAGCCAGAGCCGCGTTCCAGCGGAAAGCGGCATGACACCAAAAGGCGCGATGAGCGGAAGAATCCAGGGAGGATTCAGCATCACCACTGCACGGTCTCCGGCGAAGGCAAGACGGCGTTGTAGGTCGACGGTATCAGTGACGGAATAGGGATTTTTTCCATCAAGAACCAGCCTGGCAGCGATCCAATAGAAGGCAAAATCGTTAGGCGGAGCGTCCGTATTCGAGTGAATAATGGGGTAAGTAATAAAGAGGGGCACCAGCGCGGTGGCCAGGACGCAGGCAAATAGCGGGATAGCCCGTTTCCGTTGACTGCCCGAATTTTGCCGGTCAGGTTCCATCTGCACTTTTGTCCTTCGGGAAGTAGGGTGACGGGTACCCTGGTGGTATGCAAGAAATTACCACTATTCCGTCATATTGCAGGTATGATTAGGGAGTCGAGGAGAAGGTCCGACGACTCGTCCCAGGAAGCGGCGGGTGTGTTCCACTCGATCTCAAATCAGAAAAGGGGTATGTCATGGGACTTGTACGCAGACTCTGGTCCGCACAGGAAGGACAGGATATCGCCGAATATGCCGTCATGCTGGCCGTAATCCTGGTAATTGTCGTTGGGACTGTTCGCTTAATTGGATCCAATGCTAATAATGTTTTTTCCTCCGTCGCCAGCTCCATCCAGTAACAACAACCCGATTGGGGACATGGCTACCGGCGCTGTTTGGTGGCGGCGCGAAAGTTTTCGCTTCTAAGGGAGTAGTATGAACCGCACACGCTTATTGATGATCGGGGCCCTGGCGCTCGCGCTTGGCTTCGTTGCAAGTATGTATGTCTACCGGAACTTATCAAGACCCGGCGCCGGCTCCGAATCCGGTGTGGATGTAATCGTTGCGGCGGACGATCTCCAGGTCGGAGCGCGAGTCGAAGAGCACGACATAAAAATTATCAAGATTCCCGCAGCCGATCTTCCCCCCGGCTCGCCCAGGCGGCGTTCCGACGTATTGGGACATGGCGTCATCGTACCCATCTCGAAAGGGGAGTTCATTCTTCCCAACCGGCTGGCCGGCGAAAACGCGGGATCGGGACTTCCCTCGCTGATCCCTCCCGGCATGCGCGCCGTTTCGGTGCGAGTGAATGAGGTTGTCTCAGTTGCCGGATTCGTAACGCCCGGAACCCGCGTCGATGTCCTGCTGACTGGAACACCCGGCGGCGCCGGCGAACAGCAGACTACAACTGTCCTGCAGAATGTCGCGGTGCTTGCCTCCGGTCATACCTTGGAGCGGACTGCGACCGGCGAGGCCCAGACGACCGCCGTCATCACGTTGCTGGTTTCACCCGATGACGCACAGCGGCTCACGCTCGCCAGCTCGGAAGGACACATTCAACTCGCGCTGCGCAATCCGCTCGACACCAGACAGGATGTCGTGCCCGCATCCAATTCCAGAGGTCTCTACCGGGGAATCGCCACCCCCGTGACCGTGAAGCAGCCGGTCTTTCATCGCGCGGCGCCGAAAAGTGTTCCCTCCCCCCCTTCACCTTCGACCGGGGTCAGCGTTGAGGTATACCAAGGCGACAAGAAGATGGATGTGGTTAAATTCCCCGACGAGAATTCCGAAACCAAGTGATGGGAAAGAGTTCGTTGTTCCAAGTCGCCTCGCACACCGGCCAGCTTCCTCCCGGGGAGAGAAATCTTAAAATGACAGTTCGCGCATTGTTGCTGGGAGCTTTGCTGGTCGTTGCTGCTTCCGTACTTCCCACGTTCTCAGAGACTCTGCAACAGCCGGACTCCCCGAGCCAGGCCCAAAGTTCTCCTTCTACTGGAGCCCAGACCACTACCCTGCCGCCCGAGTCCCAGCAGGCTCAGGGGGCGGCGCCCTTGCGTGTGATGGTGGGCAAGTCTCTGCTGATCAATACCACCGAGCGACTGAGTCGCATTTCCGTGACCGACGGGGCTATTGCTTCTCCGCAGGTCATCACGCCGACCCAGATTTTAGTTCACGGCAAGTCCCCAGGAGAGGTTTCCCTCATCATCTGGGATCAACTGGGACGGACGCGCAGCTTCGATCTTCGCGTCGACGTCGATGTCAGCGCTTGCGCCGACGAAGAACACCGGGTCTTTCCCGATGAGCAGATCGCCGTCACTCCCTCGCGCGCTGCCGTGGTGCTCTCCGGACATGTTTCCACCGAAGACGTCGCCAAGCGTGCCGGAGAATTGGCAAGCGCCTATTCGCCCAAAGTCGTGAACGTGCTTACCTTCGGACCGGTCGGCGCCCAGGAGGTTTTGCTGCAAGTAAAGTTCGCGGAAGTGGATCGCTCGGCCCTGACTCAACTCGGGGTCAACTTCATTTCCACGGGAGCCGCGAATACCGTTGGAACCGTCAGCACCGGGCAATTCGGCGGCTTCGGTCCGCAAACTTTGACTCCCGGCACCTCCGTGAGTGCGAACGGCACGACCGCCACAACCACGGCCGGCACGACCGTTAACAATGTTTTAAACCTGTTTCTTTTTCGCTCCGACATTAATCTCGGCGCCACCATCGAGGCGCTTGAAACCAAGAATCTGCTGCAGATTCTCGCCGAGCCTAATCTCATCGCAGTAAATGGCAAGGAAGCGAGCTTCCTCGCCGGAGGTCAATTTCCCTTTCCCATCGTGCAACCGGGCGCAGGCTTTACTGCCGTCACAATCTCATTCAAGGAATTCGGCGTTCGCCTGCAGTTCACTCCCGTAATCATGCCAAATGGGAATATTCACCTTAAGGTCGCTCCGGAGGTCAGTACGCTGGACTTCGCCAATGCGCTAACCATCTCCGGATTTACCGTGCCCGCTCTCAGTACGCGTCGAGCCGAAACTGAATTTGAATTGCAGGATGGACAGAGCTTTGTGATCGCTGGACTCATGGACAATCGCGTGACCGACATCTACAACAAGATTCCAGGTTTGGGTGACATTCCGATCCTGGGGAATTTTTTCCGCAGCAAGAGCTTGCAGAAGAGTAATTCGGAACTTATGGTTTTGTGCACGGTGCATCGAGTTTCTCCCAGCGCGGAGCAACCGCCACCCAAGAATCCAAAGCCTTTTTTGGATCCCAGCAAGTTCGACAAAAGAAATTAGGAAAAGAAATTAGGAAAAAAAGAACGATTCCATAAGCGCACGGGATTGAGACAGAGTTCGCGGGAATTTAAGAACCAGGGCGTCATGCCGGAATTATCAGTCGTCATCGTAACCACGGACAACGAGCAGCGCGCAATGCTGCAAGTGCTGGTCGACGGCACGAATGTGGCGCGCACGGTTCACACCTGCACCAGCTTTCCGGTCGCCGCCTCCGATCCCGTGACCCGTCGCGTTCGCACTGCCAATCCCGAAGTCACGCTAGTCGATATTCCCGCCGACAATCCCACACTGGCTCTCCGCGCCATCGAACTGTTGCAGCAGGAAATGCCCGACAGCGCCATCTTTGCTGTCGGCACTTTGAACCAGCCTCAAGTCATCGTGAATGCCATGCGCGCCGGCGCTCGCGAATTCATCGAACGCCCCACCACGACCACCGATTTGCTCGAGGCCTTCGTCCGCCTCACCACCGCCCAACGGCGGGGACGGCAGGAGGGTATCCGCGGCAAAGTTTTCTCGGTCATCAACGCAAAAGGTGGAAACGGCGCCACCACGGTAGCCGTCAATCTCGCCCTGGCTCTGCAATCCGCCTCGGGACAAACTGCACTGGTCGACCTGGCTCCGCTCGGTCATGCCGCGCTGCACATGAATATCAAGCCGATATTCACCGTCGCCGATGCTACCCGCAATCTTCACCGCATGGACGCTTCCCTGCTCGAAAGTTTCATGACCCGCCACAGCGGCGGCCTGCAGTTGCTGGCCGGAACCAACGTACCCGGTTCGGCAGATCCCTCGACGGCAGAATTCGTTCGCCTCTTTGATATGCTGGTCACACACTTCCGTTATGTCGTCGTCGACGCCTCTTCGCGTTTCGACCCGGTTAGCCGGCTGATCGCCAGTCTTTCGGAAACCGTTCTGCTGGTCGCCTGCAGCGATGTTGCGTCCCTGTGGAGCGCTGCGCGGGTTCAGCAATATCTGGGCGAAACCGGCAGCCGCGATCGCGTTCGTCTGGTGTTGAATCGCTTCCGCAAGGTGTCTGGCTTCAGTGAATCGGACGCGGAAACCGCTGTCGGCGCTAAACTGCTCTGGCGGATTCCGAACCAGTATTTCGCCGTATCGGGCGCGATTGACCGGGGCTCGCCGGTGATGGACCAGCGGAATTCCGAGATGGCGCGCTGTTTCGCTGGACTGGCCCAGGAATTGACTCGTAATGACGCGGACGTAAAGCGCGCCGCGTGGTCGCTGTTCAAATCGGTTTAAGAATTTACGCTTCGAAACTAGGCTCCTATGGCAAATCTGCAATCGTTCGAGCGCACCGATTACCAGCAGGTAAAGGCCGACCTGCATCGTAAGATCCTCGATCGCCTCGATCTGGAAAAACTTGGCAAAGCCTCCGGTGACTCCGCTCGCGATGAAGTGTTGGTGGTCATTCGCAATGCGGTCAACAGCGAAGTCGTGCCCCTTAGTTTTGCTGAACGCGAACGCCTATCCCGCGAGATCCTCGACGAGATCTTCGGACTCGGCCCGCTGGAGCCGCTGCTCAAGGACGCCACCATTTCCGATATCCTGGTCAACCGTTTCGACCGCGTCTACATTGAGCGCGCCGGCAAGCTCGAACGCACCGCCTTATCCTTCAAGGACGATTCGCATCTCATGCAGATCATTGAGCGTATCGTCTCTCGCGTAGGGCGCCGCGTCGACGAATCTTCTCCCATGGTCGACGCTCGTCTGGTCGACGGATCCCGCGTCAACGCCATCATCCCCCCCCTGGCCATTGACGGCCCTTGCCTCTCCATTCGCCGTTTTGGTCGCGAGCCCGTCACCGCCCGCCAGATGATTGAGAACAAAACCCTCACTGAGTCGATGCTGGAATTGCTCTCCACTATGGTCAAGGGTCGCCTCAACATTCTGGTTTCCGGTGGAACCGGCGCCGGCAAGACTACTTTGCTGAACGTCCTCTCTGGATACATTCCCAACTCCGACCGCATCGTCACCATCGAAGACGCCGCCGAACTCCAACTCAAACAGGAGCACGTGGTCCGCCTGGAAACTCGTCCGCCCAACATTGAAGGCAAGGGCGCGGTCCGTCAGCGGCAACTCGTCATTAACAGTTTGCGTATGCGTCCCGACCGCATCGTGGTCGGCGAGGTCCGTGGCGAGGAAGCCTTCGACATGCTGCAGGCCATGAACACCGGCCATGAAGGTTCGTTGACCACCGTTCACGCCAACTCGCCGCGCGACGCCATGGCGCGCGTGGAAAATATGGTCTCAATGGCCAACCTGAACATTCCCGAGCGTGCCGTTCGACACCAGATCGCGTCCGCCGTGCATGCAGTCGTTCAAATCGCGCGTCTATCGGATGGTACCCGCAAGGTCATCACCATCTCCGAGATCACTGGGATGGACGAAGAGTCCATTGGCATGCAGGACATCTTTAGCTTCGACCGCACCGGCACCGACGAAAGCGGAAAGGTTCGCGGCGTATTCCGTGCAACCGGAATCCACCCACAATTTGCCGAACGGCTGGCCACATCCGGAGCACGCTTGCGGCCCGCTCTGTTCGAATCCCGGGCCGAGGTCTAACTACTTCTATGCCGGCAACGCTGATTGCGGTTTTCGTATTTCTCCTGGTGGCGCTCGCGGTGTTCGCCGGAATATCGCTGCTCGATCAGCGCAGCGCCCGTGCCCGTCTCATTAAAGAACGCCTCGCGGACCAGCGCAAAGGCCCGGAGCGTGCCCCGGAGGAAGAACTCGCCCTGCTGCGCGATGAGCAATTAAGCCAGATTCCTGCTCTCGACACGCTTCTCCGGCGATCATCGCGAGTTACAGAGATCCAGACGATGCTGGCGCAAGGCGGACTCTCCATGCGCGCCGGCAATTTTCTCGGCTTGTCCGCTGTTGCCGGAGTCGTCGCCGCCATCGCGGCCTATGGCCTTAGCAAGCGTGTGGAAGTCGCCTGGTTCGCCTTGCTAGTGGGCTTCTTCCTTCCCTACTCGTACGCTTCGTTTCGGCGCAACAAGCGCTTCGAGAAATTTGAAGAACTCTTTCCCGAGGCGATCGACACTCTGGCGCGCGCGGTTCGCGCTGGCCACGCCTTCACCACCGCTCTTGAGATGATTACTGCCGAGGTGGCCGAACCCGTCTCCGGCGAATTTCGCCAGCTCTATGAAGAACAGAAGTTCGGCATGCCGGTCCGCGACGCACTCATCAATCTCACCGAGCGCATGCCCCTGGTTGACGTAAAATTTTTCGTCACCGCCGTGATGCTGCAACGCGAAACCGGCGGCAACCTCGCCGAAATTCTGGACAATTTGTCCTACGTCATCCGCGAGCGTTTCAAGATCCAACGTCAAGTGCGCGTCTACACCGCCCAGGGGCGTCTTACCATGGCGTTGCTGATGGGCATGCCCCCCATCATCGTCACAGTCATGCTCCTGCTCAACCCAGGTTTCATTCGTCCACTGTTCGCGGACCCTATCGGCCACATCCTGCTGGTTGCCGGCATTGTGTTGCAAACGATCGGATATTTCGTAATCCGCAAAATCATCCGGATTCAGGTGTAACCGATGACTCAATACTCAAACTTTTGTTATTCCGAGAGCGCGTGCTTTGCTTCACGCGCCGAGGAATCTCAATCTCCTCGGCTGCATCGCGATAGCCCTAGGCGGCAGCTTCCCGCGAGAAAGGCAGGCACAAACTAATCGAATCATGCTGCCCTTGATACTAGTCATCGTGGTATTCATCACCGTCGTGATGGCCGTATTCGCCTTCGGAGCGGCTGTGGTTACGCCCAACTCCGTGCTGGGCGCGCGGCTGCGCGCGCTCGGTAGCCAGCAACAGCCCGTCGAAAACAAACCCGCTTTCCGGGAACGGATGGAGCAAGCGCTCGATCCCCTCAGCAAGGCCATCCCGCTTTCTCCGGCCGATGTTTCCCGCACCCGCGCCTGGCTGATTCAAGCTGGTTACCGCGATGCCATCGACGTAAACTACTACTTCGGCGCGCGCATTCTAATGGGCGTAGCGGGCTTTGCCGCTGTTGCTTTATTCACCGGCTTTGACAATCTCCCCTTATTGATCGGGATTGGCGGTCTCGGGTTCCTGCTGCCGCGCTTTATCCTCAAGCGCATGATTAAAGATCGTCAGCATCGGATTCGCATCGGCCTGCCCGATGCCCTCGACCTTACCGTCATTTGCGTCGAGGCCGGCTTGGCACTGGACCAGGCCTTGATGCGCGTGGGCCAGGATCTGCATCACGCTCACCCCGATCTCAGTGATGAATTCCATCTGGTGAACCTGGAGATGCGGGCCGGTAAGCCCCGCGCCGAGGCCCTCCGTAACCTGGTGGACCGCACGGGGGTTGACGACATCCGCTCTCTTGTGGGTACACTGATTCAGACAGATCGCTTCGGCACCAGCGTCGCCCAAGCCCTCCGGGTGCATTCCGACTCCCTCCGCACGGAACGCCGGCAACGGGCCGAAGAACAAGCTGCAAAAACCACCATCAAGATGGTTCCCCCGCTGGTGATATTTGTCCTGCCCTCGATTATTTTTGTCACGATCGGGCCGGCTGTCATCGAGTTGATCCGGCAGCTGGGGCCGGTTACGGGCGGGAAATAAAGCCGGCGCAAGTACCGGCAGCAAGTAATAGAGCGAAGAGCGAACACGGGAGTATTTAGTTTCATGGCAGTTTTTTCCTCTCAAGGGCAGGCCTTCAATCAAACGCGGCAAGCGTTTCTTGCCACGGCTCTGGCTGTCGCCGATACCCATTGGACCCGGCTGCGTGGCCTGCTCGGAGTTTCGTCGAGCGCCTTCCGTAACGGCACCGGCCTCTGGATCGTCCCCTGTCACGGCGTTCATACTCTAGGCATGGGCTTTCCCATCGACGTCGTTTATTTGAATGACGCCATGACGGTCATTCATATTCAGGATGATTTGCAGCCTTGGCGCTTCGCTCCCGTCCGGTCGCAGGCGTCGTCGGTATTGGAACTGCCGTGTCGCACCGCCGCTGAAACCAGAACCGCGGTGGGCGATAAGATTCAGATCACAATTGAAAAACAAGAAAAGAACACGATTGAAAAACAGAAAAAGAATAGTGTTGAAAAAAAGAAGAATGGTGGAGTAGCGCACGCGTGATTGACACTCTCGAACTCGAAGAGTCGGTCGTCGAAGGTTACGACCCGCCCAAGCTCCTGGTCGACTGGTCATCGCCCTGGCACGAGTTCGTCACCTCCGTCCGCCCCGCGCTGCTGCGTTCCGAACGCCGCCTAGCGGGGGAAGCTCCCTTCGGACTGATTCCCATGCGCATCATGATTCCCTCCTACGTCGTGGAGGCGTTTCTCATCCTGGCCGCGATCTTTGTTCAGGTGAAGATCGCGGAGTTGCGGCCCTTCGTAGCCCCCAGATTTTCCAGCCGCGATGCAATTTACTACAGCGGGAACGAACTTCCGCGCACCGAAGATCTTGGGGGAGCGCAAGCTGGAACTAGCGGCCGCGCCGGCGGAGGCGAAGCGCATCATCGCACCCAGACTATCAAAATCGCTCGCGGCGGTTCCCTGGTTTCCAAAGTCGTGGACGCACCCAACCTCAAGCTGCCGTCCACTCGCGACGCGGTGGCAAATCTTTTGACGATCAAGCCGAATCCTGGTCCCCCGCCTTCCGATGGCCTGCGTTCTACCCGCACCGCGCCGAATCTTGCGGCCGCTCTAGTCGCGCCCGCTCCCAACGTGATCCGCGATTACACCCGCAACGGAGTTCAACTCGATTCCGTGATCGCTCCAGCGCCTTCGGTATCGCGCGATCAGACGCATGCGGCGCCCCATCTCAACACCGCGTTGATTCCGCCCGCGCCCATTGTTACGGGCGATGTTACGCGTGGTGTTACACGCGATGTTGCGCGCGATGTTTCCCGTGACCATGCTCTTTTTGCCCCGGCGCTGGTCCCTGCCGTCATTCCTCCGTCACCCCGCGTCTCTCGCGACCGCGTACTGACGGCGCCCTCGCTCACTGCTTCAATCGTGGAACCCGCCCCAAGCGTCTCCCGAGACAACATCCGTTCCTCTCCCTCGCTGGCCGCGAACGTAATCGCTCCCGCACCCACCACGACCCGAGAATTGTCCCGCTCGCCCGTGCAGATGAATGCAGCGGTAGTACCGCCGCCAGTCTCGGCTCCGGAACGCGCCGCCTCTCGCAATCCAAAGCTGAACTTACCCGCACCCTCCGTCATAGCGCCGCCACCTTCAGCGGACGCTTCGCAGGACGTACGCCGGGGCGGCATTCCGGATCCGTCGAGAACAGTTGTGCCACCCCCGCCCGCGCAAGCCAACAGTGGATCCTTCATGAGCAGCCTCGTAGGCAGGATTTTTGGCGCCAGCGAAGTTGTGCCGCCACCTCCATCGATTCATTCCAGCAGCGCAACCAGCGCAACCGGAAACTTACTTGCGGCCAATGTTGTCCCCCCTCCGCCCACCGTCGGCGCTGCTGGAGGTAATTCACGCGGACCACGCAATGGCACGAGTCCAGCGCTTGCTCCCAATGTGGTCGCTCCTCCGCCCCCAACTGGCGTGTCGAGCGCCACCGGCACGCGCTCAGTTCCATCATCCTCGCCAACGCTAGGGACGCTGAGCGTCGTTCCGCCTCCACCCTCCTTTTCAGGGCCCGGTGCCAGTAACACTGGCGGTGGCACGGGGACTTCACGCGGAACGTTGCTCGCCAACAATATTGTTTCTCCGCCGCCTTCCCTTGGTGGAGCTTCCGCCTCCGTGGATTCCGGCCTGAGTCGTCGCAGCGCAGGCCTCGGGGCGCCGCTGGACGCGGAAAAAGGCCTCGCCCCTCCTACGCACGGCAGCGCCGCCGATTCTGGTGCTCTTCTTTCCAGCCAGCCCGGCTCCAAAGTTGCGCTGCCCACGAACGGCGGCACCGGATCGCTTTCCATGTCTCCTACTGGCGGAAACAAGCCCGACCTTGGCGGGACCGGTGGCGGCGCCGGCATTGGGCATGGTGATGGTCCCGGTAGCGGCATGAATGGCGCGGGCTCTGGTGCCGGAAAGGCCGGTGCCGGCCGCGGTATAGACGCCAATGCGCACGGCGGCATCTCCGCGGCCTCTGGTCCGGGCGGTGCCGGAAACGCACAATCTGGCACTCCGCCCGTCCGCGGCGTCGATATCAGCGGAGGCACCGGCACAGTCACGATTCCCAGCTTTGGAACGGGGCAGGGCAACGATCCTCGGACCGCAGCGCGCTCCGCTCTCAGATCACAGCAGATGCTCGGTGTAACCGTAGTGGCGACAGCCACTTCCGGGGGAGCTTTCGAGCCTTACAAGAATTTATTGCGCGGCGAGAAATACACTACTTATTTCGACACTTCCGCTGGCACCGTCGTCATGGAATTTGCCGACGAAGGCGCAACCAATCATCCCTTTGGCGGCACCCTGGCCGCTCCCGCGGCCCTACGCACTGATCTCGCCAGTGGCTTGCCTCCCGCGCGCATGGTCGTTGCCTGCGCCCTCGACGCTTCCGGAAACTTAAAGAATGTTCGCGTTCTCGAACCGGGTCCGGCGGCGATGACCGCGAAAGTTCTCGCTGCCCTCCGCACTTGGAAGTTTCAACCTGCCATGCGTGGGAACCAGCCCGTGGAAGTCACCGCCATCCTCGGCTTCGGCATCGATACTAACGACCGCTTCTAACATTCATTCGGCGACACCATCCTTAGTAGCGCCGCCGTCCCGGCGGCTGTCGTGGGGGCGACACCGCCCGCGCGCCGGCGCCACCAAAACCTCTGCGGCAAAGTGCCTTTATCGAGAGCGCACAAACGCAATCGCCACATCATCCGCGTAGATCTGTTTCCACCCCTCAGTGACTATCAGCCGATCCGCCAGCGCCGAGGCCCTGGGCATCAACACGCAGGCAGCCTCGTGCGTCCGCAGAAACTCTTCCCATCCCGGTTCCACGTGAACTGACTTCAAGTAAGACTTGAAGAATTCTTCGCCATACAAATCATGCCGGTCATCCACAACCACGCGCGCCTTGGGATAACGCCGGTAAATCAAATACCCGCCCCAGTAGTCCGGGCTAAGCACGGCCCCTTTGACTTGCTGTTTCTCCAGATAATTCACTGCCTCAACCGGCATGCGCTTGGGATCAAAATGCGCATCCATCCACACACTGGACCCGATCAGGAAAGTGACGATAATCGCAACGATCACCCACAAGTGCCCTCGCATTCCCCCTTCGAGCGCAGACATTCTATAAAAGAATCCGCCCGCGTCCACCGTACGCACTGACGTCCGTACCAGCGGCCCCACCACCATCACCAGCAGAATGGAAGAGACCGGAATGTTCCGTGACGCATAAAGCCCCGCATACACCGCGAACAAAACCGTCAGCCCCTGGCTCATCCGCAACTCGCGCCCCCGAGCCGCTAGAAACGCGACTGTGATCAGCAGCAGGAAAAGAAAATACTTCTGCGCAATCCCGTGAAAGTTAGGCGTCTGAAACTCCTCAATGTGATCCATTAGGAAGCGATCCGAAAGATAGCGGTATACATGCCAGTGCAGCTTCCACCCATAAGGATTCACCAGACTCGCCGCCGCCGAAAGCAGCGCCACCCACGCCAAATTCCGCACTCTGTTTCGCGCTGCAATTTTCTGTAGCACTTCCTCAATCCGGTTCTGCCTTGCTCTGAACAATGACCACGCCGCACCCAACAGGAAGATTCCCAACAGCACGAACCCAACCAGAAACCCGCCATGGACGTTCGCCCACACCAGCATCACCAAAGGCAGCGCCCACAACCATCGCCTTCGCGATCCCCCAGGCTGACCGAAATCCTCTTGCTCCGAAGAATCGAGAATCCAGAACCACGCCAGCGTGAACAGCCAGCTCACCACGTGCGGACGCGCCAGAAAATGAATCATCGACGCCGACACCGCCAGCAGCACCAGCACCAACGCAACCAGCAAGTTCGTCCCGCGCGCAACCAGCAAATGAAACATCCACGCAAACACCGCCGCGACGATCACAGCCGTAAACCACACCACTCCGTTCAGTCCGAATGAAGCTGCCAACTGGCCCACGGCCACGTCATACAGCCACTCCCACGCGAACCAAGGTTTGCCCGCCATGGTCGAAGAAAACGAATCCACGCGTGGGATGGCGTGCGTGGCCGCAATTTGCTGCCCCGTGCGAATATGCCATCCGATCCCCGCGTCTCCCAAAAGACGCATCGACAGGGGCGTAAACGCCAGCGTCACCAACAGCAGGACAAAAATCAGGTCCGCCACCGAAGGCATGGCCCATCGAGCCCACGCCTGAGTTTTCTCGCTGATTGAAGTTCTGGAACCGTCTGCCATCGCGCTGAATCTTATAGAGGTGGACCCCGTAACAGCAACCCGTGACGACAGAACGCATGGCAAGGTGAATACTCCCACCCTACCGCGAGTGGTAATAGTCGGCGCCGGCTTCGGAGGCCTCAATGCCGCGCAAGCACTGGCCAAGGCGCATGTTCAGATCACCGTAATCGACCGCCAGAATTTCCATACCTTCCAGCCGCTGCTTTACCAGGTCGCCACCGCCGGACTTTCTCCAGGAGAGATCGCCGCGCCCATCCGCTCCATCCTTCGCTCGCACAAAAATATCGAAGTGCTGATGGCCGAAGTCAGCGGATTCGATCTCAACCGGCGCACCGTGCTGACCCCAGACTTCGACATTCCCTACGACTACCTGATCGTCGCCGCCGGCGCGACCCACAGCTACTTCGGACACGACGAATGGGAGCCCTACGCTCCCGGCCTCAAGACCATCGAAGACGCGCTCGAGATTCGCCGCCGCGTGCTGCTCGCCTTCGAGTTGGCAGAGCGGCAAGCCGCGGCGGGCCAACCCGCAACTCCCCTCAACTTTGTCGTGGTCGGCGGCGGCCCCACCGGAGTCGAACTGGCAGGCACTCTCGCCGAGATCGCCCGTCACGCCCTCGCTCACGAGTTCCGTTCCATCGATCCCGCGCGCACCCACATCCTCCTGATCGAAGGCGGCCCGCGCGTCCTCCCCGCCTATGCGGAAGATCTATCGCGCAGCGCGCAGGAACAGCTCAATCGCCTGGGAGTTGAAGTTCGTACCTCGACCACGGTGACGCAGATTGAACCCGGCGCAGTTTTTGCGGGAGACACGCGACTCCCCGCGACCGTGATCCTGTGGGCTGCTGGAGTCGCAGCCTCCCCACTCGGCAAAAGTTTGCGAGTCCCCACAGATCGTGCCGGACGCGTACTCGTCCGCTCCGACCTCAGCATCCCCGGTCACCCTGAAGTCTTCGTCATCGGAGACCTTGCTGCGGCGCGGGCGAACGAGCGGGCGAAGGAGAAAGACGAGCAAGGCAAAATGCTCCCCGGCGTCGCCCCCGTAGCCATCCAGCAAGGCCGCTTCGTCGCCAAACTGATCCGAAGAGAACTGAAAGAAAGTCCGGCTGCGGGAATCGGAAACGCGCCGGGTGCCCCACTTCTCGCCGATTTTGCGAGAAGTGGAAATTCTGACTCTCATCCAACTGACAGGTCGGTCCCGCAGGGTGCCCCGTCCTTCTCGCGTCCTTCGCGAGAGCGCGGGGATTTTGACTCCCGTCCCGCCTTCCATTACTGGGACAAAGGCAGCCTCGCCACCATCGGCCGCGCCGCCGCCGTAGCCGAGTTCGGACGCATCCACATCTCCGGCTTCATCGCCTGGCTATCCTGGCTTTTCGTTCACATTTTATTTCTCATCGGCTTCCGCAATCGCCTCATCGTTTTCATCCAGTGGGCGTGGTCCTACGTGACCTACGAACGCGGCGCCCGCCTGATCACCGGCAGCACCACCCTCCCCGGATGGAAACCAACCCCAGAAGTCCGCAGCCTCGCGTCCACAACCGATTCCTCCGCCAAAGATATTCACCCCGGCGTAACCCCATAGAAAATTTGTCATGCTGAGCGAAGCGCCGAGGAGAACGAAGTGATCCTCGCCGCGCAGTCGAAGCATCTCTACCCCGATCCCAGTTAAAATAACTTTCGATTCACTCGTAAGGTGGAACTCATGATGCAGCGCGCCTTCGGCCTGGATATTCCGCAAACGCTGGAAGACATTTGTGATCCGAAACGATTAGCTCTTATCGTCTACGACATGCAAGTCGGGATCGTAAACCAGATCGCGAATGGCCCCGAGATCACGGATAGAGTCGTCCAGGTACTGACCGCCGCCCGCAAAGCCGGAATTCGGGTCATCTTCACCCGCCACCTGTCGCTCCCAAAAGAATTGATGGGCGTATCTCAGTTCCGCATGGCGATGGCCTGGCAACGGGTGAAATCGCCAGACGAAGTCAAGCCGTGGTTCTTGCGGGACGCGCCAGGATTCCACCTGATTCCAGAAATGAATCCGCAGCCCAGCGAAGCCATATTCGACAAGATCAGCATGTCGGCGTTCGAAGGCACGCCGCTGAATATGGCCCTGCGCGATTGCGGCATCCTTGCCTTCGCCATCGTCGGCATAGCAATGGAAATCGGCATCGAACCCACGGTGCGCCACGGCGCCGATCTCGGTTACATCCCCGTGGTTGTCAAAGACGCCTGCGGCTTCGGTCACTGCGACGCAGCCACTCGTTCCATCGCCAGCCTAGAATTTGCCGGCGACGCCCTGCTCACGACGGCCGGCACATTCTGTGCGCAGCTTGGCCGCATCCAGAGTGAATGAGGCGGGTGGCCCAGGGCTTTTGACTTTGGCAGTACAACACAGTGGGTGCCCCACTTCTCGCCGATTTTGCGAGAAGTGGGAATTTCCTCGCGGGTTCCCCAGGGTATTTCTTCTGGATGCTCACAGAGTTGCTTCCGCAGTCCTGGCTGGCGGTGGAGTTGCCCCTAGCGGATCGACTTGAAGCGTGAGACCGTCGATTTTGCGGACTACCACGAGTTGTCCTGGAGGCAGGGTTGAGGATGCGATCGCGTCCCAGAGTTCGCCGTGGACGAAGACTTTGCCTTGCGGCGCGAGGGCGGTTTGTGCGACTCCGGTTTCGCCGACCAGACCTTGAGCTCCCGTGACAACTTTGTTTCGCCTCGCTTTGAGGGC
>Ga0193751_1001256_pt1 | contig 16539 bp, 12 predicted proteins | sample L1c2metaG_FD_143050 | JGI IMG/M metagenome (GOLD analysis project Ga0193751, IMG submission 143050) | Soil microbial communities from a riparian zone of the East river system, Colorado, United States - L1c2 | ecosystem: Environmental > Terrestrial > Soil > Riparian zone | place: USA: East River... | reverse complement strand
TGGCGGCGGCTTGATCAAGATCGTCAACAACACCGTTCCGGAGGCCTTGATGCGCCTCGGCTATACCCCGGAACAAATGAGCGAAATCGTTTCGCATATCGATCAAAACGGCAAAATCGAAGGCGCACCTCACCTGAAGCCAGAGCATCTCCCGGTTTTCGATTGCTCCCTGGCTCCTCCGAACGGTGGACGTTCCATCACTTGGACCGGCCACGTAAAGATGATGGCCGCGGCACAGCCGTTCCTTTCCGGCGCCATTTCCAAGACCATCAACATGCCCGAGGAATCCACCGTCGAAGATGTGATGGACGCTTACATTGAATCCTGGAAGCTGGGACTCAAAGCCGTAGCCATCTATCGCGACAATTCCAAACGCTCGCAGCCTCTGTCCGCTGCTGGCCAGAAGAAAGACGAAAAGAAGCCTGAAGCCGCAGCTGTGGTGGAAGCCATGCAACAGGAACTATTTGCTCGCGCGCAACGCGAAAAAATGCCCGCTGAGCGCGCTTCCGTTACTCACAAATTCAGCGTTGGCGGCCACGAAGGTTACATCACCGTCGGCATGTACGAAGACGGCCGTCCTGGCGAAATCTTCATCAAGATGTCCAAGGAAGGCTCCACGCTGTCCGGCGTAATGGATGGTTTGGCCCTGACCGTTTCCATCGGCTTGCAATACGGCGTGCCGCTGAAAGTTTATGTGGACAAGCTGCTGAACACCCGTTTCGAGCCCTCGGGCATCACCGCGAATCCCAGGATTCGCTTCGTCTCCAGCGTGCTTGACTACATCGCGCGCTGGCTGGGTGGCCGCTTCATCTCCGCGGATTATTTGAAGCTGAATGGCGCTGCCATGCCTGAGGCAGGTGCTGGTGCCGCCACTGCCGCTTCGCCGGTAGTCGCGCAGACTATTGCTTCATTGCCATCATTGCCAGCGTCAAGCGCGTCGTCAAAGCCCAGTAATGCTCATGAAGGCGCACCCACTTGCTCCGAGTGCGGCATGCTGATGGTTCCCAACGGCGCCTGCTACAAATGCGAAAACTGTGGCAGCACTAGCGGCTGCAGCTGAAAAGTTTTGAACTGCCCGGAAGTAACCGGGCTTAACGGGGTCCCCGAAGAATGAGCATTCCCCCTGTGGGATGGGAGCAGAACGCAGTCGCTGCTCCCAAGCAACCGTCACCGGCACCGTGCTCCACTCCCGTCCCCGCATCCGATTCCGTGCAGGACCTGTCACCAGCCTACACCGTGTACGACCCCACGCAGGCGGTCTTGCCGCCCGCTACACGCGCCTTCCTCAACATCGTGCGCCACGGCACCGGGCCGGCCGCGATTTACGTGCTCACCTACCGCAGGCTTGATCGCATCGGCTCTAATCCCAGACCCGTCTTGGCCGAAGGCGCGCGCGTGCTGATCGAAATGCTGGAGAAACTCGGAGTAAACCTCGAACTGAAAGAAGTGCGGGGCGCCCTGAAAGATATTCACCGTCTGGGCTCCGCCAACATCCCCGACCTGTGGCTCGCCGACGAACAAATGGCCGAACAAGGCCTGATCGAAGGCTAAATCCCAAATCTGCTTAGCGCCTCCGCCATGCTGTCCGTCGTCCTGCTAAAGTAATGTTGTAATACTCTAACCAAGTGGTAATATAAGCCATGATCGCTGTCCTCATACCGAGCTATTTCGCAGCCGCAAGAGGCAATATCTCCCGAGCCGATTTTTTGTACACGTCGGCCCTTAACCAATATGTTTTCATCACTTTGTGGACTCTTGTGCACTCTTTTAACGCGCGAGTCTTTGTTTTCAACACATTACAGACTCTCTTGCCAAAAACACCGGGGGGTGTAGGGGGTACACGACAGGGGGTATGAACCGGGCGGATGCCTGATAAACGTAAGGGCGACAGTTTCAAGGCTACGGAACACCACAGAAACGCGACGGGTGCCCCGGGTTCGCACTTGAGGTATGAACCCGGGTCTTGGAGTTAATTTTTCTAACGGTACACGGAGAACTAATTCGGGTCTTTAATCACGGAAGAGAATCGAAGCGCACACGGGCCGTCTTTAGATATTGCGGTTTTCGTTGCTGAGTCAGATCGCTACGAGGTTACCGTCGCCGCATCGGTGGACGATGCGAAGTCAACGCCCGAGGACGCATACGGAATCGCGGCGCCAAAGGTGGTGGGACATTCCGCAGAAAATCTCCGCAACACGGGCAGCGCCCTTCGTGCGATGTAGCCGCCGTAGCGTCCGCGCGCAACCAATGACCGCGCGCTTCGCACAACTGGTTGATGCACTGAACCGTGAATCCCGGCAGATATTGCATCGTTGCCTCCGAAAGTGCTTAGCGCTGGAGCCCGTGCATTGCGTTTCGATTACGAACAGCGGTCTGACGGAATTAAATTAGAAAATATTTTTTGAATGTCGCGATTGTGCCCTTGAGGCCAGACGGTGTCAACAAAAATCGACCGCTAGATATAGTAGTAGCGTTCCAGCTGTGGAAATCCGTGTTTAGGGGTTTGGCGACGTCGCTGGAGGCGCGTTTGGATTCGTGCTTTGATCCGCGGGAGCTGGCGCAGCGGCTGGCTTGGCGGCCCGCTTTTTCTTTTGCAACTCTTCCATCGCCGCCAAGCGCGTCTTCAGCCGGTCTACTTCCTGCTGCTTATCGTTGATTTGTTGCTGTAGCGCAGCAAGCTTGGCTTTACCGGCGATATCGTGCTCGTAATCTGGATTCGAGTAAACCGTGTCCTGTTGCAGTGCCAGATCGCGACGTGCAAGATCGGCATCTTTTTCAGCATCGGCGATCAAATCCTTTAGCCTGAGGATCTGCGGGTCATCAGAAGGCTCCGGCACCGCTGCAGGATCGTGCGGCACGGACGATTCGGCGGCTGCCTCGGACACGGCTTCAGGACTGGGCGGCTCGGTTTCCAACTTCGGCGGAGAATCCAGGGGTAGTCCCTGGTTGCCAGGTTTTATATATTCCCTATCGAGATCGTCGTCGGTGATGACCTTGGATGGTTTAGTGGCGTTTTTCGCCGCCTCACGCGATCTTCGCGCGGCCTCGGCAATGGATTGCTTTTGCGCGTCGGGTGATTGTTGGTCCTGCGATTGCCAGTTCGGCGAAGCAGCCGGGTACGCAGTAATAGCCGCGAACAACGCTGCCGGCAGAACCATGACTAAATTGCGGAGGAACGGAGCGAAGATTCGGCCTGACATTTCGTCACCTCGTGCCAAAGCAAATACCCGAAGCTCAAAGATAACGCGATCTCTGGCCCGCCGCCAGTTCGCGTGCGCCTTTACCGTGCGCATCGGTAACGCCGATCGGGGCCGGGAAAGTCAGGAGACCCAACAACGCCAGGCTTTTGTTTTGCGTTTCGCAGACGCCATTCAGAAGAATGCGCCACTGAAACCGCACGCTTTCGATGGCAGAATCGCAGATACTTAGGAAGTTCTACCAATGCGGAGACATCGGTTGAAACGGTCGATCGGATTTCTAACAGTTTTGATATTTGCATGCAGTGCAAGATCGTTGTACTCGCAAGAACCATCGTCAAAGCCGGCGGCCGATATCGGCGGGCAATCAGGCGAGACGCAATCCTCGAAGACAACCATTCCGCCAATCGAGCATGGTTTTTGGGATAAGGAAAACGATTTGCTGTTCGCTGGAGTTGCCGCCGCCCGTACTTTGGATTATTTCTCCACGCTGAACATGCGACGCCGCGGCCGGCAGGAAATATTTCTGACCAACGAGGCCGTGGATAATCATGCCGGGTTTGCGTTCATCGAGGCGGGTGCAACCGGTGTTTCCATCGGCGTGTCGTATCTTTTTCATCGCTACGGACACCATAAACTGGAGCGCTGGACTTCCATCATTCACATCGGACTCGCGACTGGCGGTGCGGTACGCAATTATTCTTTAAAGACTGCGCATCTATCAGCCCCGGGAGCACAACCGTAGATGAGGTCCGCGAGGCTGCATGTTCCCGTTCAGCGTGTGTTGGCTTCCCTTGCTCTGGCTTTTTGTTTTGCGGCGCCTCACCTCCGCGCGCAAAGCCTGGACCGCATTAATCCCCGTAGTTCAGCTGTTCTAACTTTGCAATCAAATCCGAATTCTCCGGCGAACAACCAACAACCTCGCTCGCCTACGCAGAGCGAAACGGACCAGTATCGGCTTTCCAGGGAGCGCTACGACAAAGCTGTTTCGTATTCTCGTGCCGGCTACACTTTGTATTTCATTTCTTATTTTCTGAGCGCAGTCGTACTTCTGTTGATTCTGCGACTGGGTGTGGCCGCGAGGTTTCGTGACATCGCGGAAGCTGCCAGCGGCAGGAAGTGGATCCAGTGCCTGGTTTTTGTGCCGTTGCTACTACTGCTGACCGATTTATTTGAATTGCCGGTACGCGTTTATTGGCACGCGCTGAGCTTGCGCTATCAACAATCCATTCAGCATTGGGGCTCCTGGATCGTGGATTGGGCTAAAGAAGAAGCGCTGAGCGTTGGCCTGGCGGTGTTGCTGGTTTTTGTTTTGACTTTCGCGATGCGAAAAAGTCCCAGACGCTGGTGGTTTTATTTTTGGCTCGCGGCACTGCCAATTTTGCTCTTCGTTTTCTTCATCAGTCCGTGGTTCATCGATCCGCTGTTTAATCATTTTGAACCGCTGGCGAAGGAGCATCCGCAGTTGGTGACTTCCATCGAAAGGCTCACGCAGCGGGCCGGCGCCCCGATTCCCCGGGATCGCATGTTTCTGATGCGGGCCAGTGAGAAAACCAACGCGATAAACGCATACGTCACCGGCATCGGCGCATCGAAGCGAGTGGTTATCTGGGACACCACTATTCAAAAAACGTCGGCCGACGAAACGCTGTTTATTCTCGGCCATGAATTGGGACACTACGTGCTTGGCCACATCGCTATTGGATTCTCGTTTTTCGCCTTAGCGCTGCTGCTAGCGTTATATGTCATGTTTCGCGCGTTGCATTGGTCCCTGCAACGTTGGGGTGCTGAGTGGAAAATACATGGACCGGAAGATTTAGCAGCTATCGCGGTGCTTTTTCTGTCGCTGGAGATTCTGTCATTCATTTCTTCACCAATCGCAAACGGATTTAGCCGTATGCAGGAACACGCCGCCGATGTTTACGGACTGGAAGTAATTCACGGCCTGGTGCCCAACTCTGACGAAGTAGCCGCGCACGGGTTCCAGGTCATGGGCGAACTGGATCTCTCCGATCCAAATCCTCCGCCCTTCATTACGTTCTGGCTTTACAGCCATCCGCCGCTCGCAGAGCGCCTGATATTCGCGCACGCTTACGACCCGTGGTCTAAAGGCGAGCCTCCGAAGTATGTGAAATAATATTGGCTGCAGCTAAAAGCTCTGGTGTGGTGATACCGGTTAGGCGCAACCGGTAAAGCATCGTGGAAGAGTTACGCACAAGTTATTCTTTGTTGATAGCGTAGTCCGCGCGCGGGTGCTTACTGGATTTGATTTGACGCGTCTGAGTGTACTGATTAACACTCATAAGATGATTCGGTGATCATGCATGGAGCAACAAAGGCCCCTAGAAACGCCACCCAAACAAGAATTCCGCGACGCTTCTAGCACTTTCTCCCACCAGCTAAGCAAAATATTTTTAAATGCGGAAGGCCTGCGTGCCGGCTGGCGGTTCCTGTTGTACATGCTGATCGTAGTGGGATTGTTCCTGGGCGTGAAAGTGTTGTGGACGCAATTCCATCGATCCACGCCAGGGACATTTTCGTTTGAGAGCCTGTTGTTCTCAGAGATGATTGGTTTCATTTCCGCGTTCGGCGCGGCTGTAGTGATGTCCTTTATCGAACATCGTCCAGTGGGATGTTACGGTTTACCGGTGCAGCAGGCCTTCAGAAAACTTTTCTGGCAGGGATTTCTGCTCGGCTTTCTGGAAATCAGTTTGCTTGTCGGTCTGATTTATGCGTTTGGCGGATATTCCTTTGGCTCCTTGGCGTTGCACGGTGCGCAAGTGATTCATTGGGCCGTTTTATGGCTTCTCTGTCTGACGTTCGTCGGATTATTCGAGGAGTTTCTGTTTCGCGGATACAGTTTGTTTACGTTAAGTTCCGGCATAGGCTTCTGGCCTGCTGCAATTTTGCTCTCGCTGCTATTCGCAGGCGTACACTTGCAAAACAGCGGCGAGGGCCGTGTGGGTGTGGCAGGTGTTTTTGTTGTGGGAATGCTGTGGTGCTTTGCGGTGCGGCGGACGGGGTCTCTGTGGTTACCGGTAGGCATGCACGCGGCTTTCGATTTTGGCGAGACATTTTTCTATTCCGTCCCAGACAGCGGCATGGTTTTGCCGGGTCATCTTTCCAACGCTACGCTTCACGGCCCGGCGTGGCTTACCGGAGGCAGCGTTGGCCCCGAAGCAAGTGTTTTCGATTTCGTGCTGCTATTTATTTCCTTCTATGTGATTCACCGGCTGTATCCGGCGAATCAAAATGCGCAGCAGGCTTGCGCTAGTGTTTACCGCACTAATTCCGAAGCAAATACCAATTTAACTCCGTGAGTTTTGGCCTCCGGCAGTGTTTCTTTCAGAGCTTCGAGCATCGATGGATGAGCGTGCCCGATCGCGATAGCATCCTTTTTCTTTGCGGCGCCTGCGATAGCGATCTCAATCTGTCTACGGACGGACGCCACATCTTCTACGTCGTCCAGAAAAGGCACGTTGCGGAACGCCGCGCGCACTCCGTATCGTTGCGCGGTATCGTAAGCGACCGTGGCCGCGCTGGTGCGGCTATCCACATAAAAAAGTTTGTGCGCCTTCAACACCGGCATCAATTCGGCCATTAATTTTTTATCCGCGGTCGAGGCCGACCCTTTATGATTATTCACACCAATTACTCCGGGAACTTCGTTGAGAAATTGTGACACCAGCCGGGAAACGTCGGCGCGGGACATGCCTCCATGAAGCTCCTGCGCCTCGGGGTGCTCCTTTGCGAGCGATTGCATCGGGAGATGGAGCATGACTTGGTCACCGCGCTGTTGCGCTTGCTGCGCTATTTCCTCGGAATGAGTTTGATTCGGCAAAACGGAAATCGTCAAAGGATACGGCATCGCAAAGACCGCCTTGGCCGCATTGCTATCTTTGCCGAGGTCGTCCAGGATAATCGCCAGCCGCGGGGCCTGATTATCGCTTGTTGCCGGTGCGGCATCGGGATTGCGCGAAGCATCCGTGCTTCCCGCAAAATGGATATGGACGGTGTGGGTTATCACGCCGGCGTGGCGATAACTTATAGAAATTGCATCGCCATTTTCCGTTTGCTCTGGCGTCAAACCTCGCGCCGTGGCGATTCCATTGAGTTCGTCAATCAGACGCTTCACTGAGGGAGGGATTTCCTTCCCGTGGCGCTTGATAAAAATATGTATCTCCACGAGGTCGGATGAATTTGCGACTTTGTCAAAGGCGCCCACTTCACCATGCACCTCGGAGCCCCGCGGTGCCGCTGAATTCGCAGCGAACACGAATTCCCTAGTAATGCGGTGAATGTCTTCCTCGGTCAGCCGCTTTTTCGCGGCTCGATGGCAGCCGGCCGCGCAAGCGGCCAACATAAAAAGGAAAGCTAGGATCTTAAGGATTGGGGAACAAGTTGGTAAGCTGCGATTGGCGAAAGAACTTGGCAACACCGAAGACTAGGCGGCTTTCTTTACCGGCGCCTTTACCAGCTCAAGCGCCTTGCGGTAGATGGGATCTTCCGGCGAAAGTGGGCGCGGTCCTTGTGGAAGATCTTTGTTGGGAGTGGCATCCGTCGATGCGTCGTCGACGTCGGATTCTTCTCCCATGTTGGCATGGACTACTTCCGTGGGCGTAACACCTTCTTCAAGAATCGCTTTACCGCTGGGATTGTAATAATTCGCAGTCGTGAGGATTAAGGCCGAGCCGTCATCGAGGGTGATTAGTTTCTGTTCCGAAGCGAGACCGAAGGTGCGTTCACCCACAACATCGCCGCGGTGATTTGCTGCAATCGCGGACGCCAGCACTTCGGCGGCACCCGACGTTGTAGCATCAATCAACACTGAAACATGGCCCTTCCACGCTACCTGCTTTGGTTCGGCGGAAAAAGTTTGTGAGGAGACAGTCTGCCCACGCAACGTAGCCAGCGTACCTGAGGGCACAAAAAGTCGAGCCACAGAAATTGCCTCTGAAACTGGGCCGCGGCCGCACTCGCGCAAATCCAGAATGATGTTGTGAACGCTCTGCTTTTCGGCTTCCAGTAAACGGCCACGTACTTCATCAGCTCGCCCGGGATCAAGCGAGGTGAGTCGTAAGGTGAGAATGTCTGGATCGGCTTTCTGAGATGTTATTTTTACCGGGGCCAGCTTTTCGCGAACGACGTCGACTTCTTCAGGGGTCGCCTTACCACGGCGGATGACGGCGACTTTCACTCCAGTACCAGCTGCGCCGGTAAGCAGATTCATGGCTTGGCCTACGGACATATCGCGAGTGGTAAAACCGCCAATCGATTCAAAAATATCGCCGCTGCGAATTCCTGCTTTCGCGCCGGCGCTGTCCGGCAGCACGGAAATTACGATGATGTAGCCAAACCGCTTACTCAAGGTGATGCCGCTATCTCCGGTGCTGGAGCTCTGAATTTTCTTTTTGTATTCGTCGTATTCGCGGGGAGTCAGGTAACTTGATTGCGTGTCGAGTGATTCGAGCAAGCCGTGCAGCGATCCGGCGGTAACCGTGTGCATGTTCGGTTCGTCAACGTAATCCTGCTGGATCTTCTGCAACACCTCGCCGAACACCGTCAGCGATTTGTAGGCCTTATCGTCTGGAGTGCGTCCCAGGACGTGACCAATTCCGGCATAGCAGAATATCGCTACTGATACACAAATCAGCCCAACACGCGCCGCTCGACTCATCGATCCACCTATCTGGAAATCATGAAAAGTATAACACCGCTTTATAGTGGGACGCGCCGTGGAACAGAAAGGAAGCCTTGGCCGTTGAACGGTCCAAGGGTGCAGAGGCAACGCGGAGGCGGTGTAAAAGCACGAACAGACACGGGGAGCATCAGTTTTGATGCTATTTAACCACACCATGTCATTTATTTACGGTGCTTTACGCGCTAACTTATTCAAAACAAGCCACAAAGTTGACATCTATTGGCCTGCAACCTGCTACTCTGTATGTACCAATGTTCCAAACCACTATCGCGTCCCCTACCAGCACGGAGGGAGTTGGTCTCCACACGGGTGTATATGGCCACCTCACCCTGTCTCCGGCACCCGCGGAGACTGGGATCGTTTTTCGGCGAATGGATCTCGATAACTTTCCCATTGAGGCCCAGGGCCACAACGTCGCGCGCGTGAGCTACGCCACCAGTTTGATGAAACAAGGCGTCTTGCTCTCTACCACGGAGCATTTGCTCGCCGCCATCTATTCCTGCGGCATCGACAACATTTTCATCGATATCGACTCTATTGAGATACCCATACTGGATGGCTCCGCGGAGCCTTTCATGCAGATGCTGGAGCGTAGTGGTTTGCGCAGATTGCGCCGGCGGCGACGGTTTTTGAAGGTTTTGAAGCCGCTGGAAGTTGTTGAAGGCGACCGCAGGATCGGAGTTTACCCTGCCGACGACTTTCACGTGTGTTGTTACGTGGATTTTCCGCATCCGCTGGTGGGACGGCAGCAATTTGAGATGACCGTCAACGCGGAAAGCTTTCGGCAATTGCTGGCTCGAGCGCGAACGTTCTGTTTTGAGCGGGATATTCAACCTCTCAGAGCCATGGGGCTGATTCGCGGAGGCTCGCTCGAAAATGCCATCGTCCTGACGGAACGGGGAGTCATGAATGGTCCATTGCGGTTTCCGGATGAGTTCAGCCGCCACAAAGCTCTGGATCTGATTGGAGATTTGGCGCTTGTGGGGCTGCCGCTGCTTGCTCGCGTGGAAGCCCATAAAGCCGGCCATGCGTTGCATACCCAGCTGGTGGGGCTCCTGCTCGCTGATCCTTCGCTTTGGACTATAACTACCGCCGAGGCTTCTGTGAGCGAAATGGAGTTAGCCGGACCGTCTGTTTCTGCCGCCGATTAGTAACCTGATTAGTGTTTCGCCGCCAAAGCTGTCTTGCTGCGTTGCGAAATTTTGCTCACTCCCACAGACTGAACTGGGCTTCCATGAAAAACAATGATCTTGCCGTAGTCATCCTCGCCGCAGGCAAAGGTACGCGCCTGAAATCGAGCCTTGCCAAAGTACTGCACCGCGCCGGTGGGCGGACGCTGGTGGAGCAAGTGCTTCGCGCGTGTGCGCCGTTGGGCGCGAAGAAGACCATCGTGGTGGTTGGGCATCAGAGCGAAGAAGTCGCGGCGACGGTCGAGCCTCTGGGCGCATCGACGGTGCTGCAACAACCGCAACACGGTACCGGTCACGCCATGCAGGTGGCGCGGCGCGCGATAGGAAACTCTAAAATTGTGCTGGTGCTTCCGGGTGATGCGCCTCTGGTTCGGGCTGAAACGCTGAAAGCTTTGTTGGCAAGGCATCGATCGGCCAATGCGGCGGCGACAGTTCTGACCGCGGTGGTGACGGATCCGCGAGGCTACGGAAGAATCCTGCGAAAATCCGACACGGCAATTTCCGCGATCGTGGAAGAATCTCAACTGAGCGGCGAGCAAGCCGAGATCAACGAAATTAATTCTGCAATTTATTGTTTCACGTTGGAAAAACTGTGGCCTGCTCTTGCGCAGGTAAAACCGAACAACAAGCATCGCGAAATATATTTGACGGATGCTGTCGCGGTTTTGGCCGCGAAGGGGGAAACTGTTCTCGCCGAAGTGGCAGCGGATTCGCGCGAAGTGCTCGGGTGCAATACTCGCGCCGATCTCGCCGAAGTGGATCGCATACTTCGTGATTGGAAACGCCTGGCGATGATGGATTCAGGAGTAACCATCCAACTGCCGGAGACGGTTTTGATCGATCCAGACGTGGTTGCCGGTGAAGACACGGTGATTGAGCCCGGTGTTCAGTTGCTGGGCAAAACAAAAATTGGGGTGCGCTGCACCATTCGTACCGGCAGCGTTTTAAGCGACGCAATTCTTGCTGACGATGTTGTTGTCGAGGCGCATAGCCTGGTCGCGGATAGCCGGCTGGATGACGGCGCGATCGTCGGACCCTTCGCACGATTGCGCGGAGGCAACCACCTGAAAGCCGGAGCCCGCGTGGGAAATTTCGTAGAGCTGAAGAAAAGCACTCTGGGTCAAGGCACTAAAGCGATGCACCTAACGTATCTGGGCGATGCGAAGATCGGTTCCAAAACGAATATTGGCGCCGGAACCATAACCTGCAATTACGACGGTTTTCATAAGAATCCCACCACGATTGGCAACAAAGCTTTTATCGGGAGTGATTCGACCCTTGTAGCTCCAGTACGGGTGGGAGATGGCGCCTATGTCGCCGCGGGTTCGACCATCACCGAAAATGTTCCGGCGGATGCGCTGGGTATTGCTCGCGGGCGGCAGATGAATAAAATGTGGTGGGCATCGAAAAAGCGGCGCGAACTGGCCTCCGCATCGGGAGCTAAAAAAATCGCCGCGAAAAAATCGCGCGGTAAATCCAAAAAGCGAAGACGCTGAGGAATTCCGCCTGCTCGTGGCTGCTCTGTACGCGCTGTGTTAAAATAATGGTTCCTGCAACGTCACCTGGAGCCGCCAGCGCATGAAATTTGGAGTCGTCGTCTTTCCCGGATCCAATTGCGACCACGATGCGTTTTACGCCATAAGCAATGTTCTTCATCAGCCGGTTGAGTTCATCTGGCATCAATCCGAAGATTTAGCGAATTGCGACGCGGTGATTTTGCCGGGTGGTTTTGCTCACGGCGATTATCTTCGCACCGGCGCGCTTGCGCGGTTTTCTCCAGTGATGAAGTCGGTGAAGAATTTTGCAACGAGTGGTGGTTTAGTTCTTGGGATTTGTAATGGGTTTCAAATTCTGCTGGAAGCGGGCCTGCTTCCCGGCGCGGTGATGCGCAATATCGGATTGCGATATATTTGCCGCCATGTTCACATTCGAGTGGAGAACACCGCCACGCCATTTACCCAAGCGGCCACGCGCGGACAAATTCTAAAAATCCCTATCGCGCATAACGATGGAAATTACACCGCTGATCCAGAGACTCTCGCGGAATTACAAAGAAACGGGCAAATTGTTTTTCGTTATACCAGCGCTGGCGGGAAAGATGATGCCGCCGGTAATCCCAACGGCTCGATAGAGAACATTGCCGGGATTTGCAATCGCAAGCGTAATGTTACCGGGTTGATGCCGCACCCGGAGCGGGCTGTGGAATCGGTTCTGGATTCCGCGGATGGGTTGGTGATTTTCCGTTCGATGGTCGAATCTTTGGTGAGTTCCGCGAAGGCGAGCGCTTAAGATCCATTTGCGAAATTGTTTTTTTGGATTTCGGTATTTAATCGAATTCCCAGTGATTTCTAGGTAGGAAAATTGGCGACGGCAAGCGCGGAAATTAAAGTTACGGCGGAAATCGCCGCGGAGCACGGCTTATCGGCTCCGGAATATGCGCGCGTGCAGCAAATCCTCGGACGCGATCCCAACATAACCGAGTTGGGCATTTTCAGCGTGATGTGGAGCGAGCACTGCTCTTACAAATCCAGCAAGGTGCATCTGAAGCGCCTGCCGGTGCGCGGAAAGCTTGTCGTTCAGGGGCCGGGTGAAAATGCCGGCGTGGTGGATATTGGCGACGGGTTAGTTGCTGCGTTCAAAATCGAATCGCACAATCACCCGAGTTTTGTGGAGCCCTTTCAGGGCGCTACCACCGGTGTCGGCGGCATTTTGCGCGATATTTTTACCATGGGCGCTCGGCCTATAGCGGTGCTTGATTCTTTACGTTTTGGCCCGATCACGCCGGACAAGTCAGCGCCTGCGGTCTCGCCTGAAACCATTGCCAAAAATCGGCGCATTCTCGATGGGGTGATTCGCGGAATCGCCAATTACGGAAATTCTTTTGGTGTGCCGACGATTGGCGGAGAAGTTTGTTTCGAACCGTGCTACTCGCAAAATCCGCTGGTGAACGCGCTGGCGCTGGGGATCGCCAAAAAAGAAGATTTGTTTTTTGCCAAGGCGCGCGGTACCGGCAACCCGGTGATTTATGTCGGCGCAAAAACCGGCCGAGATGGAATTCATGGCGCATCGCTGCTTGCGTCCGCGGAGTTCACCGAGGAATCGCAACAAAAGCGGCCCAACGTTCAGGTGGGCGATCCGTTTGTAGAGAAACTGCTGCTCGAGGCTTGCCTGGAAGCTATGACCACTGGCGCAGTCGTGGCTATACAAGATATGGGGGCCGCGGGCTTGACGTGCTCCACAACGGAAATGGCTTCTCGAGGCGGCACCGGCATCGAGATCGATCTTGCTCGTGTGCCACAGCGCGAAAGCGGCATGACTCCTTACGAAATTATGTTGAGCGAATCGCAGGAGCGCATGTTATTGGTGGCGGAGAAGGGTCGCGAACCTGAAGTTCTGCAAGTTTTCAAAAAGTGGGGACTCGACGCGGTGGTGGTCGGAGAAGTTGCCGACGGCGGGCTCTTGCGCGTCAAAGATCACGGCGTAGTGGTGGCGGAAATTCCGGCGCATCCACTCGCTGAAGAGGGACCGGTGTATCAGCGGCCGATACATCAGCCTCCGCAGAAAGAAGAATCGGCGGCGGATTGGTTCGTATTTGGCCCGGAAGAGAAAAATCTTACTGACAATTTCAAACAACTGCTCGCATCGCCGGCAATTTCTTCCAAGCGGTGGATCACCGAGCAATACGACACCATGGTGCGGACCAATACACTGGCAGTGCCGGGCGCGGGCGATGCTGCGGTCGTTCGTATAAAAGGAACGAAACGGGCGTTGGCGCTGGCTACCGACGGGAATGGACGCTGGTGCCAGTTAAATCCGCGGTTGGGCGCCATGCATGCGGTGGCCGAGGCGGCGCGCAACGTGGCATGTTCTGGCGCGAAACCTATCGCCGCTACCAATTGCTTGAATTTTGGCAGTCCGGAAAAGCCGGAAGTGATGTGGCAATTCAGCGAAGCAATTGATGGACTGGCGGCGGCTTGCAACGAACTTGAAACTCCTATCACTGGCGGAAACGTCAGCTTCTACAATGAAACCCTGGGCAGCTCCATTTATCCCACGCCGGTGATCGGGATTTTAGGGGTGATCGAAGACGCCATGAATGTTTTGAAGATGGCGTTTCGCGACGACGGAGACGTTGTGGTTTTGCTCGACGGCATCAGTGTGGCGAGCGATTCGTCAGCCGCTATCAATACGAACGGTACGGATTCTCATCTAGCGCGTGAATTTTCCTCGTCCGAATATTCCAAGACTATTGGCGGTATCGTCGCCGGGCAACCACCGGCCATTGATCTTTCCGCCGAGAAACGTCTGCAACAATGCCTGGTGGCACTGGCCTCGTCGCGCGTAGTGCAATCTGCTCACGACATCAGCGACGGGGGGCTGGCCGTTACTTTGGCCGAATCCTGTTTCGCCTCGGCGCAGGCGCGGAAATCCGGCGATACTCTCGGCGCATGCATAAGCATAGAAGTACGCGAACCCGCTGAATCCGCCGCGTTCGGAGAGCGGGGGGCACGCGCGGTAATTTCCGTTTCACCTGCTTCCCTGGATGCTGTCCTGCAAACAGCCCGAAAATATGGTGTTAATGCAGCACAAATCGGAAAGGTTAACGCTGATGGCATTTTCCGCATCGAACTCAATGGAAGTGCCATAATCGAAGAGTCGGTTGAAACACTTCGCGATATCTGGGCCCATTCCCTGGAGCGCGCGCTCAAACAATGAATCCTAAGCTCGCCTACGCTGACGATCATTTCCACGACGAATGCGGAGTATTCGGCGTGTTTGGCCATGCTGAAGCGGCCAATCTGGCGTATCTCGGTTTGTATGCTTTGCAACATCGCGGCCAGGAATCCGCCGGGATAGTTTCGAGCGACGGCCAGGAACTGCACCTTCACCGCGCCATGGGCGAGGTGGAAGAAATTTTTCAGCCCGCGGTGCTGGCAAAACTTCCGGGGACTGCGGCCATCGGTCACACACGGTATTCTACCGCCGGCGACAAAGCATTGCTCAACGCGCAGCCCATCATGATCGATTGCAACAAGGGCAAGGTCGCCCTGGGGCACAACGGCAACCTCACCAACGCCGCGGAATGGCGCCGCAAGCTGGAACATCGCGGCTCTATTTTTCAGACCAACAGCGACACGGAAGTGATTGTTCACCTGATCGCCCGATCGCCGGCCCGCAATTTATCCGGTGCGATTGGCGATGCGCTCAACCAGGTTGAAGGCGCGTACTCGCTGCTGTTGCTTACGACGGACGAGTTATATGCGGTGCGCGACCCACGCGGATTCCGACCCTTAGTGATGGGGAGATTACCTGCAACCGAAGCTGCCGCGGAAGCGTGGATGGTAGCTTCTGAAACTTGCGCGTTCGATCTTCTCAATGCTCAATACATTCGCGAGGTCGAGCCCGGGGAGATGGTGCGCATCTCCAAATCCGGTATCGAGTCCATTCGCTTTGCGCCGCCCAAGCAACAACAGCACTGCGTATTCGAACACGTATATTTTTCGCGCCCCGACAGCATTATTTTCGGCCGCTCGGTGAATGAGAGCCGCGAAGCTCTCGGTCGGCTGCTCGCTCAGGAACATCCTGCCGACGCTGACATCGTTGTGCCGGTGCCGGACTCCGGCGTTCCGGCCGCTGTCGGTTACGCACTTGAGTCAAAAATTCCTTTTCGCATGGGGCTGATTCGCAATCATTACATCGGCCGCACTTTCATCGAGCCATCGCAGGCCATCCGCAGTTTTGGCGTGAAGCTGAAACTTAATCCTGTGCGCGGATTGATCGAAGGCAAACGGGTAGTGCTGGTAGATGACTCCATCGTTCGCGGCACCACTAGCCGCAAAATCGTTCGAATGGTGCGCGAAGCCGGCGCCAAGGAAGTGCACGTGCGCATCAGTTGTCCTCCGACGATTTCGCCTTGCTATTACGGCGTGGACACGCCGACGCGCGAGGAATTAATCGCCTCTTCCAATTCACCGGAACAGATTCGCAAATTTCTTGGCGCTGATTCGCTCGGTTACATCTCGATGGCGGGGTTGCGCCAAGCGGTGGACGACAAGGAAGGAAAGTTTTGCACTTCCTGTTACACGGGCGTTTACCCGACTGATCTTGTGCAACTGGAAGTGCGCGCCGGTAAAATCGGCGTAGGCAACGGGGTGGTCGGCGACTTGAACGGAAACTCCGCTGATGAATTCGCAATAGAAAGGCCCGTGGTGGTGGAAAGTGAAGGCTGACAGCAACAAGAAACAAGAAGTGACGCACGTGCCGGTGGGCACAAAAATTCAGCGCGAGATTATCGCGTGGTTTTGGGTCGGCCTGGCATTTCTGCTGATTAATGGAACGATTGGACAGGCACGCGTAATTCCGTCGGGCTCCATGGAAAATACTTTGCTGATCGGCGACCACCTGATCATGAGCCGCATCGGCTACGATGCCGGGGTTCCATTTACAAGCT
>Ga0193751_1001255_pt1 | contig 16539 bp, 19 predicted proteins | sample L1c2metaG_FD_143050 | JGI IMG/M metagenome (GOLD analysis project Ga0193751, IMG submission 143050) | Soil microbial communities from a riparian zone of the East river system, Colorado, United States - L1c2 | ecosystem: Environmental > Terrestrial > Soil > Riparian zone | place: USA: East River... | reverse complement strand
GCGATGCCGGCCTCAATGGGGCGTAGCCAAGTGGTAAGGCAGCGGATTTTGATTCCGCCATTCGGAGGTTCGAATCCTCCCGCCCCAGCCAGCCAGTCTGATCTCGCAAGGTTCTGGCTCGACCTCGCACGGCGGTATCGCGCGCGGCATCGACCGCATCGTCATGCTGTTGTGCGGCGAGGAGAACCTGCGCGTAGTGGTGCCGTTCCCGGTCGATCAGCGCGCCGAGGACCTGATGATGGGCGCGCCGTCGGAAGTCTTGCCGAAGCAATTGCGCGAGCTGGATATTCGGGTGGTCAAGGGAATCGACTAAGTTTTACGAATTGTGGACTATCTAACATCCTGTATTTGCTAACAGATCGTCTTTGATTTTGTCAAATTACAATCTGAGATTGTACAATCGCGGCGGCCCCTTCGTTGGCAGCAACGATCGGTCCAATCTGCGTGGCTGTGCGGCCGGGTCGCGCCAATACGAAGCCAGTGAGGTCTTGAGTCACAAAAGCAAGTTGTGGCAGCCGACGGAATAGGTTTTCGACCAGAAACTTGCGTTGGGCACCGAAGGCAGCGGCATCGATGGCCGTAACAGTGTGAACGTCGTCGGCAGCCATCGCACGAACGTCCCCCGCGGGCGGATAGGGGCGACCGTGAGTGACACCTTGCCAGCGGGACAAATTGAACATTCCCTGGAAACCGAGCGGACGGTATATGCGTTCGCCGGCCGGCGTCGCATCGAGCACCGACACTAGGCCTTGCCGCGCGACCTCGACGCAGCACGCTTCCAGCATACTCGTGCCGATCCGTTGGCGGCGCCGCGGCGCGGTCACCAGCACCATGCTGATCCAGGCGAAAGCATTGGGATAAGGAAGGGCGGCGCCGGTGGCGACCGTCACACCGTCATTCGCCCGAAGTCCAAGCACGATGCCGTGCCGCAAGAACAAAGCCCAGTCCTCGGCCTTCTGATTCCAGCTGGCCTCAGCAGACAGCGCTACGCATTCGGCGATGTGGTCCTCGGTAAGCCGCTGGAATTGCCGGACGTCAATAGACCCCATCGCGGACCTCAAAATGGGTCGGTTTGTTCAAGCTTGGGCGACTATTAGTGACCCAGTCGGCAATCCACTTGATCATCTGTGCGAGCGTTACGGTCGGACGGCCAAAGAGACGGATGGCTTGGGATGCATCGGTCAGCAATGCCGTTGGCGATTCCTCGCCGACGATCTGCGGCTTCTTTCCAAGCCGCTCGCCAAACGTTCTGGCGAGCCATCGGACGGATATAATCTCGGGTCCAGATACGTTGAGCGGAGCGGTCGGGGTGGTCACGTGCCGCAACGAGCGTAGCGCCAGAGCGCTAGCATCGCCTTGCCAAATTACGTTGACGTGGCCCATGCTGACGTCAATCGGATCGTCATCGAGCACCTTGCTGGCGATGTCGAACAATACGCCATATCGCATATCAATGGCATAGTTCAGGCGGAACAGGCGCCCTGGCGTGGCGTGGCGTTGCGAGAAATATTCGAATATCCGCTCGCGTCCGACGCAGGAATTCGCGTATTCGCCAACGGGTACCAAGGGCGTGTCTTCGCTCGCCCCTCGACTTGCGACGGCGACGAAAGGATAAACGCAACCGGTCGAGAAGGCGATGATACGTGAATCGTGAAAAAGTTCTGCGACAGTCGCTGGCACACAAACGTTGATCGCCCAGGTCAGCGCTGGATCGGTCTGGGCACCGAATTTCCTTCCAGCCATGAATATGACATTGCGGATTCGCGGCAGTGCTGCCACCGCAGCGCGATCCAAGAGATCGCAGGCGATAGTTTCGACACCGCAAGCTTCGAGCTTTTCGCGCAAGCCGCCTTCGCTGAAACGTGCGACGCCGATGACGCGCTTATCGGGCGCGGCGTTGCGCGCAAGCCGCGCCAGCGTTGGCCCTATTTTGCCGCCGACGCCAAGCACGATGATGTCGCCATCGATTGCGGCAAGATCGGCGGCAAGCGCCCGACTCGGTCGACTCAGAAAGGCATCCAATTCATCAGTGTCATCGAACCGGGAAGGAAACGACTGGTCATCAAGCCAAGTGACCATGCTATCCTCAAATCCTCAAAACGCTGCACCCAACGAGCCCCACGACATCGTAGTCGATCTTGGTTCTCACTGCTTGCACTCGTCTTCTCACGCCCAGCGAGTCAATATGTAGCTGCTGTCGCGGTTACGACGCGCGACCACGAGGATGCCAATGACCATTCGCATTGCCGCCATCGAGGTAAGCCACTGGCATGCGGTTTACGACGCCGCTTATCTTCGCCACCTCATCGCTATGCCGGACGTAGAGCTGGTCGCTATTCAAGATTCCAATGCTGGTCTCGCCGCGAAACGAGCGGCCGAAGTGGGGAGCCCGCTTACGTTCACAGATTACCGAGAAATGCTCGCGACGACCCGCCCCGATTTTGTCGTGGCGCTTGGGCGGCATCGGCAAATGGCTGGAATCGCGCACGACCTGCTGGATCAGGGCTATCCGTTCCTGATGGAGAAGCCTATGGGCATCAATGCCTCTGAGGTCGAGGCTGTGGCGGCGAAAGCAGCCTCGCTCAATGCGTTCGTGGCTGTTCCCCTGGCCCAGCGGTACGCCCCCTTTGCCAAACGCGCACGGGAGTTAATGGACGCGGACCGCTTCGGCCCGCTGTCGCACATCTATGTTCGGATCAATCGACCGGCGCCCGCACGCTACCGAGCGTGGGATTGTTCCTGGATGCTCGATCCCGCCGAGTCCGGCGGCGGCTGCCTCCGAAACCTGGGCTCGCATGGGTTCGATATGTTTCTCTATTTGACCGATGAGCCGGCGGAGGTGACCGGCGGCCAACTGAGCCGGCGCGCGCATGAATGCCCGGTTGAAGACTACGCCTCGGTCATGCTCCGTTCGGCGAGCGGGGTACTCGGCACGATCGAGGTCGGCAACGGCTTCCCCCGTGATGGGACGGACGGTGAGTGGAAGATCGCCGGCCGTGACGCCATCCTCACAATGAAGGACGGCGTCATGAAGCTAGCGACCGCGGAAGGGGACGAGACGTTCCTGGGTAGCGACGTTACTGCGCCCTATTTCGTCGCAGTGCGCGACGCGCTCGACCACTGGCGAAGAGGCGCGCCACCACCGATCAGCGTGCACGACTGCGCACGCGCCGTGCGCCTGATCGATCAGGCCTACGAACGCGCGACTGTTTTTCCCTGCAAACCTGGTCATGATTGCTAGGGCAGGGCTATTTCTTCCGGAATCGATGAAAATCCCCTGTTCGCGAAAATAATTTCCCAGTTTTCGCTCCAGAAATTCCCTGCTCGATTATTCAGGGAATGGCATCAAAAGTCCGCAAAACATCGGTCCGCTTCGATTATTGCTGATGCCGTAACCGGCCACGTATCCAAATTTCCCTGTATTTTTCCCTGTTAGCAGGGAATTAAAGGACGGAGACTGGTTGGCTGTGGACTGCGTCGTCAGCCAGCCAGACTTAGCCGTTTCCGAATATCGATCCCGGACTTGCGGGCGAGACCGGCATTTCGGGCGATTGAGGTACGGTGTAGGGATCCGATGGATTGAAAGTTGGCGCTGGCATGGAAGGAGCGCCGTCCAAGATCGGGCCGCCAAATCCACCCTGTATGTGACTGCCCGGCATGTGAGTACTGTGAAACCCGCCGCTTGCATTACCGATACCTTCGGCAGCGTGTGCGTGCGTGGCCATCGCCGTTCCGAACGCAATTATGGCCAGGAGTACCATTGCATTGCGAAGGCGAGACGTTTGCTGCACCTCTTGATTGCGAAGCGCGATCGAGATTGCTTTTCCGCGTCGATCGCCTGTGTCTTTTGAAGCGGTACTGGTCATGACCATAACTCGTCTCCTATTTTGCCTTCATCAGCGAACAATTTGGTAGCCGGAATCTGCGCCCTGGAGATAAGACGGGTCACGTCCCCACACCATTAAATTGCAATTTGCAGAACTAAAATCGCGTTTAATCGGCACGATGTTCAGGCCGTCAACAACTCCCGCTCCGCCGGTCGAGTTACTGGCGGCGCCATGAATTCAGGCGACACCGGATCCGTAATGCAGCGCTTGAGGATTGCGTCGATTTCGGTCTTCGTCGCGGAATCAATATGCCAACCCTCGATTTCACCGACCGGATTCATCTGGCTGGGATTCCTTGCGCCCCACAGCGCGATGGTTGGGCCCTGATCGAGCACCCATCGAAGCGCAAGCGCCAGCACTGATTTACCAAACCGCTCGCGCGCGAGTTTCTTGAGTTCGTCGACGGCGGACAAATATTGCTGGAAACGTTCACCCTGGAATTTCGGATCGACTTTGCGCAGGTCGTCGCCCTGAAATTTGGTTTCCGGTGTCATTCGTCCGCTGAGTAGGCCGCGGCAGAGTGCGCCATAGCTCAAGACGGTGAGTTCGTCGCGCTTGGCATAGGGCAGCACACCGGCATCGATTTCGCGCTCAAATAGATTATACGGCGGCTGCACGGCATCGAGCCTCGCCACGGTGCGAAACGCGTCCATTTGCGCGGGCGAGTAGTTGCTGACGCCGATCGCCCGGATTTTTCCCTGGCGCCGCAAATCCTCCAGCGTCTGCGCGGTTTCAGCAATTGGCGTCTCAAGGTCAGGCCAGTGCACCTGATAAAGATCAATCACATCGGTGCGCAGCCGCCGCAGCGAATCCTCGATCTCTTTGCGGATGCGAGCGGGACGGGAATCGCGAAATACTGTGCCGTCCTTCCAGGCTAGTCCGACCTTGGTCGCGATCTGCACCTTGTCGCGCAAGCCGCCTTGGGCGAGCGCCTTGCCGACGATCTCCTCGGAACGGCCGAAGCCATAGACCGGTGCGGTATCGATCAATGTCACGCCGCGTTCGACAGCGGAGCGTATGGTCGCGATCGACTGAGTTTCATCGGTGCCGCCCCACATCCAGCCGCCGATCGCCCAGGTCCCCAGGCCAATCCGCGACGTCTTCACACCAGAGGTGCCAAGTACAATTTGCTCCATAGCGTCACCTTTGCACGGTTGAGAGCGCGGCAGACGAAACAGGCAAGCGGCTGCGCTCGATCTCGGCAATGCCAGCATCGCTGGCGGCGAGCCGGCCGATTGCCGACCAGTCGAGTCCTTCGCCGCCATGGGCAAGCAAGGTCAGGAAGCGGTCGCGCAGGAGACTCGCCAGCGGCATGGGCACACGCAGATCTTCCGCAGCAGCCAGTACGAGACGGATATCCTTCTGCCCCAATGGCGCAGCGAAGCCGGGCGGCGCGAAACGTCCACTTCTGATCAGTGCGCCGTAGGTTTTGTAGATAGGGGCATCGAACAGCGTCGATGTAAGAAACTCGAGGTATTGCTCTTGATCGATGCCGGCTTTGCCGACAAGCGACAAAGCCTCACCGAGCGATTCGATTACCGAGGCGCCGAGGAAATTGCCGCTGAGCTTCACCAGATTGGCAGCCTTCGGCGTGTTAGAGATGACAAACGTCTTTTGCCCGATCGCCTCGAGCAGGGGCGCAGCGGCTTCGATTGCCGCGCGTTCTCCGCCGGCAACTACAAACAGGCGGCCAGCCGCCGCAACATCGGGCCGGCCAAACACCGGCGCGGCGACAAAACGCTGACCCTTCCTGGCGTGCTCTACTGACAGCCGCTCCGATAGGGCGACACTTATTGTACTCGATGAAACGTGCAGCGCGCCCGGCGACAGATTGCCGATGACCCCATCGCGCCCGAGAACGATGCTCTCGACCGCCTCGTCATTGGCGAGCATGGTCATGACGGCATCGCCCACACAGGCGGCGGCGACGCTGTCGGCTAGCTTTGCACCCTGCGCGATCAGCGCCTCGGCTTTGGCCGGCGTACGATTGTAAACGGTTACCTGATGACCCGATTTCAGCAGATTGGCCACCATGCCCGCGCCCATGTGACCGAGCCCAATGAAACCCACTTTTATGGACTTATCTTTTGCTGCGCGGCGATTTTTCGGCGCGTCGCTTCGCGCGTTTTCTAACACCGAACCGAGGTCATCCATTGTCCTTCTCCATTTCAGTATTGTCTGCGGCCAAGGCCGCCGTTGGAGCGAGCGCGCTCATTGAAACCATTCCGGACGTTGAAGCAGGGCCGTCAAACCATCGGCGTACGAGAGCGCGATGATCAGGAAGAGCTGAATGAACAGATACGCTTTATCCGTCATGGCGCAGTCCCATCTGATCTGATGCGTCCTCTTCTTCGCAAATATTCAGCAGCAAAAGCGGAAAAGGGGACGGGCCAAAACCCGCCCCTTTTTCTTGTTACCACTGGTCGTTTTGCAGCATCTCGTTGTAACCGATGCTGCCGCCACCTGTGGCCGCTGGGCTGTCTGAGTTGGAAACACCACGCCCAACGCTGGCGAATGCATTCAGGCCGCTGCGGTGCGCAAGGGTCTGATTCTGCTGCGTCGCGATTCCGGCATGCAGACCGCCATTGTGATCGTAATAAGACGGCAGCTCGTTGCCAGTGCCGTCACTTCGATTGAACGATTGTGCGAGCGCCGGCGAGGCGAAGCTCAATGCCGCAATGGCGGCGATCATTGCGATTTTTGATTTGGTGACCATAGCCGTTCTCCTTTTGATTTGTTTGATCGGCAAAGTGTTCGACACTGCCGTGCCCAGGAGATCGGACGAATCCACTCGCGTCGCCATTAAATTCGAGTTTCGAGAATTAAATTTTGATTTAGATACAGAGGGCGAGCAAAGCTGTGGCGAGGCCTTCGAATCTGGAGCTACTTTCGAATGCGGCGTGGTGGATCGCCGAGTCAAAAAGTGCGTCAATGCAGCCGATTGTACTAGCGCGTGGCTGAGACTGCCCGTGTATTTGAGTCGTGATCGAGATCGATCCGCAGACGGCAAACAAGGCCTGCAATCTCGAAGTTCATCTGTACGTCACCATATGCCTGCATGGCGCTCGCGATGAGACGCGAGCCAAAGCCGAAGTACTGAGGATGCTTCACTTCGGGTCCGCCGTGCTCGGTCCAGATGATCGCAAGCTGGCGAGCGGCGCCGGCTATATGCCCGCTCTCCCACTGGATCTTAACGGAGCCCAAAGGTGAGCTGAGCGCACCATATTTTTTCGCGTTCATAGCGAGTTCATGAAATACAAGGTGGAGGACCAGCGCCAATTTTGGTTGGAGTTCGAGGTCCGGGCCGGTGGCAAAGACTTGATTGCTGTCTGCGCAGTATGGCCGCAGTGTCTGCTCGAGCAGTTCAGCAAGATCGAGCGCGGCGCCGTGGGGAATGTCCATCTCATGGAAGCGGCGAAGAGCGGAAATACGCATCACGACCTGAACGCGATAGTCCTCGACAGTCGGCGATCGCGTTTGACGGATGACCGCTTCGGCCATGGTCAATAGGTTGCGAATGCGGTGATTGAGCTCACCAATTAGAAGCGCAAGTTCTTCGTCGAGATCGACAGATGTGACGGCCGGCCGGTAGGAATCGGGGATCGCCTGCGCCGGGCGTCGATGAGGTTCCTCTCGAACGTGCTGTAGGTCGCTGCTCATCTGATCCTCTCTCGCGGCAAGAACCGCGGAGAGGATAGACGGAGGGCGGCGCCATGCCACTAAATTGGAATTTAGCGGAGTAAATTCGAATTTAGAAACACGCGGGAATGCGACATTAACATCCAATTTAGTGGCATCCGCCTCAGTGTTGACCTAACTAAGGCAGCGGAGCGCGAACCAGATTGGATGTACTATGGTGCTCGATGAAGCAACTGGGCTGACGCGTGCGGCGGCACCGCTTTGCCAGCTTGAAAACGATCTTGGCCAGCACGAAAATCCGGCCGTCGGCTCCCCCGGGGAACTCGCCATGTCGAGAGTGCTCCTGATCGAAGATGATCGCCAAACCGCAGACGAGATCGTGGCCGAACTCGTGGATCGGGGCTTTCAAGTTGAGTGGGCGGCTACAGGGATCGAGGGTCTCGACAAGGCGCGTATCGGCGATGCTGACGTGATGATCGTAGATCGGCTTTTGCCCGGCATCGACGGTCTCACGATCATCGAAGTGGTTAGGCAGGAGCACATCCGCACTCCGGTCCTGGTTCTCAGCGCACTGGGTGCGGTTGACGACCGGGTGCGCGGACTGCGAGCCGGCGGCGACGACTATTTGACCAAACCGTTCGCAATCCTCGAGCTCATTGCGCGGATCGAGGCGCTGTTGCGCCGGCCCTCGGAAAACCGCGACACCATGTTGCGCGTCGGACCTCTTGAGCTCGATTTAATCTCGCGCACCGCCAAACGTGGCGACCGTCCCATCGATCTGCTGCCGCGCGAATTTCGCCTGCTTGAATATATGATGCGCCGAAAGGATCAATTGCTGACCCGGGCGATGCTGTTCGAGGAGGTGTGGAGCTACAAATTCGTTCCGCAGAGCAACCTTGTTGACGTTCACATGGGTCGATTGCGGCGCAAGGTTGATGGCTCCGACGAGCAGCCGATGATCCACAGCGTCCGTGGTGAAGGGTTCGTTCTCCGTGCGCCTGCCTGAATTCGCGCGGACCACGACATTTCGCTGGACGCTGGCGATCTCCGGCGCATTCACGCTATGCGTGATTCTGATGTTCGTGTTCGTCCTCGGCGAAGAGTATAGCTATCTCAGTTCCGACGTTGATCGCTTAAACAGCGAAAACGCGCGCCTCGTGACGGCCGAAACGAAGGAGAACCGCGTTCGCAGGCTAAATGAGTACCTGCAAAATGATCCTCGCCGGGTGAAACTTGGCGGATTGTTTGATTCCGACGGCAATCGCATCGCCGGCAACATCGAAAATCTGCCGGCAACTCTCCAGACGGATTCGTCACCCACGGACGTTTCCTTGATCAGAGTCGACGCGTTCGGTCGCGACCGGCAGCTGGCCAGGACCATTGCGCATCGACTCGATGATAGGTCGATCTTGGTCGTCGGCCGCAATGTCCAGCAGTTTACGTGGATCGTCGGAGTCGTTCGACGCGCACTGACTCTGGGCTTGATCCCAGCGCTGTGTCTTGGCTTGATGGCCGGAGCGCTCTTGAGCGTTCGCGGGCAAAAACGCATCGACGCGGTCAACCGAAAGGTCCAGCGCATCGTGGATGGCGAACTACGGGAAAGGCTGCCCACGCGAGGAACGAATGACCCCTTCGATAAACTGGCCGTCCTTGTAAATGGAATGCTTGATGAAATTGAGAGTCTCGTCAGGCGGCTCGCAGGTGTCGGAGACGATATCGCGCACGACCTGCGTACTCCGCTCACGCGCGTGCGGGTCTCGCTCGAGCGCGCCTGCCAGAAAGCGGGGAGTCTAGACGAATTGCGGGCCAGCGTTGATAAGGCGATCGTCGGGCTCGATCAGTCACTGGCCATTATCACTGCACTGCTACGCATTGCGGAGATTGAGCATAGTCGACAAGTTGATGGATTCCGCGATGTCGCGCTGGCGGACCTAGTGCGCGAGGTCGGCGACTTGTACGAACCGATTGCGGAAGACAAGAAAGTCGACTTTGCCGTTAAAGCTAAAGAGGACGCGACCGTACATGGCGACCGCGATCTATTGTTCGAGGCTGTCGCCAATCTTGTCGATAATGCCGTCAAATTTACTCCCCAAGGCGGCCACGTCGAGCTCAGCTTACTTCGCAAGGGCAACGAAGCCGTCGTGCGCGTGTGCGACTCGGGCCCCGGCATCCCCATCGGCGAAAGTGATCTCGTGATGCGGCGCTTCTATCGCTCAGACAAGAGTCGGTGCGATCCGGGCCTGGGACTCGGGCTCAGCCTGGTGAACGCGATAGTAAAACTGCACGGATTTGATTTCAGAATCTCGTCTGGCCCGGGATGCGTGGCCGAAATAGCAGGCCGGAGCGCAGACGCCTGACCCGCTGCCCGGCCGCTGCTTTTAATTGCGCCACAGCACAAAAAGCGCTCGGTTAAGATCTTGATGGTGAATGCAGGTACCATGCCCATGTTAGGAGCACCGCCAGGGATCGATTTTCGTCCATGCTGTCGTTTGTCAAAGTTGTCGAAAACGGCAGCTTCGCGGCCGCGGCACGCCAGCTCAATCTGTCGCCCAGCTTGGTAACCACTCATATCAAGTCGTTGGAGGATCGACTGGGCGTGCGGCTCCTTAACCGCAGTACGCGCAAAGTTGGTCTTACGGATGAGGGGAAGTCCTACTTTGAGCGCTGCCTGCAAATCCTCGCCGAGATCGAGGAGGCAGACCAGATCGCTGAATCGTCGCAGCTAAAGCCGAAGGGCACACTGCAACTGAACGTGGCGCAGGCCATCCCGCCGGTGATTACCCCGGCATTGGTTGAATTCGTCACGCGATATCCAGACGCCTCCGTGCGGCTCACGGTGACCAGTCGAATGGTCGACCTCATCGAGGAAGGGTACGACCTGGCGATCCGACTCGCTCCGGCGCACGATTCGAGCTTAATCGTCCGCCATCTCGCGACCTACCGGATGGTGGTGTGCGGCGCGCCGAACTACTTCGCTCGGTATGGACGCCCCAATAATCCGGACGAGCTGGTGCGCCACAATTGCATGCTGTTCTACGACTCCCTCTGGGGCAAGGAATGGCGCTTTAACGGCACCCACGGCGAGCAGATCGTGCGCGTATCAGGCAACCTGGAAACCAATAGTGTCGTCACGCTGCGGCTTGCGGCGATTCAGGGCGAGGGACTGATCTGCGCGCCGTGCTTCATGGTGGATGCTGAGTTGAGGTCGGGCCAGCTGGTGCCGGTCCTGACCAAGTTCATGCCCTTCGATTTTTCGATTGACGCTTATTATCCACATCGCCGCTACGTTTCGGCGAGGGTGCGCACTTTCATTGATCTTCTTGTCGCGCACTTTCGTGGGGCGAATTGGAGCGAGCCGGCTGAGCTTCACGCCCGCTCGGCCGCGAGATAGCTTTAGACAATCCGACGCGATTGCGAGCAAAAAGTTGATCCAGTTGGTCGCTAATCGCTAAGCAATTCAGTGGCCGGATAACACTCCCGCGTCTTAGGCCAATTCAAGCTCGGCCTCTACCGCGGCACGCCGTTCGTTGCGTTTTGGCTGGCTCACAGGCGAAGCACCGCGGGGAAAACGGCATCCTGAACATCGGAATCATAGAGCGGAAAGTCGCGATATGACGGCGCTTTCATAATACGCATGCCCAAGGGTGCGAAGCCGGGCAGCGCATTCATGATCAGCCGGTTGTAGGAGCCCTTGCGCAGGCTGCCACAAATGCTCACGACGTTAAATCTGCGGTCAGACACGGCATTTCTCGCTGTGCGCTCGGTCCGCAAGGAAAGGGGCGGGCCAAAGCCCGCCCTTTTTCGTTACTTGCTTTTTGCGAAAGCGCTCAAACCGGTGCGATGGACCGCCACCTGCTTCTGCTGTGGCGCGATCCCAGCGTGCAGGCCGCCAGCATTATCATAATAAGCCGGCAGCTCGTTGCCGGTGCCGTCACTCCGATTGAACGATTGCGCGAATGCCGGAGAGGCAAGTCCGAGCATCGCAATAGCAGCAGCCACGATGAACTTTGATTTCGTCGACATGGCTTTTCTCCTGTTGGAGGCGAAGGCCAATACCCTCGCAGGGGTAGGAGATATTGCGATGCCGAAAATCTATAACCGCTGAACTTGCGAATGGACTATTTACTGCCGTTGAATAATCGCGGGGAGCGATATCGCGAAATTAGCGGCAAGTCGGAAACATCGCCGCCAATTCTGACCCGCGCAGCACGATGATTTGAGAATGCAGGCCGCCGTGGCGTTTGATCCATTGGCGAATGCCTTCCGGATAAGTCGACCACAAGATCCGGTTGCCGTCCGCGCTGACTCCCTGGTCGCCTTGGGGGTCCCACGCGCTGTGGAAGACCAGACTGGCGCGTGGCGTGACGCAGATATGATTTCGCGGAATGATGCCTAGCAGCATGGTGCACGCTGACGCACAGGCGCCGTCGATTTCCACGCGCTCGCCGGATGCTCGCAATGCACGATATTTGGCGAGGTAAGGACCGATCTGTCCACCGCTGTCATCGCCGATCCGGACCACGGCGAGCGCCGGCGCAAGGTCAAGTAGCATGAATACCATCGCCGAAAATGCGCGTGCCTTGATGAATTGCGCCGCTCGGATCGACAACAGAACCTCCGTAAATGCGCTCTCTTTATACCGAAGCGCTACACGCAATTCGAGAGGTCTGCGGCGTCGCGCCGCCGCCGGCAGCACTGCATCAATTTAACTGCGTCCTCCGGCAGACTAAATACAGTCACGATGGGGGCACGCGTTGGCAACCTCCTGGCTACGAACCTGCATTCAATGAAATCAAGTTTAATTTTCTGAATGCCAATTTAATTGTACTCGCACGCGGTAGGCCTATCTCGGACTGCGACGGACGTGCTTCTTAGGTTGAATAAAGCGTTGCGCCATGAACGAGATATCGCGCACAATTTTTCGATTGTCTTTCGGCGTCCTCACATTCGCTGTGAGAGGCAATCAGGATAGCGTCGTACAGCAGCAGATCGAGACAATCGGGCTGCGGCAGTGGCTGTCTTTGGTGGCGACATGGGTTCTCGAGGCGATATACAGCGAGACTGCTAAATTTCGCGATTTCGTCATGCCGTCACCGCAGCTCCTTCGTTTGAAGCCGGCAATAGCAAAGATAGCCGTACCAGCGCCGATTTATCTATTTTAGATCGTTTCACGCATCGGCGTAGATCTCGCTGATCCATGCACTCGCATGAATACGCACCAGTTCGCGATCAATGTTTTCCCAGACGCTAACCCCGCGCCTTCAATGACAGCGAGTTTAATCTTCTGAATCCCTATTTAATTGTGCTCGTGAGCTGTCGGCCTATCTTCGATCGCGACGGACAAGGCGGGTCAATCGACTCGGCATACCGTCACAAACTCACGCCTCGTGAACGCAGAACGCGTCACCGGACGACTAAGGAGATCGAAGATGAAAATGCTCAGCAAAATGTTCGTCATTGCGGGCCTTGCGGCGTTCATTCCGGCGCCGGTGTTCGCGCAATCGACGGATTTGATCAAGCAAGGGGACTATTACGCCCCGACCAACACCGTCGTGCAGCACGCCACTCCTCAGGAAATCAACGAGTTCAAGCAGGGTGATTACTACGCGCCCAGCAAGACCGTCGTGCAGCAACCGACCGCTCAAGAGCTGAACCAGGCTCGTGAGGGCGATTTCTACGCGCCGCAGACTGCCGAGTAGGCAGTAACACGCTTCCGTACTCGCCCTCCTCAAAATTCCTTTTTGAGGAGGGCGATCAACGCGACAATGAGGACGGCTTCCATGAGAGTATTTCTCGCACTTGCGGCTGTGGTCATGCTCGGCTGTGGAGCGGCTCACGCACAAAGCCAAACCAGCATCCCGGCCATGGGTTCGGCCATGGGAGCAACATCCCCGCTCGGCATGCTGGGCTCGAGCACGTCCACCGGATCGAATAGTGGCACCGGCATTCCGTTGGGTGCGACCGAGATCGATCCAGGCGGCCTAAGCCCGACAGCAAGCTCGAACTGCAACGCAAGCGGCGCTAATTCGGGGCTTTCCGGATCGAGCGGATCTGGAATGACTTCGATGTCCGGTACGAACTCCACCTTCGACGGCAGCGGATTCAGTTCGACTGGGTCAATGAGTTCAACCTCCGTCTGCGGGTCGAGTAACATAACTTCGACGGGCGTTGCCTCGCCACTGTCAACATCTGGAACAACTTCGAGCACCACACTAAACGGCGGGACGATTCCGCTCGGTGCAACTGAAATCGACAATGGTGGCGTCAGCCCGCTGATCAGCGTTCCGTTGCCGAACACAATGACATCGCCGTGCGCTGGCTCGTTCACGGGCACTTCCAGTTCCACAAGTACCGGCATGACCACGCCGGGAATTTCGGCCGGCTGCTGAAAACAGATTGGGGCGAGCTATGCGAAAGAGACTCATCATTGTCGCGGCCACGCTGATCGCAGCGGCGGGCGTCGCTTTGGCAGCCATGCACCTGCACGATACTGCCGAACCAGCACACACCGCTGCCGCGCCGCCGGCCGTCCCGGTCGTCGCTGAAACGGTGCGCCAGGGCGATGTACCGATCTATCTGCGCGGGGTCGGGACGGTGATTGCCTACAACAACGTAATCGTCCGCAGTCAGATTACCGGACAGCTCATCAAGATTGCCTTCACGCAAGGTCAGACGGTGCATCAGGGCGATCTGCTCGCGGAGATCGATCCGCGTCCCTATCAGGCACAGCTCGACCAGGCGACGGCAAACCGCGACCGCGATCAGGCGCAAGTGCTCAATGCTCAGGCCAATCTAGGTCGCTACACCACGCTTCAGCAGAAAGGCTATGCCAGCACCCAGCTTGTCGAAACGCAGAACGCTCAATTGGCTCAGCTCCAGGCGATGGTGAAGTCGGACGAGGGAGTGATCGAGCAGGCCAAAACCAACTTAAGCTACACGAAGCTGACCGCGCCGATCGACGGCGTGACCGGTATCCGTCAGGTTGACAATGGCAACATTATTCATCCGACCGACGCCAATGGGCTGGTCGATGTAACGCAGATTCAGCCGATCTCGCTGATCTTCTCGCTGCCGCAGACCGACTTCGTCGAAATTCAGCAAGAGATGGCGAAGGGACCGCTCACGGTACTCGCCTACAGCCAGGACGACAAAACCGAGCTGGACCAGGGTAAGCTCGATCTGATCGACAACCAGATCGTTCAGACCACCGGCACCATACGGCTGCGGGCGAGCTTTCCCAATGCCAAGCACATGCTGTGGCCGGGCGAGCTCATCAACGCCCGGCTCCTCCTCGACACGCGACAGAACGGGCTGACGATCGCTGCCTCCGCTGTGCAACAGGGACCGCAAGGCTCGTTCGTCTGGGTGATCGGTCCCGACCAAACCGTACAAACGCGCCCGGTCGTCGTTTCGCAGATCAGCGAAGGAGTTGCTCTGATCGACTCCGGCTTGCAAGCAAACGAAAACGTCGTCGTCAACGGTCAGTACCGGCTGCAGGCCGGCGCGCATGTACAAGAGCTTCACGGCAAGGCGGCGCAGGAAGCCGACTTGCAGAGCTCGGTGGAGCAAGAAATCCCATGAACATTTCCGCTCCCTTCATTCAACGCCCGATTGCCACCGCGCTGCTCATGGTCGGCCTGTTGCTGGGCGGGCTTGTCACCTACCGCTTGCTGCCGGTGGCTTCGCTGCCCAACGTCAACTTTCCAACCATTCAAGTGACGGCGCAGCTGCCGGGCGCCGATCCGCAGACCATGGCCTCATCGGTGGCCACGCCACTCGAGCAGCAGTTTTCGCAAATTCCCGGCGTTACCCAGCTGACCTCGGCCAGCGCGCTCGGCTTCACCCAGCTCACCGTGCAATTCGCGCTGAGCCGCGACATCGACAGCGCCGCGACCGACGTCCTGGCGGCGATCAATGCGGCAAGCCCGTTTCTCCCGCAGGGCATTCCCTATCCGCCGACGATCCGCAAGGTTAACCCCGCCGACACGCCGATCCTGGTGCTCGGCTTGACCTCCGCCACACTGCCGCTGACCACGGTCGACGCCTACGCCGAGAACATCCTGTTGCCCAAGATTTCGCAGATCCCGGGCGTGGGCCTTGTCGGCATCGGCGGCCAGCAGAAGCCGGCAATCCGCGTTCAGGTCGACCCGCAGGCGCTCGCCAACCGCGGCATCGCTCTGGAAGACGTGCGTAACGTACTCGCGCAAGCCAATGTCGACCTGCCAAAAGGTACGTTGAACAGTCCGCAGCAAAGCTACACGCTCAATACCAACGACCAGCTTCTTAAGCCCCCGGCTTACGACAATCTAATCGTCGCCTACCGCAATGGCGCGCCGGTGCGCATCGCTGACATCGGCAAGGTGATCGAGGCGCCGGAGAACGACCTCCTTGCCGGCTGGTTCAACAATCAGCGCGCGGTCATCCTGGCCATTCAACGGCAGCCTGGCGCCAATGTGATCAAGACCGTCGACAGCATCAAAGCGTTGATGCCGCAACTTCAGGCTTCGCTGCCGCCGGCCATCAAGATCAATGTCATTTCCGATCGGACGCAAACCATCCGCGCATCCGTGTCGGACGTACAATTCACCTTATTACTGACCGTCGCGCTGGTCGTGATGGTCATCTTCATTTTCTTGCGCAACTTCTGGGCGACGGTCATCCCTGCGATCACCGTGCCACTGTCGCTGATCGGTACCTTCGCCGTTCTCTATGAGCTCGGCTACAGCCTCGACAATCTGTCGCTGATGGCGCTGTCAATCGCGATCGGCTTTGTGGTCGACGACGCCGTCGTCGTGATCGAAAACATCGTCCGCCATATCGAAGGCGGTCTTTCCCCGATGGAAGCCGCGCTTAAGGGTTCGCAGGAGATCGGCTTCACCATCGTTTCGATCACGCTTTCGCTGATCGCGGTGTTCATCCCATTGTTCTTGATGGGCGGCTACGTCGGCAAGCTATTCCAGGAATTCGCGATCACGGTAAGCGTGTCGCTGGTTCTCTCGCTTGTTATCTCGCT
>Ga0193751_1001254_pt1 | contig 16554 bp, 15 predicted proteins | sample L1c2metaG_FD_143050 | JGI IMG/M metagenome (GOLD analysis project Ga0193751, IMG submission 143050) | Soil microbial communities from a riparian zone of the East river system, Colorado, United States - L1c2 | ecosystem: Environmental > Terrestrial > Soil > Riparian zone | place: USA: East River... | reverse complement strand
GGCTCCAGACCGCGGGCACCCCGGCTCGGCGGGCCAGCCACACGGCGCTGTCGTCGGCGCGTTCGTCGACCATCGGTCCCGCCGCCAGGCCGGTTGCTCGCTCGCTCATCGGCTGGCGACCGCGATCGTCCCGGCCTCCTCCCCGCGCCCTCCTCGGCGCTGGGCCCAGACCTGCACGGCGATGAACGCGAAGGCGGTCAGGAAGAAGATCGTCCCCAGGGCGTTGACCTCTGGCGGGATGCCGATCCGGCTGGCCCCGTAGACCCACAGCGGGAAGGTGATGGTGTCGCCGGCGCTGAAGAGGGTGATCACGTAGTCGTCGATCGACAGCGCAAAGGCCAGGAGGGCGGCCGCCAGGATGCCCGGAAAGATGATCGGGAAGGTGACCTTCCAGAAGGTGGTCGACTCGGTGGCGTACAGGTCCATGCCGGCCTCCTCCAGCGCGCGGTTGAAGCCGATCAGCCGTGCGCGAACGGTGACCACCACATAGCTGATGTTGAACATGATGTGGGCCACCAGGATGGTGGGCAGGCCGCGCCCGGTCCCGAGGGCCACCCACAGCGTGAGCAGCGAGGCGCCCAGGATGATCTCCGGTGCGGTCATCGGGATGAAGATCAGCAGGTTCATGATGCTGCGCCCATGGAACTGGTAGCGCGTCAGGGAGAGGGCGATCATCGTCCCAAAGGCCGTCGCCACGATCGTCGATACCACCGCGACCACGAGGCTGGTGAGGAGCGGGCCGGTGATGTCGGGCCGCGACCACATGGTCAGGTAGTTGTCGAACGTAAAGCCCTGCCAGGTGATGTTCTGATGGCCGCGCGGGCTGTTGAAGCTGAAGATGATCATCACCACGATGGGGGTGAACAGGAACGCAACGACCAGGCCCGTGAAGCCTGGCAGCAACCAGCGGGAGAAGCGCGAACCGCCCATCAGGCGGTCAGCTGATCGGTGCCGACCAGCCGGGTATAGATGCCCACCAGGATCATGGTGCCGGCGACCAGCACGAACCCCATCGCGGCAGCGAGCGGGAAGTTGTTGTTGTTGAGGAACTGGCGCTGGATCACGTTGCCGATCATCACCACCTCGGGACTGCGAGCGCCGATGATGTCGGCGTTGATGAAATCACCGACCGCGGGGATGAAGGTCAGCAGCGAGCCGGCAACAACACCGGGGACCGAGAGCGGGAAGGTGATGCGCCAGAAGGCCTGCGCCCGGCCGGCATACAGGTCCGCGGCGGCCTCGATCAGGCGCCTGTCGATCTTCTCCAGCGCGACGTAGAGAGGCAGCACCATGAAAGGCAGGAAGTTGTATGTCAGCCCGAAGATCACCGAACCCGGGGTGGCCAGGAAGCGGAACGAGCGGTCGAGCAGCCCCGCATTCTTCAGCGTCCCGAAGAACAGCCCGTTGTCCGACAGGATCAGCTGCCAGTTCAGGGTGCGGATGACGAAGCTCACGAAGAACGGCATGACCACCACCAGCAGCAGCGCGTTCTTCAGGCGCCCTCCGTAGAAGGCGATGGTGTAGGCCATCGGGTAGCCGATGGCCAGGGTGAGCACGGTCGTCGCCAGTGCATAGCTCACGGAACGAGCGAACAGGTTGCCGTACTGCTCCACGACCGTGGGGTAGATGCCCCAGTTCCACGTGAGGTGGTACCCGCCGCTCAGCGAGCCCTCCTCGAGGGACATGACCAGCATGAATCCCATCGGCACCGCGAAGAAGAGAAGGAGCCAGGCGGCCCCGGGCAGCAGCAGCAGGTACGGCGTCAGCCGACGCCGGACACCCGGCACGCTTGCGGCCCTACCGCCTGGCTCGCGGGGAGGCCGTCGTCACGATGTTGCCGTGGTGACCTCTGTGAACATGTCGTTCCACTTCTTCTCGTCGCCCGGATGCTCGAACGTCGGGTAGTCGAAGGTCCCCTTCAGCTGGTCCGCGGTGGGGGCCACCACGGGTGCCAGCGCGTCATCGTAGTCGGCGGTCGCGGTGTCGCCTGTGGCACGAGCGGCGTCGGCGTCGGCCTTGATCCGCGCCGTGATCCCCTTCACCGGCGTGAAGTAGCCGATGTACTCGGAGAGGGTCGTGGCCGGCACCGGGTCGTACCAGTAGTTCAGGAGCTTGTGGGCCTGGTCGATCCAGGCCGCCTTCTTGGGGATCACCAGGTTGTCGTTCCACCGAGGCGCCCCATCCGCAGGGACCACGAACTTGACCTTGGGATTGTCATTGAGCTGCATCTGGGTGATGTCGCCTGACCACGCGACCGAGGCCACCAGGTCGCCCTTGGAGAGCGCGTCGTAGTACTCGTTGCCGTAGAACCCGCGGAACTGGCCGGCCTTGGCCGCGGCCAGCAGCTTCGCCTTGGCCTGCTCGGCCTGGGCGACGGTCGCGGTCGTGGGGTTGATGCCCAGCGAGGCGAGGGTCAGGGTCATCATGTCGCGCATGTCGCTGAATCCGCCGACGCGGCCCTTGAAGGCCGGGTCGAGCAGGTCGTCGAACTTGGTGAGCTCCCGGCCGGTGAGGTTCGGGTCGTACCCGATGCCGGTGATGCCACCCTGCCACCACACGCTGTACTTGTTCGTGGGGTCGAACCAGAGCCCCTTGGCGTAGTCGGCGCAGTTCGCGGTCCAGAGAGGCAGCTTGCTGTGATCGAGCTCCTCCAGGTAGCCCAGGTCCGCCATGCGCTTCACCATCCAGCTGGTGGGGCTGATCACATCCCAACCTGTGGGGTTGCCGGCCGCCAGATCGGGCTGGATGGTGCCGAAGAACTCCTCGTTGTCGTTGATCTTCTCCGAGTAGTGGACCTTGATCCCGGTCTGCTTGGTGAAGGCCGCGATGGTCGGGTAGTTGCCCTTGTCGTCAATGTCGATGTAGAGCGGCCAGTTGGCCCACTCCAGCTTGTCCTTGCTTGCCCCCCCGATCCCGCACGCAGCCAGCAGTGCCGGCAGCGTCATGGCAGCGCCGAGCGCGAGCCCGCCCCTACCGCTGCGTCGCAGGAACGAGCGCCGCGAGATGCGATCGCGCCATAGGACCTGGTCGATCGCCAGCTCGATCTGGCTGCGCTGCTCGGGGTCAGACATCGGTCTCTCCTTCCTCGGCTAGGTGCGGATCGCCCGCGGCATGCTCTGCCGCTCCGCTGATCACGAACGTGTGCTGTGGCTTCCAGGTGAGGCTGACCTTCTGGCCTCCGGCCATCGCCTCGGATGCGCCTGCGGTGTCGAGGTTCTGGGCATAGACCGTGAGCCTATGCCCGTCGGCGGTCTGCACAAGATACTGGGTGCTCACGCCGATGTAGCTGGCATCGAGCACGACGCCGGCCAGCGCATTGAGCCCATTGCCCGGTGCAGCCTCGCCGGCCTCGACACGCAGCTTCTCGGGGCGAACGCCCAGGCGCACCGGGCCGCTCGCCGCCACTCCGTCTGCCGGCGCCCGGAGCACCGTGCCGTCTCGCAGGCGGATGCTGACCAGGGAGCCGTCGTGCCCGGCGACCTCCCCTTCCAGCAGGTTCGAGACGCCCAGGAAGCCGGCCACGAACGGCGTCTCGGGCCGCTCGTAGAGCTCCTCGGGGTTGCCGAGCTGCTCGATCCGCCCGGCGCGCATGACCGCGATCCGATCCGACATGGTCATCGCCTCCTCCTGGTCATGCGTGACGTAGATGAAGGTGATGCCGACCTCGGTCTGGATCCGCTTCAGCTCGAGCTGCATCTGCTTGCGCAGCTTCAGGTCCAAGGCGCCGAGCGGCTCGTCGAGGAGCAGGACGCGGGGGTGGTTGATGAGAGCGCGAGCAAGGGCCACGCGCTGCTGCTGCCCGCCGGAGAGTTGTGATGGCTTTCGCAGCTCGTAGCCGGGCAGCTCGACCAGCTCGAGCATGGCACCGACCTGTTTGGCGATCTCCTCGGTCGCCACCTTGCGGCGACGGAGCCCGAAGGCCACGTTCTCGTAGACGTTCAGGTGCGGGAAGAGGGCGTAGTTCTGGAAGACGGTGTTGACGTCGCGCTTGAACGGGGGAAGGCCGGTCACCTCGGTCTCGCCCAGGTAGATGGCGCCGTCGGTCGGCTCCTCGAAGCCACCGATCATGCGCAGGGTGGTGGTCTTGCCACAGCCCGATGGGCCGAGCATCGAGAAGAACTCGCCGCGCTCGATCTCCAGCGAGAGGGCGTCGACCGCGACGACCTCATGGAACCGCTTCGTGACCCGGTCGAGCCGGACGTCGATCTGGGACGGCACGCCGATTCCTCGTGCGAGCGGGAGCTGCCCGCAGCGGGGCCTCCACGCCGATCCTGGTGGCGAGTATAGGACCGCGTGGCGCGGCAGTGTCAACGATGGCGGCTGCTAGACTCGGGCCGCCCTCCCCACGGTTCCACGAGGCGCCGAACAGACCGATGGACTTTGCCCTCTCCCCGCAGCACGAAGAGATTCGTCGCACAGTTCGCAGCTTTGCCGAGCGCGAGATCATGCCCTTGGCCGACGAGATGGAACGCAAGGGGGAGTTCCCGCATGACCTGGTCGGGAGGGCCGCCGAGCTCGGACTGCTCGGCGTGCCATATCCCGAGGAAGTCGGCGGCACCGGGCTCGACTCACTGGCCTACGCGATCACCATCGAGGAGCTGTCGCGCGCCTCGGGGAGCATGGGCATCATCGTCAGCGCCCATACCAGCCTGGGCTGCAATCCGATCTACCTGGCTGGCACGCCCGAGCAGAAGGAGCAGTACCTGCGCCCGCTGGCCAGCGGCGCCAAGCTCGGTGCCTACGGCCTCACCGAGCCGGAGGCCGGCTCCGACTCACGCGGCACGCGCACCCGTGCCCACCGTGACGGGGAGAGCTGGGTGCTCAACGGCAGCAAGCGCTTCATCACCAATGCCGGCGTGGCGGATACCTACATCGTCACTGCCCTGACCGACCGCGACACGGACAGTGGCCACATCAGCGCCTTCATCGTCGAGTCCGATGCGCCCGGCTTCTCGATCGGTCGGATGGAGGAGAAGATGGGCCTCCACGCCAGCCGCACCGGGGAGCTCCTGTTCGACGATTGCCGGATCCCCCTTGCAAACCTGCTCGGGCCGGAGGGAGAGGGCGATCGGCTCTTCCTCAAGACGCTCGACGGCGGCCGGATCGGGATCGGCGCCATGGCCCTGGGACTGGCGCAGGCCGCCTATGAGGCGGCATCGGCCTACGCCAAGGAGCGCCAGCAGTTCGGGCGTCCTATCGCCTCGTTCCAGGGAGTGGCCTTCATGATCGCTGACATGGCCACCCAGATCGACGCGGCGCGCCTGCTCGTCTACCGCGCGGCGTGGCTGAAGGACGAGGGACAGCCATACACCACCGAGGCGGCCATGGCCAAGCTGTATGCCTCGGAGATGGCGCGGCAGGTCACCAATGACGCGATCCAGGTCCACGGCGGGTATGGCTACATCACCGAGTATCACGTGGAGCGCTACCTGCGAGACGCAAAGCTCACCGAGATTGGCGAGGGGACCAGCCAGATCCAGCGTCTGGTGATCGCCCGCAATCTGCTCGGCATCCGGGCCATGTAATTCGCTCAGTCGCGACGTCGGCGAGAAGCCGCGAACGCAGCGAAGGCATCGAGCGACTCGGGATTGGCCAGCGAGCCGCGCGAGGCCGCGACCTCAGGCGGCGTGCCGGACAGGATCCGTTTGATCGGCACCTCCAGCTTCTTGCCAGACAGAGTGCGTGGGATTGACGGCACGGCCACGATGCGGTCTGGCGAGTGGCGCGGCGATAGCGAGGTGCGCAGCTCGGCCACGATCCGCGAGCGGAGCTCATCGGTGAGCTCCGACCCCTCGCGCAGTGCTACGAAGAGGAGAAGCTCGTCGGTCTCCTCGAGGTGGACCACAACGCTGTCGGCCACCTCGGGCAGCCCCTCGACCACCGCGTAGAACTCGGAGGTGCCGATCCGTACCCCGCCGCGGTTGAGCGTGGCATCTGACCGGCCGCTGATGATGCACGTCCCGCGATCGGTGATCGTGATCCAGTCGCCGTGGCGCCAGACGCCGGGGTACTGCTCGAAGTAGGCCGCGCGGTAGCGCGAGCCATCGGGGTCATTCCAGAAAGCGACCGGCATCGAGGGCATCGGGGCGGTGATCACCAGCTCTCCCTGCTGGCCGATGACCGGGCGGCCGGCGGGATCGAAGGCCTCGATCTTGCAGCCCAGGTGCCGGCAGCTGATCTCGCCGGCCCACACCGGGACGAGGGGCGAGGCGCCGACGAACGCGGTGCAGACATCCGTGCCACCCGACACGCTCTGCAGCTGCAGCCGGTCACCGACCGCCTTGTACACCCAGCGAAAGCCGTCCGCCGGCAGCGGGGCGCCCGTCGAGCCGATGCCCCGAAGCGCCGAGAGATCGAGCGCGCGACCCGGAGTCAGTCCTGCCTTGCGGCAGGCCATCAGGAACGGTGCGCTGCTGCCGAAGAAGCTGATCCGCTCGTCGGCCGCGAGGCGCCAGAGAGCGTCCAGGTCGGGATGGCCCGGCGCACCGTCGTAGAGCACCAGCGTCGCGTCGACCAGCAGCCCTGAAACCAGGTAGTTCCACATCATCCAGCCGGTGGTCGTGAACCAGAAGAAGCGGTCCGTGGCTCCAAGATCGTGGTGCAGGGCGTGGATCTTGAGATGCTCGAGCAGGATCCCACCGTGGCCATGGACGATCGGCTTGGGAAGGCCGGTGGTGCCTGAGCTGTAGAGCACGTAGAGCGGATGGTCGAAGGGAACCTGCTCGAACTCCAGCATCCCGTCATGCGAAGTGAGCTCCTCCCAGCCGATGGTGCCCGCAATCGGTTCTGCGCCGGCATCGAGATAGGGGAGCACGACCGTGGCCGCCAGGCCGGGGAGCTCCGCGCGGACGGCCGCCAGCTCATCGGATCGGTTGACGATTCGACCGGCGTAGCGGTAGCCGTCGATGGCGAGGAGCACCTTGGGCCGCACCTGGCTGAACCGATCGACCACGCTGCGCGACCCGAACTCCGGCGCGCACGAGGTCCAGATCGCTCCGAGGCTGGCCGTCGCCAGCAGGGCCACGACCGCCTCCGGAACGTTGGGCAGGATGGCGGCCACTCGGTCCCCGCGCTCAACGCCCAGACGCTGCAGGCCGGCGCGCACCCTGGCCACCGCGTCGCGAAGCTGGTCCACGGTGAGGGTCGAGCGTCCGCGGGTCTCGGAATGCGCGACCAGGATCTCGTCGCTGCTGGCGCGATGCTCCAACCGCATCGCGTGCTCGGCCCAGTTCAGCCTCGCACCCGGAAACCAGGTCGCCCCGGGCATCCGTGCATCCGCCAGCGCCGCCTCAATCGGTGCGCTGGAGCGCACCTCTCCGAACTCCCAGACCGAGCGCCAGAACCCCTCCAGGTCCTCGACCGACCAGCGCCACAGTTCGTCGTAGTCGGCGAATCGGCGACCCCGGCTGGCCAACGATTCCAGGTAGCTGCCGATCCGCGTTCGCTCGCGCGCGTCGGCGGCTGGCTGCCACAGGATCTCCGGACCGGCCATCAACCGATGATGGCAGAGAGGCGGCCGTCCCGATCGGTACACTCGGGGCATGCCCCTGGTGCGCCCGTTCCGCGGGACCGGCTATGCGCTCTCGAGATTTGCCAGACCATCGATCCCGACCCGTGTCCGCCTCGCCGATAAGGATGACACTGCCGTCGGGCGGCAGGTCGCCGACCTGACTGACCTGGTCTGCCCGCCGTACGACGTCATCTCACCGGAGCTGCAGAGGGCACTGCTCGCCCGCGACCCACGCAACGCGGTTCGCCTGGAGCTCTCGATGGAAGCCGATCCCCATGCTGCCGCGGCAGCCAGCCTGGCGGCCTGGATGGCGGACGGGACGCTCGAGCGGCAGCCGACGTCATCGGTCTATTACTACCGTCACGCGCGCCCCGGCGCGCCCGACGATCCGAAGGTGCACGGTGTCCTGGCACGCGTCCTGCTCGAGCCATTCGGCGCCGCGGTTCGTGCTCACGAGCACACCTTCGCGGCCCCGAAGGCCGACCGGCTGGCCCTGCTGCGGGCGACGGGCACCCAGCTGTCGCCGATCTTGGCCATCTACTTCGACAGGAGCGACCGGTACCACCATGTCATGAGCCGGCCATGGACCGATGAATGGCGCGCGCGCGACGGCGACGGCCTGCTGCACACGCTGGCCGCGATCGAGCCCGACGAGCGACTGACCGGTTTCCTCTCGCGCCAACGGCTCTTCATCGCCGATGGGCATCACCGCTACGAGACCGCCCTCGCCTACCAGGCTGAGGTCAGAGCCATGCCGCAATTCGCCGGCGCGCCGCCTGGCGCCCTCGGGGCCGATTGGGTGATGGTCGACCTGGTCAACGCCGAGGTCGAGGAGCTCGAGATCCGCCCCACCCATCGGCTCCTGCTGCATGTCGATCCCGGATCGGTGAGCACCCTGGCGAGGGATCCCGGCCCACTCTGGCAGGCGATCCCGGTCTCCTCTGCGGAGCTGATTGCGCGGCTGGTCGAACTTCGCGACGCGAGCGAGCCGGTCTTTGGCCTGGTGCTGCCCGGCAACCAGGGCTTCCTGCTGGTTGGCGATCCCGAAGCGATCGATGATCGGATGCGTGGAGAGCGAACCGGCACCGCGGTGCGGAAGCTGGACCTGGCGATCCTGCACGCGGCGATCCTGGGCGATCGCCTGGGAATCGATGCCGGGTCGGTCGCCGCGGAGGATCGGGTGGCCTACACTAGGGACGAGGCCGAGGCTGTCGCAGCGGTCGCACGGGGAGCGGCCAAGGCGGCAATCCTGGTCCGTCCCACCAAGCTCGAGCAGCTCGCCGCCGTGGCGAACGCCGGCGAGGTGATGCCCCACAAGTCGACCTACTTCTACCCGAAGCTGTTGACCGGCATGGTCTTCCACTCTCTTGAGGGCGAGTAGCACGTGGTTCAGGCGATCAAGCGCGACGAGGTCTACATCGAGCCGGAGGGGATCTATGTCGAGACCCAGCAGCCAGAGCGACGCAGCCGCAAGCCGCCGCTGCTGCTGGTCCACGGCGCGCTGACCGGGTCATGGCTCTGGTCGAGCTTCGGGGCCTATTTCGCCGAGCGTGGGTGGGAGGCGCATGCCATGAACCTGCGTGGCCATTACACCTCCGACCTCGCCGAGCTGGGCGAGACCAGCATGCGCGATTATGCCAATGACATCGGGGTCGCGATCCGGCAGCTGGGCCGGCCGCCGGTGGTCATCGGCTGGGGGATGGGTGCGCTGGCAGCCATGCTCCACGCGGAGCACAACCGCGTTCTGGGGCTCGTGCTGCTCGCTCCCTCGCCGCCGGCGGGAGCGCTCCCGCGCAGGCCGTCGGAGCACGAGCTCAAGGCGGTCCCGCCCGTCTACGATGCGACGTGGTGGGGCTGGCTGCAGCCCTGGGATCGCCTCGCCGATGCGATGCCTGACATGAACGACGACGAGCTGGAGAAGATGCAGGAGATGCTCGCAGGCGCCCGCGAATCGGGCAGCGCCAGGCAGGAACGGATGCTGGGCGTGCCGGTCGACGCCACGCGGATCGCGGTCCCCACCCTGGTCATTGGAGCGGGTCTCGACGACGTGATCCATCCCTCCGAGGCGCGACGCACCGCCGACCTGCTGGGGGCCACCTATGAATACTTCCCGTCGGCGAGCCACTTTGGCCTGGTCATGGGCTCGGAAAGCTGGCCACAGGTGGCCGGCTCGGTTCTCGGCTGGCTCGAGGAGCGGCGTCACGCGATGGTCGCCTCTCTGACCGCGGTCGGCGCGGCGAGCCGAAGCGCTGCTGCTGGTCGCACTGGATAGACTCGGTCCGCCATGAAGCGCAGGCGCAGCCGCGAGCAGGATGAAGCCACCGCACGGGAGCAGGCCGAGGATCGACGAGAGGCCCTGCTCGCCGAGCTGAAGGCTCGACTCGGCCCGCAGCCTGAGCCGGAACTGGCGCCGGAGGCAGAGCCAGAGCCGGAGGCTGAGCCGGAGGCAGAGGCAGAGGCAGAGGCAGAGGCAGAGGCAGAGCCTGACGGCGCCCCCGACGACGCTGCGGAATCGGCCAAGACCTAGTCGGAAGACGAGCCTCTGCCGCGCATCCGTACGGCATCAGGGCCGCTTGACTCGCAACCTGTCGCGATATATCGTCACGCCAGCATGAACGAACGAAAAGAGGGCGCCCGCGTGGCTACCGGCGACGATCGACCTGCCAGACGCAACCGCAGAGAGATCTTCGAGCCTCTCCGCTTCGGGCGAGCGATGGCGCGCCGCGGGGTGAGGCCCGCGATCTTGGCCGTGCTCGTGGATCGGCCGATGCACGGGTACCAGGTGATCCAGGAGCTCGAGGAGCGCAGCGGCGGAAGGTGGCGACCGAGCGCCGGCTCCGTCTATCCGACCCTGCAGCAGCTCGAGGACGAGCTGCTGGTCCGCAGCGAGGAGCTCGACGGGCGACGCGTCTACACGCTGACCGATGCGGGTCAGGCGGCGGCGGAGGAGGCGAGCCCGCTCAAGAAGCATCCCTGGTTTGATCCGCAGAACGAAAAGGGGACGATGGATCTGCGTCGCCTTGCGGTCCAGGTGATCGGAGGCGCGATCCAGGTCAGCCGCGTCGGGTCAGAGGATGCCAAGGCGCAGGCACGCGAGATCCTCGTCGATGCCCGACGCAGGATGTACGGGCTGCTGGCCGAAGACGACGCTATCGGAGGTCGGGCATGACAGTGGATGGTTCCAGCGAAGCGGTCATCCAGGTGCAGGGGCTGGCCAAGCATTTCGGAGAGGTTGAAGCCGTTCGTGGCATCGATCTCGAGGTGCGGCCGGGAGAGATCTTCGGATTCCTGGGACCCAACGGCGCCGGCAAGACGACCACCATCAATATCCTATGCACGCTCCTGCGCGCTACCGCTGGCCGAGCCACTGTTGCTGGGATCGACGTCGAGCATGATCCTGCCGGCGTTCGATCGCGCATCGGTCTCGTCTTTCAGGACCCCTCACTCGACGGGCAGCTCACCGCCCAGGAGAACCTCGAGTTCCACGCGTTCGTGTATGACGTCCCGGCGGGCGAGCGTGCCGGACGGATTGCCGCGGCGCTCGAGATGGTCGAGCTGACCGATCGCGCGAAGTCGATCGTCATGACCTTTTCGGGCGGCATGAAACGGCGACTCGAGATCGCGCGCGGCATCCTCCACACCCCCGACGTGCTGTTCCTGGACGAGCCGACCATCGGTCTCGACCCGCAGACCAGGCGCCACATCTGGGGCTACCTGAGCGAGCTGCCGAAACGCCAGGGCGTCACGATCTTCATGACCACTCACTACATGGACGAAGCCGAGTACTGCGATCGGATCGCCATCATCGACCACGGGCAGATCCAGGCGGTCGGGACCCCGGATGAGCTCAAGTCAATGGTCGGTGGCGATGTGGTGACGATCACGACGGCAGACAACGCGGCCGCAGCTCCCGAGATCGCGGCGCTGGCCGGCTCGGATCCGATCGCGGACAACGGCACGCTGCGCGTCGAGGTTGCCGACGGAGCGGCCTTCGTCCCGCGCCTGGTGCGCGAGACGAGCGTCGAGGTGACCTCGGTGGCCTTCCGTCGACCAAGCCTCGACGACGTGTTCCTCAAGCTCACGGGTCGCGCGATCCGTGAGGAAGAAGCGGGGTCGACCGACGCGCTGCGCATGATGGGCCGCGCGTGGATGGGAAGGGGACAAGGACGATGAGCACTCCAAACGGCGTCCTGGCGGGCGCACCTGCCGTGACCGCCGGGCGGCGGCCCAGCAGCACGCTGTGGCCGACGTTGCGCGCGATCTACATCATCTGGTACCGAGACGTCCTTCGCTTCTGGCGCGACCGGACGCGGCTGCTGGCGACCTTCGCCCAGCCGCTGCTGTACCTGATCATCTTCGGCACGGGGCTCAGCTCCGCACTCTCAGGAAGCTCATTCGGGGGAGCAGGCGCTCCGGCCGGGTTCAGCTATACCCAGTTCATCTTCCCCGGCATCATCGGCATGTCGGTGCTTTTCAGCAGCATCTTCGCGGCCATGAGCATCGTGTGGGATCGCGAGTTCGGGTTCCTCAAGGAAGTCCTGGTCGCGCCCATCGACCGGTCAGCGGTGGCCATCGGCAAGGCACTCGGGGGCGCCACGCAGGCCATGGCCCAGGGGCTGATCCTCCTCCTCCTGGCGCCGGTGGTCGGCGTGAAGCTGACCCTGATGAGCGTCGTGACCGTCATCCCGCTCGTCTTCGTGCTCGCCTTCGCACTGTCCGCCATGGGTGTCGCGATCGCCTCCCGCATGCGCTCGATGCAGGGCTTCCAGATGGTCATGAACTTCCTGATGATGCCGATGTTCTTCCTCTCCGGCGCCCTCTTCCCGCTGGGTGGGTTGCCGGGCTGGATGACCTTCCTGACTCGCGTCGACCCGGCCGCCTACGGCATGGATCCGATCCGCCGAGTGCTCCTCGATGGAGCCGGACTACCGCCGGTGGTGCTGAACCGCATGGGCCTCACCATCGGAGGGACCGTCCTGCCGATCATCGCCGAGGCTGGCATCCTCCTTGCATTCGGCGTGGCTGTGCTGGGAATCGCTGTTCGGAATTTCCGCGTTCGCGACTGACGGATCCGCTCGCCTTGAGGCGCGCGGGCGCCCGTTGATATACTCGCCGCCGGTTCGGGATCCTCGTCCCGCCGGCCCCGCCCGCAGTTCGCGCCGCATTCGTCTAGAGGCCCAGGACACCGCCCTCTCAAGGCGGAGATCACCGGTTCGAATCCGGTATGCGGCACCAGCCCACCACAATGGCTGGACAGGGCCGCGAACCAACCCGATCATGGCCCGTCATGACGGGCGAGATCATCGGGCGGGACGCCGAGCTCTCCGTCGTGCACGCGTTCCTCGATCGCACGGCCGAGGGACTCAGGGCGCTAGTGCTGGAGGGTGAAGCCGGGATCGGGAAGTCCACCCTCTGGCTGGCTGGCGTAGCGGCGGCCCGCGACCGTGGACTGCAGGTTCTCGTCTCTCGTCCTGCGGAGACCGAACGAACGCTATCCCACCTGGTGTTAGGCGACCTATTCGGTGGGGTGGCACCCGAGGTGCTGGCCGCGTTGCCGGCTCCTCGGCGCCGCGCGTTCGAAGCCGCGCTGCTGATGCGGGAAGCGCCCCAGGTCGCGATCGACGCGCGGGCGCTCGGCGTTGCGATTGTCACACTCCTCCCTCTCCTCGCGAACAACGGGCCGCTTGTGCTCGCGATCGACGACGACCAGTGGATGGATGCATCCTCCGCGGCCACGCTTGGGTTCGCGCTGCGGCGCTCGCTCGGTCAGCCCGTCCTCTTGCTGCTCGCACGGCGCGTTGGGGACGAGCCGACAACCGCGCTGGAGCAAGGGGCCGGTTTGGTGGAGGCTGGTCGGCTGCGCGTCGGGCCGCTGAGCGTGGGGGCGATCCAGGTGCTGCTTCGACAGCGCCTGGGGGTCGTGTTCCCAAGGCCGATGCTGGTGCGGCTGCATGAGGCGTCGGGCGGCAACCCGTTCTATGCGCTCGAGATTGCCCGAGCCGAATCCGCGGACCCGGCTCGTGACACGACCTTGCCGATGTTGGTTCCCACCAGCCTGGAGCGGCTAGTCAGCGCACGGCTTGGCGCGCTCGACGCATCGACGCTGCAGGCGCTGCTCCTCATCGCTGCACATGGCCGCATGCCGGTCGGGCTCCTTCGCGCGCTCGAGGTCGCGCGAGTGGCGCTCGATCAGGCGCAGGCGGCGAACATCATCGAAACCACAGAAGGTGTCCTCAGCTTCACGCACCCATTGCTGGCCTCCGCGATCTACCAGGGCGCTGCCGTGGAAGAACGTCGCTCTGCGCATCGACGGCTAGCGACGGTGGTGGACGACCCGGTGCACCGCGGCCGGCACCTCGCCCTCAGCACGGACGAGCCCGATGAGGATCTCTCCGCGGCGCTCGAAAAGGCTGCGAGCGTAGCGCGTGATCGAGGGTTGCCGATCGCTGCCACCGAGCTCGCGCAGCATGCCCTGCGCCTCACGCCACCTGACGCGGTCGCCGATCGGCACCGGCGCGCCGTCGCCACCGCTCGCGCGCACTGGGCGGGGGGCGAGGGCAGCCGCGCGCGCACGATCGCCGCCGACCTGGTGGCCGGGGCGTCGGCCGGCCGCCGACGAGCCGAGGCGCTCGTCCTTCGCTCGAACCTCGAGCCTCCGGCTATCGCCGTGGCTCTGCTGCTCGACGCCCTGGCGGAGGCCGCAGGCCTTCCCGAGCTCCAGGCCGCCATTCACGCCGACCTCGCTGAGGCGGGACGTTTCAGCTTCACGAAGGGGCGCGTCTGGGCCGAGCGCCACGCCCGTGCCTCCCTGCGGCTCGCGGAGCGGCTCGACGACGACGCACTCCGCGCCAACGCGCTCTCGATCCTCGCGCTTCTTCGCTTCGACCGCCGCGATCCACGCGCGCTCGGGCTGGCCGAGCGAGCGTATCGGCTTGCCGCGCCGCTCGCCGATCCCCGGCAGGTGCAGAGGGCCGCTTGGTCGGTCGGTCACGTGCTGACGTGGTCGGGCAAGACCGACCCGGCGCGCGAATGGCTAGAGCGCCTGCTCGCGGACTGGCGCGATCGCGACGAACGAATGCGTTCGGAGCTCCTCTGGTATCTCGCGCTGGTGGAGCTGTGGTCAGGCCGGTGGAGCATCGCCAGCGAGTACGCCGACCAGGCGCTAGAGATCGACGTCCAGTACGGCATGGAGCTTCCCCAAGATCATTTCCCGTCCGCGCTGATCGCGCTGCACCGCGGCCAGTTCGCGGTCGCCAGGGATCACTCGCGGCGCGCCCTGTCGCTGGCCAAGGGACAGCTGCCGCAGTCTCACATCGCCATCCTGGCTACCTGCGACCTGTGGAGCGGGGACCCGGCAGCGGCGCTCGCCAACTTCATCCGCGCCGAGCAGGCGGCCGACGCTCGCGGCATGGACGAGCCGAGCATGCGGGAGTGGCGCGCCGAGTACGTCGAGGCGCTGCTCCAGCTGGGTCGCATCGATGACGCCGCCGGGCTGGTTGCCGATTGGGAAACGGCTGCGGCGCGACTCGGCCGTGAGCGGGTGCTCGCGCAGGCGGTGCGTTGCCGCGGGCTGGTCGCCGCCGCGCGCGGCGACCTCTCGATGGCAGCCGAGCTCCTCCAGCAGGCGGCTGACCGGCACGAGGCGGTCGGCGACCCGTTTGGGCGGGCGCGGGCAGTCCTCGCGCTCGGCGTGGTCAGGCGCCGCACGCGCCAGAAACGCACAGCCCGGGCTGCTCTTGAGACTGCCCTGGCCGGGTTCGAAGCCCTCGGCGCCGCCAGTTGGGCCGCCGTTGCCCGCGCCGAGCTGGCCCGGATCGGCGGGCGTCAGCGGATGGAGGGCCTCAGCCCTTCGGAGCTGAGGGTCGCCACCCTCGTCGCCGAGGGCCGCACCAACCGGGAGATCGCATCGGCCCTGTTCCTCGGCGAACGCACCGTCGGGGGTCATCTGACCCGCATCTACGCCAAGCTCGGGGTCCGGTCCAGGACCGAGCTCGCGCGGAAGCTGCCTTCACTGCCGCCGAGGTCACGCGGAGGCGCGAGCAAAGTCGAGACGTTCTGACCTTTCGTCCGCCTTCACCGCGGGCCTACGTTGTCGGGCATGCCGAGCTACCTCGTGGAAACCTTTCTCGCGCGCGGCGCCGCCGGCGAACGCCAGGCGCGAGAGCGGCGGGCGAGCTTGGCAGCTGAGGCGCTGACGCGAGAGGGGACGCGCGTCCGCTTCGGTGGGTCGATTCACGTTCCCGACGACGAGATCTGCTTCTTCACCTTTGACGCGCCGTCCGGCCGCGAGGCTGCGCTCGTCGCCCAGCGGGCTGGCCTCGAGCCGCTCCGCGTGGTGGAGGCCGTCTCATCAATCGAAGGAGAGAAGTGAATGCGTAAAGTAATTCGTGGTCCGCTCCTGGCGCTCGCGCTCATCGCGGTCTTCGTCGGCACGGTGCTCGCCACGGGCGCGAGCAACTTCCACTCGACGCTCCTGTCACGCGGGACGCTCAGCGCACCGGTGCATTTCAACACCGGCGCGGTCAAGTTCGAGACGAAGGGGTCCGTGGACTTCGCCACGGCGACGGTCACCTTTGACCCGCCGAGCTCCTCCGGTTGGCACGCGCACCCGGGCGTTGTCCTCGTCACCGTGGCGTCGGGTAGCGTGGTGCGGTATGACGAGCACTGCTCGGCCACCGTGCACACCGCGAATACATCATCTTCCGCTTTCGTCGAGTCCGGCGACCAGGCAGTCCTGGTTCGCAACGAGAGCACTACGACCCCTGCCGTCACGTACGTCACCTATGTCGTTCCGACCGGGGCTGCCTTGCGGATCGACAAGGCTAACCCCGGCTGCTCGCAGTTCTAGAAGCGAAAACTAGAAAGGAAGACTGACATGCGACGAAGATTCTTGGCCCTCACGCTTTCGGCGGCCGGAGGATTGCTGGTAGCGGCACCGGCCACCGTGACCTTGGCCACGACGCCCGTCCAGAATGGCTGCCCCGCCTCTGCCCAGCTGATCTCGGTGGCATATCTCAAGACACAAGGGCCATACCAGCTACCAG
>Ga0193751_1001253_pt1 | contig 16556 bp, 10 predicted proteins | sample L1c2metaG_FD_143050 | JGI IMG/M metagenome (GOLD analysis project Ga0193751, IMG submission 143050) | Soil microbial communities from a riparian zone of the East river system, Colorado, United States - L1c2 | ecosystem: Environmental > Terrestrial > Soil > Riparian zone | place: USA: East River... | reverse complement strand
TTCTTGAGCGAGCTCTTCCAGGGCCTTGGCGAGCTGGTCGAGGAGCACGACATGACGCTGCTTCTCGTCCCGCCCCTCGACGGCTCGCTGGAAGGCGCGATCCGCCAGGCGTCGGTCGACGGGTTCATCATCCTGGGCCTCAGCCCCGACGATGCCGCCCTGGCGACGCTGGGCCGAATCGGCATCCCGACCGTGCTCATCGATTCGGAGGAGTCGCCCCAGCATCCGGCCGTCAACGTCGACGATGCCGGCGGTGCCGAAGCAGCTGCGCGCCACCTTCTCGATCTTGGACACCGACAGCTGGCCGTGATCATGCTGCCGCCCACGCGGTCGCAGTCGGTGCTGACCCCGGCTGCGTCTCGCCGGCTTGCCGGTTACCAGACCGCCCTTGCCGCGTTCGATGCGCCGGCGCCATACACCGTCACGGCGGGCGCGACCATGGCCGCCGGCGCTCGGGCGTTCGAATCATTTCCGAAAGGAAACCGCCGTCCCACTGCGGTCCTCGCCATGAGCGACATGGCGGCGATCGGCGTGCTCGGCGCGGCCGCGGCCGCCGGATTGCGCGTGCCCGAAGACCTTTCGGTCGTCGGCTATGACGACCTTCCGATGGCCGCATGGACCAGCCCCCCGCTGACCACTGTCAGGCAGCCCATCGTCGAAAAGGGCCGCGTCGCGGCCCGCCTGCTGATCCAGCGCTTGCAGGGCAAGGTCGTCAGCTCGCCGCCTCCGCTGGGCACGAGCCTGGTGGTGCGCGGTTCCACCGCGCGTCCAAAGGAGGTGGCGGGCCAGGGCTGATTCGAAAAGGATCTGATCGGCGCGCCTGACGCGCGCTTGCCAAATTAAGGGAGGGTCATAGAATGGTTCTCAGCTCGGAGTCAGGATCATCAATAGGAAGGCCACCGGCCTTCCATGTGTGGGGGATCTAGAACATGCATTCTTCGAGTTGGACTCGTGCATTCGCCGTCGCGATGGCGGCAATGTTCACCGCCGTGGCCTGTGGAACAGGTTCATCCCAGAACGCAGGCACAATCCACTTCTTGGGCGTATGGACCGGGGCGGAGCAGGCCAGCTGGTTTGCAGTGCTCAAGCCGTTCGAGGATTCGACCGGCATCAAGGTCAGTTACGAGGCTTCGCGCGACCAGGACGCGATTCTTACGTCCACAGTCGCGGCCGGCAACCCGCCAGATGTCGCGGGGGCGCCCAGCCCGCAGCTGCTTGCGCAGTTTGCCAAAGCGGGCAAGCTCGTTGCGCTCAACGACGCGGTCAACATGACCGATTTGCAGGCCAATACCGCTGCCAGCTGGATCAAGCTCGGCGAGCCGCTTAACGACGGCAAGCTCTACCAGATCTTCGCGTGGGGAGCGGTGAAGGGCCTCATCTGGTACGACCCAAAGAACTTCCAGGCCAAGGGCTACAACGTGCCGAAGAGCTGGGACGATCTCCTGGCGCTGCAGAGCACGATCAAGGGCGCCGGCACCACGCCGTGGTGCATCACCGTCGAAAGCGGCTCCGCGACTGGGTGGGCGGCGAGCGACTGGCTGAAGGAGATCGTTCTCAGCCAGGCGGGTCCCGACGTCTACGACAAGTGGGTCGCCGGCACGCAGAAGTGGACTTCGCCAGAGATCAAGGGCGCGTTCCAGACCTTCGGCAAGGTCATGGGATCCGGCGGCAGCAACGTATACGGTGGGCCCTCATACGTCGTGGCAACAAACTTCGGCGACGTCGGCACGCCGATGTTCCAGAACCCGCCGAAGTGCTACATGCTCAACCAGGCTTCGTTCATCACCAGCTTCTTCACCAGCGCCAGCCCTTCGCTGCAGCCGGTGACCGACTTCAACTTCTTCCCGCTGCCTGACATCAACAGCCAGTTCACGGGCGCCCACGTGGTCGCGGGCGACTCGTTCGCGATGTTCAAGGACACCCCGCAGGCCCGCAAGCTCATGCAGTACCTCACCACTGCGGACGCGCAGGCGATCTGGGTCAAGAGGGGCGGCAAGCTGGCAGTCAACAAGCAGGTGTCCACGGACCTCTACCCGGACGCGCTGTCCAAGGAGTCCGCGCAGATCATCTACAACACGCAGATCGGCAAGTACGACGCGACCGACAACATGCCGGCCGACATGAAGGCCGCCGCATGGGCGGACCTCGTCAAGTTCATCCAGAACCAGGGACAGCTCGACTCCCTCCTGGCTCACCTGGATTCGGTTCAGGCTACCGCTTACAAGTCGTGACGGAATAGGAGAAAAGAACGGTGGACTTCAGCGTCCTGCTGCAGGACATACCGACGTTGGTCGTCGTCATCGTCGGTGTACCGGCGGTACTCGTCGGCTACATCGTCGGCGCCGAGTTCCTGGTCCGCCGTCTACCGGATAAGAATCGACCGCAGGTCCGGCCCTGGATATGGGTCGGACCTGCCCTAGCCCTTGTTGCCGCGATCTTGTTCATCCCCGCAATTGCGACGTTCATACAGAGCTTCCAGGACAACCACGGCAATTTCGTCGGCTTGCAAAACTACGCCACTCAGCTGGGCGGATTTCCCAGCAGCGGCGCCTGGATCGCGATCCGCAACAGCATCATCATCTGGCTGATCCTCTACATGATCCTGGTGCTGGCCTTCGGCCTGACGATGGCCGTGCTGTTCGATCGGGTCCAGTACGAGACGGTGGTCAAATCGCTCATCTTCATGCCGATGGCCATCTCGTCGGTGGCTTCGGGGGTCATCTGGAAGTTCATGTACTGGTACCAGCCCATCGGTGCGCCGCAGACTGGGACGTTGAACGCGATCGTCACGTTCTTCCATCACGATCCGGTGGCCTGGCTTCAGGATCAGTGGCCCAACGGCCTTGCGTTGCTCAACAACCTCGCCCTGATCACAGTTGCGACCTGGGGCCTCACAGGATTTTCGATGGTCATCCTTTCCGCGGCGCTAAAGGGCATCCCCGGTGACCTGCTCGAAGCCGCCAGGGTCGATGGGGCGGGTGAGATCACCATCTTTCGCCGAGTGATCTTCCCGCTGATGATGCCGACCGTCGTCGTGGTCGGAACCACCCTCGTGATTTTCGCCATCAAGGTCTTCGATGTTCCGTACGTGATGACCAATGGCAACTTCAACACCGATGTGCTTGCGCTCCGCATGTATAACCTTCTGTATCTCTCGCACAACAACGCCGCAGCAGCCGCCGTGGCGATTGTGCTGTTGATTGCCGTTGTGCCGGTGCTCATTTTCAATCTGAGGCAGTTCAGGGCAGTGGAGGCAAGGCGATGAGCGTCGCAACAGCTGGGCGTCTCGAATCCACAGCTGCCGTTGGATCCTTGGCATGGATTACGCAGAAAGTTCAACGGTCTCTGCTTCACGTGGCGGTGATTCTCCTGACTCTCATCTGGATCATCCCGACGGTTGGACTTCTCGTCAGCAGCTTCCGGCCTTCGGCACAGATCATCACCACGGGGTGGTGGTCCGCCTTTACGCTGCCGTTCCAGTTCACCCTCAACAACTACACGACGGTACTCGACCCGGCCACCAGCAACATGGGGACGGCGATCTTCAACAGTTTCATGGTCTCCATTCCGTCCACGGTCATCCCAGTCACGATCGCCGCCTTTGCCGCCTACGCGTTTGCCTGGATGAAGTTCCCGGCACGCGACTGGATCTTCCTTGCGTTCGTCGGGCTGCTGGCGGTGCCGCTGCAGCTGACATTCGTGCCGGTCCTCACCTTCTTTGTCTCGCATGGGATCGTGCCCGACAACCTGACCAGCATCGGCCTGCCGCCGTGGGTCGGCCTGTGGCTGGCGCACTCGGGCTACGGCCTGCCTTTCTCGACCTACCTTCTGGCCAACTTCTTCCGCCAGCTGCCAAGCGACCTGTTTGAGTCGGCCGAGATCGACGGCGCCGGAACGCTGACCGTGTTCTTCCGGATCGTGTTGCCGCTTTCAGTGCCCGCGCTCGCGTCTCTTGTCATCTTCCAGTTCCTGTGGGTCTGGAACGACCTGCTGGTCGCGCTCATCTACGTGGGTGGCTCGGTGGAGGTGGCGCCGCTTACCGTCAACCTGGCCAACCTGACCAACTCGTTGGGCCAGGGCTATCAGCTGCTCACAGCGGCGGCATTCTTCTCGATGATCGTGCCCCTCGCCGTATTCTTGAGCCTCCAGAGGTATTTCGTTCGCGGCATCCTCGCCGGTTCAGTCAAGGGATAGAAAGAGATGGCATCAGTCACCTACGACCATGTAGTGAAGCGGTACACGGCCGACCTCACCGTCGTCAAGGACTTCAACGTCGAGATCAAGGACAAGGAGTTCATGGTCCTGGTGGGCCCATCGGGATGTGGCAAGTCGACCGCGCTGCGCATGCTTGCCGGGCTGGAGGCAATTACGGAGGGCCAGATCCGGATCGGCGACCGGGTCGTGAATAACGTCGCTGCCAAGGACCGCGACATCGCCATGGTGTTCCAGTCGTACGCGCTGTATCCGCATATGAGCGTGTATGACAACATGGCTTTCCCGCTGCAGATGCAGCACATGCCGAAGGCTGACATCGACAAGCGGGTGAAGAACGCATCTCGCATCCTCGGCCTCGACAACTTCCTCAAGCGCAAGCCGCGTGCTCTCTCCGGCGGCCAGCGCCAGCGGGTCGCCCTCGGTCGTGCGATCGTGCGCAGCCCAAAGGTGTTCCTCCTCGACGAGCCCCTGTCAAACCTCGACGCCAAGCTCCGAGGCCAGACGCGCATCGAACTGCAGAAGCTGCACCGCGACCTCGAGACAACGTTCATCTACGTCACCCACGACCAGGTCGAAGCGATGACCATGGGCGACCGTATCGCGATCATGAACGCCGGCATCCTGCAGCAGGTCGGAACACCAGGTGAGATCTATGACCACCCCGCGAACCTGTTCGTTGCCGGCTTCATCGGAAGCCCGACGATGAACTTCGTTCCGGTCACGACCTCCGACAGCATGGCCAAGGCAGCGGGCTTCGAGGTCAAGCTGCCCAAGTCGGTGCCCGCCGGTAAAGGCACGCTGGGGTTCCGGCCCGAAACGGTGACTGACCGCATCGTGGACCCGGCAAGCACCATCGACATGAAGGTCGACGTGGTCGAGCGCCTCGGCTCCGACCAGTTCCTGTACGGTCAGGTCGGTGGCGACTCGGTCACGGCACGTGTTGACCCCAAGATGAAGGTCGAGCCCGGCGATTCTGTGCATCTCGGCCTCGACACCCGGACGCTACACCTCTTCGACGCCGAGACCGAGCTCGCACTCATCTAATCCACTCGTGTGGAACAGATACGCGCCGGTGAAGACTTCGATAGCGCACGCTTCCGCGCCTTCCGGAGGTCGATCCGGAACGCTCTGACGGGGCGCGCGAGCCGGCTCGTATCGCTCGACTCTGTGCTGGAGGCGGCCGGCGCCGAGGGCCGGTCGTTCGGCGGATTACACGAGATTCCCATCAATCAGATCGTCGGCTCAGCCGCATCCCCCGCGAAGGCAAGCGATTTCGTTCCCGGTTTCCTGCCCGCAACGCGACGGCTGCGCGATCGGTGGACGCGCCTATACACCGCGATGGTCGAGGGCGGCGAGCTGCCGCCGATCGACGTTTACAAGGTCGGCGACGGCTATTACGTCATCGACGGCCATCATCGGGTTTCGGTGGCGCGCACCCTCGGTCGCGACACGATCAACGCCCGCGTCATCGACGTACAGACACGCGCGCCACTGGGCCGCAATGTGGATGCCGAAGAGCTGCTGAGGGCGGCGGAGTACGCCCAGTTCCTCGAGGCCACGCAGCTGCACCGTCTGCGCCCGGACGCACGACTCGAATGCAGCCGGCTTGGCCGCTACGACGACATCTTCAAGCACATCCTCGGCCACCAGTACTTCCTCGGCCTCGAGCGCGGGGGCGCCGTGTCGCTGCCGGAGGCGGCCGCCAGCTGGTACGACACCGTCTACCTTCCGATCGCGAAGGCGATCCGCCGTCACAACGTGCTGGAGCAGATGCCCGGCTGGACGGAGGCCGACCTCTACGTCGAGATCACGAGGCGGTGGCTCGCCCTTAGCGAAGAGGGCAAGCCCGCAGGACCGCATCCCGCTGTGCACGCGCTGCTTGAGGCTGAGGCCAAGCGCTGGTGGCAGCGGCGCTGGTCAATGATGGTGCCGGAGCGCCGGCAGGTAAGAAGATGATTAGCGTGATTTGCCAGCGTGGCGATGGCGGCCGGGTTCACCCCGGCCGCGGCTCACTTCGACTAGGGCCCTGCCAAACGTGGCCAGGCGTAACTCTTCGAAAATCCGAACCGCGGGAAAGAGCGCAGCCGCGCCCGCGAACCGGGCCCGGCGATGAGGGAAAACCGGCAGGTTTTTCCTCATATCCCAGATGATCGGCCTGATCTTTGGCCCGCCTGGGAGCGGAAAAGGGACGCAGGCCGGCCGCATCGAGAAAGAGTTCGGCATGTCCCACCTCTCGACCGGCGAGATCCTCCGCTCGGAAGTCGCCCACGGAAGCGCAGTTGGCAACGAGGCGGCGCGAATCATGGCCGCCGGCGACCTGGTCCCCGATGACCTCATCGACCGCATCGTCGAGAGCCTGCTCCGCCGCACCGACTCGACTTCGAGTGTCCTGCTTGACGGCTTCCCAAGGACGGTGGAGCAGGCGAAGGCGCTCGACCGCATGCTGGCGGACCTGAACCGGAACGTGGACTTCGTGGTCGCGCTCGACGTGCCGGAACCCCTCCTCGTAGATCGGCTCCTGCATCGGGCCGCTGTGGAGGGGCGGGCCGATGACACCCGCGAAGCGATCATGGAGCGCATGCACGAATACCGCCTGCGCACCTCCGCGGTGCTCGACCACTACCGCGGGCTCGGCGTGGCGGTGGCCGAGGTCGACGGCGTCGGCGCGGTCGACGAGGTGTTCGATCGGGTGCGTGATCAGATCAAGCGGGTGTTGGGCGGCAAACCGCAGGCCCGCGGCATATGATCAGCGCTCTCAGCAGCTAAAGATGGCAAGAAAAATCGGCGTCGAGGGCCTCGGACAGATCGTCAAGCCGATGGTCAACGGCGAAAGCCAGGCGACTGTCGAAGCAATGCCGGCGCCCTTCTCGTCGGGCCTGGCCAGCGCATTCCCGCCGATCGCCGAATACGCATTTCTCTCCGATTGCGAGGTCAACGCCCTCATCGCTCCGAGCGGGCGCGTCGAGTGGATGTGCCTTCCGCGTCCCGACAGCCCCAGCGTGTTCGCGGCCATACTCGACCGCGCGGCCGGCGCGTTCCGGTTTGCTCCGAGCGGAGTCATGGTCCCCGCCGGCAGGCGGTACCTCCCGGGCACGCTCGTGTTAGAGACCACATGGCGCACCCGAACCGGCTGGCTGATCGTCCGCGACGCGCTCTGCATCGGACCCTGGTACCACAGCCAGCGGCGATCGGGAACCCACCGCCGGCCACCGACCGACCAGGAGGCCGAGCACATCCTTCTCCGCACGGCGAAGTGTGTCGTGGGCAGCGTCGAGCTGAGCCTCGACTGCCATCCCGTATTCGACTACGGAAGGACGGCTGCGCATTGGGAGTACTCAGGGCCTGACTATGGGGAAGCTGTGGCGAGGGGCGGCGACGGCGATGTGCCGCTTCGTCTGGTAACCGACCTGCGCATGGGCTTCGAGGGCCCTGGGGCGCACGCCACGAAGACACTGCGGCAGGGCGAGAAGGCCTACGTGGCACTCGCCTGGCCTCGATCTCAGTATTCAGCGACGAGTGAGTTCTGGGCCGAGCATCCTCCCCCGGCAAATGCGGACGAGGCCTTTGCCCGCACCGAGCGCACGGCCGACTTCTGGCGTGAGTGGATCAACCGCGGCGAGTTTCCAGAGCACCCGTGGCAGAGCTACCTCCAGCGCAGCGCGCTGACGCTCAAAGGCCTGACCTACAGCCCGACCGGGGCGCTGCTCGCGGCGCCGACGACATCGCTGCCGGAGACGATTGGCGGTGAACGCAACTGGGACTACCGCTACACATGGATCCGCGACGGCACCTTCATGCTCTGGGGTCTCTATACGCTCGGGTTCGCGCGCGAGGCCAACGACTTCTTCTACTTCGTCGCCGACGCAGCCGCCGGGCAGCAGGACCTGCAGATCATGTACGGCATCGGCGGCGAGCGCGAGCTGCCCGAGAGAACCATCGACGACCTCAGCGGTTACGACGCGTCGAAGCCGGTTCGTGTCGGCAACGCCGCTTACGCGCAGAAGCAGCACGACGTCTGGGGCGCGGTCCTCGATTCGGTGTACCTGCATACCAAATCGAGGGACTACCTGCCCGAGGTCGTGTGGCCGATCCTCAAGAGAAGCGTAGAAGCGGCGATCGAGAACTGGCGAAAGCCGGACCGTGGGATATGGGAGGTGCGCGGCGAGCCGCAGCATTTCACTTCGTCGAAGCTGATGTGCTGGGTCGCATGCGATCGCGGCGCTCGGCTTGCGGAGCTCCACGGCGACCTCGACCTGGCCAAGCGCTGGCAGGCCGAGGCGGATGAGATCAAGATCGACATCTGCGCGAACGGTGTCGATTCACGCGGGGTGTTCGTTCAGCACTATGGCGCGACGGCGCTGGACGCCTCAGTACTGCTCATCCCGCTCGTCCGTTTTCTGCCTCCCGACGACCCTCGAGTGAAGGCGACGGTCCTCGCCATCGCCGATGAGCTGACGGACGACGGCATGGTCTTGCGCTATCGCCCCGAAGAGACCGATGATGGCCTGTCCGGCGAAGAGGGCACGTTCACCATTTGCTCGTTCTGGATGGTTTCCGCCCTATGCGAGATCGGTGAGATCACTCGTGCGAGGGAGCTGTGCGAGAAGCTGCTTTCGTATGCGAGCCCTCTGCAGCTCTATGCAGAAGAGATCGACCCCCGCAGTGGCCGTCACCTCGGCAACTTCCCGCAAGCGTTCTCGCACCTGGCTCTGATCAACGCGGTCATGCACGTGATCCGCGCCGAGAGTGGTTTGACCAACCGGTTCGGAGGCCCGCTGACCGTCGAGCCCTAGGGTCGCGTCGACCCCACGCCGGCCCCGGCGCGTTGTTGGAGCGGCAGTTCGAGGGTGAAGACGCTGCCCTTGCCTGGTTCGCTGACGACACGGACATCGCCCCCATGCAGGGCCGCCAGGCGTTTGGTCAAAGCCAGGCCCAGGCCAGTTCCCTCCTGGTGGCGCCCAGGCCCGGAATCAAGCTGCTGGAATTCCCTGAACAGGCGATCGAGGTCCGACTTCGCGATCCCGATGCCTGTGTCCGTCACCGAGATCTCGACGGTTTCAGCCTGGCGCTTCGCAGCGATCGTCACGCTTCCACCTTCAGGCGTGAACTTGACCGCGTTGGAAACCAGGTTGAGCAGCATCTGGACCATCTTGTGCGGATCCGCTTGCAGCCCGCCGGCGGCGCCAACGTTCGCCTCGACGCTGACTCCCTTCTTCGACGCGATCGGTTCGATGGTGTTCATCACCTGACCGACTGTCTCGGCTATCGAGACCGTCTCTAGCTCCAGAAACATCTGTCCGGCTTCGACCTTGGACAGGTCGAGGATGTCATTGATCAGGTCCAACAGGTGCTTGCCGCTGGTGCTGATCTGGCTCAGGAACTTCTGTCTCGTTGCAGCGTTGTACTTGCCGGCGCCGTCGTCGAGCAACAGCTCGGAGAAGCCGAGAATCGCATTCAATGGCGTTCGCAGCTCGTGGCTCATGGTGGCGAGGAATTCGCTCTTGTGCTGATTCGCGACGCGCAGCTCTGCATTGAGGTTGTTGATCGCACGCTCGGCTTCCTTGCGGTTGGTGATGTCGCGTACAAAGCCGACGAACAAAGCCTTGTCGCCCAGCGCCGACGCCCGCGAGATCGCGAGGTCGATCGGGAACTCGCGACCTGTCCGGTCGAGGGCGGTGAGCTCCAGGACCTTCCCCAGCACGGGGCCATCGCCCGTCGCCAGGTAGTGAGCGAGGCCGGCGCGGTGCGCGTTGCGGTGCTGCTCGGGAACGATCGTGTCGGCCAGTGCCTTGCCCATCATCTCGTCCCGGCTCCAACCGAACGTGGTCTCGGCATGTGGGTTCCAATCCGTGACCCGGCCTTGCTCATCCATACCGACGATTGCGTTCAGGGACGTGTCCACAATCGCCTGGAGGCGCGCTTGCGAGCTCACGAGCTGCTCGTTGAGCGCTCGGACGGAATCTTCGGAGTGCTTGCGCTGGGAGACTGCGCCATGCACGGTGAGAACGACGACCCAGAGCACCGCGACCACGAGGATCGAGATCGCCGGCTGGCCAGGTTGACGTCCGCCGCTAATAGATAGGGCAAGGATGCCAACTGATCCGAGCGCCGCCGCTGCCCCCACAACTCTGCTTGTGTCGTAAAGGGCGGCGAACAGAACTGTGGTGAGGTAAAGCGGGAAAACCAGGAGCACCGCAGCCACCGGCGCATGGACGGTCGCCTGGATGACGAAGACGGCGACGACGCCCCCGAACACTGGAAGTTCGTGGACCCAGCGAGGAAGTTGGTCCCACGGAAGGGCGTAGATCGCGACGATCACAAGCATGCCGGCCGCGCCGGCGGCCAGTGCCAAAGACGAGCCCTGGGTGAAGGTGGCTCCCAGGGCAAGGAGCAGCGCCAGCACGATCGGCGCCGCGATGGCGAGTCGCGGGAGCCGGTCCCAGTCGATCGGAGCCAGCGCCGCAGCGATCACTCCTCCCGCGACGATCACCGCCAGCGCGTCAGCCCATGCAAGGCGTGTGAACGTGGGATCGGAGAAGACCACCAGGGCGATGAGACCGGCGCCCATGAATGGCGTCACCCGGCGTACGAGGCCCTTGGTTTGAAATGGTTTCATCGGCGGATTGTCGTACCCTGACGGCACTTCAGTCGGCCCCGATTATCGGCCTGTTAACTCAGGCTTTAACGCGGTTGCAACGGATAACTCGAGCTTATCGACCGATGCTAAGAGCCTGGCGACTCACTCCGTAGAGGCGTCGTCTGGTGCAGGCTTCAGGAAGATCGCTCCCAGGGGCGGGAGGGTGAGGGTGAGGCTGTGCAGGTGACCGTGCTTTCCGACCGGCGCCGCATCGACGCCGCCGAGGTTTCCCTGTCCGCTGCCGCCATAGATCGGCGCGTCGCTGTTAAGCAGCTCGAGCCACCGACCTGGCAACGGCACGCCGATCTGATAGTTGTGGCGCGGCACGGGAGTGAAGTTGAAGACCGCGACGATCAGCTCATCGCGTGAGCTTCGGCGCATGAAGCTGATCACGCTCTGCTCGGCGTCCGTGATGTCTATCCACGCGAAACCGGCGGGATCGAAATCAAGCTCGTGCAGGGGTTTCTCCTCGCGCATGACCCGGTTCAGGTCGCCAGTCCACCGGCTCAGCCCGTCGTGCATCGGCTCATCGAGCAGGTGCCAGTCGAGGCTGGCTTCGTGGTTCCACTCACTCCACTGCCCAAACTCGGCGCCCATGAACAACAACTTCTTGCCCGGCACCGCGTACATGTACGCCAGCAGCAGGCGCAGATTGGCGAATTTCTGCCAGTCGTCGCCGGGCATCTTCGAGAGCAGCGAGCCCTTGCCATGTACGACCTCGTCATGCGAGAGCGGGAGCATGTAGTTCTCGGTGAAGGCATATAGCGCACGGAACGTGAGCTGGTGATGTTCGAACCGGCGATGGACGGGGTCTTTGGACATATAAGACAACGTGTCGTGCATCCAGCCCATGTCCCACTTCATGCCGAAGCCCAGGCCACCAAGGTAAGTCGGCCGTGAAACCAATGGCCACGACGTCGACTCCTCGGCGATCGTCTGCACGTCGGGGTGCTCTTTGTAGACCTCGATGTTGAATCGGCGAAGAAAGTCGATCGCCTCGAGGTTTTCGTTGCCGCCGAACTTGTTGGGCAGCCACTGACCCTGCTTGCGCGAGTAGTCGAGGTACAGCATCGATGCGACGGCATCGACCCGCAGCCCGTCGGCGTGGTAGCGGCTCAGCCAGCTCAATGCGCTGCTGAGCAGGAATCCGCGGACCTCGTTGCGCCCGTAGTTGAAGATCGAGCTGCCCCAATCCGGATGGACGCCAAGCCGCGGGTCGGCGTGCTCGTAGAGGTGCGTGCCATCGAAGTACTGGAGGCCGAACTCGTCGGACGGAAAGTGCGACGGCACCCAGTCGAGGATCACACCGATGCCGTGCTGGTGCAGGTGATCGACCAGGAACATGAAGTCTTGCGGCGTGCCGTAGCGGCTCGTCGGCGCGAAATAACCGGTCACCTGGTATCCCCACGAACCGTAGAAGGGATGCTCCATGACGGGCATGAACTCGACGTGCGTGAAGCCCAACCGGTGCGCATAGTCGGCCAGATGTGGTGCGAGCTCGCGATACGTGAGCCAGCGGTTCTCCTCCTCGGGTACGCGCATCCACGAACCGAGATGGACCTCGTAGACCGACCACGGCGCCTGCCGGCCGTTGGCGCGCTGGCGGCTGGACAGCCAGTCGGCATCGCCCCAGCCATAGCCCAAGTCCCACACGATGGAAGCCTGTCGTGGCGGCTGTTCCGCGTAAACCGCGAAGGGATCGGCCTTGTCGGCCCCGGCTCGCGTGATGCGTGAGTGGACGTGGTACTTGTACAGCGCTCCGTGTCCGACGCCCGGGATGAAGCCCTCCCAGATGCCCGACTGCTCGCGAGGCACGAGCTTGTTGGCGTCCCGGTTCCAGCCGTTGAAATCTCCGATGACGCTGACCCAGTCGGCGTTTGGCGCCCAGACGGCGAACGACGTGCCCTCGGGTTCCTTCGAGATGTGCGCGCCGAGCTTTTCGTAGAGATGGCTGTGCGTGCCCTCGTTGAAAAGGTGCAGGTCGAATGGCGTCAGGAGCGAAGGCGCGATCATGCTGGGTGCACGACCTCGAGTATCCCTCGAAGTGGGATCCGCACCCATTCCGGGCGGCTGTTGAGCTCGTAGCGAAGCTCGTACAGGGCCTTCTCGAGCAGCATCGTCGAAAGCTGGAGGTCGAGGTCATCGGTCGTCTGCGGCACGAACGAGGCGGTGCCTGCGGTGGTGAGGTAGCTGCGCAGGAAGGCCGCCGAGACCGCGTCCACCCAGAACCGCGCCCACGCTTCCAGGCGAGTGCGTGCGTCGGGCAGGAGCTGGTCCGATCGCAAAGCGGCCTGGCTGGCGTAAGAGAACGAACGCAGCATGCCTGCAACGTCGCGCAGGGCCAGGCGCTTCAGGCGGCGCTCGTAAAGGGTGCGCGACGGCTCGCCCTCGAAGTCGATGATCACGAAGTCATGACCCGTATAGAGAACCTGACCCAGGTGGTAATCGCCGTGCACCCGGATGCGACTGGTTGTCAATCGCTTGGCGAGAAATGCCCGCAGCGACTGGGTGATGCGCGGCTCGAGGTCGAGGACTCGTTTGGCCTCGTCCCTTGCGTCATCGGGAAGGCGGTTGAGCTGGCTGCGCAGCAGCTCGAGCGAGCGGGCCGCGAGCCCCGTGAGTGATTGATACATCGAGCGCTGGTCCTGGCCTGAGATGCGCTCGGGCGCGAAGGCGGGGTCCTCGAGGTCGGAGGCCAGGGCTGTATGCAGCTCGGCGGTACGCCGGCCGAGCAGTCGCGCCGACTCGAGGTAGGCGCCGATCGTCTTGGAGGCGATTTCGGGCAAGTCCATCGAGCTTGCCTGCAGCAGGTTGCGCGGCAGTGCCGGCGGTTCGCCATTGACAGGAGGCTCCATTGCTTTCAAGTAGTGGGCGAGGGTCGTGAGCGTGTACTGCCACGCATCGCCCTGATTGGGCACATAACCCTGTAGGACCGCGAGCGCCACCGGCTCGCCTCGGTCGCGCCGATATTCGAGGCTTCCCGCGAGCGGCGCGATCTGCGCGAAGTCTGTCTGCTCGGTGAGGAAGCGGCCGACCTCGAGCTCGGGGTTCATGCCCTCCTCGAGGCGGCGGAACACCTTGAGTATGAGTCGCTCGCCAAACACGACCGAGTTGTTGCTTTGCTCTGCAACGGAGAGAGCCGCTTCGAGCCTGATCGTCTCGGGACCGCGCAGGCGAGCAAAGGCGCGAGTCGTCGATCCGACCAGCTGCCCGGTGGAGCTGACCGCGCGCTTTCGCTTGGCGATGATGTTGAGCAGGCCTTCCGCGAACCCTGGCGGCCCGAGGGCGTCGTACAGGAGACCCCGTTGCTCTTCGCCCGCCGTCCGCAGCCAGGACACGGCCGCGAACGGCCACCGCTCGATGACCTGCGGAGCCTCGGCGGAACTGGCGTAGGTCACCGGCAAAAGGTACGTCTCAGCGTCGCCTTCCGCATAGCTGACCAGAAGCGTCAGCAGGTAGGCGCTTCTGTCCATGCCGTTGACCTCGATGGCATCCATGATCGAAACCGTCTTGAGGCGTCGCGCCTTGCCGGCAAACCACCGACGCTGCCTGATGTAGGGAAGGAGGATCGCCTCCAGCCGCTCCTTCGCGACGCCGAAGAGCACCGAGTCCCAGCTCCCGGCCACCCTGATCTCGGGCAGGACCGCCGCCGCCAGCCCCCAGTCGGCCGGCACGGTTGCGGCGGCTCGCGGCTGCATTGAGAACCAGTAGAACGAGTGCGGGCCCAACGTCAGGAAGTAGGGGCCGTCGCCGACTGCGGGCAGCTCCGTGGCGCCGAACAGCTCGACCGGCACCATACCTTTCCACTTCGAGAGGTCTAGCTCGAGGACTTGCAGAAAGCGCGACAGGTTGGCCACGCACAGAATCTGCTCCGACTCGTAAGCGCGGACGAACGCCAGCACCTTGCGGTTCTCGGGCCGCAGGAGCTCGAGCGAGCCGCGGCCGAAGGCGCGGTGGCGCTTGCGGAGCGCGATGAGCCGCCGCATCCACGAAAGGAGCGAGTGCGGGTTCTGGGTCTGCGCCTCGACGTTGACGCTCTCGTAGTGGTACTCGGGGTCGGTGACGATCGGCAGGTACAGCCGCTGCCGGTTCGCGCGCGAGAAGCCCGCATTGCGGTCGGCGCTCCACTGCATCGGCGTGCGCACGCCGTTGCGATCGCCAAGGAAGATGTTGTCGCCCATGCCGATCTCGTCGCCGTAATAAAGGACAGGGGTTCCCGGGAGCGAGAAGAGCAGGCCGTTCATGAGCTCGATGCGCTTGCGGTCGTTGCCCAGCAGCGGCGCCAGGCGCCGCCGGATGCCGAGATTGATCCGTGCCGCCCGGTCCTGCGTGTAGGCGCGATACATGTAGTCGCGCTCTTCGTCCGTGACCATCTCGAGCGTCAGCTCGTCGTGGTTGCGTAGAAACAGCGCCCATTGGGCGGTGTCCGGAATGGCAGGAGTCTGCGCCAGGATGTCGACGATCGGGAAGCGGTCCTCCATTCGGATCGACATGAAGAGGCGTGGCATGAGCGGGAAGTGGAACGCCATGTGGGTCTCGTCGCCCTGGCCGAAGTAGGCGACGGCGTCCTCGGGCCACTGGTTGGCCTCGGACAGGAGCATGCGGTTGGGGTAGTTCTCGTCGACGTGGCGGCGCATCTCCTTCAAGAACTGGTGCGTCTCGGGCAGGTTTTCGCCGTTGGTCCCCTCGCGCTCGAACAGGTAAGGGATCGCGTCGAGCCGTACGCCGTCGATGCCGCCGTCCAGCCAGAAGTCCATCGCCTTCAGCACCGACTCCTTGACCTTGGGGTTGTCGAAGTTCAGGTCCGGCTGGTGCGAGTAGAACCGGTGCCAGTAATACGCGCCGGCAACGTGGTCCCAGGTCCAGTTGGACGTTTCGAAGTCCTTGAAGATGATCCGCGCGTCCTGGTAGCGCTGGTTGGTGTCGCTCCAGACGTAAAACTCTCGCGCAGCGCTTCCGGGGCGCGACCGTCGGGCTCGCTGGAACCATGGATGCTGGTCGGACGTGTGGTTGCACACGAGCTCGTTGATGACGCGGATCCCGCGCCGGTGAGCCTCCTTGATGAACTGGTGGGCGTCGGTCAGGTTCCCGTACATCGGGTTGACATCGGTGTAGTCGGCAATGTCGTAGCCGTCGTCGCGCATCGGCGAGGGATAGAACGGCAGCAACCAGATCGCGCTCACGCCGAGGTCCTGGAGGTACGGGAGCTTGTCGATCAACCCTCGGAAGTCGCCGCTGCCATCGCCATCGCTGTCGTAGAAGGCACGGACGTGGACCTCATAGATGAGTGCGTCCTTGTACCACAGCGGGTCGTCGTCGAGCGTGAACGTCTCCTTTTTGCGCCGCCGCGGCGCTGCTTTGAGGTCGGGAGGCGGGCTGGGCGAGGGCTCGTTGATTGGGGCTTCCTCCGGCTTCTCGGTGATCACAGGAAATACTCGAAGTCATGTTCGCTGCGGACGCGCCGGCGGAATCGGAAGATCTGCGCCGGTGTCGAGGACGGGTCGAGCTCGATGTAGTTGCGAGGCCCGCTCCAGATGTACCGGGCTCCACTGAGGAGCTCGTGCGCCTGGTAGCTGCGATCGCGGTCGATGCCCAGTGCCTCGAGCGGCAGGTTTACCATGCCGATTTGCCGGTGGTGCGGATCGAGGTTGACCACTGTCAGGACGACGTCGGCCAGGTCGTTGGTGCTCTTGGTGTAGGCGAC
>Ga0193751_1001252_pt1 | contig 16575 bp, 16 predicted proteins | sample L1c2metaG_FD_143050 | JGI IMG/M metagenome (GOLD analysis project Ga0193751, IMG submission 143050) | Soil microbial communities from a riparian zone of the East river system, Colorado, United States - L1c2 | ecosystem: Environmental > Terrestrial > Soil > Riparian zone | place: USA: East River... | reverse complement strand
AAGCTGCAGCTGCCAAACGAAGTTCCTAATTTTCGCCGTACAGGCGGTTCACTCGCGCAACGTTATCGCATCCTGTGATCGTCAAAAAGTGGTCAGGTGTGGAAGCGCATCCACGACACCAAAGCCGTGGTCCATCACATCGTCGCGGCAGTTGCGATTTGCGTTGGCGAGGCTGCTCCGGTAGCCTCACGCGCATGGCGAGGTCCGGTCTTGGCAAAGGTCTCGGCGCACTCATTGGCACTCCCGCGGCCGCGCCACGAGCAGATGTCCTCGATTCGGGCGAGAGAGTTCACCAGATCGGTCTAGCAAGCATCGTCCCGAGCGCGCTGCAGCCGCGCAAAGATTTTGGACGTGAAGCGTTGCAGGAACTAATCGATTCCATCCGGCAACACGGCATCATTCAACCGCTCATCGTCCGGCAGGTTGGCGCGCGATTTGAGCTGATCGCGGGCGAGCGTCGCTGGCGCGCGGCCCAAGAGGCCGGGCTTACTCAGGTGCCGGTGATCATTCGAAGCGCAAGTGACATGGAAGTGCTTGAGCTTTCATTGATCGAAAACTTGCAACGTGCCGATCTGAACCCCATCGAAGAGGCGCAAGGCTACGCCAGATTAGCCAACGAATTTGGAATGCGACAGGAGGACATCGCGCTAAAAGTGGGGCGGAGTAGGGCGGCGGTAGCCAACGCGATGCGTCTCCTGGATCTGCATCCACAAGTGCAAATCTGGCTAGCGCAGGATTTACTTTCGGTCGGTCACGCGAAAGTCCTGCTCGCGTTGAAAGCGCCGGAGGAACAACTCTTAGCCGCGGAAACGGTTTTGCGTCGCAACGCGACCGTCCGTTCCACGGAACGGCTGGTGGCCCGGCTACTCGGAATTGGCCGTTCCCGGCGGAAGCAGCGCGTTGCCGAACAAGTCGCTACATCTGCGGCCATCGAGGATTTACAAAACCGGCTACAGGAGTTTCTCGCGACGCACGTGACCGTTCATCACGGCGAAAAACGTGGACGGATCGAGATCGAATATTACGGTAACGACGATCTCCAGCGAATCGTGAACGCATTAGGATTGCCGCCAGGCGCGAGCTGAATCGGCCAGCCGCGGAGCTGAAACGCAGGATGCGGAGCGCATTTTCTTTCCTCAAGCAATTGCATCCGTTTTTTAGTCTCTCTTTAGTCTTCGCCTTCGTTTCAACTCTTCCTGCCCAGTCGCCGAAGCCCTCGCCAACCAATCTTTGGGATGAGTTCTCTGGTGAAAAAGCTCTGGCTCACGTCCAGCGGCTCGTTGACCTTGGGCCGCGTCCGCCCGGATCGGATGCGCTCGAAAAATCCAGGGATTACATCGACAATCAACTCCGGCTCGCAGGTTGGCAGGTAACCCGCCAGGCATTCACGGACGACACGCCGCGAGGGAAGGTCAGGTTCGTCAACCTTATCGCGCGATTCCCCGCGCAAGCGAAAACCGCACCCTCTTTTTTGTTATGCTCCCACTACGATACCAAGACGTTCGACGCCATCCGTTTTGTCGGGGCAAACGACAGTGGTTCGAGCACCGGGTTATTGTTGGAATTGGCGCGCGTGCTTGGGCAGCACCCAAATCTCGCCGCAAAGATCGAGCTGGTCTTTTTCGATGGCGAGGAGGCGTACGAAAAGTTCTCCGAAACCGACGGCCTGTATGGAAGCCGCTACTTTGCCAAGCAGCTTGGACGCGGCGGCCCTAAACAATTTCGCGGCGGTCTCTTGTTCGACATGGTGGGTGATCGTTCTCTTGATGTTACTTTGCCGGCGGATTCGCCGGCGGAAATGGCGCGAGATATTTTTGCCTCCGCCGAGGCGTTAAAATTGCGAAGCTACTTCACCTATCTGGATCGCGAACTTATCGACGATCACACGCCGCTGAATGCGATCGGGGTTCCAACGCTCGATGTGATCGATTTTGATTTCGCCTGGTGGCATACGGCTGATGACACAATCGACAAATTGAGTGCGCAAAGTCTGCAGATCGTTGGTTCGGTTGCCGCATATTACCTTTCTGAATTTGCGCTGAAGTGAAACGCAGACTTTTAATTACGCTGTCGATCACAGGAGCTTGTGTTGCAGGCATTGTCTGTGGCGAATTGCTCCTTCGTTTGCCTGCTTTTCGCAACGCGACTGGAATTCTCTTCGAGCGCGGCCATCTGCTGGCGCTTGCGCAGGGCCATGGAATTTATGAAGCGGACTTGCGGCGCGCTCTCGCCGAATGGCGATACGCAGACGGCATCGATGAGAAAAACCGACAGGAAGAAGACGCGACGAGCGTTAAAAAAGTTACAACGGTTACAACGTTACAAGGAGATGGGCAGCAGGTCCTGACGCGCCTGATTTCGGATTCAGCGGCCCGATATCTCGCAGCGGATGAAAAAATCTCCAAAGTTGAGGTCGACAGCGAGCTAAAGTTGCTGCGCGAGCAATTTCGTGATGAAAAAACCTGGAGAGCCGCCTTACAGGCGAGTGGTTTTAGTGTCAGATCGCTTCGATGGAACATAGTGGACGATCTGCGCACGCGAGAGTGGATTGAGCAGCAGATGATATCGCAGAGTGACGTCACGGAGGATGAATGCCGAAACTTTTACGACACGCACCCGCAAAACTTCATGCAACGCGCGCGGTTTCGCGCCAGTCATCTTTTTCTGGCCGCGCCGCCCGAAACGCCACCGGAGGTGGTCGAGTCGAAGCAGAAAGTGATCGAAGCCCTGGCTGACCGAATAAGGCACGGTGAAAAATTAGGTGAACTTGCCGCGGCGGCATCGGAAGATGAAGCAACAAAGATCCGCGGTGGCGATCTGGGGTTTTTCTCTGAATCTCGGATGCCGCCGGATTTTTTTTCCGCGATCGCCACAATGCGCGTCGGAGAAATCAGTCAACCAATTCGCACTCGCCTTGGTTTTCACATTGTCCAATTGACCGATTTCATGCCTGCTCGACAGATGAATTTCGAAGAGGTGCAACCCGAAATCAGGCTTACGATTAAAAATGAAAAACGCCGAGCAGCATTACAGGCTTTAACTGCAAATCTCTTGCGTCGAGCGAAAATTGTACGCCCGCTCTAGACCTCCTCGGGAATTCGCAAACTTCTGCGTTGCCTCCGGGCGTTTTTGCCCGCAGTTTGACCCGCGGAAGTATCGACTACCCCCCAGACGTTTGACCTCGTATGTTCGGCTCAACTCAAAAAATTGTTGGAGTAATCGGCCTCGGAATTATCGGCCGCGCAGTGAGCGCGAATCTGCGCCAAAAAGGATTTCAGGTTTTCGTGTGGAACCGTACGCCGCGTCCTGTTCCAAATTTTGTCGGTTCGCCGGCGGAACTGGCCGAGCTTTGTGATTTTTTGCAGATTTTTGTTTCTGATGACGAGGCTTTGCTAGCGACCGTAGAGCGCTTGAGCGAAAAGCTTGGATCGCGGCACATCATAATTGCGCATTCCACTGTCGCTCCCGATTCAATGCGTGCTGCCGCGGAGATTGTCGAACGTCGCAGTGCGCGCTTTGTCGAAGCGCCATTCACCGGCAGTAAGATCGCGGCGGAAAAAGGTGAATTAGTTTATTACGTCGGCGGAAGTGATGCGGCACTGCGGGACGCGCACCCGGTCCTCGAGGCGAGTGGCAAACAGATAACTAAGATCGGCGAGATCGGCCAGGCGACTGCGGTCAAAATTGCGACCAACATGGTCACGGCCGCGAGCGTCCAAGCAGCGGCGGAAGCCCTGGCATTGGTCCGAGCTTTGGGTTTGCCATTCGACAGGTTCGTCGAAGCCATGCAAGGCAACGCCAGCTATTCCACAACTCTGGCAATGAAAGTGCCCAAAATGGTCGAGCACAATTTTGAACCGCACTTCTCTGTCAAACACATGCTGAAAGACATGAAGATCGCCAATCAACTTGGCGTGTCCCACAATCTTGACCTGGGAGTGACCGCCGCTGCGCGCGATCAACTGCTTGAGCAAATGCAATGGGGACACGGCGACGACGACTACTCTGCAGTTGCGCGGAAATATCTTCCCGACACTCCTTCGATCGCTCAGGAAGAGACCCAAACAGCCATGCCGGACGCACAAGCCGATGCGGGTTCAGTCGCCCCGGCTTTGGAGCCCACGACTTCTTTAGCTGGCTTGGAGGAGCCGAAGTCCAAGCAGGAGAATGGAGATAGTGCAACTGGAGAGGTTGCGGTGTCGACTTCGCCGAGTAGAGAGCTAAAAGAAAAAGCGCAACTGCGTCGCGGCTTTCTCGGCCAGCTATTGCGCCGTGGCCGGCAACTACTAAAGCAGCCTGTATCCAAAGAAGAATGACGGTCTCGCCTCCGACCTGCGACGGTGCGTTCTTTGATTTCTCCGAGCGCACAAAGCTTCGGATTACGGGGAGTGACCGTGTCCGTTTCCTGAATGGACAGATTACGAACGACGTGCGCAAGGCTACTGAATCAACAGCGATTGAAGCGTGCGTGCTCAACGCGAAGGGCAAATTGAACGCCCATCTTTTTCTTTCGGCCGCGCCCGACTGCTTTTGGATCGATGCCGATCCCGAACTTCGCGAAGCGCTCCGCGCCAGGCTCGAGCGCTATGTCATCGCCGATGATGTTCAGATTGAGGACGTCACTGATCGATTGTCGATCTTCCACGTCTTATCGCGCGCAGCGCCGGACGTGAACGACAGCCAGCGCATCGTGTCCACGCGCCGTTTCGCTGAGCCGGGCTGGGACATATGGACCGATTCAACGTCCCATGATGCTGTTCCGCAACGGTTATCGTCAATGCTTCGCTTTTTCGATGCCTCGTCGGCCGAGATTTTTCGCATTGAATACGGCATTCCTCGCTGGGGCCGCGAGCTGACGGAAGAGATCATTCCAATCGAGGCGAACCTGGAAGAACGCACCGTCGATTACGAGAAGGGTTGTTACATTGGCCAGGAAGTGATCTCACGAATCAAGATGTCCGGCCAAACGAACAAGCGATTGTGCGGCTTAATTTCGTTGCACGATGCGGCGCTTCTGCCAGGAATGAAACTCGCCCGCGCATCCGAGAAGGGTAAAGAGGCCGGCTGGGTCACAAGCGCAGCGCGCAGTGAGCGACTTGGGAAAGAAATCGCGCTGGGGTATGTCAAACGCGGCTTCAATACGCCCGGCGCTAATCTGGATGCGTTCGCCTCGAAGGATTCTGGTGCAGTGGTGGCAACTCCAGTGAAACTGGTTCCGCTTCCCTTTCGCTAAAGCAGCGCGATCCGTTCTAAGGGGAAGCTTTTTCGATCAATCTTGCCGCCGCATATCTGGTTTGTAGTCTCTTTCCCTTTCGGTAATTGTGTGATTTTTAATCCCTTGCATTTTAAAGATCGCAACGTGTAAAGTCCTCACTTCAATTTTTATCAGCTATGAATCAACGTTTAATCGCAGAAATTGGCCGCACCCAGCGACTGGAAATACTTAACTCGCTCAAGAGGACCAGAGGCATGTCCGTTAACGAGCTGGTTGGAAAAATGAAGATGAGCTACATGGGCATCAAGCAGCACTGCCTCACTCTGCACCGCGATGGCTATTTGGACACCTGGCGTCGACCGCAAAAAATGGGCCGGCCCGAAATGGTTTACCGGCTGACCCGCCGCACCCACGATCTGTTTCAGACCGATAGCAATCAATTCACGCTCGAGCTGCTGAAATCAATTCAGGAGATTTACGGACCAAACGCGCCGGAGAAGCTTCTTTACAATGTGTTCGAAAAAAAGACTGCGGCCCTCAAGGCAAAGGTGAAAGGAGAAACTGTGGCCGAACGCGCTAAATGGCTCGCCCGCGTGCGCGATGGCGAGGGCTACATGTCCCAGTTCACGACCTCAGAAGAAGGTGGTCCGCAGATTCTCGAATGTCACTCGCCGATCATGAATTTGATCGAGCAGTATCCTATCATCGCCCGACTCGAGCAGGATATGTTCGAAGCTCTTCTCGGCACCCGCGTCCGCAGGGAAATGCTTCGCAACTCCGGGCTGTACGAGTGCGCGTTTTACTTCGCAGCGTAACACCAGAGTGTATGTTGGTGTGGCCATCGAGATTTCTCCTTTCCCAGGCAGAGAATTTCGGTTGATTCAAGGCCCATGTCTCGGGCCTTTCCTTCGGCGGTCATAGAGAACCTACAGCCGGTGGTTGACGGCGGTCGCTACCCGATAAAACGCATCGTCGGCGAAGATCTCGTCGTCGAAGCGGACATTTTTAAAGACGGGCATGATGTGGTTGCGGCTGTCCTGAAGTGGCGCGTTCTCGGGGAGAGACGATGGCGGGAAACGCCCATGGCTTACTTCGATAATGACCGCTGGCGTGGCGTTTGCACTCTCTACGATATCGCGATTTATGAATACACAGTCGAGGCATGGACCGATACGTTTCGCGGGTGGCAGCAGGAGTTCACTGCGAAATTCGGCGCTGGCATCTCTGGGCTGCGAAGCGAAGCACTAGAAGGCGCCGCTTTGCTCGAGACCGCCTCCCGGCGAGCGCGTGATCGCACGGATTCTGCGCGGCTGCTCGAGCTCTCCCGGCGAATGTGCAAAGCCGGTACCGCCGAGATTAACGAGATCGCACAATCCAGAGAGCTCGAGGTGTTGATGGCGACTTACGCGGACCGCGACAACGCGACGCATTACGCACCAGCTCCGCGCGTTATTGTCGATCGTCCGGCGGCCCAAATCGGGGCATGGTACGAATTTTTCCCGCGTTCAGCAGAAGGCCGCGGCGATGTTGGATCAACATTTCGCAATTGTTTGCCACGGGTCGACGACGCTAAGGCAATGGGGTTCGACGTCATTTATTTTCCGCCCATCCAACCGATCGGTCATACGAATCGCAAAGGTCGTAATAATTCGATTACTTGTGAACCTGGCGATCCGGGTGTGCCTTGGGCAATCGGTAGCGAAGCCGGCGGACACAAGGCTGTCGAGCCCTCACTCGGCACACTCGCCGATTTTGACTGGCTTCAGAAACAGGTACGAAAACGCGGAATGGAAATTGCTCTCGATTTCGCGATCAATTGCTCACCTGATCATCCTTACGTCAAAGAGCATCCCGATTGGTTCTACAAGCGTTCGGATGGGACCATTAAATACGCCGAGAACCCGCCGAAAAAGTACGAAGACATTTATCCGCTCAACTTCCGCTGCGACGACTGGCGCGAGCTCTGGGCAGAGATGAAAAGCATTGTCCTTTTTTGGGCCCGGCGCGGGGTGCGCATCTTTCGCGTCGATAATCCGCATACTAAACCGGTTGCCTTCTGGGAATATTTGGTGAGCGGCGTGCGCGACAAATATCCGGACGTAATCTTCCTCTCCGAAGCGTTCACCAGACCAAAAATGATGAAGGCGCTGGCCAAAGCGGGCTTCAACCAGAGCTACACCTATTTCACGTGGCGAAATTCGAAACGCGAGCTCATCGAATATTTCACGGAACTGACGCAGACTGAGATGAGCGAATATTTTCGCGCCAATCTTTGGCCAAACACGCCGGATATTTTACCATTTGTGCTTCAGGATGGCGGCCGGCCTGCGTTTATGATTCGCGTGCTCCTCGCCGCTACGCTCTCAACTCTATACGGCATTTACAGCGGATATGAGCTGTGCGAGAACGAGGCTCTACCGGGCCGCGAGGAATATCTCGATTCTGAAAAATACCAATGGAAAGACCGCGATTGGAACGCGCCCGGCAACATCAAGGATTGGATCACGCGGTTAAACAAAATCCGGAAAGAAAACCGCGCGCTTCAGTTTTACGATAACCTGCGGTTTTATCACGCCGATAATGACGCGATCCTCGTTTATGGCAAAATGACTCCCGCTCGCGACAACATCATTCTCATCGTTGTGAATCTCGATCCGCATCGCAAACAGAATTCTTACGTCAATGTGCCAATCGATCAATTCGGACAGATGGAGAGCGACGTATATCAAGTGCACGATTTGCTCAGCGACGCGCGCTACACATGGCGCGGTCGGCAAAATTACGTTGAGCTCGATCCGGAAATTCAACCGGCCCACGTTTTCCGTGTCCGGCGCTGGGCTGGCGGCGATCAATTTGTTTAGCAACCGGGCGAGTTGGTTTGTGTTTAGTCTGTGAGTTGCATATTTGCATCCAGGACCGCTCCATTTATTGTAACAAAATTCTTGGCATGAAGATTTCATTCCCGGTGCTTGCCACGCTGGCAGGCGCAACTCCCTTGCTCGCGCAGAGTGCCACGCCAGCCCTCGTCCCCGTCATACATCCGAAAACCATCATGGACACGCTCATCGCGGCCGGGCCTGTCATGATCCTGCTCTTTTTGCTCTCGGTTTTCTTTGTCATGCTCGTGGTTGTGTATGCAATGACAATTCGACGCGGGACCGTGGTCTCAAGTGGTTACATGGCCACGGCGGATGCACTTTTGCGTAAGCGCGATTATCTTGGGTTGCTTGCCGTCTCCAATCGGCACGGCGAGGCGATCGCTCGGGTCGTGCAAAAGGTGCTCGATTTCACAACAAAAAATCCGAATGCGGATTTGCAGCAGCTTCGCGAGATTGCCGAGACGGAAGGAACCCGGGTGGCGGCCAGTCTCAATAATCGCGTTATCTATCTTGCTGATATTGGAATGATCGCGCCGCTGCTCGGTTTGCTCGGCACTGTTCTCGGAATTATCCATTCATTCGCAGCACTTGGCTCCGAGCTTGGGACAGCTCGTTACGTGGCTCTCTCGCAAGGCATCAGCGAAGCGCTGGTTAATACATGCGCCGGCCTCGCCATCGGCATTCCGGCGATGATGTTCTACGCTTTTTTTCGCGGCAGAGCCCAAAAATTGATTTCAGATTTGGAAGCTGCCACGACGCACGTTTTAGCTCTGCTTGCTTTGCAATATGGCAAACGGACCCAGCGAACGCCCGTGCTGATCGAGGATGAACTCTAGCTGCCCATCGCGCTAACAATCCGCAGGATCGACATTGTCTTTCACATCACATGAATCTGCGTAGTCACGCGCCTCTGCATCATCCCGGTATTCAACTGGCGCCGCTGGTCGATGTCCTGTTGCTGTTATTAATTTTTTTCTTGCTAACGTGGAACGCGGCTCGAAACGAGAACGAACTCGACGTTAAAGTGCCGAAAGCGTCGGCGGCGAAAGAGAAAACCTCACCGATTGGGGATGTAGTTGTGAATGTGAAAGCCGACGGAAATGTTGTCGTGAACCGGCGTACGTTAAGCGCTGCTGAATTGAGCGAACTGCTCAAAGGCCTGGTTCAGCTTAACGCCGAACAGGCTGTCGTGATCCGCGGCGATGAAGCTGGCGCTTATAGAAACGTCATCGGTGTTTTGAATATTTGCAGCGAAGCCGGGATCACGAACGTAGCTTTCGCGACAGCGAAATGAAAATAGCCCGCAACGCATCCGGTCTTTTCGGATTGGCGATGCTGTTTGGGCTTGCGGACGGCGGCTTGGCTCAATGGCCGCCGGAGGTGCGTCGGGCTCGTCCGCTAGAGGAGCCGCCGGTTGCGCGAGCCCTTCCATTCGAGGAACCGCCCGCGCCAGTTACTCGTCGCTCAACAGACGAGTTCTCTGAATCAGGCGCCCGGGAAAGCGAAGCGCCTGACCGCCGTCAGCTCGACTATGCCAACGCGCTTTTCACTCGCAAGCTCTATGATCTTGCCATTCCCGAATATCAAAAGTATCTCGACGATTATTCGGGTCGGTCCGGCCGGGCGAACGCTTATTTTTCGATTGGCGAATGCTACCGAAACCTGAATCGCTTATCAAGCGCTCGGACAAATTTCCAGAAAGTCCTCAGTGACTACGGTGATAGCGATTTTGCCGGGCCCGCCGCGTACGCGCTGGCCGAGATGGCTTTTACGCAGAAGGATTATTCTGCGGCGCTTCCGCTTTTCCATCGTTCTGCCACGAAATCAAAGGAATCAGCCGTGGCGCTCTCCGCGCGGTATTTCGAAGCGCGCTGCCTCGAAATTCTCGGCCGCAAAGATGAAGCCGCTGACATTTATCAGGAAGTTGCGGAGGCTGGAAATCCGAATCCGTATCGCGAGGATGCGCGCTTGACGGCGGCATCCATTCTGGTTGGGCGGGGCAGAAAAATCGATGCGTTTAAGCAATACGAAGCTCTTTCGAACGAAACGCAAAAGCCGGCTTTGAAAGCCGAGGCGGCCGTGCGCGGCGGCATAATCGCTCTCGATCTTGTGCAAGCGGGTAAGGGCAAGGTTGACAAGGCAATGGTCGATAGAGCCACAAGCTTACTGCAAAAGGGCCGAAGCCTTCCAGAAGCCGGAAAATTCCGCGCCATCGCGCAGGTCGGTTTGCGACGCTTGCAATATCAAACCGGCCAATACGCGGAGTTACTTGCTGATTACAAGAAAGAGCTGGAAAAGCTCCCGGAAGCGGCCCAAGCGGAGGTAACGCTGCTTGCCGCAAACAGCGAACGACAACTTGGCCACGCCGAGAAAGCGGAAGAACTTTATCGCCAGATTATCGCCAACTATCCGGATCGAGACGAAGCGAAGGAGGCGGCGTATCAACGATTGATCAACATCTACAGCTCGGATCCAGCCGCGCTTCTCGCGGAAGCGGAAGAGTTTCTCAAGACGAGCCCTACAGGCGAACGCGCGGACCAGGTGAAGCTCCTGAAGGCGGAAGCGCTTTATAAACAGCAAAATTACACCGAGGCGGTGCCGATCTATGCCGAGCTGCGTGCCTCGCAGCTTTCGCCAAAGTTGCGCGCTGAATCGGCCTATAAACTGGGCCTGTGTTACGCGCAGACGAAAAATGCTCCCGAAATCGTTGAGGCTTTCACATATTACATCCAGACATTTCCAGACAACCCGCAGGTGCCTGCCGCTTTGGCTCAGCGCGCATTAGCTTATGAACAGGATAAAAACTACAACGCCGCCCTTTCAGATTTAAGCCTCATTATCACAAAATATCCCACCGCGCATGAACGGGAGGCCGCGTTGCAATTGAAGGCGTTGATTCTTGGGCAACAGGAAAATGCGAAAGGCATGGTCGACACGTTTCGCCAGCTCCTGAGAGAATTTCCCAAGAGCTCGGTTGCGGCCCAGGCGCAATACTACATCGGCAAAGCAGCGTTTGAGGCGAAGGACTACAAAACCGCGATGACTGCGCTCAACGCCGCACGCCAACTCAACAAAGAGCAATACTATAACCTCGCATCGCTTCGATTGATTTTGTGTCAGTTCTATTTAAAAGATCGGACTGCTCTGACCAAAGAGGTGAACAGTTTCATGGCCAAGAGTCCAAACGTGAATCCACCGCCAGAAGTTCTTGAATGGCTCGGAATCGAATATTTCAACGAGAAAAATTACCAAACGGCCGAAAAATATCTGAGCGCCTTGGGAAAGATCGACAATCGCGGAAGCGTGAAGCCCGACTTCTGGTTTTATCTGGGAGATGCGGCCACGAAACTGAAAAATTTGACTGAAGCGGAGGATGCTTTTGGCAAATACTTACAGACAGCGAAAGATCCGGCGGGAAAGGCCAAGGTCTTGCTCGCGCTCGGCGCAGTTAAGATCGGCGCGCACAAACCAGACGATGCCCAGAAGATTGCCGAGGAGATCATGGCGCTGCAACCGGAGGGTCGCGTGAATGCTGAAGCGCGTTTACTGGCGGGTGACGTCCAACTGGAGCGCGGAAATTTCGATGATGCGGGCAAGGCTTTCATGGGTGTCGCTTTGCTTTACGATGATCCCGCCATTACTCCTCGCGCATTGGATAAAGCCGCATCGGCATATCAACGTGCTGGCAGAGTCGATGAGGCAGATCGGCTGTCCCGGCAACTGCGCGAACGATATCCGAATTACGCTAGAGGCTAGAGGTTAGATCGACATTTTCGTTCGCGCTTCTATGGTCGCAAGCTTGTGGACGCGCCGATCCGAACACTGTTGTCAACTCGAAATCAATCTGATTGCATTACGTCATGGCTAAACTTCGCCCGTTGCTCGCCGAATTCATTGGAACGTTCGCGCTGATCTTCGTAGGAATTGGCGCGATCAAAACCGCCGGGCACAACATCGTCGCTGTCGCCCTGGCTCACGGTCTTACGATCGCCGCCTTTGTTTCGGCGACCCTGCATATTTCCGGTGGCCAATTGAATCCGGCCGTGACCTTCGGTTTGGTCTGCGGCGGCCATATGACATGGTCCTCGGCGTTCCGTTACTGGATCGCGCAACTACTCGGTGGAATCGCCGCCGCTTTGATTTGCCTCGGTTTGTTCGGGCGCGATGTCGTCATTACCGGAACTCCCCAGCTTGCCATCAACCTCACCGCCGCGCAGGGAATTTTGGTGGAAGGAATTCTGACTTTCTTTCTTGTATTCGTGGTCCACGGCACGGCAGTAGATCCACGTGGGCGGGGTCTGGCGGGTTTCGCGATTGGCGCGACCATCACGCTCGACATCTTGTTCGGAGGCCCTCTCACCGGGGCCGCGATGAATCCCGCGCGAGTGTTTGGCCCAGCGGTGGCAGCAAATTTTTGGCATGACCATTATGTTTACTGGGTTGGACCATTCGTCGGGGGCGCGCTTGGCGGTTTTGTTTATCGCATCTTCATCGAGCGAAAGCCCGCGGGGCGCGGTGAGACTGTCGAGTAATTAAATCGCGGTCGCGAGGGTCTCGATGGAGAGGGGTGCGAGAAATTTCTTTGCATTCTTGATTTGCAGGACCGATCGCGCCAAATGTGCCACGAGAAAACTTGCATCTGGCGTAGGTGCAATTCCGGCTTGTGCGATAATTTCACATTTAGCCAATTGTTCGATCACACGCGAAACCTTCGGCATAAGATCTCGATCGTCGGTAAATTGGATCGTGCAAACGCCGGGCGCAGTGGCTTCGACATACGGAGAAAGCGTGAATCCATAATGAAGCAGAATTTCATCGATTAATTTTTCTTGCCGACGCGCCCGCGTCTTTACAATCAGGCTTAGACATCGCGCCAGCCCCTGGCTCGGCGTCATCCCTGTGCGCACGCCAGCCTTTTCAGCAGGCTCGTTGAGTTGAATAATGACTGCTCTTTTCTCATTATCATCGAGCAGCGCGACCGGCTTTGAGCGCAACTCCGGTTGATGGCGGATTGCAGCCTGCAAATGAAGCTTTGGTAAATAAAGTGTTGCAAACATCAGTTCGTTTCCGCTCTCTCGTTTCCAAGCTGATGGAGATGCGATCGTTGGACGCGAATGTTCAGCCGCGGAATCGCGTCTGCTTTTTGGAAAGTTTCAAGCGTCCAGGAATTTTCGAGAACGATTTTCAGTTGCGCGCTGCTCACCATACTGCAGCGAGTCATGACCAGACATGCCGTCGAAGTTGGTTCGACCAATCGCTGCAGACGATACCAGGTCGTCTGCGGAATTTTTAAGTCTTCTGGTGGATTAAGAACAAGATCGACAATCACCATCGGGAAATTGCCATCGCGTAACAGCAGATCGGCCGCCTTGATCGTTTTGAGAGCTGTAGTGCAACGCACCCAAAAAAGATTGCGTAAAAGTGCATTGCCGAGTGGTTGAGGATCGAACGAGTCGCGACCATCAATCAACGCGAGGAAAAAATGATCGCGATTTGCGGTTTGAAGGAGCGCCTGAATGAGCGATGCACTTCCCGCGCTTATTTGTGGGGTGATCAATTCGGTGATGGCGCCTTTGGGCAAGCCACCGCCGATTGCTTGATCGAGAAAAGATAAACCTGTAATTAACCGCGTGATCGCGGAGAAAGGTGGGTGTGGAAAACGTTCGGCAAGAAGTTTCCGAAGATCGACAACGGCGCCGGCGGGAGTCGAGTGACCTAAACGAGCTGCCCGACGGGGTGCCGAGTTGGGGGGCGAGTCATGAATTTTGCCGCTCGGAGCCATCTGGAGAAGATGGCACAGCAATAAATTATGTTCAAGTGAACATTAATGGCGCTTTCGCTCTTGTTTCCGCACCAGCGACACCATTATCCCCTGAATCGTAAGTTCACGCGCTGGCGTCAGATCCGGATAGCGCGGGTTTTCTGCTTTTAAATATGGCCGGCCATGTTCCACTACATATCGCTTCAAAGTTGTTTCACCATCAATTAAACCCGCCACGATATCGCCGTTCTGCACATCTTTGCGGTCCTCCAAAATCACAATGTCTCCATCGACAATGTGTGCCCCGATCATTGAATCGCCGCGCACCCGCAAGGCAAAGATTCGCCCATTGTTCGAAACATTGGCCGAGCGCGCGTCGAGAGAAACGTGTCCTTCGATGGTTTGCTCGCTCAAAGTGGACATGCCTGCGGGAATTTGCCCATAGATCGGGACATCGGTGATCCGAACTTTCTGCACCGGTGTAATCAGCGCGCGGGCCTTGCGCGCATGTCGACTGAGGAAGCCTTTGCGCTCAAGTGCGGCAATGTACTGCATCACCGAGGTCTGGCTCGCAAACCGAAAATGCTTTTGAATCTCGCGCGTGCTCGGTGTGATGCCTTTTCCCCGCTGCTCACTCTGAATGAAGTCGAGAACGTTTTTCTGACGACGGGTCAGCATGGTTTTATGATCGCCGAACTCGCCGATCGCGCAAGTTCAAATGAACAGGTACGAATCTGTTGTATTTAAACCGCAAAACTTTCGCCGCAAGAGCAATGTGCGAGGGCGTTCGGGTTCGTGACTTTGAAACCGCCCTTCTGCAAGTCCTCGCTATAATCCAGCACCGAACCGCTAACAAAGAGCGCGCTCTTTGGATCGACAACCAGACGGACATTGGAGGTTGGAACGAGGATATCACGCTCAGCCGGGCCATCCACGAGATCCATTGTATATTGAAGGCCGGAGCAACCGCCGCCGATCACCGCAAGGCGCAACGCGCCGTTTGGTTTTCCTTTCTCCTCAAGCAGCGAGGCTAGTTTGCGCGACGCGGCTTCGGTTACCTTGACCAACCGTTCGTTGCCGATCTTGTAATTGATTTCTGAGGATGCGGTCGTCATTGAAATGGATCAGCTGGAAACGAGAAGAGGAATTTCGCGTTCCTGGCTGGTTTCGTTTTCGCTACACAATATATTTTCTTCCGCGATTGCCTCAACTTCGGCGAGCGTGGAGATGTGCGAAAATTTTTGGCGTAGCTGCTTGGCGTCAGGCATCGCTCGCGAATAGGCCATCAGCCGGGCGCGCATCGATCGCATAGCCGATTCTTCAGCGCCCCAATGCGCGACAACGAGCTGGCAATGCCGCAGGATCAGGTTCCATCTTTCCGGTAATTCAGGTGCATCTGGAATCTCGCCGGTTACGAGGTAATGCTTAGTCTGGCTGAAAATCCACGGGGCGCTCATGGCCGCGCGGCCGATCATCGCACCAGCAATTCCAGTTTCATGGCGTCGTTTCGCAACGTCAGCGGCACTGGCAAGATCGCCATTTCCGATGACGGGGATTGAAACCGCCGCTGCCACCTCCGCAATCGTATTCCAATCGGCGACTCCGGCGTAGCCTTGCGCGCGGGTGCGACCGTGCACCGTAATCGCGGTGATTCCTGCATCGAGCAGGATGCGCGCGACACGCGGCGCGTTAATGGAATCTCCGTCCCAACCGATGCGGATTTTCGCCGTGACCGGCATCGGCGCCACAGCGCGAACCACCGCGGCCGCGACGCTGGCCAATGCGGGACAATCTTTCAGCAACGCGGAGCCACCATTTTTCGCGACCACTTTGTTGACCGGACAACCGAAATTGAGATCGATAAAATCCGGAGCCACCCAATCAATCACCTGACGGGCGGCTTCGGCCATGTGCTCGGGGTCGGCGCCGAAAAGTTGTACGCCGACTGGCCGTTCAATTTCATCAAAATCAAGGTATTCGCGCGTCCGCTGATTCCGCCGAAAAATCCCTTCGGCGGAAACGAATTCAGTGGTCAGAATGTCCGCGCCATGTTCTTTGCACAATTGCCGGAAAATTTTGTCGGACACACCGGCCATCGGCGCGAGGTAAAGCGGAAAGCGATTGGAGAACCAGGGTAGCGTGGACAACATGTCGATCTTTCAATGATGCGCAGCAGTTTGGAGCAGGTTTGCGACTTCGTTCTGCACGTTTTCTAATTCGTCGAGCCGCAACTGCGGATCGGGCACGATGAACACGTCCCCTGTCGCTCCGTGTTCGTAAATCAAAACGCGCCCGGTCGCAGCTTCTTCGGTCTTAATTTGTTTGAGGACTCGCTTACGCTCGAGCATGGCGGCGAGCACATAGCAGGCATTCGCGGCCGGGTTCTCTGATGAAATCAAATGGCGGAAAAGCTGCTCGGCATTTTCCTTGGCCAGAGGCTCGGGTGATCGGGGCGGGAAAGGTTCGTAGCGCGATTTCCAGAATGAGAATGGCTGAATATTCTCATTCCGGTTAAGCCAGGCTTCTTCGCTCAAATCTTCGCGGCGATAACCGTCAGCGTCATGAAAAAGCAGGGTATAGAAAGATTCGCCTGGCGCGAACGGCCGGTGCGTGACGGCACAGGCGTCAGCGCGATGCTTGATCGCCCATTCGTTTGGAAGCGGGTTCATCGCGCGACTATACGGCGCGCGGTGAAAAGATGAAAGCCGGGCGCTTCGCGG
>Ga0193751_1001251_pt1 | contig 16611 bp, 14 predicted proteins | sample L1c2metaG_FD_143050 | JGI IMG/M metagenome (GOLD analysis project Ga0193751, IMG submission 143050) | Soil microbial communities from a riparian zone of the East river system, Colorado, United States - L1c2 | ecosystem: Environmental > Terrestrial > Soil > Riparian zone | place: USA: East River... | reverse complement strand
AATCGGTGCCGACGTCGACTTTAGGTACCGTCGCCATCAGGCAACCTCCTCAGGCTTCAGATCTTCAGCGTGTCCCCATTCCGAATAGCCGGTCGTCTCGAGCCGCTCCGCCACCTCTGGGCCGCCAGAGAGCACGAACTTTCCGTCAACAAGAACGTGGACGTAATCGGGCTTGATGAACTCGAGGATGCGCGTGTAGTGAGTGATGATCAGGACGCCGAGCTCAGGTCCGCGCATCCGGTTCACAGCCTCGGCCACGAACTTGATGGAGTCGATGTCGAGGCCGGAGTCAGTCTCGTCGAGGATCGCGATCTCCGGCTTGAGGATCGCCATCTGCAGGATCTCGGCGCGCTTCTTCTCGCCGCCGGAGAACCCGTCGTTGATGTATCGAGGCAGAAACGAGTCGTCCATGTGGAGGACCTCGAGCTCGCCCTTCAGCAACGAGCGGAACTCTTTCGGCGTCACCTGCTTCGACTTGTCCTTGCCGTCATATCCGCGCTTGGCGTTGAGGGCCGTGCGCAGGAAGTTGGTCATCGAAATACCGGGCACGACCACCGGGTACTGGAAGGCGAGAAACATGCCCAGCCGTGCCCGCTCGTCGGGTTGCAGGGCGAGCACGTTCTGGCCTTTGAAGATCACTTCGCCACCATCGACCGTATAGCCGGGATGTCCCATCAGCGTGTGGGAGAGGGTCGATTTGCCCGAGCCGTTGGGGCCCATCACGGCATGGACCTCGCCCTTGTTGATGGAGAGCGTGACGCCTTTGAGGATTTCTTTGCCCTCAACGCTGGCCCGAAGGTCTCGAATCTCGAAATCAGCCAACTTCCCCTCCGCTCTCCTTGACTTCATATGTGCAGTCGGACGCCTTCTCGCGCATCCACGTCGACCTGTTCACCGGGGCCCCAAGCAGCCGCTCGTACATCTGCTGCTCGTTCACGCAGGGCAGGCCGGTGCGGGCGGCGACGTCCTGGATGGGGCAGTTGCAGTGGCGTATCGCGAGCCCGCCGGTCGGCAGTTCGACCACCTCGGCCATATGGCCGTGCTCAGTGGCCAGCTTCGCCAGTTCGCGGACGCGTCCTTGAAAGTCTAGCCCCGCCAGTCTGGGGGCGTACTCGGCCTCGAGGCGCGCAGTGCGCCGCTCGAAGAACCGCTTCAGCTGTGCTTCGGAGAGGAACTCGACGAGCTCGCCGGCGAGCTCGCGATGCGCTTGGGGGAAATGCTCGTAGGCGGCGGGAGTGAGCTTGTACACGTTCTCCGGGCGTCCGCGCCTGTGCTCCTCGGCCGGCGCTACGGTCGCCAGGCCGTCCGCTTCGAGGGCCTCCATGTGGCGCAGGGCGCCTTGCTTGGAGATTTCGAGGTGCGCCGCGACTTCGCCGAGGGACGCATGCCCGCGGGTCTTGATGAAGGCGAGGATGGTCTCGCGCCTGGAGTCCACGAACTCATAGTACGAGTTTTTCAACATGTCCGTTGAAATACGTCTTGACCGGAGCGTACCCTCCCAGCCATGCATCGCTCGCTGGCCGTCCTGATCGTCGCAGGCGTTGCTTTGGGGCCAGTGTCGGTGCGTGCTGACGCCGCAACGTGGGAGCAATGGAAGTCATTTCCCGGCGTCTTCGACGTGGGCGGGCCGCGCAACGGTTTCCTGGTCGTCGCCGGTTCCGCTGCCCTGTACCTGGTCCACCCCGAAGGTGAGGTGGCGGCGTTCGCCGGCGGGAGCGGTGGCTATCACGACGACGCTGGGGCAGAGGCATACATCGCCGTCTCGCCGGGCGGCCACGTCGGCGCGAGCAATTGCGACTTCGGGCGCGACGAAACGTTCATCCTGCGTCTGCACGCGCCATTAGGAGTGACGCGAGTGGATGCGGTGGGCGTGAGCAGTAGCTCTTTCGCGAACATCACCGGCGTGTCATCGCTCAACGGCATCGCTTTCGACACCACCGGCGCCTTTGATCACCGGCTGCTGGTCAGCGGCTCAGGAGCCGGCAAGATGGTCATCGCCGCCATCGACTGCAAGGGCGCCGTCCAGGTCATCACGAGCTCCGCGCCGGCGCTGGAAGGCGGGCTGGCCGTGGCGCCACGCGGCTTCGGTGCTTTCGGCGGCGAGCTCATCGTGCCTGACGAGCTGTCGGGCCACATCTACGCGATCGCGCCGGACGGGACGGTGACTGTCGTCGCCCAGCCGCCGCTGCCGGCCGGAGGCGACATCGGCGTGGAGGGCTTGGGCTTCGTACCGCAGGGCTTCATGTCTGCGCCTGGCGGCGCGGTTTACTTCGCCGATCGCAAGTCGGCGGGCAGCCCGCACCCCGGAAACGACTACATCCTCCGCATGTCCTCAGCCAACCTGGCCGCGGCCGGTGTGCAGGAGGGGGACATGCTCGTGGCAACCGAAGGGGGCGCAACGATGGTGGCGGTGCGATGCGCGGCGTCATGCACTGTTGTACCTGTGGTCAGCACCCCAACGACAGCGCATGGCGAGGGCCATCTCGTCTTCACATTCGAGCGCACGATTGCGAGCCCGCCGCCATCTCAAGCAGCAAGCCCGACGTCGCCGGCGAGAAGCTCCAGTCGGTCTCCAGCCGGCGCGCTGCTTGCGATACTGGTCGTCGTCTTGCTGATGGCCGCGACGGCGGCGCTCCTCATCCGGCGCCGCGCTTGATGGCTGATGACCTGAGCGCAATCGATGACTCTGAGATCGAAACGCGAATCAACGAGATTCGAGAGCGGATGCGGCCCGTCGAGCAGCAGCTCGCATCGCTTCGCGGCGAGCGGGACATCCTCCTCACCGAGCGCCGGCGTCGGGAGCGAGGCGCCCATCGCGAGTCGCGGGCCGACCTCAAAGCGGCCATGCGCGAGGGCAAGTTCCCGACGGTCGTCGAGCTGGTGGCCGGCAGCCAGGGCGGGTCCTTCGACGAGTACGCATTCAACCTGAAGACCGGGGGCGAGGTGCGCCTGGGTTATCCCGGGGCGCGCTCGCAGAGCCTCACGTTCACCGATGGGGTGCAGGTCGCCAACGCCGGCGACCTGGCAGCGGCGGCGAGCCTCTACTCGGCGGGCTGGGACCTGGGCAGCCCGGGACGTCCCGGCGTGAGGGTCCACTTCCCCGGTACGCGGCAGGAGCGGCTGGTCGGCGCCGACGATGTTTTCGCCCGCCCAAAGGCTGAGATCGCGCCGTAACCCCCGGACCCCTGGCCGCGTTGGGTGGAGCGGGAAACCGTAATATCTACGCGCTCCCCCTCCATGGCTCGAAACGTTCCTCAGAAGATCAAAACCAAGGGGGGCCATCGCCCTCGGGCGCGGGTCCACGCAGGCTGGTCGCCGATCGGGCAGCGGCTTCGTCGCGTCGCCCTCGTGCGCGGCCTCGGCGTATTCCTGGCCGTGGTGCTGGTCGTCGGATTTGCGGTCGACGCTTACGCCCAGTCGTTCTTCGACAGCCTTCCCTCTATCCAGGGCCTCGACAGCTCGGCCTTCGCGGGCGACACGGTGATAACCGACCGCAACGGCGGCCTCCTTGCCGACGTCGGCAACCATGGCGACCACCGCCTGGCGGTGAAGTTGAAAGATATCGCGAAACCAATGGTCCTGGCCACGGTAGCGATCGAAGACAAGGGTTTCTACAGCAACCCCGGCTTCGACATCCAGGGCATCGTCCGCGCGGTCCTGGACGACCTTCGCGCAGGCCACATCGTCGCCGGCGGAAGCACGATCACTCAGCAGCTCGCCAAGCAGCAGTTCCTCACGCCCGACCAGACAGTGAGCAGGAAGATCAGAGAGGTTGCGCTCGCATACGAGCTGAGCCAGGCCTACTCAAAGGACCAGATCATGGAGCTCTATCTGAACAAGAGCTTCTACGGCTCGCAGTCCTACGGCGTCGAATCCGCGGCCGAGAGCTATTTCCACATTCCAGCGTCGAAGCTCGACCTTGCTGAGGCCGCGGTTCTCGCCGGGCTGCCGCAAGCTCCGACGGAATGGAACCCGGTACTGCATCCCGACGCGGCCAAGCTTCGCCAGACCGAGGTGCTGCAGGCGATGGTCCGCCTCAACTACATCTCTCAGGACGATATGGACTCGGCGCTGGCCGAGAAGCTCACCTATCAGGCGCCGATCAACAGCTTCCTGGCCCCGCACTTCGTCGACTACGTGCTCTCCGAGCTCCGCCAACTGGGATTCAAGCCAGGACTCCAGCAGCTGAATGTCAAGTCGACGCTCGATTACGGCATGCAGCTGGTCGGCGAGCAGGTCGTCAACGCCAACCTGGCGGCCAACCTCTGGCGCGATCGCAACGGGCAGCTGTCTTCAGGACTGGTGGCCGAGAACCCCACAAACGGCGAGATCCTCACCATGGTCGGCTCGCCGAACTACAACTCGCCGGCCGGCCAGATCAATTACACGACGATCCCACGCAACATGGGCTCGTCGATGAAGCCATACACATATGGAGCGGTCATCAATGCTCGCGCCGCGACGGTCGACACGCCGGTGTACGACGGCCCGAGCCCGCTCGTCTACAAGGACGCTTACAGCACGACCAACATCTACAACTACGACGGCAGGTCGCACGGTGTGCTGCCGCTCAAGAAGGCGATGGGCAACTCGCTGAACATCGCGGCGGTCAAGGTCGAGCTTTCCATCGGAGTTCCGGCGGTGCTGGGATGGACTTGAACACCTACCGGTTCGGCACGCCAGACGAATATGGCCCTTCGCTGACTCTCGGCGGCTACCCCATCACGTTGCTGGAGCACGTGGGCGGAATGGCCACCTACGCCGACTTGGGCGTCTATCACACGCCCGAGTCGATCCTCCAGGTGACCGACTCACACGGCCAGGTCCTGTACCAAACGCATGCCGACCAGCGAGCTCGCCAGGCGGTGGACCCGGGAGTCGCTTTCATCATGGCGCAGATCATGTCCGACGACCAGAACCGGTGCATGATCTTCGGCTGCAACAGCGCGCTGCACTGGAGCAATCGCACCGTCGCCGCCAAGACGGGCACTACCGACAATTTCAAGGACGCAGTCACGGTCGCGTTTACCCCCGACCTCGCGGCGGCGATCTGGGTCGGTGACATCCTCGACAACAAGCACGTGATGGTCGCCGGCTCAGACGGTGTCTTCGTCGCCTCGCCGGGCATGCACTCCTTCATCGACTCGGCTCTCGGCGGCTTTGCCGGTGACCGCTGGTACACCGCTCCGGCCGACGTGGTCAAAGGCGACAACAACAGCTGGTTTCTCAGCGACACCCGCAGCATCTCGAGGCTTCCGGGCGACAACCCGCCCAGCCCGACGCCGACCCCTGTCGACTACAACGTGCCGCCGGACCCCGGTGGGCCGGTCCTGGCGAACCCGAGCCCCAGTCCTCAGGTGTGTCCGAACCCGATCAAGATCTGGCCGAACTGCTAGGCAGCTGAAGCCCGACCGACCTACGTCCGTAGAATCCGCCGCATGCCCACGCCTCCATCGATCTCGGTGACGACCGAGCAGCTGCCCAAAAGCCAGGTGGGCATGACGATCGAGGTGCCGGCGGATGCGGTCGAAGCCACATACGAGCGCGTCCTCAACCGGCTCGCGTCACGCGCCAAGCTCGAGGGCTTCAGGCCTGGGCGTGCCCCCCGCGCCCTGGTCGAGGCGCGGCTCGGCCCGGCGGCGATTCGCGAAGAGGTGGTCGAGACGATCGTCCCCGAAGTGATCAGCCAGGCTCTCAAAGAAAAATCCATCAACCCTATCGATAACCCGGACGTGGAGGTCGTGGAGCTGGAGCGCGGGCGCCCGGCGAAGCTCAAGGCGACCGTCAGCGTGATGCCGGAGGTCAAGCTCGGCGACGCAAAGGCACTTGATGTGGCGACGACAGCGGTCGAAGTCACCGACCAGATGCTCGAACGCCGCCTGGACGTTGTACGCGAGCCGATGGCGGAGATCACGCCGGTGGAGCGCGAGGCGCGCGCCGGTGACTTGGTGGTGATCGATGTCGAGGTCGAAGCCGGCGGCAAGGTCGTGCCTTCTGAATCTCGGCAGGCGATGGAGGCCGAGCTGAAGGAAGGAATACTGATTCCGGAGCTGATGGCCGCGATACTCGGCGCCAAAGTCGGCGAAACCCGATCGGCCACGGTGACCTTTCCTGAGGACTATAGCGAGCCCATGCTCGCGGGCAAGGAAGGGACCATCAAGGCGACCGTCCAGGGAATCAAGGAGAAAGTCCTGCCCGTCCTCGACGACGCGCTCGCGAGCCAGCTCAGCGGCGGGACGTACGAAACCGTTGATGCCTATCGGGCCTGGGTGCGCGAACAGCTGGAGGAATCCGCAAAGTCGCTGGCTGCGATCGCGCGCGAGCAGGCGCTGGTCAAAGCGCTTGTCGAAGCCTCGACAGTGGAGGTTCCCGACACCCTTGTGGAGCGCGAGCTGGCGAGCCATCTCGACTCGCTCAATCGGAGCCTGAACAGCCAGGGCCTCCGCCTGGATCGCTACCTCGAGTACCTCGGCAAGACTCCAGAGCAGTGGATCGCGGAAGAGAGGCCAGAGGCGGAGGAGCACGTAAAGCGCGACCTGGTGCTCGACGAGCTCGGCAGGCGCGAGCACATCGAGCCGTCCGACAAAGAGGTCAACGCCTACATCGAGCAGCAGGCGGCCGATGACGACGACCTCAAAGGCAAGGCCGACGAGCTCAAGCGGGGCGCGAGCTCACGCCGTTTCTTCTCCGCGAGGCTGCGCCGATTGCGAGTTCTGGAGCGCCTGGCCGAGTTGGCGGGCGACGTCAAGCCCGCGGCAACTTGACGGAATCCCGAGGGTCGGTGTCTAGAATGGGATGGTGCCTGAAATGAATCCAACGCAGCGCCCGGCCGGCTACCTCGTCCCGATGGTGGTCGAGAACACAGGGCGCGGCGAACGCGCCTTCGACATCTACTCCCGGCTCCTGAAAGACCGCATCGTTTTCATCGGAACGCCGATCGACGACCAGGTCGCGAACCTGGTGGTCGCCCAGCTGTTGTTCTTGCAGTCAGAGGATCCCGAGAAGGAGATCGCGCTTTACATCAACAGCCCCGGCGGCCAGGTCACGGCGGGGCTGGCGATCTACGACACGATGCAGTACATCCGGCCTCCGGTCTCGACGATCTGCATCGGCATGGCCTACTCGATGGCCGCGGTCCTGCTCGCCGGCGGCGCGCACGGCCAGCGGTATGCGCTCCCGCACGCGAACATCCTCATCCACCAGCCTTGGGGAGGGATGCAGGGCCAGGCAAGCGACATCCAGATCCACGCCAAAGAAATCCTGCGCACGCGCGAGCAGCTAAACCAGATCCTCGCGCGCCACACCGGACAGAAGATCGAGAAGGTCACACAGGACACCGAGCGCGACTACTTCCTGACGTCTGACGCGGCGAAGGAGTACGGCCTGATCGACGACATCATCCTTACTCCGATCAAGCCCAGCGACAAAGAAAAAGAGAAGAAAGAAGAGAAAGAGAAGGAGAAGGTCGCAGCCACCCCATGATCTTCCGACGCAGAGGCAAGAGCACCGAGGTCAAGAGGCACAAGCCGAAGTGCTCGTTCTGCGGGAAGCTTCAAGGTCAAGGTGGGGTGCGGCTGATCGCAGGCTCCGGGGTGTTCATCTGCAGCGAATGCATCAGCCTTGCCAACGAGATTTTGTGGGGCCATAATCCCCCGGCGCCGGCCTCGTCGTAATGGACACAGCGAAGGACCTATGAACGAAAGAGACGACCGCCGCCGGTACACACGCTGCAGCTTCTGCGGCAAGGGCCAAGACCAGGTACGCAAGCTGGTCGCGGGCCCCGGGGTTTTCATCTGCGACCAGTGCATCGACCTGTGTCAGGAGGTCCTCGAGGACGACAACCGTTCGGCCGGCACCAAGAAGCAGAAGACAGGTTTCATCCCCAACCCGAAGACGATCTGCGCCGCGCTCGACCAGTACGTAATCGGGCAGGACCGCGCCAAGAAGGTGCTCTCGGTCCAGGTTTACAACCACTACAAGCGCATCTCCGCCTCCAAGTCGGTGGGCGACGTCGAGCTGACGAAGTCGAACGTGCTGCTTGTCGGACCGACCGGTTGCGGCAAGACGTACCTCGCGCAGACGCTGGCGAAGATCCTCGACGTTCCCTTCGCGATCGCCGACGCCACCAGCCTCACCGAGGCGGGTTACGTGGGCGAGGACGTCGAGAACATCCTGCTGCGTCTCATCCAGGCCGCCGACTTCGACATCAGCCGTGCCGAGCGCGGAATCATCTACATCGACGAGATCGACAAGATCGCTCGCAAGTCGGACAACCCGTCCATCACGCGCGATGTGAGCGGTGAGGGCGTCCAGCAAGCGCTGCTGAAGATCCTCGAGGGTACGGTCGCCAACGTCCCGCCGCAGGGCGGCCGCAAGCACCCGCACCAGGATTTCATCCAGATCAACACGACCAACATCCTGTTCGTCTGCGGCGGCGCTTTCGACGGGCTGGAGAAGGTCGTCGAGCAGCGAATCGGCCGCCGTGCGATCGGGTTCGGGGCGCCGCACACGAAGATCGAGCGCAAGGCGATCTCTGAAACCCTAAAGCACATGCAGCCGCAGGACCTGCTCAAGTACGGCTTCATCCCCGAGTTCATCGGACGCCTGCCGATCATCGTCACCCTGCACCACCTCGACCAGCAGGACATCGTCCGGATCCTCACCGAGCCCAAGAACGCGCTCGTCAAGCAGTACCAGAAGTTCTTCTCGCTCGACAACGTCGAGCTCGTCTTCCAGAAGGGATCGCTCGATGCCATTGCGGAGCTGGCCCTGCTCCGAGGCACAGGTGCGCGCGCTTTGAAGTCGATCATCGAGGAGGCCCTCCTCAACTCGATGTTCGAGATCCCATCGCGTCCGGAGATCAAGCGCTGCTTGATCAGCGAGCGTTCGATCCGCGAGGCGCTCGAGCCGGAGTTCGAGTTCAGCGAAGAGGGCGACGGACCGGCTCGTCTCGTCGGGGAATCGGCCTAGCACATTTAGGCGCCGACAAGCTATAGCGCACCCGTGACGTCAAACGTGCGCATCACAGGCTGCTGAAGGGCCCCGCTGGCGCCAAACGTGCCGAATCTATCTCTGTCGTCGGCAACTTGGACGAGCTGGGCAAGCGCTAACATAGCCATCACAATGCGCCGCTACGTACCCGTATCTGTACGCAAGCCGGCGTCGTCGCGCTAAGCGGCCCTTCCCGCCGGCCCGCCGATCCCAGTCCTTAGACCAAGCACATCCCTATGAGCAAGACCAAGTCCACCGCAGACATGCAGACCGCCTACGACGCCGGGGCCATCGAGCCCGGTTGGTACGCGCGCTGGGAAGAGGCCGGGCTGTTCACGGCAAACGCGAACAGTCCAAAGCCCAAATTCACGATGTGCTTCCCTCCGCCCAACATCACCGGCGAGCTGCACATGGGCCATGCCCTGCAGACGGCCATCTATGACCTGATCGCGCGCTACAAGCGGATGGCCGGCTACGAGGTGCTATTCCTCCCCGGCTACGACCACGCCGGAATCGCGACTCAAAACGTGATCGAAAAACAGCTGGCGCGCGAAGGCAAGACAAAAGAAGAGCTTGGCCGCGAGCTCTTCTACACTCGCGTGAACGCCTGGTATCAAGAGGTCGGCGCAACGATCATCAACCAGCTTCGCTTGCTGGGCGCCTCGATGGATTGGAGCCGCCTGCGTTTCACCATGGACGAGAGATACGTCCGCTCGGTGATGACGGCTTTCGTCGCGTTTTACGACCGGGGGTGGATCTACCGGGCGCCGCGCATCGTCAACTGGTGCCCGCACGACCAGTCGGCGATCTCAGACCTCGAGGGCAAGTGGGAGGAGCACCACGACACCCTGTACTTCATCCGCTATCCGATTGAAGGCGGCGGCGAAGTCGTGATCGCGACGGTGCGCCCCGAGACGATGCTCGCCGACACGGGCGTGGCAGTGAACCCAAGCGACTCGCGCTACCAATTGCTCGTCGGCAAGACGGCCATCCTGCCGCTCGTGGGCAGGAAGCTGCCCATCGTCGGCGACGAGGCGGTCGAGAAGGATTTCGGCACCGGCGCGCTCAAAGTCACTCCCGGCCACGACCCGATGGACTACGAGATCGGCCAGCGGCATCATCTCGAGATCGTCAACGGCATGCATCCCGACGGGCGCATGAATGTGCCCGGCCTTCCGTACGACGGCCTGCCTGCGCTCGAGGCGAGAAGCCTGGTGGTTCGAGACCTCGAGGCGCAGGGTTTCCTGGTCAAGCAAGAGTCGTATACGCACGAGGTCGGCCACTGCGATCGCTGCGATACGGTGATCGAGCCGCTCATAAGCGACCAGTGGTGGCTCCGCATGGACAAGATGCGCGACAAGGCAATCGCCGCGTCGGCCGCAGCCAAGGTGAGCTGGCACCCCGAGCGCTACGAGCGAACGTATCTCGACTGGCTGCGCGGCCTTCGCGACTGGAACATCGGCCGCCAGCTGTGGCTCGGCCATCGCGTGCCGGTCTACTACTGCGGGAACGGCCATCGAATTGTGGTGGTCGAGAGGCCAACTGAATGCCCGGAGTGCGGGAACGGTCAGATCACTCAAGACACCGACGTGCTCGACACGTGGTTCTCGTCAGCGCTATGGCCGTTTGCCACGCTCGGCTGGCCCGATGAAACCGACGATCTTCGCGCCTTCTATCCGACCGACATGAACTGCACCGCGCGCGAGATCATCAACCTCTGGGTGAGCCGGATGATCATGACCGGGCTCGAGTTCATGGGCAAGGTTCCTTTTGCCGACGTCGTGATTCACTGCCAGGTGCAGTCGGCCGACGGACGGCGGATGTCGAAGTCTCTGGGCACCGGCGTCGACCCGCGCAACCTGATCGACAAGTACGGCACGGACGCCCTCAGGGCATGGGCGTCATCCGTGGCGATGTCAAGCCAGGACGTCCGTTTCGATGAGGCCCGGGTCGAAGGCTACAAGCGGTTCAGCAACAAGCTGTGGAACGCGACGCGACTGGTCCTTGGAAACCTTGGCGATGGGCCACTGCCCACCATGCCCGAACCCGACGAGCTGGAGCTCATCGAGGATCGCTGGATGGCATCGCGGCTTGCGTCGGCGCAGCGCGAGGTCACCGACGGCATCGAGGGTTTCGCGTTTCAGGACTCGATGGCGGCGGCCTACGGCTCGGTGTGGCATGAGTTCTGCGATTGGTGGCTGGAGGCCTCGAAGGAGCGGCTCCGCGCGGGGGACAGGACCGCCCAGGCGGTCGCGCTCTTCTGCCTCGACAACCTGTTGCGCTTGCTGCACCCGTTCATGCCTTTCGTCACCGAAGAGCTCTGGTCGCGGCTGCCGGGCGATCGCGATTTCATCATGCGCGCCCCATGGCCAGAGGACCTGCACCGCTACGTCGACGGCCAGGCCGAGGTTGATTTCGAGCGCCTGATGGACGTGGTCAACGAGATCCGGTCGTTTCGCAAGACGGTGCCGAATGCGCCGTCCAAGGGTGGGGCGGTGCGGCTGACCGAGCCGCTGGATTCCGACTGGACCAGGGCGCTCTCGCTTCTCGGCCTCGTCGCGGTGGTCGATGAGCTGCCGCCCGGGAAGGAGCTGGCTCTCACAGAGGGCGGGATCGTCTTTCCGGCCGTGGCCGCCGCCGACCCCGCCGTCATCGCCAAGAAGAGAGCCGAGCTTCAGAAGGAGCTCGATCGGGTGCAGGCGAGACTCGACAATCCGGAGTTTCGCGCCAAGGCTCCCGAGTCGGTGATCGCGGAGATGGACGCGAGGGCTGAGGAGCTCAGGGCCGCAATCGACCGCCTCGAGTAGAAATCGCGGCGGGGACAGATGTCCCCTCCGCGGGCCAACCCCTCTCCTCGGCCACGCTGGGAGGCGCTTGGAAGGTGGCGCGCTCGGGTGACGGCCGAAATAAATTCGGCCTAAGACTCCACTCTGCATTGACAAGAAGTGCTGTGGCTTCAGGGCGAGGACGTCACGCTGCGCCCCAGCTATACCCTTAGGGGGCGCATGCCGTCCATCGCGCTCATTGCGCCCGTCGCGATACCCCTCGCCACCGCAGGCGCAGTCGCGATCTGCGGCGTGGCGGGCTGGAAGATCGACCGCGTCGTCCTCGCCGCGGGGGCCTGGCTCGCGATCGTCGCGCTGATCGCACTATGGGCGCCTGTTCGATCGACGCAGGAGCTCGGCCTGGGCCAGCTTGGTTTCGGGACACCGTCGGAGCTGCGGCTCGACGCGGTCGGTTTCACCTTCGGCCTCATGGTCCTGGTTCCAGCGGCAATCCTCCTGACGCTGCAACCCCGACCGTGGCAGGAGGGAACCGTCGCCGCGCTTGGCGTTGCCGCTTCCGTGGTGGCTGTGGAGTCGGGAGGAGTGCTCTTGACCGCGGTGGCGGGTGGCGCGGCCGCGACCCTCGCGATCGTCCAGCTCGACGTCGAGGATGCTCGCGCTGAGCGCCCGCCTTGGGGAGTGCTCCTCGCAGCCTGGCTCGCACTGGCTTGGGTGGCAGCGATTCTCCAGGTTCGCAGCGGAACCGCCATTTACGGCGCCGTCCCGGTATCGGCGCTGACCGTGCCTGTATTTGGATTGCTGGCCGCGTCGGCGCTCATCGCCTCGGGGCTCTACCCCTGGCGCGGCTGGGCTTCGCACCTTTGGGGACGGCCGGCCTTGCGTTCCGCCGGGATGGCCGTCGCGACCCTGTACCCGCTTGGCTTCTATCTCCTTGTCCGCGCATATGAGCTAGGAGATGGCCGCTATCCGCAATTCTGGATGCAGGTCGCCCTCGCCGGCGTTGGGGTGCTGGTCGCGTTTGGGGCAGCCGCGCGCGCTCAGGGTGCAAGCACGCGCCGCGCGTATCTGGGAGAGGTCATACCGGGCCTCGGCGGGTTTGCTCTTATAGGGATCAGCGTCGGCACCCCGCTCGGGCTTGTTGTCGGCATCGCGACCTTGGGGGTGGCCGCGATTCTGGCCGCCTGCCTGCCCCTGCTGCCGGATCGTGGCGGCGCGGCCTCGTTGGTTGTGATTGCGGCGGCCGCTGGCCTGCCGCCTGGGCTCGCGTTTGGCGTGCGTGTGCTGGGGTTGGAAGCCACCTTCGAAGCCGACAACCCGATGGGCTTGATCGGCATCGCCGCCGCGGCCACCTGGATCCTGTCGATTATCGCCGCGGCTCGCGCGGTGGGGCTGCCGGCCGGTCGGGGCCACCCCGCCATCGAGACGGAGCCACGTGTTGCGATGGGCCTGGCACTGGCGATCGTTGTCGCCGGCCCGGCGCTCGGCCTGGTCCTGGCGGTCTTGGCGACGCCGGCCCAGGCTGTTGTGATGCCGGCTCCGCCCGGCATCAGTCTCGGAGGCTTGACATCAGTCGTGACGGTCTCGACCGTCCTGCCCGCGGTCGCACTCTTCACGCCGGTCTTGCTGCTTGCTGTCCTCGCGTACTACTACGGTGGCGCGCTGACCGTGCGAGGACAGGCACGCACCGCGTTTGTCGTTCTGCCAGGCTCGGACCGACTCGCTCGGCTGCGCGAAGGGCTTCGTAGCGCCACCGTTCCAGCGCAGTACCGCTCATTGGTCGACCTGCGGGCGCTCGAGGCGGCCGCGACCGGAGGCGGCACTCTGCTGTGGCTGGCTGCGCTGGTCGCCCTGGCATTCGCGGTTACGCGCTGATCGCTGATTCTTTCTTGACCGCTGTCGCCGCCTTCGCCGCTTGGCTTGGCGCGGCGACGATCGTGCTGGCCGATGGCCGCCGTGGCCTGGGTGTAGGCATCGCTTTGGTCGCGGTCGGATTCACCGCCATCGCATGGTCTGATGGGGTTTGGGTCGGGGGCGGCTTCCTGCTTGTAGGTTGCGCGATCGCCGTCATCGCGCTGTTGCGCGCCGGACCGCAGGATTGGGGCTTGATGCCCGCGGGCTCGACGTCCAGGGTGATACTTGCGGTGGCCGTCGGCATCGTGTCCCTCTGGATGGCGGCGTCGGTGACGACCGGGCCTGGGGCGTCGTTGCGATTCGCCAGTCTCGCCGTCTTGGCTTTGATGGCTGGGCGGTTGCTGCAGACCAACGCCGCGGTCCCGGCGCTCACCGGCGCCGCCGGACTTGCAATCGCCCTCGCAGGCGCGTCACAGCTCGGGCCGAATGACTCAGGGTTCGCGCCGTACGTGATTGCCGCCATGGTCACAGCGGGTGCATTGTTGCTTCCAGCAGCGAGGTCTCATGGAGCCTGAGCTCGCGATTGCTTTTCCCGCGGTGGGCGCGGTCCTCACCGCCATCCTGCATCCCCGTCCGCGGGCGGCCCTGGTGGCGGGGGCTCTTCTGGGAGCGGCTGGGATTGGCGCCGTGCTTCTGGTCGCGCCCGGCCTGACATCCGACCTGCTCGGCGTAAGCCTCGCCATTTCGGCGATGAGCCGAGCGCTGCTGTTGGTAGCCGCCGCGTCGCTCGCGCTCATCATCGCTTTCCCACCTCCGCGTGCAGACCGTGCGGTGCTCCTGGCGTGGGGCCTGGCCGGCATCGCCGGCATGGCCGCGATCGCGGCGGCTCCGAACCTCGACCTCGTCATCTTGCTGACGCTTGCGATCGCCCTCCTTCACGCGGCCCTCGGCGGGCGGCGTCCGCTGGCGGCCCGTTTGAGAGCTCCCGCGCTGGCAGTCGCGCTGCTCGGGGTTGGGCTCGTGTTCGCGAGACTCGACGGCTCACAAATACTGGCCAGGTTCGCAGCGATCGGGCTCATCGCCGGCCTCGCCGCCGCACTGGGCACGCTCCCTTACATCCACGAGTTCGATCCAGAGGAGCCGACGTCGACATCACCCATTGCATGGATCGCTTTTCTGGGTCCGATCCTCGCGCTCGCAGTGATCACCCGAGCTCGCGAGCTCATACCAACCGCGGGCGCGGTTTTCGCCGCGATGTTGATCGGTCTCGGGCTTCTCAACGTGTTGTGGGGAGGGCTTGCTTCGTGGCTCACCGAAAAAGGCATGTCTGCCTGGCACTACTCGTTCATGGCCGATTGGGGCCTCGTGCTATGCGCCTTTGGAATCCTGGTGGCGGATGGTCAGGCGGCCGCTGTTCTGCTTCTCTTCGGCATCGTCCTCAGCCGCCTGCCTCTTTATTTGTGGTCGCGTCAGTCGCTGCGAGAAAGCATTCAGACCGATAGGCCGATCAACCTCCTCGCCGCGGCGATGCTGGCCGGGGCTGCGCCCTTTGCCGGATTCGCCGCGCGACTTTTTCTCCTCCGGGGAGCGACTCAGCTCTATTGGCCGCTGGCGCTGGTGATCGGCATCGGCCTGCTGCTCTGGCTGCCGCCGTCGCTCCGACTTGGTCGCAGCCTCGGGACGCCGCGCGGCCGGCTGGCGTTGGGCGTCGCCATCGCCCTCTCGCTCAGCGTGGCGATCGGAATCTACCCGCAGCCCATCCTTTCTTTGGCCGGGCTGTGAAAGCCCCACGAACTCAGAGGACCCGCGAAACGGCGCGTCGTGAGTTCGCGGGGACCCCGTAAATGATTCAGGTTCTAGGGCAGCTCGCCACCCACACCCTCGCGCTGCTTTTGTATCCCGGCCTCGTCATGATCGCCCTGTTCGGCACGGCGGCCGAGAGCGTGTGGGTCCGCGTGTCCGAAGGACGATGGCTGAGGCCTGACTTTCCCTGGCGCCGCCCGTCGCCCGTGCTCACCACCGTCGCTCTGTCGGCGATGCTCGCGGCCGTGCAAATGTCGGCAGCGTTCAACCTCGTGCCGTCTGATGAGCGCAACCTCATCATCGCCGCGATCGCTCTTGGGTTGACGGTATGGGTCGAGGTCGCGCTTGGCAGCGAGCTGTTCGCCGAACCTGGCCTGCTTCTCGTCGTGCAGGTTTGCTGGCTTGTCGCCGTGCTCGGTCCGGCGGTCGAACCGCAGAGTCTGCGTCCGCAGGTACTCGGCGCCGTGCTGGTGCCCTCGCTGCTCCCGTTGAAGGTCGCCAGCGGAATCCTTTATTTGCTGTGCCTACCTGCCCTGCTCAAGTTGTGGCCGATTCCTGCTCCGGGTGAACGGCGGGCCACCCGCCGGCTTGATGCCATGCGCGTGCTCTGCTGGTGGCCATATTGCGGTTTGTTTGCGACCCTTTTCTTTCCGCCGCCGCCAGACGATCTGCTCGGTCTGGTGCGCTTCTTGGGCGTGAGCCTGGCCGTCGCAGGGTTTTGCGTTCTCGCCGGCATTTACCTGGGACGTCGCGGCCTGGATGTGGCGCGCGATGTCTATCGCAGAGCGGTTGCTCCCTTCGCCGGCCTCGTACTTGTGCTGGTTGCAGTCACATCCCTGCTGGTGCACTAACACACTAGCTATGGGGTAGACATGTAGAAAGCACCCCTACCGGGTGTATGATCCCCACCGTCCCGCGCTTTGCCTAACGATTTCCACACGTCCCGCAAGCGTTGAGCTTACTGACCTCCGTGTTGGGGCTTTGGTCGGCCGATGTCGGCATAGACCTCGGGACAGCCAACACGCTGATTCACGTGCGCGGGCGCGGCATCGTGCTGAACGAGCCATCAGTCGTGGCGGTCAGCAAGCGCACCGGCCAGGTCCTGAGCGTCGGCACCGAGGCACGCAGGATGCTCGGCCGGACGCCGGCGGACATCGTCGCGATGCGACCGCTGCGCGGC
>Ga0193751_1001250_pt1 | contig 16619 bp, 14 predicted proteins | sample L1c2metaG_FD_143050 | JGI IMG/M metagenome (GOLD analysis project Ga0193751, IMG submission 143050) | Soil microbial communities from a riparian zone of the East river system, Colorado, United States - L1c2 | ecosystem: Environmental > Terrestrial > Soil > Riparian zone | place: USA: East River... | reverse complement strand
TGACAGCGAGCGCAGCCGCCGGTTGTTCGATGAACTGGTGCCGCCGCCCACGCGCAAGATCGCCTGCCGGCTGACGGTCACGTATGCCGGATTCGAAGGCGAGAGCACTCTGCTTAAGGAACTATATGACCGCGGTCTTCGACAGCCACAGGTCGCTCCCAACCTCTATGCGGGCGATGGCATGTTGATGTTTTGGAGCCATGAACCCGTAGCCCCATGGCAAGATGCGGCCTGGATCGCCGACATGCGCCGAAGCCTACGGCCAAACCAGTATCTGCGCATGATCGAGAACCGCTTCGTCACTAACGAAAGCTCATTTGTCGAGTCGGCGGCCTGGGACAAATGCGTTCATCCTCAACTCGGCCACACCCCGAGCAATCGTGGACTGCCGATCTGGGTCGGGGTCGACGCGTCGATCAAGCGCGACAGCACTGCCATTGTCGCGACGACGTGGGATCGGAAGACACAACAAGTCCGCTTAGTTACTCACCGTATATTTCAACCTAATCCGGACGAACCGCTCGATTTCGAGGCCACCATCGAGCGAACATTGCGTGACCTGCGTCAGCGCTTCAATTTGCGCAAGGTGCTTTTTGATCCCTGGCAGATGCAGGCCGTTGCGCAGCGGCTCACCAAGGCCGCACTGCGGATCGAAGAGTTTCCACAGACGCCGGCCAATCTCACCGCGGCGTCGCAAAACCTGTTTGAACTGATCCAAGCCCAAAACCTCGTCGCCTATCCGGACGCCGGCATGCGGCTTGCAATCAGCCGCGCCGTCGCAATCGAGACGCCGCGCGGCTGGCGCATCACAAAGGACAAGCAATCGCACAAGATCGACGTGGTGATTGCTCTCGCTATGGCCGCGTATGCCACGGTTCAGGGCCATGCCGAAAGTACTTACAACCTTGACGCGTTTTCCAGCGAAAACTTCGATTGGCAGAGGTTGCGGACGTATTATTATTTGCTAAGTGGTGGGAATATGATTCTGCCGGGTGGGTATAACTATTGATCAACATCTCCGCGGTTAAAAAAAGCGAACGCGCGGCCTCCGCTTTGATTTCTATCCCTTGCCCGGCTTCAAGCCGACGCGCTATTCGGTCCATGTGAAATGGACCGTAGTGCATCACGTTCGAGTTCGAGGAAGGTGACGCCTGTCGTGTCGATTTCGAACAATACCATTAAGGACGGTCAATCATGGTTCATGTTGTCAAACGTTATTCGAGTCGCTGCCCGACCCATCCCGGCGCTTTGCTGCGAGAGGATGTGATTCCAGCCACCGGGCGGACCAAAGCCGAGATCGCCCAGCTGCTCGGCATCTCCCGCCAGCATCTCTACGATATTTTGCGTGAGCGCAAACCGGTGTCTCCTGCCGTGGCGGTTCGGCTCGGCAAATTGTTTGGCGACGGCGCCGGAGTCTGGGTACGCATGCAGGCCGCGTACGATACATGGAATGCCGAACGCAAAGAGGATGTCAGCAAGATTCCCACGCTGCGCGTTAAGGCAGCCTAGACTTCGCCGTCAGCAAGTTCTGAGGCCGGCCGCACCCCCGTGGGTGTCTTTGTTCTCGTCGATGAACTCGAGCGGTCGGCACTCGATGCCTGCGAGCACCCCTCCTATGGATCAAATTGGGTTCGTTTTGTAATTCGCGTCGGAGCAGCCTCAACAGTTGCGTGCAGTTTTGCGTGTTAGCATTTAAAGGGCCCCTGGATTTTTTGCGATCTGCATGGCCTTCCAGATTCTTTCGGGTGTCAAAGGCAATTGAATGCCGGTAACTCCTAATCCTTTCAGCGCATCGAGAACTGCGCTGACGATTGCCGCCGGTGCGCCAATCGTGCCAGCCTCGCCACAACCTTTGGCGCCCAATGGGTTATGAGGACAGGGCTGGTCTTCATCGAGCAGCGACACGATCTCAGGAACATCGTCTGCCCTCGGCAGTGCGTAATCCATGAGTGATCCGGATAACAACTGACCGTTTTCAGGATCATAAACGCATCGCTCGCAGAGCGCCTGTCCAAGTCCCTGTGCGATGCCACCTTGGATTTGTCCTTCGACGATCATTGGGTTGATTACTGTGCCGACGTCATCCACGGTCCAATAGCCAATCACCCGAACTTTGCCGGTATCCCGATCAAGTTCGACTTCGCAAGCGTGGGCGCCATTGCTCCAGGCGAAGCCTGGAGGGTCGTAGACCGCACTGTCTTGAAGTCCAAGCTCGAGCCCGAAAGGATAGTTTGTCGGAACGTGGGCAACCCTGGCGACTTCGCGAAGTGTCAGGCGGCGATCCGTTCCGGCGATGGAAAACTCTCCTCCATCGAATGTGATGTCTTCAACTGACGCTTCCAACAGGTGCGCGGCAATGTGCTTGCCCTTTTCAATCACCTTGGTTGCCGCGCAATCGAGCGCCGAGCCGCCGACTGCGATCGAGCGCGAGCCAAACGTGCCCGATCCAAACGGCACCTGATCGGTATCACCTTCGATTATGGCGATGGTGGAGAGTGGAACGCCCAGCCGAGATGCGAGAATTTGTGCGAAGGTCGTGGCGTGGCCTTGGCCGTGATTATGAGTGCCGAGCAGCGCCTGGACGCTGCCATCTGGTTGCACGCGTACCGTGGCAGCCTCGAAAAAGCCGACACGCGCGCCGAGCGCAGTAGCAAACCGCGACGGCGCAACGCCTGAGGATTCTACAAAGCAGGCGATCCCGAAGCCGCGCAGTTTCTTTGCGCGCGCCGCCAGCGCACGGCGTTCGACAGATCCTGCGTAACCCGCGATGTCCAAAAGACGAGTGAGGATTTTTGGAAAATTGCCGCAGTCGTAGGTCGGACCAATCGGCGTTTTGTACGGCATCGCTGTCACATCGATGAGATTGCGGCGCCTGATTTCAGCACGGTCGAGCCCGAGCCGCCGGGCTGCTTCGTCAGCGAGCCGTTCCAGCACATAACAAGCTTCAGGGCGTCCGGCACCGCGATAAGCGTCGGTTGGCAGGGTATTGGTGAAAACGCCGATCGTTTGCACCGCAATGGCGGGCGTTCGGTAGACGCCCGCAAGCAGTGCGCTGTAAATCGCGCTGGGGATAGCAGCACCGAAGGTCGACACATAGGCACCGAGGTTGGCGATCGTCTCGACTCGCAAGGCGAGGAAATGCCCCTCGTCATCGAATGCTAGTTCCGCACGTGTCTGGTGATCGCGACCCTGGTTGTCAGCAATGAAGCACTCGCTACGTGTGCCGATCCATTTCACCGGCCGGCGCAAACGCCAGGCTGCCCATGCGACGATGGTTTCTTCGGGATAGTGTTTACCCTTGTAACCGAAGCCGCCGCCAACGTCTGGCGCAATCAGCCGAATAGCGGCCTGCGGCAAGTTGAGCTGTTCGCTCACCGTACGCCGAATGTGATGTGGCACCTGCGTGGCGCAATAGAGCGTCAGTTTTCCGCTTGTGCTGCCGTCAGCCAGTACCGCGCGCGGCTCGATCGCCGCGCCGATCAGGCGATTGTTGATGAGATCGAGCCGAATGACGTGCGGTGCGCTGGCAATGGCTTTCCGCACGACAGAGTCGTCGCCGCGTGCGAAGCAAAAACAGATATTCCCGGGAGCGGCGTCATGCAGCTGCGGCGCGCATTCGCGCAGCGCGAGTTTCGCGTCGATCACCGCGGGCAGCGGCTCGTAATCCACTTGTACCAGTTCGACAGAATCGCGTGCTTGAGCCAATGTTTCGGCAAGGACAACGGCCACTGGCTCGCCGACATGGCGCACCATGTCGCGCGCCAAGGCCCAGCGCGGCGGCTCCGCCATCGGCCTGCCATCGGCCGAGGTGATGGCCCAAAGCGGCGCCATTGGTCCGACATTGTCGGCCGCCATGTCCGCGCCAGTAAATACGGCGGCGACGCCCGGCTGCGCAGCGGCGGCGGAAACCTCAACTCCGCGAATCCGCGCATGCGCGTGCGGGGAACGCACCAGCACGCAATGCAGCTCACCGGACAGGGTGATATCGGCGACGAAGCAAGCCTGTCCGCGCAGGAATTTCTGATCTTCCAGGCGGCGAACCGGCGCGCCGATACCTTCGTTCGGCGATGTGGCGCGCGCAGTTATTGGTATTCCTCGCGCAACAGATCGAGGCGCTCGAGCGCCACCTTGTCGGAGACGACGAAAAGATCGGCATCACCGCCTTTTGCGGTATGGCTTGCCAGTGTCCAATGTGGGATCGAGAACACGTCGTGCTGCGACCAATCAAAGGTGTGCTCGCCCACGGTCGAACGACCCATCCCCGAAACGACGAGACAGATCATGTTGCAGGTAGTGCGTTTCGGCCGCGTGGCACGATCCTTCGATAGCCGCACGGCATAACAGTCGAGCGCCGGCATGACGGCATCGCCGGTGGCGGGATTGGTGTAGCGCACTGTGCGCGAACCATCGGCACCGGGAGAAAGCGCGGCCAACAGGCGGCGCGTCGCTGCGCCGGAATAATGATACTTGGGCGAATGGGTCGCCGGATAGTCAAGCTCGGTGCCGACCAGACCTGGTTCCGTCCATAGTTTCTCCTCGCCTTCGTCCACCATCCAGAACTGATTGGCTTTGGGATCGCCGGGCTCGAAGAAATTGGCGTCGAGCGTGCGGAGCAGCGGAATATTTGCAGCATCAAACCAGATGATGCGGTGAATATTTGCAGCATCAAACCAGATGATGCGGTGATCGCTTTCATTGATGTGGCCGTGCCAGCACATCGGTGGGGTGAGGATCAGATCACCGTCATGCATGTTACAGCGCCGGCCGTTGACGATCGTGGCCGCTCCCTCCGCCCGCGTTGCGAAACGGATCGCCGAGAAAGTGTGGCGATGCGGCCGCGCCCGATCGCCGGGATCAAGAACGGTGAAGGCGGCGATGAGGTTTGAGGTTGTCACCGTATCACCGGCAAAGGCGGGATTGACCAAAATCAGGGCGCGGCGCTCGACATCGTCGATCGGCACTTGGGACGCCGCCCGCTCGGTGAATGGCTCGATGTCGCGCCAGCGCCAGAGCAACGGTGGATCTTTGGGCTGCGGTTTGACCGGGGTGATGGTGCGAAAGCGATCCCAAAGCGGATGCAGGTTGGCCGCTTGTAATTGTGCCACGAACTCGCTGGGCTTGGCGGCAGTCGCGACGTCAGCCATGCTCGGGTTCCTTAAGTCTTCGGCAGTTTCGCGTCGATATTAGTCTGATCGATGATCACGTGCTTGATGAACACGCGCGGTTCGACCTTTTCTCCTTTCAGATAACTGGCCAGCACGTCGACGCCGAGCCGGCCCCACAGCACCGGATTGAGCTCGACCGTCATAGCGAGTTTGCCGTCTTTGACGGCACGCAGCGCCGGCGGCACTCCATTCATTCCGGTCACGATAGTCTTGCCCGAGCGGTCGGCAGCAAGCACGGCTTGCATGGCGCCCAGGGCGACGTCGTCGTTGGCGGCATAGATTGCCTTCAGATCGGGATTGGCAACCAAAGTATCTTCCGCCTGCTTGACGCCGCGTTCGCGGGTGAGCGGCCCGTCGGCGCGAAAGACGATCTGGATCTTCGGATATTTGGCCATCACCTGGGCATAGCCGTCGCCGAGATTGCGGAAGGTGGGCACGCCACTGGGACCGAGCAGCATGGCCACTTTGCCTTCGCCGCCGATGGCTATGGCGGTCCACTCGGCGATATCGCGGCCGATCTGAGTCTCGTCCATCGCGACGTGCAGCGTCTGGTTCGGCGAGGTCGAGCCGCGCGCCACCGACACAATCGGGATATTTGCGGCCTTCGCTGCATCATAGGCGGCGTTGACGCCGACCGCGTCGATCGGTGAAATCAGAATGCCTTTCACGCCGTGTGCAATGAGATCCTGCACGCCGGCAATTTGCTTGGCCTTGTCTTCGTTGGCCGAAACCGTCACCACCTCCCAGCTGAGCTCTTGCGCGCGCTCGCGAATGCCCTTGAGCATTGCGATGTAAAAAGGATTGTCGTCCTGTGCGAGCGAGACACCAATCGTCGTCTTTTGCTGTGCGGCGGCAGGAAAAGAGCAGACGCCGAGCACGCTCATCATGGCTGCGAGCAATACGAGAGGACGGGTGTCCAGCATAAAAGACCTCCCTCGTTATCGATGGGAGCGTAGCCGATCTGTTGCCGCCGCGGCAATAATAACTGCACCGATCGCGACGCGTTGCCAGTAAGAATCGACGTTCAGGAGATTAAGACTGTTGCCAAGCACGACCATGATCAGCACGCCGATAATGCTCTTATAAAGCGTGCCTTCGCCGCCATGCAGGCTGGCGCCGCCCAAAATGACTGCGGCGATCGCGGTCAGTTCATAAAACTCACCGGCCGTCGGCTGTCCGGATTGCAGGCGGGCGGCAAGCATCACTCCTGCCAGCCCAGCAAGCCCGCCGCACCAGACATAGGTCGAGGCGATGATCCGCTCGACCGGAACGCCGGAGAGATAGGCGGCTTCCCGATTGCCGCCAGTCGCGTAGACTCGCTGGCCATAGGGCGTCGCCTGCATCAACCAGGACAAAGCGACAAGCAGCAGAGCAGGAACCCAGACCAGATAATGGATTCCCAGAAAACGCACGGAGCCGAACGCGATAAATGCCGGCGGCAGGCCTTCGTCGCCGACAGGTGCGCCACCGGTAATCAGATAGACGACGCCGCGCACCAGCACCATGGTGCCAAGCGTGGTGATGAATGGATTTACTCCTAATCTCGCGATGATCAGACCGTTTGCCAATCCAACCGCCATGCCGGCGGCGATGCCGGCGATGATGCCAGCGACTAAACCGAACCGCACCATCACCATCGCGGCGATACAGCCGGCGAGAGCGACTGTCGAGCCGACGGAAAGATCAAACCCGCCGCCGATGATGACAAACGTCATGCCAATGGCGATGACGGCCATAATCGAGGACTGCACCAAAATGTTGGTCAGATTGAGCGGCGATATAAATCGGTCAGTCATGAGCGCCGTGGCAAGGCACAGCACAATGAGTGTGATCAATGGAGCCTGACCGACGAGATTAAATCGTCGCAGCCACGGCCACGTGTACTTCGAGTGGCGCCTCATCCGCCGATTGCCGCGTGCAGTCGTTTTTCATCAAAGCCGTCGGAGCGCTGCAAGCGATCGGTGATGCGCGCTTGGTGCACTGCCAGGATTTCGTCGCAAATCAATGTCAACTCGGCGAGATCACTGGAGCGAATCAGCACACCGCCACCGCGCTTCGCAAACTTGCGAATCAGCGTATGAATCTGCGCTTTCGCAGCGACATCGATGCCCTGAGTCGGCTCGTCAAGCAGCAGTACCCCGACCCCGCGCGCGAACCATTTTGCTACGATCACCTTCTGCTGATTGCCGCCCGACAGTGCTGATACCCGCAGTTCGGGATGGCGCGGCCGGATGTCGAGCAACTCCATCATTTGTTCGACGAGCCGGTTGCCCTCACCGCGATCAATACGGCCGCCGCGTGCAATAACATCGAGGCTCGGCAGCAGAATGTTGTCGCGAATCGATTGATTCATGATCAGTCCCAGCCGCCGTTCGTCGGGCACAAATCCGATTCCGATCCTGATCGCATCAGCGGGGCTGGCGATCCGCTTAAGTCTGCCATTCCGGCGCAGCTCAATTCTTTCGCCAGTAAATCCGAACAGCCGGCGTAACATGTGACCAGCACCGCTGCTGAGCAATCCGGCAAGGCCCAGTACCTCGTTGGCCCGTAATCGAATGGCATCGGGACGGCGTGATACATCTTCGAGCACTATGCCGCCTGGCTCTGACACGGTATCGCTGGGCTGCATCTCAAGGCCGCCGGTCATCGCGACAATCAAGTCGGCGATTTTAAAATTGCCGCGCCGCGCCACCGTGGCGACCTGGCCGTCGCGCAGCACGGTGCAGCGGTCGGCAAGCCTCACCACTTCGTCAAGGCGATGCGAGACGTACAGGATTCCGGCGCCCTCACGCTTCATATGATCGATCAGTGTGAACAATCGCTCGACTTCGCGCATTTCCAGCGCCGCGGTGGGTTCGTCGAGAATGAGGATCTTGCAATGCCGGCGCAGCGCTTTGGCGATAGCGACGAGCTGGCGCTCGGCATAGCTCAGCCGATCGACACGGATACCGGGATCGAGCGAGAGGCCAAGCTGCGCGAGCTGGTCTGACGCCGCTGCCCGCATTCGCCTTCTGTCGACGACGCGCATGCCGAGTACGCGCTTCACCGGAGGGTCGCCGAGTGTGAGGTTTTCCGCAATTGACAGCGACTGCACAAGCCGCAGTTCCTGCGGGATGGTCACGATTCCTGCGGCAATCGCAGCGCTCGGGCTGCCGAGGTGCGCACGCTGTCCATCAATCGAGACCTCGCCTTGATCGGGCTGATGCACGCCGCTCAAGATCCGCACCAGCGTCGATTTGCCGGCGCCATTTTCGCCGACCAGCGCGTGAACTTCGCCGGCAAAGAGCTCGAAATCGATATTTGCCAGCGCGCACGTGGCGCCGAAATATTTGGACACAGCGCGGGCGCTGACAGCGGGTTTCGTCATGACGGCCTACACCTTCTTCTGCTGCCGCTTCCGTAGCCGCACCCCTGGGCCGCCGCCGTCACCTGAGCCGCTTCGTACTGACTTACATACTGAGCCACTTATGTACCGGGCCGCTTCCTGAGCCGCGTATGTGCCGACGCCCACGCAGGAGCACGGCAATTGAATTCGGCGTCATCCATCAGAGCGAACCCTACTAGCTGGAGGTGGCGAGCGGTTCCATTCCACTTTTCCTGATTGTCCCGGAAGCGCGCGCCGAGGCAAGAAATTCGATTAGTCGTTTAGAACCTTCAATCTCTTCGGAGCCGGCCACAACGGCCGCTGAAAACACTTGGACGAACTGGATCTCCGGCGGGAGGCTGCCTGCGAAATCGACGCCTGTCGCGTGCAAAATTTCACTCACCGGCATCACCGCAAGATCCGCGCCTCCTGCGGCGACCATTTCGGTTGCATGCGCACCCCGCGGGGTCGCCTTGACGTTGATCTTTTCAGCGATGCCGAGCCGCGGAAAAAGCTCGGTCCTAAGCCAGATACCGCTGGTGCTTTCAGGGACCGCGACGGTTTTCGCCTTGAGCAGGAGTTGTTTGACAGCATCCACGGTGCTCACGTCCGGCGCCGGAGTCCGCGCCCGCACCGCCACGCCAAGGGGTACTCGCGCAAGATCCACGTCCGTTCCGGCCACGATCCTGTTCCCGGCCATCAGCTCACCAAGGCCTTCCCGAGAGAGGATCACCACGTCAGCAGACACGCCGCGGGCGAGCTGCGCGGTAATCGTTTGCGGCCCTGCTCCCTGTGAGGCGCCCGATCTGGTCGTGACCTTGACGCCGCTCGTCCGCTCGAATTCAGGCACCAGCTGCTCGTACGCGCTACTGAATCCGCCGGATATCAGAACGTTCACTGCGCCGATCCGCATTTTCGTAAGCCTACCTATTCGATGAGCCCGTCAGCGCGATCCAGCCATGCGAGCGGAACGGTGAGTCTGATCAGTTTTGCGGTCTAACCTAAGCTTTCTTCGGCGTCCAACGATAGGCTTTGGCGCACGCGCCGCCCATCAGCATCGCTCGCTGACTGTCGCTTAGGCGGTCAGTTTTGAGGAAGGGCTCGACGGCCTGCTCGTAGTTGACGACGGCGTATGCGCGTGTCCAGTCCGTGCCCCACAGGCAGCGGTCGAAACCCCAGGCATCGAACACGCGGGCGAGCGGATCCCAGATGTCCGGGAACGGATACGGTTCCCGGGACAGCGTGCAGGCGCCGCTTACCTTGATCACAGCATTCTTGCGCTTCGCAAGGTCCAGCACCTTGGGCAGGTCGGCCCACGGCTGCGGCGGGGCCGGTGGCGTGCGGGGCTGCAGGATAGCCAGATGGTCGATGATGAAGCGCGCATCGGGGTGGCGGTCGATCAACGCCGTGCCCGCATCCACGTTGCCCCAGCACAGTATGTTGACCGGAAAATCGTGCTTTACGGCGTCGCGCAAAATCCGGTCGAGGCCCGGGTCATTCGGCTCGCGCTTCGCCTCCTTCGTCATGATGATGCGGATACCGACCGCGCCCGGTGTCTGCTTCCAGTCGGCGATGACATCGCCCACGGCCGGGTCGTCTGGGTCGACCGGCTTGACGATCGCGAACCGACCGGGATGGCCCCGTTGCACTTCCACCGCATAACTCGCGTCGTAGCGGTACATGGAAAAGGCGGAGATGAAGATCGCGCCGTCGACGCCAACCTTGTCCATCGCCGCTACCATCTCGTCACCCGTAACGTGATCGGGCCAGTTCGGCACACTGTGCCAGGGTCGCTTCGGAGTGTTCGCCTCATAAGCGTGGACCTGGGAATCGATGATCGTCATCGGGGAAGCTCCTCGATTTCTTTAGCGAGTTCCGTTTCGGCGACAGCGTAGCTCCTGGCACTCAAATTGGGTTCGTTTTGTAATATGCGGCCAGCCTAAACACCCGGCCTCAGCGATCGGAGTCTGGCTTCTTTTTCATTTTGGCCGCTAGTTCAACCATTCTCCGAATTGCTTCAGCACGCGACGGAAGGTCGATCTGACCGCGCCGCCAGTCGTCCACAGTGCGCAAAAAGTCCTCTGAGACGCGCATTTGAAATGGCCGATCTTGCGGCTTTTTTGTAGGGCGGCCACGGGGTCGGTTCATATTTATATATTCTGTATTGACATAAATGTCATAAATGCATAGGTTTCAGTTTGGTGCCCAAGCCACAGACTTGGGTCAGTCCAAGCCCAAGCCACGGAGGTTACCCATGGCCCAGGCTGATTCCGTTCCTAGCCCAATTCGCGCGCCGATCACAGGCGCGACCGCGAAAGCGTCCACAAATCGCCGTCGTGGCGACCGGCGTTATTTCATCGGCGGCTCGGACGCCCGGATCATCATGGGCAACGACGAGGCTGCTCTAATGCGGCTGTGGCGGGAGAAGCGCGGCGAGGCCGAACCGGAAGACCTCTCGAGCCGCACAGGATGGGGTCTTTTGTTGAACGGCGCCAACTCGGGAAACGGGAGCGCGTTTCGGAATAATTGCGGAATAACGGGATTTTGCGCCACGGCCGCCAAATGGTAATCGGGGGTTGCCGTTTTCACTGCTGCGCGTGCCGAACGAGCATCAGCGTGGCAGAGCGGGATACTGAACGGAGGCAGGCCCGCCAGAGAGAGTTTCGAGAAATGCAATGAGGTCGGCCTTCTCAGTATTAGTCAGGCCAAGTGAATGAATTTCGCGTGCTCGGCTCGGTCGATCGATGCCCCCGCGATCGTAAAGGTCTATTACCGCGTCCAGCGTCGGCACCGAACCGTCATGCATGTAAGGGGCTCGACGTGCGACATCGCGCAGGGTGGGCGTCTTAAACGCGTACTGCAGCATTACCGAATTAGCGAACAGATTGCCGCGGCCGCGGTCGTCACCTTTCGCGCTGCCAATGTCGTGGAATGATGCGTCCGTGAATGCCCAACCGCTATGGCATGCTGCGCAATTGGCCTTACCGTTGAACAGATCAAAACCGCGGGCCGCGGATTGGTCTATCGCGGTCTTGTCACCGTCGATAAAGCTGTCAAACCGACCGCGGCTTGGCATAATCGAACGCTCGAAAGTTGCGAGGGCCTGTTCAATTTTGCCGCGATCAATCGCGGCGGTACCGAACGCATTCTTAAAAGCATCGATGTAGCCCGGAATACCGGACAGACGCTCGACCATGGACGCCTCCGCCAGATTCATCATCTGTGGCGATGTGATCGGCGTGATGGCGACGCTTTCGAGGTCGCGAAAGCGGCCAGTCCAACCAAGTTTTGGAATCCATGCCACGCCCAGAAGTGTCGGCGTACGCAGCGGCAATTGTTCCTGAGCTAGCCCGACCGCCCGCGGTTGCCCATCGGCCCAGGACAGGCCCGGATTATGACAATTTGCGCAGGATCGGCTTCCTGATCCGGATAAGATCGGATCGAAGAACAACATTCGACCGAGTTTTAGTTTCGCTGCCGAGTACGGATTATCCGTGGGATATGGAATTTGCTCGGGCCATTTGTATTGGTCGGGATCGTTCTGGCGGTCCGCCGCGGCGCCCCTTGGGATGAATCCAATCAGGCTTATCGCGATCGCGATCGCGCCCAAGATGACCAACGGTTTCATCACCGTGGATGGTCGGTCGGCCGCGGTCGACCTTCGGTTGGCGATCATTTCGTCAAGCCAGCGAAATTTGTTAGGACGCTTTTTCACCATGATGGCTTTTGTCGTCAGAACGATCGCCCATCACAGCCAACTCTTTGAAATATTTGCGCGCTTGCGCCCTCAGCTGTTCGGCAAAAGCTATTTGCCCTTTCTCGTGCTGGTCTCGAGCCAGCGCGAGAAGGTTATTGGCGCGCACCTTCAAAGGTTTTAGGTCAAAAATGCCCATCGGGATCGCCGGGTCGCAACAGAATGTCCCATTTTAAGTATTCGCGTAAAAGTTTTAGTCACAATGATCAGCGCAATTTTAAGCAAATTCGAGCGGTCTTGGGGGCCAAGTCGGCAAACGGAATGAGTCGCGGCCCCCAAACGACAAGCTCGGCTTCCGTCGTTCGCGGCCTGCATGCGTACCCAAACTCGGGCGCCGTCGCCGAACAAGTTGCCAAACCCAACCGCCACGGCAGCACACACCGGTTTGCGCTGGCGCAAAACATCGTAGAGATGTTGGCGTCAAGCATTACAGCTCAATCATGTGCTTCTTTTGGTTGAGGCTGCGAAAGCCTATGTCTGCGTCATGCTTACTGCGCCCGCGGTTGAACAGCGGGCCGCAGCGGCTGCGCTTCGGCGCCGCGGCGGGTCGGTCGTTCGCGCTAGGGACGGATGTCGGCCTATTCAGCCCCTGTCGTAAAGAAGGACACCCACCTGCGGCTTCATTTGCAATAACAAATCGAGATCCCGGGAATTTCTACTGATCATGACCGCGCCGGCATCGGCGGCCTGCAGAAAGAGCAGTGTGTCGTTGAGAAATTTACGACGATCCGGTTTTGGAATGGCTTGGGTGCGGGCCAAAATGCCCGCCATTACTGCCGCCTCTAACCAGATTTCGTAGCTCGGCACAATAATGCGCGCGGGATTGATCCGCCTAAGCACTTCGATGATCGGGGTCAAGGTGGCTTGCGTGCGCCGATCCGCTGGGTCGAGGGCGCCGATGGTAACGGCGAGTTCGGCCAGCGCTGGTGCACCATGGAGGATGGTCCGCGCGGCGACCAAATCGACGATTGGCCGCGGCAATTCACCCTTGAGCTGATCGATATAGACGGTGGCGTCGAACAAGAGGGACGACTTAGCGAGGACCTGAAATGGATCAAAAGGAAGCTCCGCCTTCGGCCGATGCGCCAGGGTTTTAGACCAGCGAGCGGGATCATGGCGACTGATGATCGATTGAACATCAGAGCTCAAGCTCAAAATCCTTGGGCAGGCGTCCGGCTTGGGCTGCGAACCAAGGGCCAAAATCATCAGGTGCGGCCAGCACGGCCAGCGCCGCGTTGACCAGCTCCGAGTCATTGTTGAGGCCAGTCTTGGCGCGCGCCGCCTGCATCAATCCTGGATCGATACGAGCGCTGAGCCGCGCGGTGCGCGCGGTGCGCGCGCCCTTAAGTTTGCCGCTCGCCGCCAATGTCGAGAGCGCGAACTCGATCCGTGCCGAGGTTACCGGATCAAATGATTTGGTCCGTGGCAACGAGGTCCGATGTCCTCGCAATCGGATTTTGCGTGCGCGTTTTGTAGAGGCCACGACCGGCTCTCATTGTATGACATAATTATATTATATGTCATACGTCCCCGCAAGCGCAATAGCCGATCTCACTCTTCGGCTCAACTCTTCTTTTGATGCCGCTTTCGCAGCCGTACCCCCGGGCCGCCGCCGTTCTCGTCGATGAACCCAATCGGACTGCGCTCGATGGCTGGGCGCCTGTCGATCGAATTGGGTTCGTTTTTGTAATTCGTCGGTCCCGTCTTGCTCGGAGTTCCACAAGCTTCCGCCACGTCTCGCGCAAGCGACCTAGCTCTTCTTCTGGTGTGCTCCTTTCGTCTGAGATAGTGCAGGATAACCCGACTCGGACATCAGCGACCAAATTTGGTGCGACGCACGCGGCTCAGTCGACTCGGACATCAGCGACCAAATTTGGTGCGACGCACGCGGCTCAGTTCCCATTTATTGATATGCTAGAGTGTCGTCCTCGGCCTGAGGGCAAGGACCATGAGTGTCTTCTGTAGCGGCTACGCCGTGCCACGACCATGGAAACCGGACTATTTGAGATCCAGGCCGAACATTTGCGTGAACGCCAGCAAAGCCGGCAACTGCTCTCGGATTCTCGTGAGGTTATCCATGCACTGTTCCGGCAAAGCCCTGAAAGCGCGCCTGCCGGTTCGGATTCGGTGCAGCACTTTGGGATGAAAGCTGGCGGCCCAGCTCTTGAGTTCGCCCGCTGCTTTTTGCGGTTAGCTAATCTGCCCAACTTTGCTCTCGACCGGCTCAGCCGATATGAGGCGACCCTGTGGCGGCAAGCATACCGGGTCCTTTATGCGCTCGAGACACTAGATCGGCGCAAACCGCAGGAGCGAAGCCGGCGTTTCGGGGTTGGGGAGTAAAAACACGTGGAATAACCACGGCCGCCGAGTACCCGGTCTGAAACAACGCTCTTCTGAGGTCATGCCTAAAAGCCCAGAGGTGAAAGGGTTCGCTGGGCTGTGGATCGGCCCAGTTTTTGCTCAGATTGTGCCCGCTCAATGCCATTCGAATGGGAAAAACTTGGCAGCTGCGGGTCAAACTAAGGCAGGGGGCTAAGCCTTGGGCGAGTACGTCGGCCAGTTCATAAGCGATTACGCTTTGCAAGTCGGTGTCGCACTTGTTGTGCTGACTGCCACAGCAGTTTGGATCATATCTCGTCGGCCAAGATATGTTAAATCAGCTGACTATAAGCGCGGCATTGAGGCTCTTCGACTCGAGTTCCGACGTTCAATCGACGAGGCGCGGGCGGCAACTACCAAGAAGGCCACAGCAGTCGGCGACAAACTGCTGTCAGTCATAAAGCCAATCGATAGGAGCGTGACGGATTTGAACGTGCGGTTTGCGAGATTGGAAGAACACGCCGATGCCGTTGAAGCTTTTATGGCAGGACCGCAGAAGAATGTTTTGCGAGAAAATGAGCAGATCGATGCCCGATTGAGGAAACTTGAGCAAAGGCTAACCACACTAACTGATCAGGTTTCATTGATTGAACAAACCATTGATGGGGCTAGTCTGCGAGATCAGGAGAGGAATAACTCAATCGAGGTGCGTCTTACGAGCACACAAGAGCAAATGGATGATTTATTCCCGCGTCTTGAACTTGGAGAAAAGGCACGTGCTGATCTAGGAGCTCTTATCAGTTTGTTTGTTAAACAACTCAAGCGTGTGAACATAATCTCATCCGAGACGGCCGTACGAGTGGTTGAGCTCGAGAGTCTTCGCTCAAAAATCACAGGGCTGGAGCAGCGCCTCAATTCGACACTCGATCCTGAGAGCCGCCGTTCAGCAGAGAATTTCACGACGAACGATCACGCTGACATCGGAAATGCCTCGCCGAACCCAGGTGATGAGGCTGGCGTAATTGAACCAACCAATGGATCGGCGAAGGGCAAACCAACCGAAGAACCGCCCAAGGAGCCGACCCTAGGGCGTGGACTCATTAGCACGCAACCAAATTCGGATTGATGCGAGTTTGATGAAGGCCAGATAGTTGGCGGCAAGTTTGTCATACCGGGTCGCGACACGCCGACATTGCTTGATCTTGTTGAAGAACCGTTCGATCAAGTTGCGTGCGCGATACAGATACGGGCTGAAGCAGATAGGGTCTTTGCGATTTCGTTTCGGCGGAATGTTCGCCCATGCTCCTTGCTGGCGGGCAAGCTCCCTGATCCAGTCCGCGTCGTATCCACGATCCGCGAGTAACATCGTTTGTGGCAGCAACGCGCTAAGAAGAACCGAACAAAGCCTATTGTCGTGTGCCTCACCGGGCGTGAGGGCGAGATGGACCGGCAGGCCGTTGGTGTCCACGACCGCGTGAATCTTGCTCGTCAGGCCCCCTCGTGAGCGACCCATATCTTGGTGATTGTTGTCCGCGATGCAGGCTCCGTGCTGGTGCACGCGCACGACGGAGGTATCGATCATCTGCACCGCCGCATCATGACCGGCGGCCAGCGCTTCCATGATCTGGTCCCAGATGCCAGCCTGCCGCCAGCGCACAAAGCGATTGTAGCAAGTCGTGTATGGCCCATAGTTCTCTGGCAGGTCGCGCCACGGTGCACCCGAACGTAGAACCCAAAAAATGCCATTGAGCACGCGCCGGTCATTCACGCGTGGCACGCCGCGCGGCTTGTTCGGCAGCATCGGCTTGATCGCGGTCCATTCATAATTGCTGAGTTCGTAGCGCATGATTCGAGGCTCCGGTTTAGGAGCTTGAATCACGTGCCGGGCGACACCATCAACCCGCGAAGGCCCGTCGCGGCAGATGCCACTGCCCTGTCGCTTTCGGGGGCACAACGGACATGGCCGAACCTGCCGCCGGTTCGGGGCAGTCGTGAATGACCCGAAGCGGACTTCGCT
>Ga0193751_1001249_pt1 | contig 16626 bp, 14 predicted proteins | sample L1c2metaG_FD_143050 | JGI IMG/M metagenome (GOLD analysis project Ga0193751, IMG submission 143050) | Soil microbial communities from a riparian zone of the East river system, Colorado, United States - L1c2 | ecosystem: Environmental > Terrestrial > Soil > Riparian zone | place: USA: East River... | reverse complement strand
CGATGGAGTAGACCGCGATCGGTCCGATGTTGACCGCCTGGACGGTTCCCCGGAAGACCTCGAAGCTCAACGTAGTGGTGGCGCCCAGGGGTCCGCCTCCCGTGAGCACGATCAACAGTGTGATGAGCGTCAGGTACAGGATGCCGAGCGTAAGGGCTGTGCTGCCGAGCGTGGGGATGAGATGCGGCCACGTGACGTAGCGAAGCTTGGCACGCCAACTGCCGCCGTCGATCGAGACCGCTTCGTACAGCTCCTTGGGGATCGATTGAATCGCCGCGGTAACGATCACCATCGCGTAGGGAAACGACCACCAGCTCGTGACGAGAATGGTGAGCCAGAGCGCAAGTTCGGGATCACCCAACATCAGCCCCGGAGACAAGCCGAGCTCTCGCATGGAGTAGCTGATCGGTCCGTACGACGGGTTGAACAGCCATAGCCAGATCGTTCCGACCACCGCCATCGAGAGCGTCCATGGGACGAGCGTGAGCACGCGCAGCACCGCACCGCCGCGTGTCAGGTTGTTCAGGACCAGCGCAGCGAGCACCCCTAGTCCGAGCGATAACACAAGCGACCCGGCCATGTACACCAACGAGGTGTAGGTCGTCTCCCAGAACGCGCGCGACGACAACGCATCCACGAAATTCTCGAGCCCGACGAAGCCCATAAGCTCGTAGTACCGCGTCTTCTGAAAGCTCATCCATATGACGAACAGCGTCGGATATAGCGTCACCGTTAGAAGCAGCAGCAGGACCGGAATGAACCACAGCATTGGCCGCAGCTCTCTTAGCCGCCTCCGTGCGCGGGTCGGTCGCGCGGGTGTCGGGGGATTCGCAATCGTCGCAGTGTGCTGAGCCATGGTCCCGCCTCCGCCGGTGCGTTGTGCGCTGAGCCTGTCAAAGTGTCTACGCGGCCGCGGACGGTTGGCGGCGTCGTGCTTCAGGCGCCATCCACGGCATGATCCAGCCTCGATCGGCTTCGTCGACGATGCTGCCGGGCGGGTTACACGCGTCGATCGCGTCAAGTACGTCATTCGTTAGACGCGTACCGAAGCTCGCTTTCGCATCGGTGAACTGACGCATGTTGCGAACCCCGAAATTGACGCCGGTCACGCCGGGATGAGCCAACGGAAACGCCAGCGCCATCTGCGCGAGCGACATACCGGCCTCGCTCGCGATGCTCGACAGCTGCTCGATCATGTCGAGCTTGCGTTGATTGCCGGGTCGCGACAGGTCGAAACGGGTCCGCAGGATCGGATAGTGCTCGCCCCACTGACCCTTTACGAGGCCTGCCCGCGAATCCTTTGGAACCGCGGCATCGCGCCGGTATTTCCCGGTGAGCCATCCTCCATTCAACGGGCTCCATGCCAGGAGCCCCATGCCGAAATGCTGCACCGCCGGCAGCACGTCGAGCTCGATGCTCCGCACGAAGATGGAATAGGGCGATGTCTCGGACACGAAGCGCTTGAGGCCACGCTGCGCGCTGATCGAATGCGCTTGCGCCTGGTACCACGCGGGAAACATCGAGCAACCGAAGTACCGGATCTTGCCGTCCCGTACGAGATCGGTCAGCACGTCGAGCGTCTCCTCGAGGTCCGTGTCGAGGTCGGGCCGATGGATTTGATACAGGTCGATGTGATCGGTGCGAAGGCGTTTGAGGCTCGCCTCGACCTGACGCATGATCCATAGCCGCGAGGCACCTTGTTCATTCGGGCCATCCCCGGCGCGCAAACGCACCTTGCTCGACAGGACGATCTCGTCGCGATGGCCGGCAATGGCCTTTCCTACGATGTCCTCCGCCTCGCCATGTGAATAAGTGTCCGCGGTGTCGATCAGGTTTATTCCGGCATCCAGCGCCGCGTGCACGATGTCGATGCACTCCTTCTCGTCGGGATTGCCATCGGCGCCGAACATCATGGTTCCCAGAGCGTATGTGCTTACGCGGACGCCGGTTCTTCCGAGCGTGCGATATTCCATGGCTTCCTCCTCCGCAGCCTGCGGTTAGCAATAGTCCATGCACGAGGTGTTTGCACAAACCATCGGTTAGCTCCTACGAGGCCACTCGACTCTCGTCGCGCAAGCTGTTACGCGGCTGCAAGATCCGTTTGCGTTTGCGCCGAACGAAGCGGCCATATCGCCGCGATTTCGTTGGCCGCTTCCATTACCAAGCTTGCATTTCGCACGATGTCCTCTGCGCCAAAGCGCATTAAGGGTCCCGCGACGCTGCACGTTGCGACCGCAGGTGTATTCGGGCAGGACGGACGGATCGGCGCGGCGATGGCCGCGATGCCGCGTTCACCTTCCTCATACGACATCCCCCATCCGCGCGCCCGTGTCTCGTCGAGCGCCGCAGCGAACGCGTCCATCGATTGAATGGCGCGCGGGCCATAACGCCCCGGTGGGGGGAAGCCCTCCTCGCGCACAATGCGCATCGCCTCCTCGGGTGGCAGCGTCGAAAGCCATGCCTTGCCATGCGAGGTAACGGTAAGCGGCGCTCTGCCGATCATCTCGGGCTGATAGATCAATCCCGTGCGGCGTCCCTGCACGAAAGCGACCCAGCTCAACCGCTCGCCTTCCACGATCGCCATGCGCACGAGCTCCTGTGATTCGTCCGCGAGCTTTTGCAGGATCGGCCGCGTGAGATCGGGAATGCGCGTGGCGAGGAGCACGCGCTGTCCCATGATCGCGAGTCGCAGCGTGAGGCGGTAGAAGCCGGTTTCCGGCTCCTGCTCCACCCATCCCATACTGCACAGGGCAGCGAGGAGCCGGTGTACGGCGCCCTTCTGCAACCCCAGCCTCTCGCTGATTACGCCGAGGCGATACGCGCGCGGCTCCTCGGCGAGGAACTCGATGAGCTCAAAGCACCGCTCGAGCAGGGGATTGACGACTTTCATATGATCAGGAATGGCGTTTCGAATCCGTTTCGGGAACCGCTACGCCTCTTCTCCTCGTGGACTTGACACTTGAATCGGATCTGGAATATCGTTACACATCGCAGCGCGAAACGCAAGAGGTGCAGTGCAGCCCTTCTCGGCGCCGAAGTAGGGTTTGCCCGCCCTGGGCCCGAAAAGGCCCTGAGGCCGTTCAGCGCTCTTGCGCCATCCCATACGAGCCGTCCAGCGCCGCGAATACCGACACCGGAGGAAACGATGAGAGCAATGCATGGAAGCCACCCGTTTGCCCGCAGTACAGCACGCCCCTGTTCCTGGTGGCAGCGCGTTGCCGACTTGATCGCCGCGCTGGCTCTGGTGGTCGCGGTCACGCCGATGGCGCTCGCGCAGCCGGTGGAGATTGTCTACAACACGTTTTCCGACCCCAATAACGCGAACGACCCGCGCGCCATAGCGCAAACGAAGATGATCGCGGAGTTCGAGCGTCAGAATCCCAATATCAAGGTTCGTGTGGTGGTTGATCCGACGGGTGCGAATGGCGCGCGCACCCTGCGCATCCGCGCCGATTCGCCGGATGTCATTCGCGCGACCAACTTCCAAATGCCGGAGTACGTCGCCACGGGCTCGCTGCTGCAGCTCGACGACCTGGTCAAACGCGACAAGGTCGATCAGAACGACTGGCTGGTGCCGTTGGCGGCTGGCATGGTAGGCGGGCACCTCTTCGGGCTCCAGCAGGATTACCGCATCCCGATTCTGATCTACCGCAAGCATCTTCTCGACGCGGCGAAGGTGACGCCGCCGCGCACGTGGGACGACGTGTGCACCGCCGGGGCGAAGCTCAGCAAGGGCAACGTGGCCGGCTATGCGATCCCGATTGGAACCACCGGTGGGATCGGGGGCGCACAGGCATTCGGCGAATTTCACCTGAGCACGCTGCTGTCCGCGCCGGACGGCAAGTACTTCGCCGACGACAACAGGGCAATCGCCTTCAGCAAGGACGCATTCATCCGCGGCGCACAGGTCATCAAGGACCAGTTCGTGAAGTGCAAGTCGACGCCGATGGCCAGCTTACAATATGGCTACAACGAGGTCCACGATGGGCTGCGCGCGGGCACCGTCGCGATGGCGACGTTCGGGCTTTATCGTTATCGCGGGATCCAGGCTCAGGGGGCGGGAGAGGATCTCACGTGGGCGCCGGCGCCGGGCGTGAGGCCCGACGATCCGCAGGCCGTGTATGGCTTCCAACTCACGATCAATGCGTTCTCCAAGCAGAAGGAAGCGGCCTGGCAATTCGTGAAGTTCATGACCAGTCCCGCCGCTCAGGCGATTGCTGCGCAGGGCGGTGAAGTCGTTGCCCGTGCTTCCGCATACAACGATCCGTATTTTTCGTCAGCTCAGGGACGCGACCAGCGCGCCTGGGCCGAGCTCATCAAAGCGCGCGGCCGCCAAGTAAACTATTCCATCATCCAATCGACCTTCCATCAGATCGTCGCCGACGCGTTCCAGCGAATGGTCCTGCGCAACGGGACTCCGGAGGAAGCGTACCAAGAGGTTGTGGCCAAGTACAACGAAGCGCTCGCAAAGACACCATGACCGATGGAACCTGTCGCAGGCGCGTGACGACTTCACTGGCACAGCCGCATCCTTATACGCCTTCGACAGCTGATTCTTGTTTGCAATAGCCTTCCACATCGGTGGGTGGCGTGAGTGCGGTGCCCCACTGGAATTTCAGCACGTGAATAGAGGAGACTCAAATGCCACCAGCTCATCCGATCCTTAGCGCGGACCAGATCGAGGCTTATCACCGCGACGGTTTCATCGTTCCGTCGTACCGGCTGCCAGAAAAGGATATCGCCAAGCTCCAAGCGCTGACCTTGAAGTTGATTGAAGACAACCCGACTCTTGCGGATCACCACATGGTGGGTCCTCATGTTCCGGGAAGCGGCTTCGAAGGTCTCAAATCGAGCCCTGGCTGGCTGGATATCGCCACCCATCCCGACATCGCGGACATCGTTGAGCAGATCATCGGTCCTGACATCATCCTTTGGGGAACCGGCATCTTCCACAAGCGCGCGCTCGCAGGTCCCGCCACGCCATGGCACCGCGACGCCAGCCACACCCCGGTCAAACCGCTTGCGACGACATCCGTGTGGATTGCCGTCTTCGACAGTCTGCGCACTAACGGCTGCTTGCGTTTCCTGCCTGGAACCCATGCGGCAAAGCAAGCGGGAAACCACATTTGGCAAGAAGGCGACGACCTGATTTTTGGGGTCACGGTCGACCAGAGTGAAGTGGATGAAAGCAAGGCCGTGGACGTCGAGCTCAGAGCGGGTGAGATGGTGCTGTTCGACATCTTCACGATTCACGGAGCAAGACATAATCTCGGCGAGAAGCCGCGCGCGGGTTACACGCTTCGCTTCATGCCCTCCACAAGCCACTACGATCACGACGCTGCAGTGCTGCGCGACAAACCCGGCTATGGCCACGATACCCGGCCGTTGATCCTCGTTCGCGGCGTCGATCGTTGTGGCAAGAACGATTTTCAACGCGGGCACCCGAAGGCAACACCTAAGGTCCCTGCGTAGCGGCTGCTGCCTTGTCGTCGCGCGGCTAGGCGACCCCCCGTCCAGCACGTGAACACCGACACCGGAGGAAATAATGAGAGCAATGCATGAAAGCCGACCATGGGCCCGACGCAACGCAGCACGCCCCAGTTCCTGGTGGCAGCGCGTCGCCGACTTGATCGCCGTACTCGCCCTGCTCGTCGCGGTGACGCCGATGGCGCTCGCGCAGCCGGTGGAGATCTCCTACAACACGTTCCTCGACCCGAACAACGCAAGCGATCCCAGGGCTGCGGCGCAGACGAAGATGATCGCAGAATTCGAACGCCAGAATCCCAACATCAAGGTCCGCGTCGTGGTCGATCCGACCGGCGCCAATGGCGCGCGTACCCTGCGCACGCGTGCCGATTCACCTGACGTCGTGCGCGCGACGAGCTTCCAGATGCCGGAGTACGTCGCCACAGGCGCCCTGCTGCAGCTCGACGACCTGGTCAAACGCGACAAAGTCGATCCGAACGACTGGCTGCTGCCGCTATCAGCTGGCATGGTAGATGGGCACGTATACGGGCTGCCGCAGGACTATCGCATCCCCATCCTAATCTACCGGAAGCACTTGCTCGAGGAGGCGAAGGTCACACCGCCCCGCACGTGGCCAGAGGTTTGCGAAACCGGCGCTAAGCTCTCGAAGAACAACGTGGTGGGATATGCCATCCCCCTCGGCACGACCGGGGGCATCGGAGGTGCGCAGGCGTTTGGCGAATTACACCTCAGTACGCTACTCGCGGCACCCGACGGCAAGTATTTCGGCGCCGACAACAAGACCATCGCCTTCAGCAAGGAATCGTTCGTGCGCGGCGCACAGGTGATTAAGGATCAGTTCCTGAAATGTAAGTCGACACCCATGGCGAGCCTGCAGTACGGATTCAACGAAGTACATGATGGACTGCGCTCGGGCACGATCGCGATGGCCACATTCGGGCTGTATCGCTATCGCACGATTCAGGCGCAGGGGGCCGGCGGCGATCTGTCGTGGGCTCCGCCCCCCGGATTCACACCGGACGAGCGCCAGACCGTGTATGGCTTCCAGCTCACGATCAACGGTCTTTCCAAGCAGAAAGAAGCGGCCTGGCAATTCGTGAAATTCATGACCACGCCTGCCGCTCAGGCGATCGCGGCGCAGGGCGGCGAAGTCGTCGCCCGTGCTTCCGCGTACACCGATCCGTATTTTTCGTCACCTCAGGGCCGCGACCAGCGAGCGTGGGCAGATCTCGTCAAGGCGCGCGGGCGGCAAGTGAACTACTCGATCATCCAGTCGACCTTCCATCAGATCGTCGCCGATGCGTTCCAGCGCATGGTCCTGCGCAACACCACCCCGGAGGAGGCGTACCAAGAGGTCGTGACCAAGTACAACGAAGCGCTCGCCAAAGCGAAGTAAGCGGCACAGTGTCTCAACTTCAATTCCATGGGATCAAGCGATGAGCCTCGCAGGACTAGGTGCAGTTTGCATCTGGCACGACCTGTTACCGGAAGCGCGTGACGACTTCCATCAGTGGCACAACCGCGAGCACATGCCGGAGCGAGTCGGCATTCCAGGATTTCGTCGGGGACGTCGCTACGTTGCCATTGCGGGCACGCCGGAGTACTTCAATCTCTACGAGGCGGATAGCGCGGAAGTGCTCGGCGGGCAGGACTACCTGAACCGCCTGAATGCTCCCACAGAATGGACGCGGCAAGTCGTGCCGTCGTTCCGCAACGTGTCGCGCTCGATCTGCCGCGTGGTCTACACCCATGGCGTCGGTCAGGGTGCGTTCATACTCACACAGCGCTTCGACGTCGGCGAGCGCGACCGTTCACAGGTTGTAAAGGCATTGCGGCAGCGCCTGCTACCGCCACTCTGTGACAACAAGGGTATCGCGGGTGTCCACCTCTGCCTCGCCGACGAGTCCATCAGCAAAGTGGAAACGGCCGAAAAAAAAGCGCGCGCCGACACGACGCAAGTCCCGACCTGGATCATGTTGATTGAAGGCGATTCGTCAGCGGACGTGGGGGCGGCGGGCGCAGCGCTGAGCGGGCAGCTGCAGCCCTTGCTCGGCGCGCATGGTGCTGAGATCGCGACATCGGTGTATCAGCTGGAGTGTTCCCGCTGCAAGACGCCGTGGAGTGCCGGCTGACGTTCAAACCGCGAAGCGTGATTCGCTGACCGTCTCCTCGCTAATGCAGGTTTGCAACTCCCTCCAACATCGCGCCGCAATGCATCCCGCCACGCATATCACAGGAACAACGCGACTCTATGGCTTGGTGGGCGATCCACTGACGACAGCCAAGTCGCCCGAATTATTGAACCGACTCTTTATCGAACAGCGCGCAGACGCGGTTTGCGTCCCGTTTCGAGTCAAGGCGGATGACCTGTCCGCATTCGTCACTGGTGCACGAGCGATGCGAAATCTCTCAGGCGTGCTGGTGACGATGCCTCACAAGCAACGGATGTTGGCTTTTGTCGACGAACTAGATCTGACTGCTCGTCAGGTCGGCGCACTCAACGTCATCCGTTGCCATGACGATGGACGCTGGGTCGGTGCCACGTTCGATGGCCTCGGTTGCGTGCTCGGAATGCAGTGGGAAGGTAATCACCCGGCGAACAGATCCGTTCTTCTCGTCGGCGCCGGAGGCGCAGGCAGGGCTATCGCATTTGCGGTCGCGGCCGCGGGTGCTCGGACACTTAGCATATTCGATGTCGACGAGCGTCGCGCTGATGAGCTCGCCAAGTCCGTCGCCGCCGCAACCGGCTGCAGCACACATTTTGGCGCACCCGATCCACACGGCTACGAGATCGTTATCAATGCCACGCCGCTAGGCATGAAGTCCGATGATCCAATGCCCGTCGATCCCAATCGGCTCGAGCCCGGCAGCATCGTCGTGGACATCATCAATTCACCGGACCCGACGCCCCTTTGTCGTGCCGCCCGCGCGCGTGGTTGTCGTACCCAGAGTGGACGCCCTATGCATGAAGGGCAGGCGGTGCATGCGTTGCGCTTCTTGGGGTTCGATTACCTCCCCGAAGGGAAGTCAGCACCAGACATTGGCGTGCTGTCCGTGCCGGCTAAACACGCCAGTCCCTGATGCCACGATTCTGAAGGTGCAAAAGCTCGAAAACGACCCGTTGTCAGATGGCTTAGGTGACGCCGCCGCCAATGCCGTCGATGGCGGTTCTGTTGGTGAGTCTCGTTTATTTTCATATTGACGCCCTCGCTCGTTATTCTGCTGCCCAAGCTGATCTTCGGTAAATAGGGGCGCTGCGAGGGTGTTTCGGCTTGTGCACTTTATGGAAGGAGAATACGGATGCGAGTTGCGTTGTTGGAGGCAAGCCATTGGCACGTACCGCTCTATCTTGACCCGCTCGAGGCGCCCGGGATCGAAGTAGTGGCCGTTTCCGATGCGGAGCAGGTCAAGGGACAGGCAGTTGCAGCGCGATTCGGAAGTCGGCTCTACCAATCAAGCAATGAGCTCCTCGAACGGGAGAAAGTCGATTTTGCGTTTGCGTTCGGTCGCCATTCGGAAATGCCGGCGATCGCGGAAGCGTTGATCGCACGAAAGATTCCGTTCGCCCTGGAAAAGCCCTGCGGTGTCAACATGTCGCAGGTCACCCGGCTCCGGAGATTGGCCGAGGAAGCCAACGTCTATTGCGCGATACCGTTCATCTTCCGGATTAGCGACCTGCTCGCCGCCCTCAAAGATGCCGAGGGACACATTCCGTCGGACTTCAACTACATGTCGTTCCGTTTCATAGTAGGTCCGCCCGACCGCTACGAAGCTGCAGGCGCAGGCTGGGCACTTGATCCCACGTTTTCCGGTGGCGGATCCACGATCAACGTCGCGACGCATTTCATCGACTTCTTTAGATTGCTGACGGGTAAGGAAGTCGCTCGGGTCTCTGCGATCATGCATTCCCGAACGCATCGAGGAGACGTCGAGGACTATTCCTTGGTGACAATGCAAACCGAGGATGGCGTTGTCGGCCTCGTGGAGACTGGATACAGCTTCCCGAGCACTTCCGACGAGCAACGCGAGTTCTCGTTCACCCTTTCATCCGATCGCATGTACGCAAAGTCGGGCCCCGACCGGATCGAGATCCGTGACCGGAATAACCTCGCCGCCGGCACCCGAAGTCTCCGTCTCCGGCTAGAAACTGACGTTTACTACCCACTGTTCGTCAAGCGGGTGCTTGCTGAATGTCGCACGGGCGCGAAGCCGATCGCCTCGTTGCGCGACGCGGAAGCGATGATGCAGGTCATGGACGCGGCCTACACTTCCGCCCGGCAAGGGGGTGCGCCGCAGAATCTTGTGCCGATTCCCGCGTGATCTGAGCTGGCGGATCGCATCGCGCGCCCATGCATGCAACAAGACATCTCAACAAAGCAGGTTATGGGATCAATACCTATTCCTTTACGCGCACGCTCCGCGCGCGCGAATGCCTGGCACAGCTGGCTGATCTCGGATACCGTCGTTTTGAAATCATGCTGGTTCCGGGACACTTCTGGCCAAGCCTGGATGGTGATGCGGGACGCCGTGACATCGAGTCTCTAGTTGGCAACACTGGCGTACAGATAACCTCGCTGAATCAACCGAATCTTGACGTCAATCTGTCCTCTGTCGTGCCGGAGATGCGCCAGCATTCGTGCAGGGTGATTGCAAGCGCCATTGACCTCGCGGCGTCTTGGAATGCCAAGGGCGTCGTCATCAATCCCGGAAAGTCCAATCCTGTTTTTCCGGCGCCGAAGAAGACACTGACCGACTGCTTCCGTTGGTCGCTTGAAGTGATACTTCCCATCGCGCGAAGGGCCGGTGTGGAGTTGATCGTCAAAAACCATCCCTTGAGCTATCTGTACCGCGCAAACGATCTTCGGCTCTTCTTCGATGCGTTCGGGTGGGACCAGGTCGGTATTGGCTACGATTTTGCCAATGGTCACTTTGCAGGGGAAGAGCCGGAAGCGGTACTGCAGCTCCGCGATCACTTGCCGTTCCTGTATGCCGCAGACACGTCGCTCGATGTGTTTCGTCACGCGCAAATAGGTACCGGCTCGGTGGCCTTCGAGAGGATCGCGACAATGTTGCGGAACGCGAACTTCTGTGCACCGACGATTTTGGAGATCGTGGCCGAAGACGCGCAGCTGGCGATCGACGCCAGTGTGGAGCATCTCGACAGCATTGGGTGGCCAACCCGTTGATGGGGCTACGGCCAACATCGCCCACCCCCGGGTGAGTTGTTCCGCAGTCGGAATGCATTGGAGTATTGGAGTTATGGTTCGCGGTTCGAACGCGGACCTGCGAATACACGATCTGCGGTACACGGTTCGGAATGCGACTGCGAGAGGCCAACGTGCGTGAGAACACCATCGCGGACATCCTCTGGCACGAGCACAGCAGCATGACCGGGCACTACTCAGTCGCGCAGATCGACGAGCTGGTCGCCGCGCTCGAGCTCATCGCGGACGAGCCCGGCAGGGCGAGTACTAGCTTGGCGGCTGAAGGTGCTGCGCGAGGCTAGCGCTGCGCCCCACAATGATGAAGGCGTCCTCGAGGGCGTGCGCTTTCTGGGAACCACGCTGTGGACGGATTTCATGCTGTTCGGCGACGGCGAGAAACGGGAGGCGGCGATCCAGGAGGCGCTGCGCCTCATGTACGATTTCAGCAAGATTCACGTTGGTGACGCGCCGAAAGCGCTATTCACGCCCGCCGATTCAGCGGCACTATTCAAGATCCACGCGGGATGGCTCGAGGCCAAGCTCGCTGAACCGTTTTCCGGGTCGACCGTGGTAATCACCCACCATGCTCCATCGCGAAAGAGCATCCATCCTAGGTTTGCGGATTCGCTCTTGAACGCGTCGTTCGTTTCCGATGCCGAGCACCTGATCGACGGAAGCCGCGCGCGGCTGTGGATTCACGGGCATACCCACGACAGCTTCGACTATGTCCTGAACGGAACGCGGGTGGTGTGCAATCCGCGCGGTTATGCAAGGGATGGAGTGAACGAGAACCGGCAGTTCGATGCGAATTTCTCGATCGAAATCGACTAGCGCGGATACGTCTTGCCACACGTTAGGAGAATGGCATGGCCGGTCATTAGGCAAGTCCCGATGTGGGTCGACTCTTGGCGCAGGCGACCTGATTCTTATGCCCACGTCCGCATTGGTGCTCCGCGATCCGTATCAGCGTGCGGGTGCCGCTCCTGTCGACAGACCTCCCACAGCGGTCCCACTGCAGCGGCTGGAGAGCTTGGTTTTGCACGCCAAGTCCTTCAATAGCATCGAGGCAGCGAGGACCGTGGATAAGAGGTCCCACAAGGGTCCCTCGTAGCCTAGGAAGCCAGCGGCCGCCGTTGCGGCTACACATGCGGTTTGCCTGGCGGCATGGTCCAACGGCAAAAGTATACGAGCTTGAAGTGTGCTCTTCGCCTTGCTTCGCCGGATTTCCCAGGCGCAGCATAGGCAAATTTGTGGCCGGTGCCAGCCAGGAATTGTCATTCTGGGTACAAACTCGATTGTGTTCCGCTTGTACATTAGCTGGTCTACGGCCATGGAAGCGCGATTGCTTAAAGACCGATAGCCTCACCCTGCGTTTCGCCTGTGGGCAACAAGGCAATCATCGGTTTGCGTCGGCCGAATCAAACTTGGAGGAGGTACAAATGAAACGTAGCCGTTGGGGCCTTCGCGCGGCCCTGACCAGCGCCGGCATCCTTGCGTACGCAAGCGCCTTGCCGGCAAGCGCGCAAGTATCGATCAAGGTACTTTCGAATAGGGCCGATCTGATTTCAGGCGGTGATGCTCTGGTTGAGGTCGCGCTACTGTCAACGCTCAGCGTCAATCCGGTTTATATACCTGCTCTTCTCAAGGCAACGGTCGACAGCGCGCCGCTCCCTGTCGGTACCTTAGCGCTGCGTAGTGGATGGACGGATTTATGGATTGCTCACGGGTCTAAAGAACGGGGCAACGTGCTGGCGGTTTGCACACCGGCCGGTGGAGCAAAAATCACAATCGCCGCCGCCGGTGTCGACGCAACTCTGACGGCATGAGAGTCTACGCAATTCGCGCTTCGACCCTCATTTGTTGGTTGGCTCTTTATCATTCATAGGGCAAACGCCACTTACTTCTGGAGGAGCAGTGATTACTCGAAATGTCCTTTTAAAAGCAAACGCGACCTACCTAGCGGCGCTCGGAGCGGTGATGAGTACGTTTGTTGTAACTGCATCACCAGCCGCAGCGGCGGTTTGCGAGAGCCTAGCATCCCTATCCATTCCATTCACGACTATCACGGCGGCACAATCGGTGACCGGAGGGACGTTTGTGCCTCCCACTGGAGCGGCGATCACCGGACTACCGGATTTCTGCCGCGTGGCGTTGACGATGTCGCCAACGTCGGACTCGAGCATTCGGGTTGAAGTGTGGATGCCCAATACGGTATGGAATGGTCGATATCAGGGTCTCGGTGGCGGGGGCTACACAGGCTCGATCAACTATTCGGCGCTAGGAGGCGCACTAGTCAACGGCTATGCCACTGCGAATACAGACATGGGAACGGTACCTGCAACAGGCGGTAACGGCGTTGCCTTGGTCGGTCATCCGGAAAAATGGCTCGATTTCGGATCGCGCTCGACACACGAGATGACTGTAGCAGCTAAGACGATTATCCAAGCCTTTTATCAGATGGCGCCGCAATACTCGTACTTTGTTGGATGCTCAACGGGTGGTCATCAGGGGCTTGAAGAGGCTCAGGTCTTCCAGGATGACTACGACGGAATCATTGCTGGGGCTCCAGGACACAATCGAACACACTTGCACGCGGACTTCGTATATGACTTCGGGGTTGCTCACCAAGCCCCGGGTTCGGTCATCTCGTCAGCAAAGCTCGCTATGCTCAATAACGCGGTGCTCACTGCATGCGTAGGGAAAGACGGCGGTTTGCCGACCGATCCATTTCTCACGGATCCGCGGCGGTGTCACTTTGATCCGGCGTCTATTCAATGTACTGGCGGGGATGCCCCCAACTGCTTAACGGCCTCCGAAGTTTACACGGCGACTCACTTTTATGATGGGCTTCGGAATCCGCGGACGGGCGTGCTCATCTATCCGGGTTGGGTACGCGGGACAGAGACTGGATGGGGCGGGTTGCAAGGGTCGACTCAGCCGGATTTCCCTGGCATTTTCAATTGGGCTCTAGGTGCAAGCTACAATCCATTAACGGTTAACTTTGATACGGATATGGCTACCGTTGATGCGACGCTCGCGCCCTCGGTCAATTTCATGAGCACCGATCTCTCGAGGTTCGTATCCCACGGTGGGAAGTTGCTCATATACCAAGGTTTTGCCGACCCAATCGTCTCCACGGTGGACACGCTTGATTATTACGGCCGGATCATGTCTGAGCAAAATCTAACGCTACAGCAGACTCAGCAGTTCGCACGGGTGTTCTTGGAGCCCGGAATGGGGCACTGTTCAGGAGGTACAGGCCCGAACGTGTTCGATACGCTAACGCCAATGCGATCGTGGGTCGAGCAAGGTATTGCACCGGAGCAAATCATCGCCACAAAATACGTCAACAATAATGTAAATGCCGGCGTACAAATGACGCGACCGCTTTGCCTTTATCCAAGGAAAGCTATCTATCAGGGGACTGGCGACCCGAACGTCGCGGCGAGCTTCGCTTGTATCGATGACGGGACCGGGTTGCCGTCTTCAGAACTGGCAGGAAGAGACTATCTCGCGCCCTTGGTGATTCAGGCAAGCGCACCTGCCGTGTTCGATACCCATACTAATGCTGGTAAGTTCGCCGTGATCCTTCGGGCACCGGCTGGATCGGACGACTTCCACCAATGGACGCCCGGCAATGTAAAGGCGGAAGGCGCCGCGGCGATTCTTGGCGCGCCGTCGCTCGACGGTCGAACCTATAGCGTTTACTTCAAATGGAGCGACCTTCAGAACTTCTTCATCAACGCACCGGGAGGAAATAACATAGACCTGATGATTACCGGCACGTTGCAGCACAACGGTTTGCAGAGTTTGTTCGCGGCGAGCGCAACGGTCCAGGTTCAAAGATAGACTCGCCACCGATGCAAGGACACGTGCCTTCGCTTGCAAGTAATGGACTAGCTCACGTGGACGCGCTGAATTCATGAACCGTCGCACAAAAATGAGCAGTCCCGACCGTGTTTGTCACTGACGAGAACGGCGGCGGCGCGTCCCGGCGCCGCCGTTGGTCCCCGCTGCTATTACATGAGTTCGATCTCTCCCGAGGTCTCTGGAATGCGCTTTGATTGTCAGATACGAACGCGCGATTCGCCGCGCTGTATGTGGGCGTGAAACAGAATCGTGCCAACGGGCGGAAAGATCGATGACTTAATATAAATTTCGCACATTTCGAGGCAGTGACCTCGATTTGGTTCAACTGTGGCGGCGATGAACTCCAATGAGCGGTGGCGAGACGCGAAACAGGCGATTTTTTGATCGCCAGGAGCGTTTTCGATCGCTATTGTTCCTGCATCAGACGTAACTCTTCCGCTGTTTTCGCAACAAGTAGCTTCGCGCCAGGTACAGCTTAGCCAGCGCCGCCGTCACGAACAGACGATGCGCGTTCGCGGCCAGGGTCGGAGCGCGTTTGCAGGTGCCGCACACTGACGTATCCGCAGCGTGAATTATTGCGGACCACAGGCGCGGTACGCATCATTGCCCGAACCGCTTCAACGCTTCCAGGTCCACGATCGTTACGCCCCTGTAAGTTACGCGCACCAAACCAGCGTGGTGAAGCCGCTTCAACGCGGTATTCACTCGTCCGCGGGAGAGACCCACCAGATGCGCGAGCTCTTGCTGCGAGATAGGAAGGGACGTTCGCTTTCCGGGATAAAGGACTGGGTTGAACAATGCCGCCAATTCGGTCGCGAGTCGCGCCTCCGGCCTCAGCAACCGATCGTGCTCGACCATCGCGACGAACTGTCCGAGCCGTTCGTTCAGCTGTGACACCAGGAATCGGTTAAAGGAGACGCTAGCGTCCAATAACAGCATGAACGTATTGCGAGGCATGTAAGCAACGACGCTGGGCCGAAGCGCTAGAGCGTCGTAGAGCCGGAGTTCGTTCTTCAGCAAGGCGCCTTCTCCGAACCAGCCGCCTGCCGGTACACCGATGAAACTGACTGGCTTTCCCTCAGGCGAAACACTCGCCACTTTGACCAGTCCTTCAAGGACCCCGATCCAGTATTCCGCAGGGTCTCCTTTTCGGCAAACGTAACTTCCGGAAGCGACATTGCGGATAACGGTTTCGGTGACGACACGTCGTTGAAACTCCGGGCTCAAGTGTACGGCCCACTGCGCATCGAGCAATGCGAAGTGCGGCTCCAATGATCGTGGGCTTCGACTCATCCGGGACCTAGGCTGTTGGTCACAATAGCATCATCATAAAGGGCGCAACATGCGATAACAGCGGCTCGCACCTTCGCCATCGCAGTCGCATGCAGTGCAATGCAAGGGCATGCAAAACTACGCTGCTGCGTTTTTGTATACAGCTACTATAGCTAGCCAAGTGATCGCTGAATAGCATCCCGGAATTGATTCAGGGGAATCTATTGCTGCTTTTGACCGCTTGCCATCTCGATCCAGTCCAATTCCTCTTCGATTCGATGAAAGGCGTCATCCCGATACAACACCGCATTGAACAGCGCCGCCAACTCTTTTTGCCAGACTTGCGTTCGGCGCGAGTGAGCGCTCGTATTTCACCATGCTGAAGAAGTCGCCTAGGCGCTCACTTGAGCTGAATCCGAATGAAACTTCTGAAGTCGAAGCGCTATCGAGCAGCAGCGCGAACGTATTTCGCGGCATGAACGCGATACTGCTTTCGCGCATGCAATTCCGTCATAGCGCCTTGGCTCGGACTTGAGCAGCGAACCCTCTCCGAACCAGCGTGCCGTCGGGACCCCGACAAAACTCATCGATTTTCCTTCGAGTGGAACGCTGGCCATCTTGACCAACCCGTCGAGTACACCAAGCCAGTGGTCGTCCGAACTCCCCTGGCGGAAAACAAAACCGTCGGCCGGGACGACACGAATCGCCGTCTCCGCCACTACGCGTCGGCGCAGTTCCTCGGTCAGCTCCTAGCTCACACCGACAGGATGCCTCAGAGCCGTAGTCCCAATTG
>Ga0193751_1001248_pt1 | contig 16634 bp, 11 predicted proteins | sample L1c2metaG_FD_143050 | JGI IMG/M metagenome (GOLD analysis project Ga0193751, IMG submission 143050) | Soil microbial communities from a riparian zone of the East river system, Colorado, United States - L1c2 | ecosystem: Environmental > Terrestrial > Soil > Riparian zone | place: USA: East River... | reverse complement strand
CGTTGCCAATGGAAATCAAATAATGCTGGTAGGCGCGGTCGGCAGCGGGTCCCGAGTTGTGAAAATAGACCGTGCGATAGTGACTATCTTTGTATGCCCCCGTCAGGCTTCGCAGAGCGTACTTCGCGACCGACGCCTTTACTGGCCACTCAAAGGGATTGATCGGACACACTACCAGAACAGGTGTCCGTCCGTCCCATCCGACTTGCCGCAAAACGCTTTGGCCATATTCGGCCGGACGTGGCTCAAACGTCCACGCCGTATCCGTTCCCAGTTCCGTGGGCACTCCCAACTCACGCAATACAGTGCGGGACTCTTCATTGCGAGTAATAACAAGCGAGTTCTTACAATAGCGACCGCACATCTTGGCGACTACAGGATCCATGTATCCAGCTTCCGCGCCGTATCCGACGGAAAGCTTATTTTCGACGGCGGCGATCCCGAGCGAACCGATCATCATTGTGGTGAGTGCGTTCGCGAATTTGCTTTTGAACATGGACCCTTCGCATGCCACGACGCCGTGATGCCGAGGCACTTCCTCAGACAAGAATGGCGGGAAAATATCTGGCAGATGCACTTGCGTCGTACCCTCGAAGTATCCTTTCGAGAACTCGAAGTTCTGACTCATTACGCTGAACTCGACTCGCTGCGCACCGAGAATATGCCGAATCTGGCGCAGCATTTCGTCCACACGAACGTCCGAACCCATGTTGCGCGTGCCGTTGTATCCAGCAAAGAGGAGCTTCAGTTTTTCGCCCGGCAGCCATGATCGGCCTCCACCCAGCATCCATCGCATTTTCGCACGCTCAATGTTGCTGCTGACCCAGGCTTCCAGAATGAAGTCCATCATGCGGCAGTTCCTCCGCGGGCTGCGGGCCAGGGCTGGTAGTCGTACTGGAAATTATTTTCGCGGCTGAACTTCAGCAAAGGGAAACTGTACTGCGAAAACGGAACCGGCTTGCGTCCCAGTTCAGACGTGACCCGCGTATTGTCGAAGACTGTGTTCCACACCAGGTACGGCATGAAAACTTTCAGCAGCGAAGCTCCGTGGCCAATGGCACCCTTCCGATGGGAAAGATAGTTGACCGAACCGGAAAACGGCTTTTCCGCAAACGGCAGGAACATGGGGCTGCGCTTTTGCTGGGCTGCAGCTAACGCAGTCGTCAATTCTCGAAACGTCTGCGAGCCGTTACCCGAAGAAAGATGATAAATGTCGTAAAGCGGCTGATCCTTCTGATGCAATGTGGCAATCGCGTCCGCGACGAAATCCACATTTACAATGTCGATCTTATCCGTGGGACGAAACGGCAACACCGGTAAGCCCGCCAGAAATACAAATGCCTGAACCATATCGAATTGGGTCGTTTCCGCATGGCGGCTGTCTCCCAGCACAATGCTGGGGCGGAAGACTGTCTTGGGCGTATCTGGAAGCAGCACTCGCGTCATGTGCTCACAAAACTTTTTTGTCCGGGCATAGGGATCGTAGTCGGAACGGTCCCACTCGATCGAACGATCTTCGGTGACGATCTCGTTGCTGCGCTTGCCCGCCACGGCGACCGTGCTGACTTCGCTGAAGCGTCGCAAACCGTGATAGTGCTCGGCATGCCGCGCGAGGGTCAGAACTTCGAGTGTGCCTCTTAGATTCACATTCAAGCAGCTCTTCTCCGACTTGCGATTTAGCGAAGCCGCGCAATGAATCACCGAATCCGTGGTGTGAACCAGGCGGTCGTATTCATCGCGTCCCAAGCCAAATCCGGAAGCAGTCAGGTCTCCGCAAAAGACGCGCACCTTGGTTTGCAAGTGCTCGTAGAAATGAGCGAAATCAAGGTGCAACTGCAGCGCCCGCCAAAGTCGCAACTGCGCTTCCTGCGGATCACGCGCCCGCACCAGCACGTTTAGTGCGGCGCCATGGCCTTCTAGCAGGTTGGCGGCAACGTGCGCACCGATGTATCCGGTCGACCCGGTCAGGAATATCGCCACGTGGCTCCGTCGGTCCCTGTCCTCACGGTATCTCCGTTCGCGGGCGCAAGTTGAAAATGGCGAGGAGGCCGTGCTTCCAGAGGCCTGCCTTCAATCAGCGGATACGTCCAGCGACGCAGCGCCGGGATGTGAATGTTGATCCAGTACTCCCACCAATCCAGCGAGCAGGTGTCGTAACCAAAAATGTCCTTTTCTTCGGGTAGGAGCGCATAGGAGAGTTTCTCGATGTTGTCCGCCGCGAAATCATGTTCGTTCAAGAGAATGAAGGGCTCGAATAGTTGGATGAGTTTTTCGAGGCGCTCCAAACTTCGCTCGGCCTTCACCAGCGGCGCTTTCTTCAGCGGCAGTGGCGACATGATGCGTTGAATCGACTTTACAATTGCCTTCTGTGCCGGCGCGGACATTCGGTTGTACCGAGTCTTGGAAACTGGAATCGCATCAAACCGCAGTCGGAGCCACGATTCCAGCCCTTCCTGCGCACGGTAATGCTTGCGATGCGCCAGCGACGTCAATTCGATCGAACGGCCCATGTCACAGGGATTCGTCACGGAAGTCGCGAGTTGGTAGAGCGGGTCATGCCTGCGTTCCATGACCGCGGCGGCAATCAGCGTCATGCCATTGCAAACCGCGTCCACCGGAACAATGTCGAGCCGCTTGCTTTTGTTCGAGGGCAACTGCCGGAAGTACGTTCCCAGCAGATACGACAGCGACGCGGAAGTGTTGATGCCTTCATTCCATCCGGGGAAAGGCTTGGCGACCGAGGTTTCCACGATCGCCGGACGCACCACCGCAACCGGCAGTCCCGCGCCGTGTTTCGCGATCAGCGATTCGGCCAAGCTCTTGGTCAGTGTATATGTGTTGGGCCAGCCCAGTTCGTTGGCGCGCCGCGTCCCCGCTTCGGTCAGAAAATTTTTCAGCCAGCGGACCCGGTTTTTACGGATCTGATTCTCGAGCGCCGCGCCGTGCAAATCTTTCGCAGCATGTTCCCTGGACCGGGCCTGCGTGCGCAACTCCGCCGTGACCTCATCGCTCTCGGCCTTGACCTCAGCCTGCTTTACAAAGTCGTGCAGCGACCGCCATTCCTGCTCGGCGTCGAACCCTGCAATCGCGCGCGGATTATAGTTCGGAGTTAACTTTTCGCTGACGCGACCATCCTGCTCCCCGGCCACGTAGCACGTAGAGAGATGCAAAAGTCCCGCGTGATCTGCCGATCGTACGAACTCGAGAATATTGACCGCGGCGTCGGTGTTGGTCGTGAGAGCGTCGCGTAAATCAGGATTGAAGTCGGTCAGGCCCGAACTGTTGATGATCAGATCCAGGTTCTTCTGCAAGCGGCGCGCCGTCTCAGGGTTAAGTCCGAGCCCCGGCTGCGTCACATCTCCTTCCACAACTTCGATTTTCTCGTGCAGAAAACAGGGTAGTCCATCTCCATGCCGCTCAAAAAGCGGATCGAATACCGGCGAGTCTTCCATCATCTTTTCGAAGCGGCGCTCGGCCGGATTCGACTTTTGCCGGCGGATCAACAGATAGATGTTTTTCACGTCAGGCAAATCTAGAAGCGTATTTGCCAGCCAGACCTTACCAATAAACCCCGTGACCCCGATCAGCAACACGTGCTTTCCAGAAAACGCACGGCGAACAGAAAAACCAGGAACCTGCCTCTGCCCCTCAAAATGAACAATAGGCCGGGTCGGCGACACTTCTAGTCGCTGGGCGGGAATCACGGCCCCCCGCAGGTCGTCGAGGGAAATCTTCAACTGTCGCGCAAGGGTTTTTGGAGCCCTGCGACCGTCGGGATTTTCTTCTCCAATACGCGCAAATGCCCCGCGCGGCCGGATCACTGGATTGAGCAATCTTCCAGTAGCCATCCCATCGCGAAACTCGAGGCGGTTGGCGACAATTCGCTTGACCCCGAGATGTTGCGCCAGCGGACGCATGACGTGCTCCAGCCCCTGGCTTACCAGGACGACATCCGCACCAGACTGTACCAACTCCTGCACCTTCTGCACGCCGCGCTCTTTCAGGCGCGGCTTCAACTTGTAGAGAAAGAACTCTTCGCCAAGCAGATCCAGACGGTCACGGGTGACGCCGCGCAAAACCGTATGGATTGCCCTCGTAGCAAACTTCCGGTTCGTGGAATAAAGAAATGGGCGCAGCAGCGCCATCAGGAAGATCAGGCCGCGACGCCGGAAGCGCTCGGCGAACGTCTGCGCATTCCAGGTGAAGAATGCCACCGGCCTAACCACGGTTAGGTCGAGCAGGCTGCCTTCCACCCGCCAGTAGACGGTGGGGCCCGTGCTGCAATTGTGGTTTGTCGATTCCAAGATTGGTGTTCGTTCCCCTACTGAGTCATCCACGGCAGTAAGGCGAAGTTTCTATTGTAAACAATTGACTCGATGGAGCGAAGCGGAAGCTGCCGGTCGTCGCTATTTGGCTAAGACGGCCTTAGAAGGCTGCTGGCTCTTTCGGCCTTAGGCTCTCGTCCGACGATCAAGGCAATTCCGCCACTTAGAGCCAGAGTTGCTCCGATCGCCAGCAATCCTCCGCGAAACTCGCCGCTGGCCTTGCGAAAGAATCCAATAATGTCGGGACCAAAATATCCTCCCAGATTCCCCACCGAATTGATCACCGCAATCCCGGCGGCTGCCGAAAGGCCTGCCATGCGCGAAGTTGCCATAGCCCAGAAAGGTCCCACCATTGACTCCGCGCAGACCAGCCCAAGACCAATGCAAGCTACCACGACGACGGCCGCCCTCCCATAACCCGCTGACACGAGAGCCGCCGCTCCAACAAAGGCAGGAATCGCCGTGTGCCAGCGCCGCTCTCCGGTCCGATCAGAGTGCGTTCCCACCAGAACCATTGCAATCGCAGTCGCCAGGAACGGAAACATAGACACCAGTCCCGTCATAACGTAACTTAGTCCCGACAACGATCGGATGACGCTTGGAAGCCACAAAGTAACTCCGTACATCGTCGTTGGGACCCCAAAATAAACCATCGACAGCAACCAGATTCTGGGGCTAATCAGAACTCTCCAAAGATTTTCCTTTCTTAGGGCTGACTCCGCCTCCTGTTCGATAGCCAGCCTCTCCAGCAGCCAGGCTCGCTCCTCGCCTTTCAGCCAGCCTGCCTCACGTGGGTTATCCGCTAGCGCCCAAAACACCGCTGCTCCCAGAAGAATTGCCGGAATGCCTTCCATCAAGAACATCCATTGCCACCCCGAGAGTCCCTTGCCGCTGAGCCCGAGCAATGCTCCCGATACTGGACTTCCGACAATGCCGGCGATTGGATTCGCCGTCATGAACCAGGCCACGGCACGGGCTCGCGCATTGGCGGGAAACCAGCGCTTCATATAAAGGATCATGCCCGGGAAGAATCCGGCCTCGGCGGCGCCCAGCAGGAAGCGCATCCCATAGAAGCTGACGGGGCCTCGAATGAAAATCATCAGACAGGAAATCACGCCCCAGGTGATCATCAGGCCTGAAATCCACCGGCGGACTCCGAACTTCTCCAGCACCAGGTTGCTGGGAAGCTGGAAGAAAAAATATCCGGCGAAAAACATCCCGGCCGCGCGGCCGTAGACGCGGTCGCTCAGGCCAAGTTCGCCTCGCATCTGCAGGACGGCAAAGCCTACGTTGATGCGATCAAGATAAGCCACGATGTAGAGCAGGAACAGAAACGGCATCAGCCGCCACATGAGTCGAGAAACGACGGCGGATTCCAGGCGGTCAGGAGCAGTTTCCAAGTGATGGTCCAGATAGTTCGACTGCTAGATGGTGCGAGGATTGTACGCCAAGCCGAGTTGCTTTCGGATTTCAGCCACGATCTGTTGCGGCGTCGCCGCGATATCGACAGACACCGCCGCTTCGGGTTCTTCCAGATCTGCCAACTGGCTGGCCAGAATCTGCTCGTCAGCAAAGTGTCCGTGGCGGGAACGCAAGCGCTGTGCAATCAGATCCGCGCTTCCTTTCAGATATACAAACCGCACTTCCGGCCCGACCTGGAGTTGCTGCCGGTAGCTACGTTTTAAGGCCGAGCACGCCAGCACCACGTTGCGGCCCTCAGCGATCCAACGGGCAATTGCTTGGCGAAGAGCTTCGAGCCAAGGCTTTCGATCTTCGTCGCTGAGCGCGATGCCGTGCCGAATCTTCTCCACATTCGACAGGGGATGAAAGTCGTCCGCATCGGCGAAGTCCCAAACCAGTTGCTCGGCCAGCAGACGCCCAATCGTCGTCTTGCCGGACCCGACGACTCCCATCACGATCAGGATCATGGAGGAGGATTGTAATGTAGCGCGTGGTAGCGCTTCACGGTGCGCGGGCGAGACGCCCCCGCGACAGCCGCCGGGACGGCGGCGCTACTGTTTCTTGGCGTATGTCTTCGGTACTCCGGTGCGGCCATTAGTGACCGTGAACGTGCCGTCCGTTTCTGCCGCGACTTTAAGGTATTTCCCTTCGCAGTTTTCTTTCACATTCACAATGCGCTCGTCAGAAACATTGTGCGCTTTATCCGATTCCTCAGCGTAATGAAGTTGCCACAGATCTTCCAGCCCCGGAGAATCGTGGACGATCTGCCATGCTGCTGGACTCGATCCCTTGCGAGGCCCATCGTCGATGACCGCCACTCGCGGATGCAGCGCCCAGTCGAGAGCTTTCGGATTCGAAAGGTCTGCGCCGTGATGCGTCACCAGAAAAAGATCGACTGTGCCAATCAGGTTGTTGGGACAGGCCAGCTCAATCTCTTTCTTCTTGGTGAGGTCTCCAAGGTCGAGAAAGCGGAAGCGCCCGTAAGTGATCAGAACGCCCACGGAACGGGCATTCTCGGTGCTGTCTACTTCGGCAGCGGGCTCGGAAGCACAATACGAATTCGCCTCTCCGGCCCCCGGCAATGGACTCGTAATGTGATCTCCGGCCGCGCTCAGCACCTTCACTTCAACGCCCTTGATCGGAATCCCCCATCCCTGCTTCACGATGACATGGGCATGCCCTGCAATGGCCTTTTCATAGGCGGCATAATCCGTGCGCGTGACCGCCGAGTCTTCGAGGTTCGGCCCGTGGTCGACAAACGTGCCTACCTTGATTCCATCCACTAACTGCGGAACGCCGCCAACGTGATCGCGATGATAGTGGGTAATCAGGACATAATCGAGCTTCGTGATGCCGGCCTGGTGCGTGGCAGCCAAGATCCGGTCGGCGTCGCGGCCTTCATATCCCGGCCAACCGGTATCGATGAGCAGCGACTCTCCCGACGGGCTCACTACCAACGTCGCCTGCCCGCCTTCAACATCGATAAAGTAAATCTGCAGCGGCTTGCCGGAAGTTGCCGCTCCGGCGCAAGGCAGAGCCAGCACGACACAAAGGGAGAAGACAGCAGCCAGGACTCTACGCATGATTTGCCACCTGAGGAAAAATGTTGCCTAAGATTATGCCACGCGGAGAGGAAATCGACAGAGATGTTTATCGATGCTGAAGACGAAACTCGAAGATAATTCGGGAGAATCGCAGCACCCTACCAAAACTCCTACCAGTCTTCGGGATCTTAAGCGCCAACGGTCTTGCGTGTGTTAGCCTGATCCGTACTGGCGGTTTTGTTTCCCCTTGACTTTCGAAACTGTTCAGAGTACCTATGCAATCCTTGAGGCAACGTAACGCAGCCGGGTTCGTGCGAGGTTTGCGGTACAATCAGGGCGATTTTTTCACAACGATTGAAACGGCCAAATCATGAGCACGATGACACCGCCGCTATCTGCGCTCCGCATTCGGGCGACTTCCCTTTTCAGAGATTATGCCGAACTGATCAAGCTTAGGGTCACATCCCTGATCGTCATGACTGCGTGGTGCGGTTATTTCTTCGGTGCGCACCAGGCTGGCATTTCCTGGGTTAGCTGGGGGCTATTTCATTCTCTGTTTGGGATTGGGTTGGTTTCGAGCGGAACTGCGGCGCTGAACGAAGTGATAGAGCGCGACGTTGACGCATACATGCGGCGCACTGCCCTTCGCCCGCTTCCAGCCGGCCGCATGAGTTTGTTCCACGCTACAACGCTTGGGCTGCTGGCAACGCTAGGCGGGTCGATTTACCTTGCGGTATTTACCAACCCTCTGACCGGATTCTTAACCTTTCTGACTTCCATTGTCTACCTCGCCGCTTACACTCCGCTCAAGCGTGTATCGCCGATTTGCACCTTCGTTGGAGCTTTTCCTGGAGCGATGCCCGGAGTTCTCGGATGGACTGCCGTTCGCGGTCGCTTGGAATGGGGCACTCTGGTGTTGTTCGCGATCCTCTTCGTGTGGCAGTTTCCCCATTTCTTTTCGATCGCGTGGTTATATCGCGAAGACTACGCCAAGGGCGGGGTCAAGATGCTGCCGGTCGTGGAAGAAGATGGCCGCTCGACCGCCCGGCGTATTCTGATTTACTCGGTCGCCCTGATTCCCATCAGCCTTCTCCCCAGCTTTATGGGCATGGCAGGAAGAATCTATTTGGTCGGCGCGGCGGTTCTGGGATTCGCGCTTCTTTATTTTGGGATTCGACTCGCGTTTCTGAATTTGCCGCTGACGAGCGCACCTTCAAAGATGCGCGCGCGCCACGTCCTGCAAGCCACGGTGATCTACCTTCCTCTGCTATTCGCGCTGATGATGGGCAACTCCCTAAAGCCGTAAGAGCCCAACTCACTTAGCGACAGCCACTTCGGCTGTCCGCGAGAGCCTAAAAACTAGCCAACTCATATATCTGTACTCTCCGCACTTCGCCCGCGCTCATCGTAGAATGCCCCGAGGCCGCAATTTGAAACTCACGGAAGATCCGCATCGCCGACTGAATGCCTTGACCAACGAGTGGGTGCTGGTGTCGCCGCAGCGCACGATGCGTCCATGGCAAGGCGAAGTCGCGAAACCTCCTGCGTCGTCCGAGCCCTCCTACGATCCAACCTGTTACCTTTGCCCCGGCAATCTGCGGGCGGGCGGAATTCGAAACCCTGCGTACTTGGGAACTTTCGTCTTCGACAATGACTTCGCGGCCTTGAAACCTCAAACTGCGCTCGCTCGACTCGACCTTGAGAACATGGGTCTGCTCGTCGCCGAAGCGGAACCCGGGATTTGCCGCGTAATTTGTTTCTCTCCACGTCACGATCTGACCCTGGCAACCATGGGACTGCAGGAAATTGAGTCGGTCGTCCACACATGGGTAGAACAGTTCCGAAAGTTGGGCGGCCTCGAAAATATTAACCACGTTCAGATTTTCGAAAACCGCGGCGCGATGATGGGCGCCAGCAATCCGCATCCTCACTGCCAGATCTGGTCAACTTTCTCAGTTCCCGAGGTGCCTGCTAAAGAATTGGCTGCTCAGCGCGGTTACTTAGATTCGCACGATCGATGCCTTCTTTGCGATTACGTTGCATTGGAGCAGCGCCAGCACGTGCGCGTGGTTTGCGAGAACGACGGATTCGTTGCCCTCGTGCCATTCTGGGCGACCTGGCCGTTCGAAATTCTGATTTGCAGTCGCCGACATTTCGGAAGCATGAATGAGTTCGCGCCCGAAGAAATCCGATCGTTGAGCGATATTCTGCATCGCGTAACTGCCACTTACGACCGCGTGTTCGGAGTTCCCTTCCCTTACTCGATGGGCTTTCATCAGTCGCCGACCGATGGCCTTGATCATCCGAAAATCGATCATCCCGAATGTCATTTCCATGCGCATTTTTACCCTCCGCTGCTGCGCTCGGCGACCATCCGTAAATTCATGGTTGGCGCTGGTGATCGGCAACGGTCGCAACGCGACATCACCCCTGAGAGTGCGGCAGAGCGCCTGCGCGAATTTGCGAACGCGTAAACTCACAAACAGTCTTAACTTCTATTTCCTTTATGTGCGGAATGGCCTGCTCGCGGCTAGGTCGGGAATTCCCAGCCCTCGTCTTTCATCTTGCGGTTCGTCCAATGCTGGAGCTCTTCGAAGAGGGCGGGTTCGATCACGGCGAAGCGGATGCCGACACGGCCTTCGTCGCCAATCCACATCAGGCGGGCTTTGGCCTGGAAGAGGATTTCACTTTCGGGGAGGAGAAAGCTCACGTCGAGCAATCCCGCGAAACGCAGGGGATCTTTGATGCCGTCCAAGCCCATACCGCCTGTGCTCAGGTTCACTCCCTGCACGCGGACTTCGTCGCCGTGAGAATTCCGGATGGTGACTGCGGTCTGAACGCGGGCACGGAAAAATTTCTGTTGCTCGTTGCTGATGAAGCCCAGCGAGGCGGTGCTTTCTCCGGGCGCGAAGTTGATGTTGTATTCCTTGAGCTTGCGGCTAAGGGTGCGTCGGGAGATGCCGAGCTGCTCGGCGGCAAGAGTTCGCTGGCCGCCGGTGCGCTCCAGGGCTTTGATGATCATTTGTTCTTCCATGCTGTCGAGATTGCTGACCGGCATGGAAGCGGTTTGCCGGCGTGCCGCCGGCTCTCCGGTAACCGCAACGCTGAGATTAGAGAAGTCTATTTCGGATGCGGAAGATTCCATCGCCATCCTGGCGACCAGGTTGCGGAGTTCGCGAATGTTGCCCGGCCAGCCGTGCGCCAAGAGGGCAGAAATGGCCTGCGAAGAAAAATTCTTCCGCGGTGCTTTCAGGCGCAGAAAATGCTCGGCCAGGGCAATGATGTCTTCGGGGCGCTCGCGCAGCGGAGGAACGTGAAGCTGGAATTGGCCGAGACGGTGGAAAAGATCCTGGCGAAAGCGGCCTTCCTTAACCATGGCTTCGAGATCCTGGTTGGTGGCCGCGACAATTCGGACATCGACGCGAATCTTACGGTGGCCGCCGAGACGGTAAAAAGGCTGGCCATCGAGCACGCGCAGCAGTTTCACCTGAGTTTGGAGCTGCAGTTCGCCGATTTCGTCGAGAAAGAGTGTGCCTTTGTCGGCCAATTCGAAGAGGCCCGGTTTCGACGCATCGGCGCCGCTGAAAGCCCCTTTTTCGTATCCGAAGAGTTCACTCTCCACAAGATTTTCTGGCAGCGCGGCACAATTGATGTCCACCCAGGGACGGCTGCGACGATGAGAGGACTCATGGATGGTGCGAGCGATGAGTTCCTTGCCTGTACCCGTTTCGCCCGTGATCAAGACAGTTTCCGCGTGGCCCGCGACGCGGTCTACCAGGCCCATGAACTTATGCATGACTGGGCTGGCAAGAATGAAATGTGTGTCATCGATCTTTCGTGAAATCACGCCGGGCGCGTCGGACGCCGCTGAGGAAGCGGCACTGTTGTCGGCAACTTTTGTCTGCGGCACCACTACAGCAATCACCGCCATCGGTTTAGAAGCGGAATCCCGAAGAAGCGTAGCTGAAACCTGCACCGGAATGCTTGCGCCGGATTTGGGATGAGCAAATAAATGGCAATGGTAGTCGCCTTGCGCCGAAACGGCAGTGAGGATTGCTTTTCGTAATAGCGATGCATCGTTTTCGTTGGTTTTTTCCGTCGCGGCAAAGATCGTAGAAAAATCGCGCCCCATGAGTTCCTGAGGCGAATAACCCAGGAGCCCGGTAAGGACAGCGTTGCAGGCCCGGAATTCTCCTCGCAAATCAGTGGAGAAGATAGCCATTGGGGGCGGCGTACCCTCGGCAGCCACGCGGCCTTTGGTCCGAGAGCTGATCAGCGCTTCTGACTGCTGCGGGCTTTGCTCCCACCGTTGCTCTGAACTCTGCTCCGGGTTAGCGTGTGGGATCGACATATTGTGCGTTTGGGACGATGTTGACACACCCCGGCGGATCGACCGAGAAGCATGTTCCGCAATGCATTACGTAGGTAATCGATTTTTTCTTCCGATGTCCCCGTCTCGAAGAATTTTCACCTTGAGGAGATGGCAGAAGCAGGCGCTCGGGTCTCGCGGTGGTTACTTCAGTAAGCTTCTGAAGATCTGGTCATTGCAATAGGATTCGGGGCAAGGCTCGGAGTAGGACCGAGGTGTGCCATAACGATGTGGCACCATCGAGCGCGCGCCGGCTTACAAACCGACGCATAACGTTTGTTGTGTCTCTCGCAGAAGCCGCGAGGGCATTCGGAGACGATACGTCTCGGGGCCGGTGAGGCCCTGGTTGGGGTTGTCGATGCAAGCAGAGACGGAACGATTGTCGATGCAGACGAAAGCATTTGTCGGCGTCACTGCGTCCATGGGCGTGGTGGCGCTGGGATATGCCTTGTTGCACTGGCAATCGCATGATCTCTTGCGGTTTTTCTGTTACCTGGCTGTGGCCTTACTGGCGTCGGGATTGAAGGTGCAGTTGCCGGGAATTGACGGCACGATGTCGGTGAATTTTCTGTTCATCCTGCTGGGCGTGCTGGAGTTGAGCCTTCCGGAAACGCTGGTCATCGGCTGCACGGCAACACTTGTGCAGAGCGTGTGGCAGGCCCGCAACCGATTGGATCCCGTTAAGGTGCTTTTCAATGTTGCTGGCATGATGGCCAATGCCAGCGCCCTCACTTACCTTAGCTATCACTGGCTGGCAGACAGATTTGGATCGAACAAGCCCATCCTTCTGATGGTGGCGGCGCTAGTGTTTTTCTTCGCGAATACCCTGCCTATCTCGATTGTGATTTCTCTGACCGAGGGTAAATCGAGCCGCAAAGTCTGGTCGGAATGTTATTTCTGGTCGTTTCCGTACTACCTGGTAGGAGCGGCCGCGGTAGGCCTGGTTGGAATTGTGAACCGCTCCGCGGGATGGGAAACGTCGCTGCTGGTATTGCCGCTGATCTATTGGGTGTATCGATCCTACCGCCTGTATCTGGGCCGGCTGGAGGCGGAGAAAGAGCGGGTCGAAGTAGAGAAACGGCACGTGGAACAAATCGCGTCGCTGAACATGCGGACGATCGAGGCGCTCGCGTTGGCGATCGAGGCCAAGGACCATACCACTCACACCCATTTGCAGCGAGTGCGCACTTATGCAGTCGCGGTGGCCACCGACTTGAGTCTGACGCAGGGTGAGATCGAGGCGTTGCGCGCCGCGGCTCTTTTACATGACATCGGGAAACTGGCAGTGCCCGAACAAATTATCAACAAGCCGGGAAAGCTGACGGCCGAAGAATTCGAAAAGATGAAGGTGCATCCGCTGGTAGGAGCGGAAATTCTGGAGCGGGTAGCGTTTCCCTATCCAGTAGCTCCGATCGTCCGGTCTCACCATGAGCGCTGGGACGGAACGGGATATCCAGAGGGATTGAGTAGAGAACAGATTCCGATCGGGGCACGGATTCTGGCAGCAGTGGATTGCCTGGACGCGCTGGCTTCTCATCGGCAGTACCGGCCGGCTCTCCCGCTAGGGGAGGCGATGGCCAAAGTAAAAGAAATGGCCGGAACTTGGTTCGACCCAAAAGTGGTCGAGATTCTGGAGAGTCGCTATGTGGAATTGGAGCGCATGGCGCAGATGTCGGTTACGGAAATGTCGGAGGAAGGCGCGCTCACTCCCCATGGGCTTTCCAAGAGTGTGCGGGTGGAGCGGGGGCTGGCTCCGGCGACGGGATTTGAACGAACCGAGCCTATGCATGGAATGACAGATAGCGCGGACTTCCTGACATCCATAGCGTCGGCACGGCAGGAGGCACAGACGATGTTTGAGCTCAGCCAGGATCTGGGTATATCCCTGAGCTTGAGCGAAACGCTGTCGGTGCTTTCCATGCGGCTGCGGCGAATGATTCCCTACGATTCGATTGCGGTGTTCGTGAACCGGAATGGATGGCTCCTGCCGGAACTGGTCAGTGGCGAAAATTTCCGCATGTTGTCGTCGCTGAAAATCAAAGTCGGCCAGGGACTATGCGGCTGGGTGGCCGAAAACTGCAAGCCGATCGTGAACGGGAATCCGCAGGTAGAAGCGGGATATGTGGTCGATCCCGGGAAGCACACCACGCTGCAATCGGCGCTGGTGGTTCCTCTCGAAGGCTTGACTGGAGTGGTTGGGGTGCTGGCGATGTATCAGGCAAATCGGGACGCCTTCACGCCCGATCATTTGAGGATTTTGCTGGCCGTGGCCTCGAAGGTCGCGCTATCGGTGGAAAACGCATTGAAATACCAGCAGGCGGAGAGCTCTGCGACTACCGACTATCTGACCGGGCTGCCAAATGCGCGGTCGCTGTTCATGTATCTGGCGCAGGAAGTGGCGCGCTGCCGGCGCATGAAGACGTCACTGGCCGTGTTGGTCTGCGACATCGACGGCTTCAAGCAAATCAACGATTCGTTCGGACACCTCGAAGGGGACAAACTGTTGCGCGAGTTTACGACGCGACTCAAGGATGTGTGCCGCGGATACGACTATGTGGCGCGGATGGGCGGAGACGAATTCGTCATTACCGCTCCCGGATTGACCGCAGAGGCGGCGTCGGAAAAGGCCGATCGCCTGAATCAGGCGGCGATCGAGGCCGGACGGCATGTGTGCGGGCGGGATGTAATCACGCTGAGCGTGGGGACCGCCTTCTGTCCGGAAGATGGGTTCGATGTCGAACGTTTGCTGTCTGAGGCAGACCGCCGGATGTATTCCATGAAGCAGCTCCATCATGCGGCGGCGGTCGCGCGCGATGCGAAAACAACCGGAGCGTCAGCAACATAGGGAGACCTCGGCCATGCAGGGGCGAACAATATCGCGGCGAATTGCGCGGCACGGGCTTGCCCTGGCCGCAACCGTTCTACTGGGCGGATTGCTCTCAGCGCTGCTGGTGCGGCTGGCGCCGGGATTCGATGCGGATGAGGCGCAACTGGATCCGCATCTGAGTTCAGAAACTGTTCAAGCGTTGCGCGAGGCACGACTGGCACAGCGCAACATTTTTCGTTTCTATTTTCGTTCCTTACAGCGCGCGGCTCATGGGGATCTGGGGACCTCACTCTCGCTGGGCCAACCGGTCAGCCTGCTGCTGCGGGAGCGGTTTCCGCTGACTCTACGATTGGTGTCGGTCGGGCTCCTGCTGAGTTGGACCGTTGCCATGGCTTTGGCGCTTAGCGCGGCATGGCTGCGCGTTTCGGCTTATGACGCGTTGACGACGGTTATCAGTGGGACTTTCTTATGTATTCCGGCTGCGGTGCTGGCGCTGTTGTCAGTTTTGTGGAATGTGCCGGGGGCGCTGGCGATCGGACTCATCGTCTTTCCGCGGGTGTATCGCTACGCACGCAATCTGCTAACCAAGGCTTATTCCCTGCCTCACATCCTTATGGCACGGGCGAAGGGGCTGAGCGAATTGCGGATTTTGTTTTGGCATGTAATTCCTGTCGCCGGGCCGCAGTTGCTCGCGGTCGCGGGGGTCTCGGTAAGCATCGCCGTGGGTGCGGCGATCCCGGTTGAAGCACTGTGTGGGCTACCCGGAGTCGGACAGTTGGCGTGGCAAGCTGCGCTGGCGCGTGATCTGCCATTGCTCATGAATTTGACCATTCTGGTGACGCTCGTAACCCTTGTGGCAAACTCCGGGGCAGACATAATCGGTGCCGCGCTGCGAGGTCAGGAAGCATGACCATCTCGCACATGAACGCAGGGCGCAGCCTGGCGTGTTTGGTTTTGTTGCTGGTCGTGGGTATCTCTCTTGCCGCGAATTGGCTGGCTCCGGCGGGTTATGCGAAGCAGTATCGCGAAGCCACAGACGCAACTCCGTCGCGCCAGCACTGGCTGGGGACCGATGAGATTGGCCGGGACCGGTTTGCGCGCGTGCTCTACGGGACGCGGATTTCGCTGATACTGGCGCCTGCCGCCGCGCTGCTATCCACCCTGATGGCAGCACTGGTGGGCGGGTTTGGTGGATATTTGGGTGGCCGGTGGGCGAGAGGCGCGATGGCGGTGACGGATTTATTTCTATCGCTGCCCTGGCTGTTTTTATTAATCACCGTCCGCGCCTTGATGCCGTTGAACGTGTCGCCCATGACCTCGATTCTTGTGACGTTTCTGATGTTGGGGCTGCTGGGGTGGACAAGTGCAGCGCGTGTGCTCTGTTCGACTGCCGGATCGTTGAGAGAGTCGGATTTTGTGCGCCAGGCGAAAGCTTCGGGGGTTCGCGGCGCGCGTCTATTCTGGGTGCATGTTTTGCCCAATCTGAAACCGGTGCTGTACGCCCAGTTCTGGATCTCGATTCCGGCATTTATTTTGAGCGAGGCGAATTTGGGGATTCTGGGATTGGGTGTGGCCGAGCCAATGCCTTCGTGGGGAAGTTTGTTGAAGGAGTTGGAAGGGCTAGTGTCGGTGGGCGAAGAACCGTGGAAGTTCGTGCCGTTGGTTTTGCTGGTGGTGGTAGTGACATCGTTTCAACTTGTACTTTCGAAACAAGAGGAGCTTGCCGCATGACGGACCTCGGGGAAAAGTTGGCAACAATGAGAATAGTAAGCAGGAAAGCAATCGCGGTTCCGATCATCTGCCTGGGTATTCTGGCGGGTACCGCTATAGCGCAAGGCGAGCTAAGATTTTGCCTTCGCTCCGAACCGAAGACGTTTGATCCCCTGAAGGTGGAAGACGACGCGTCGGTGACGGTCCGGTATTTGACCGGGGGCGTGCTGGTGCGAATGAACCGGCAAACGCAGGCTTTGGAGCCGGAACTGGCGCAGTCCTGGAAAGTATCGAAGGACGGGAAGCAAATTACGTTCAAATTGCGCAGTGGAGTTTCGTTCTCGGACGGGACTTCATTTTCCACAGAAGATGTGGCCTACACGGTGCAGCGGCTAATG
>Ga0193751_1001247_pt1 | contig 16642 bp, 38 predicted proteins | sample L1c2metaG_FD_143050 | JGI IMG/M metagenome (GOLD analysis project Ga0193751, IMG submission 143050) | Soil microbial communities from a riparian zone of the East river system, Colorado, United States - L1c2 | ecosystem: Environmental > Terrestrial > Soil > Riparian zone | place: USA: East River... | reverse complement strand
CCTCCGGCTCGGCGCACCCCGTCGTGCACGAGCTCGGCCGTAAGCTCTCAGAGCTCGGGTTCCCGAACAGCGTGAGTCGCGGCGAGAACCCGTTCGGCGCCGTCGACGTCAGCGTGCTCGAGGCCGTCCAGCACTTCCGCTCCCGGCACGGCGTCAAAGAAGACCCGACCGGGTTCGGCGGCGACACCCCCGACGGCCGCCGGAACGCCGAGGCGCACATCGGCCCGTGGACGATCGAGGGCATCCTCCGCGCGCACGCCCTGCGGTAAGCCATGGGACCGCCCGTGGTCGGCAACATTCAGGCCCTCGGGCCCGGCCAAGAGCTCGCCGCGAGCACACCACCGCGGCCGGGCTGGCCCGCAAAGTCGACGCTCGATTACCACAAGACACTGATCGAGCTCGCGCTGCTGCTGCTCGCCGTCCCGTGGATCCTCCGCGAACTGTTCAAACATCCCGGCCAGGTATCCCGCAAAGCCGCCGGCCGCCACCTCAAAGGCACCTGATGGCGATCCCCGCGACCCCGATCACCGTCGGGCAGACGATCACCGGCAAGACATCATGGTTCGGCGGTCCGAACGACCCGAGCGCGCAAGGCACGCCCGCCTCCGGGATCCCGATCACTACCCCCGGGATCGCCGTCTACAACCGTGCGACGCTCGGCGGCTGGTGGCGGGTGAAGTTCCCGAACGGCAAGACCGTCGACCTCCGACAGACCGACCTCGGCCCCGCCCCGTTCACCGGCCGCGCCGTCGACGTCACCTATAGCGCGCTCGGCGCCGCCGGCTACAACGAGCAGAACTTCCCGACCGACGGGACCGTGACCGCGACCTACCTCGGGAAGACAACAAGCGGGCAGCCGCCCGCCGCCGCCGTCGCCGCGACCCCCGGCACCGCGCTCGCACTCACGAGCACGCCCGCGGCGGCCGCGAGCTCGGGGGCCGGCGGCGACCTGTTCGGCGCTCATCACTCAGAGCTCCTGTACGCCGCCGTCTGGATCGGCGCGCTCACCATGGCGGCCTACCTCCTCTGGACCGGCCTGAACCGCAGCACACACGGCGCACCCGCCCGCGCCGTCGGGCGCGCCGCGCGGGTGGCGGCGTGATCATCCTTCCCGCGACCGCGTTCAAGGCCGGTAGCTTCCCGTTGCCGAACCCGAGCGCGTATCCGACCAGCGAATGGTCACCGGATCAGGGGATCGACATTCCCGCGCCGGCGCACACGCCGCTGCTCGCCGTCGGCGCCGGCACGATCGTCGGGCACGGCATCAGCGGGTTCGGCGCCGACGCGCCGATCCTGAAGCTCGACACCAACGGCGAGTACGTCTACTACGGGCACGCCGGCCCCGGCAACGCCGTCAAGGTCGGCACGCACGTCAACGCCGGCCAGGTGATCGGCGAGGTCGGCGCCGGGATCGTCGGGATCTCCACCGGCCCGCACCTCGAGATCGGCTTCTCCGACGTCCGCGGCACCCCGCTCGGCCGGAGCACCGCCCCGACCATGAAGAGCTACCTCGAAGCGCTGATCAACGCGCCAGCGACCGCCTCCAAGTCCCTCTCACAGGCCCAGCAGTCACTGGCGATCGCCCAGCAAGGCGGGTCGGACGCGGCCAGCGGCGGCGTCGCCGGCAAGCTCGCGACCGAGCCCTCGCAGATCGCCGCCGGGATCGTCAGCGCACTATGGGACGCGATCTCGTCGCACGCCGAATACGCGGCGCTCGCGCTGGTCGCGATCGTCGGCGGGTTCCTGCTGATGGGCAAGGGCCTCTCCAGAACCACCCACGCGGGCGAGTCATGAGCCTCGACACGCCCGCCCAACCGAAGATCATCACCCCGAACCAAGCCGCGCTCGAGGCCGTCGCGCAGGCGCGCGAGCACGCGCTGTTCACCCGCCAGGCCGTCGACAAGCTCCTCTCGATCGCCGATCGGCAGGACACGCCGCCCGAGCTGCGGGCGATCGTGATCAACCCCGGCAACAACGGCCAATACGTCGTGCAGGACAAGAGCCGCTGGGAAGCGAAATCGATCGCGGTCCTGAACCCGACCGCGTTCCCCGTCTACCTCGGGATCGGTGGCGTGCAAGCGACCAGCACCAGCCGCGCGCCCGCCGTTCCCCCAACCTCCGTGCTGACGCTCCCGGTGCGCGTCTACGACCTCGAGCTCGGCTGCGACCCGACCGTGCTGCTGGCCAACTCCGCGGTCATCTACCTGTTCCGCTACACGTCCGTGCAGCCCCTCTCCGGGACCGCGACATGATCGCCCCGGCGACCGGGCTCGCCACGGCCGCCATCCAAGGCGTCGCGATCGCAGCCGCGACCGCGGCGCTCAACATCAGCTTCTGGAAATCGCTCGTGATCGCCGCCGTGACCGGCCTGATCGGCGCCGCCGGCGCGATCACCGCCGCGCTGATCGCCGCCCGCGAAGGCCGCCGCATCCGCGACGAGCTCGAGCACGTCAAACGCAAAGTCGGCGCCAACCGCCGCCAACAGGACCCCTGAATATGGGCGTCTCAGCGACGATCAACACGACCGACACCTACCAAGAGGTCGTATGCGCCGGCACGATCCGGCTCTCCCTCCAGGTCCTCAACGCCTCGATCATCATCGGCTTCGGGCAAGGTCAACGCGGCGCCCCCGTCTACTACGACGACCGCGAAGACGAAACGCTCACTCCGATGAACGCGCAGCTCGTACGGCGCTGCAACACCATCCGGCTCAAATCCGCGATCGTCGGCCTCCCCGCGACCGTGTTCCTCAAAGCGCTCACCCATGCCGACTGAACAGCAACAGAACACGCTACGCAACCTCGGCCTCAACCCCGAAGACGGCCAGGTGCACGCAGACGCTCTCGTGTTCCCGTGGCACGGAGAAACGATCATCGTCGTGAACCGCCACGGATCCGCGAGCGTGTACCCCGCCGAAATGGCCGACCACGCGCTCAAAGGCCTCCAGTGAGCTACGCGCTGAACAACGTCGCGACCGCCGACACCTACGGCTCCTGCGTCCTCTCATGCAAAGGGACCGTCAAGACGAATGTCACGATCGCGAACGCCGCCGTGCTCTGCACCCCCACGTTCCGCGACATGGCCGGTAACACCACCACCGGCGCCGCTACCTCCCTCCCGGCTTCTACAGCTACCGCCGGCCCGTCGACAACCTCACCTTCCGCTCAGCAGTCACCGGCGTCCCCGCCCAAGTCACAGTCGAAGCGCTGCTACTCAAAGAAGCAAACCAATGACCACCACCGATCAGCACCTCCGCGCGCTGATCCGCGAAGAGGTCTTCCGAATCCTGCACGACAGCACCACCGGCGGCGGCAGCTCGCTCACACTCGAATCCGGCGGCGGACTCGCCGGCAGCGGCGGCGGCGAAGACGGCGGCGCAGGAGGAACAGGCGGCGGCGAAGACAGCGGCGGCAGCGGCGCCGCGGGCAGCGGCGACGGCGGCAGCACCAGCGGTGACAGCGGCGGGGACAGCATGACCCCCACCTACCTCACAATCGACTCAACCGGCCGCATCGGCGCGGACTTCACCGGCCTCGTCCACGCCCAAGGCCTCAACCTGGACGCGGGCATCAGCGGAACGCCACCGAGCCAAGACCGGATCCGCTGGCTGCGGACCACCGACGGCGCCCTGATCGTCGACATGCTCGGATACAACAACGCCTCCGCAGTGGCCTCCGAGGCCGAATGGACGGTGCACGAGCCAACCACAGGTCTGAGCGCCGCCCTCGATCTCGTTGCAGAAGCCGGCACAGCTCCCAACGGACTACGCGAACTCGTCCGCGCGTTCGTAGGCAATAACAGCGTCACGATCCTGAACGATCTCTTGGGCTCCAGCTTCGTCACGAACGCCGGTGGGGCCGTAAAACAGCTCTCGCTAGCCGCCGGGAACGCCGTCATCAACTTCCCCAACAGCGCCAACGCCACGGACTTCAACGTGGCGCACGGGCTCGGCCGCATTCCGGCGGCGGTCGTTCTGACCCGCTCGCAAGCAGCTGGCGGGAGTGAGCTCACGAACTTCTACGCCGTGTCCAGCACGTCGAGCCAGTTCACGATCGAGGGGCGAGCCAACGTGGTCCTGAACGGCAACATCAGTGTCGGCTGGATCGCTGCCGGATGATGCTTTGCGGCCAAAAACCAACAGGGAGGAGGTGAACGCATGGCACACGGACACGGTCACAGCAAAGGCTGCCGGTGCGGGTTCTGCACCAAGTCACACCGCTACACCAAGAGGCGCGGCAAGCGCCGCAAGCAGTAGAGCACTCAGCTAACGAAAGGTAAGCCCTCATGACACTCACGCTCACAATCATCGCCGAGGACGCCACTGACCTCGAGCAGCAGCTCCAGGCGCAGCTCAAAGCGCTCGCCTACAACGAGCCCAAGACCGCGCCCTCCGAGCCCGAGCCCGCGCCGGCGCTCGCCGCGGCGCCCGAGCTCCCCATCGTCGTCAACGCGCCGGGTGCGTGGACGCCGACGCCGCCCGCCGGCGCCTGACCATGAGCGCGCACGGCCCCGCGTCCCTGTTCGCGGACATCTCCAGCAACGACTCCGCGTTCAACGCACACGCGTACAGGAGCGCGGGCCACCGCGTCATCGCGATCAAAGCGACCGAAGGCGTGAGTTTCACCAACCCCCACTACGCCGCGTGGGTCGCCGCCGCCCACGCCGCCGGCCTCGCCGTCATCCACTACCACTTCTGCCGCCCCGAGAACCTCGCGCCGATCGGCCAAGCCGACCACTTCTGGAACACCGTCGCACCGCACTACCACCACGGCCCCGACCGGCTCGCGCTCGACCTCGAAACAGGCCACCCCAACAGCGTGGCCGGCTGGCTCGCAACAAGCGACGCGCACCTGCACGACCGCTCCGGCGAAACGCCCGTCGCCTACACCTACCTCTCCTATCTCAACGAGGCCGGCGGCGCGCTCAAGATCGGCTCGAAGCGCTGGTGGATCGCCGCCTGGGGCAACCAAAGCCCACCCGCGAAGCTCCCCGGCGGACAACAACTCTGGGCCTGGCAAAACACCGACGGCCGCCTCGGCGGCGACCCCAAACGCCACGCCGGCGTGATCGGATCCGCACCCGGCGGCGGCGGCGACGGATCGATCCTGAACCGCCGCAGCCTCGGACTGATGCTCGCGCAGCTATGACCTGGCGCCTCGAACCCGCAATGATCCTCGCCGCCGCGGCCGCGACCGTCAACGCGATCCAAGCCGCCGCGATCCCCGGCCTACCCGCCTGGGCCCACTCCCTGATCGCCGTCGCCTCGATCCTCACCGCCGGCTACCTCACCCGCCAACACGTCACACCCACCGCCGCCGACGACCCCGGCACCGGCATCTGAAACGGCCCAAATAGCGGGTTCCGTCCGACCGGGGAGCGATCCTCCCGGAGACCCCGTCCCCATGCTGGTAGGAGGTGTAGGCCCTAGATGCTCACGATCGAGCTCGCGTTCGAGAAGCCCACCAAGAGCAAGGTGCGTTTCCAACACCCGGACTTCGGGACCGTGTACGTCCCGAACGAGCAGTACCTGACGCTCGGATCCCCCGACCGGATCCGGCTCACGCTCGAGGCCGCGCCCGCGCTGCAGGCCGTCCAGGCCGCGTAGCACGCGACGCAGCGACGCCCCGGACCGGAATCGGGACCCCCCGTCCCTGTTGATTCCGTCCGGGGCGGCTGCGAAGCTACCGAGCCGATGAGCGGTGTAGGCGCCCAACGGCTCGACCAGCATGTTCGCGCATCTCGCGGACAGACCACCCTCCGAGCCCGCCTCGCACACGACTACGCCAAGGCGTACGGCCGCGACGCGCGCTACGACTGCCTCGACGGCCTCGAGCGCTGGGCGCGATGGCGCCAGAAGCTCCCCGAACACGAGCGCCACGTCGTGCTCCGGACGATCCGGCAGTTGGCGGACGCGTTCGAGCGTCCGCACAAGGGCGCCAAGGATGCCCACCAGCGCTACCAGAGGATCTTCAAGCTCCAGCTCGGCTACCTGAAGGCGATGGGCTGGGTCGAGAGCTTCGAGCCGATCTACGAGGCCAACGGCGAGGGCAAGGGTATTCTCGTCCGGTGGGCCCCTGTAGCTCAGCTGGATAGAGGACCGGCATATCCGAGGGGTCGGGAGCGGTGCTCGGAGCCGCCCAGGCGGCCTCCGGTGGCGCCTGGGGCGGGGTCTGTGGGTGGCGGCGAGCCCCCGGGCGATCGTTCTTTTTCTGGGGGTGAAGTTATGCCCCCCTCCGGGAGGAGCGTCCCTTCTAAGCCTGTTGTTGACGTTTCTGATGTTGATCTATCCCTGCTTGTAAACGGCGGGGCGAGCGCGCGCGTTCCTGCCGACGCGTCGGCGCTGCCGTCGCTGACGTGGGCCGAGTACCGCCGCCAAGCGCGGCTCGTGGTCAGGGCCTCGGCGTGGTGGAGCTTCGAAACGGCAAACGGCGCGAGTGAGGGGGATGCCGCCCGAAAATTTTCGGAGCTGCCGTGGGCGGCCGAGGTGCCCATCACGGATTTGGCCAGGATCCTTCACCGCTGCTGGCTGCCGGACGTCCCGCCGCTGATCTCAGCGAAGCGTCAGGCGCAGCTCGAGGCCGCCGCTCGGCGGATCGACCGGATCGAAGGGCCCGGCGCGTGGATCGCTCACGCCTGCTCCGTGCTGGAGTGCTGGGCTGAGGGCGAGCTCGACGATTGGCTCTCGGAGCCGCCCCGCTCGCTCGGCGCGTTGGCGATCTGGCTGCGCCGGACTGCGAACGAGCGGCGGTTCTGGCAGCTGGAGCGCCGCCACGAGCGGCTCCGTCCCCTCGCGGCGGCGCGGCAGCGTCAGGCGATCAAGCGGTGGCGCCCGGCGGTTCGCCGGGGTGACGCTGCTCGGTGGAGTCCGGGACATGCGTAGCCGGCGCCCACGTACGGGCTCGCATCCGGTCGATCACCGCCTGCGGGTTCAGCTCGGCGATGTACCGAATCGTTGTCACGAGATCCTTGTGCCCGAGCTGCTTCTGGATCTCTTGGATCGGGACGCCCTCCCTGGCGAGCTCGGTCGCGCACGTATGCCGCAGCGCGTGCGGGTGGCAGCGCCGATCGAGGCCGGCGCGGGCGCCAGCGTCCTTCATCGCCTCCCGGAAGCACGACGCCTGCACGGGCGCGCCGATGTCCGGCCGGCTGACCTTGCAGAACAACGGGTGGCGGCCATTAACGCCCAGCTTGCGGCGGCGGGCGATCCATTGCTCGATCACGGCGCACGCCTCGGGGTCGATCCCGACGACGCGCCGGCGGTCGCCCTTGCCGTGCAGGACCGTGACGGTCCCGGCGGCCAGGTCGACGTCCTTCGGCAGCAATGCGAGCGTCTCAGCGATCCGCAGACCGGAGCGCCACATCGTGACGATCATCGCCCGATTGCGGGCGCCGGCGTTCCCTCTGCAGCAGGCCTTCAACAGCCGGTTGATCTCCTCGCGCGTGAGCGGTTCGGCCGGGTACTTCTTGCCGTAGTTCGGCGGGTGCATCCCAGCACGGTAGCCGGGCAGGGTGACGTAGGAGCGGGGCAATCGCTCCTCCTTTCGGTTGATACCCAACCGGAAGGATCTCACAACAGGGTGAGCCCCCGACCGGAGAATTGCCCTCCCCCGGCCGGGAGTCCCACCCGCAACGTACCCGGAGTGACGGATGATCCTCAACGAGATCAAACGAGCGATCCTGCAAGCCTTGCGCGACGGACGCCCGCACAACCTGTTCGAGCTCGCCAACGAGATCGACCACGCGCCATTCAACGTCAACGCCGAGCTCCGGGCGCTACGCCGCGAGCAGCTCGTCCGCGACACGATCGGCATCGACGCGCACAACTGGACGCTGACCGACCGCGGCTGGCGCCTCATCTACAACGGCGACCAACTGGAGCTCACATGACCGGCGAGCAGCTGCGCGACGAGAGGCACGACGCCGACCCGCCGCGGCCACGCGGCCGCCTCCCCCAGGTGCCGACGCCGTGGACGGTCCTGGCAGCCGCCGTGCTGCGATCGGACGTGATCACGGGTAACGGGTGGCAATCCGCGCGCCTCCTGGCGGTGCTGGTCCTCGAGGCGGGTGAGGAGTCATGAGCGAGCGGAGCTTTGGGGACCAAAGCAACTGGGACTCGGGCGCCGAGCGGCTCGACTACCTGACCGACCCGCCCAGCTCGGGAGAGCAAAGCGACTCCCACCGTTGCCCGGTTGGGGGCTGCGCCAAGCAGGTCCCGGACCACATGCTGATGTGTGGTCGGCACTGGCGGATGGTCCACCCGAATCTCCAGCGGCGGCTCTACGCGGCGTGGGCCCGCGGCGCCGGCGCCGGCACCGAGGCCCACGCCGAGGCGATGCGCGAGTGCGTCGACGAGGTCGACTGGAAAGTCGGCGCGGAGGCGAAGCCATGACCGAGCGAAGCTACTCCGCCGACATCGGCTGGACGAGCCCCACGCTGGCGCATCAGATCGAGATCGAGCTGGGGATGAGCCTCGCTGACCTCCAGTGGCGCGTCCTGGAGCTCGCGCGGCTCCAGCTCGGCAACCTCGACGATCTGATCGAGCCGGGCCGCACGGTCCACGTCACGGTGAGCGTGCGGACATGACCGAGAGCAGCTCTTCACGCAAAAGCAGCGGCCGGCGCTGGCGCTCGAGCGACGAGGCATACGAGGCCGGGAAGGCGATCGGCTTCGCCTCCGCGCTCGAGCTCGTGCGGATTCTCCAGGAGCCGGAGGCGTTCGCCGCCGAGATCCGGGAGATGGGCGCCACTTTCTCGGCGGCGATCAAGGAACTGACCGGACGGGAGCTCGACGGATGAGTCGCACAAGCGACTCCCACCCGTGCCCCACCGCTGCCCGGCGATGGTCCCGGGCCACCAGCTGATGTGCGGCCGTCACTGGCGGCTCATCTCGCCGAACCTGCAGAGCCGGCTCTACTCGGCGTGGGACCGCGGCCGCGGCGCCGGCAGCGACGCGCACGCCGAGGTGATGCGGCTGTGCATCGAGGAGGTCGCGTTCAAGCTCAACCCCGACCAGGCGCAGCTGCTGTGAAGACCCCAAGCTTCGGCGGCCAGATGGCGCTCGGCGAGGACGGCGTGGTGAGGGTCGAGTACGGGGACGAGCCGCACCAGCTGAGCCACCGGCCGGGCGATTGGACGTGCGTCATCTGCGGGACGAGCGACGGTGTAGCCGGCTGGCCGCGTAAGTGCCGCGAGCACCTGCAGGTCCCCACGCGTTACGTTGGCGATCGTCAACGTAACGCCGTCGACGGCGTTACGAACGGACGTTGTCCCGTCTGTGGCCACCCGGTGCCGCCGGTGCGCCGGCACCGCGGGGGCGGCAGCCGACCGCGGATCTACTGCTCCAACGCCTGCCGTCAGGCGGCCTACCGAGATCGGGCCGCGGCGGCCGGATAGTGGCGCTTTTGACCCAAAAGCACAGGGATATGCGGCCGTGAGGGGGGCGAGCGTGATAAGCGCAGGGATATGGCGTTCAGCGGCGGGCGCGGAGGTCGGCCGCGAGCGCCCGTAAATCGGGTGGTTCGCCGCCGCGGCCGAGCTCGGCGAGCGCCAGGCGGGCGAGCGCGCGGGCGAGGTCGAGCTCGTCGACGATGTACGTGTCTCGGGTCTGCACCGGCCGGTCGGAGGGCGGGAAGCCGATCGCGGGCGGGCCTGTCCATTCGACGGGGTGCAGGGTGTGACGGCCGCGGTCGAGCCGTAGCGCGTCGACTGTCACCGTGGCGTGCCAGGGCGCGACGGGGCCGAGCGTGAGCTCGCGCTTGCGTTGGACGTCGCCGCCGTAGGCGCGCGGGAGGCGGCCGTTGCCGGTCATCGGGTCAGCACTGCGATCGAGAGCGCGACCAGCGCCAGGCTGTAGAGGTACAGCGCAGCACGGTGTGCCTCGAGCGCCCTCTCGAGCGCGCGGATCCGCGCCTCGTGGTCCGACTTCACCAGGAAGTCATACCGGCCGGTCATTGGCCGCGGTCGATCAGGTTGCGGAGCTCGTGCGCGGCGAGCTCGTAGCTGTGGGCGAGGAAGACGGCGACGTTGAAGCCGTGCGGGATCCAGTACCAGCCTTCGGCGGGGAATGAGCGCTCGAGGCCGGGCGGGATCGGGCGCCGCACATACCAGGGTGTGCGTTCAGGTTGAAGCGGTCTCGCCAGCTCCCCGAGATGCCTCGATCCTCGACCCTCCATCACGGCCATCCTCCTGGGACTGTACGCCCGCGCTCTTGGAGTGGGTAGAGGGATCGAGCCCGGACGCGAGGCTGCGATCGATCAGCCGCTCCGGGAGTGGCGGGCGGACGACGGTGGTTCGGGCGCGATCGTCGCGCCAGATGTAGGAGTGCTCGCCGGTCGGTGACAGGCTCGCGGCCTGCTCGAGCGCGCGCTCACAGTCAGGTAGTGACATCGCGAGCATCTTCGCGACGATCGGGAGGTCTTCGGGGTCGAAGCCGCCGGCGAACGCGAACACGTGCTGAGCTTCGGTGCGCGCCGCCCGTGGAATGTTGCGGGGTCGCTGTGAGCCGGCGAGCAGGCCGAGGCCGTGCGCGCGGCCTTTGCGGATGTAGGCGTTGCCGGCGGGCGGGGTACCGCCGGGGGTGTCGGCGCATAGGTCGGCGAGCTCGTGCGCGACGATCACTAGCCCGTAGCGCTTGGACGGGTCCCGCCCGGTTTTGCGGGCGAGCGCGGTGCGGAAGAGCCGGTCGACGTCGTCGAGATCTCCGGTGTCGTCGATCAGGTGGATGATCGGCTGCTGCCAGTCGACCCGCTCGAGCGAGTGAACGGGGTCGACGCCGGGGACGGTGAACTCGTCCTTCGTGTCGAACAAGACCACCTGGCAGCGGTAGAGGCTCGCCAAATAGTTGATCAGGACGCTCTTGCCGGAGCCGTTGCGGCCGAGCACGATCACCCGGTCGGTGAACCGGATCCCGGCAGGGCTACTCGGGGCGGGCGGGGAGCTGGTCAAGACGGTCCTTGAGCTGGCTGATCGTGTCGAGCGCACCGTCGAGCGAGCTGTCGCGGCTCTTCAGGCGCTCCTCGAGCTCCAGGCGGCGGGCGCGTTCGACGGCCGCTTGCTCGCCCTCCTGGTCGAGGCGGTGCACGGCTCGGTCGACGAGCACGCCGACCAGGGCGAGCAGCGCGAGCGCGAACAGCAGCTCGCGGTCACGCCGCGGCGGCGGGCTCATCAGCGGTGTCGGAGCGGAGGGAGAGGCAGAACTCGCCGATCTGCGTGAGGAGCCCGTCGAGCTCGTCGGGGTCCTCGGGGACCTGGCTGGACATGCCGGCGAGCGCCAGGCGCAGCAGCGGGACGGGGATCGCGACGGGGATTGCTTCGGCGATCTCCTGATCGCTGATCGTTTGCAGTTCATCGAGGAACTCGAGCACCTTTTCGGGACTGGTCATCGCACGCCTTTCGGTCGCAGCGCCGGCGGCGCCTCATGGATTCGCTGCCACTCCGGATCGTGCTCCGGCCCCGTCCCTTCGTCCGCGGCAACCCCGCTGACCGGTTCGGGCGGCTGTTGGCGGAGCTGCACGATCAGCCGGCGCCGGCGCGTGTAGTTCTTGGCGCCGTACGCGGCGAGGGCGGCGCCCAAGGCGATCTCGTCGCCGGCGGCCGCGGCGGCGCGGGTCGCGTCGTAGCGGTTCAGGATGCGGGTCAGCGGCGGCGCGATCGCGCGCAGGTCATCCTCGGTGTGCTTCCACGTGTCCGCGTCGTCGGGCCCGACTCGCAGCAGCGCGTGCGTGGCGTTTCCCTGGACCGTCAGCAGCGACCGGATTGTGTCCTCGGACCATCCCTCGAGCGCCTCCTGTTCGGGCGAGATCTCCGGCTCTGGCGCTTCCGGGGTTTGCTCGGGGTCGAAGTCGGGGCCGGGGTCGGCGAGGAACCCGTCAGCCGCCGAGGAACCCTCCGAGGAACCCGCCGCGCGACTGGGGCTCGGGGTCCGCCTGTCGGTCGGGCTGTCGACGTCGGGGGGCGGCGGGCTGCCGTTTCGGGGTCTTGGGGGCACGGGGCGGCTCCTTGTCGTCGTAGTCGAGCACCTGCACCCCGGCCGGCTGTTTGCGGCTCGTGGGCGGGGCGGGCTCGTCGTCGGGGTGTTTGGCGAGCGCGTTGGTCCACCCCTTGCGGAGGTTCGCGAGCTGCCTGTTGCGCTTCTCCGGATCCTGGCTCAGTCCTGGCATCACTCGGACACGCTCCTGGAGTACTCCTGGAGTCGTCAAGGCTCAGCGCCCGCAGCGGGCGCTGCAGCCGCAGCGGCTGCAGCGCCCGCTGAGCCTTGCATCTCCTGGAGTGGGGGGCGTACACCAGGAGACCCGCGATCGAGAGAGGTTTGGTTATGAGGCTGTTCGGCTACAGCGCCCGCGAGTTCCTACGGATCGGCTTCGGCGCCGCCGTCTTCATCCTCCTGGCGAAGTGGCTGGGCCCGAAGACGATGGTCCCCGCCGTCGGCCAGCTCACAGAGCGCCTCTAGCAGCATGAGCACGCTCGCCACCATCGCCTCCCAGCGCGAAACGCGCCGGCTGCACCAGGCGCGCCGCCGGCGCGCCTACGCCGATATGTACTCCGGCGAGCTGCGCGAGCTGCACCGCCTCCGAGGCGCGCCGGAGCCTGTCGCGCAGGCGTTGGCCGCGCGCGGCGTGCCGCCGATCGCGGGCGGCGCGACCGGCAAGGGCGCGGCCGCGTTCTTCGTGAACCTCCCGCCAGAGGGGACGTTCGAGATGGACGTCGCGTACTTCAACCAGGAGACCGAGCGCAACGACGTCCCGCAGCCGGCCGTTGCGTGGACCGGCCTGGGCGGCTCCCGGATGGACCAGCGGGTCACGAACATCGGGATCCTGACGAACGTGCGGCTGCTGTTCATCGGCAGCCTGGTCGTCTCGGGTGGCGGGACGGTGACCGCCAACTACCCGTGGCCGTGGAACATCTTCAAGCGCGTGACGGTCCAGGCGAACGGTCAGACGTCGCTGATCCAATCCGAAGGCCTCGACCTCCGCGCCCGCCGCCAGCGGCTGTACCGCAACCCGAAGGACGACGTGTCCTCGGGGACGGCGATGAACACTACGACCGGCGACCCCGCGCCGGGCGTGATCGCGAACGGCACCTACCCGATCGTGCTCGAGTACGACCTCCCGATCGTGCACGACGCAACGACGCTGACCGGCGCGCTGTTCGCACAGTCCGACGCGAACTACCTCAACTGGACCGTCGAGCCGGCGCTCTCAGCCGATGTGTTCACGCTCGCGGGCGGCTCGACCGGGGTGCTGACCGGCACCGTCTACCCGCTGTTGACGTTCTTCGACATCCCCTACGTCGACACGCAGCGCGGCCGGATGGTCGCGATCCCCGACCTGCGCTGGTTGCACGGGTACATCGCGAGCAACTTGCCGTTCGCGAATACCGGCGACGTGAAGGCGCCGTTCATCAAGAACGCCGGGCAGCTGATCGCCTACTACCTGTACATCGACAACGGCGGCGCCGCCCAGGTGGACCCTGGGACAGCCCTGGACGAATTCCGCCTCGAATATGGCGGCAACCGCCGTCCGCGCGTGTACGGCGGCCCGACCGGCCAGGGCGCGCTGCATCTGCTCGAGGAGAACACCCGCAACTACAACGGGCGGCTGCGGCCCGGGTACGTGTGCCTCGACCTCGAGAACGAGAACCCCGAGCGGGACCTGATCTACCCGCGCGGCGTCAGCGAGCTGAACGCCGTGTGCAAGATCACCGCCGGGACGACGATCAACGCGAACGCCAGGATCCACTTCGTCGAAGAGACCCTCTTCTCGGGGGCCTGAGATGGCGACCGGACAGCTCCAATCAGGAGGCGTGTTCGCCTGGCCCGACGCGCCCGGGCTCGGCTACAGCACCTGGGCGTCAATGTCAGGCGTTCACCCCGACAGCCCCCTCGTTGGCGGTCGCGCCGGCGAGCACGGCTACGCCGGCACCCTGGTCACCGGCCAATCACGCCGCGTCGCGCTCGCGTCCCCCGACGCCGCCGCCGCGAGTGACGCGCCGATGAAAGCGCACTACTCCGAGCTGTGGAACCTGAAGAGCAACCCCGTCGGATGGGTGCTCGTCGCCGCCGTGATCTACCTCGGGCTGGCCCACGTCAGCCTCAACGCGCGCGTCGGGAAGACCAGCGCCGGCGTCAAGAGCGGCTGATGGCCGCGGCCGCTGCGAACGTCACGGGCCTGATCACGCTCTCCGGCAACAACCGGATCGTGACCGCCACGCTCACGCTCGACCCCAGCTACCCGACCGGCGGCAGCCCGAGCATCGCGAAGCTGCTCGGCCTGAACACGATCACCGCGCTGATCCCCCTGCACCACAAGGGGTACCTGCACGAGTACGACAAGGCCAACGACAAGCTCAAGAGCTACACCGTCGGCGGCGCCGGCGGCAGCGTCGGCGTCGAAGTCGTGAACACCACCAACCTCTCCGCCGTGACCGTCGACGTGGTCGCGATCGGCACCACCGCCTGATGGACGAGATCGCCGGGATCCTGCTCGCGCTCTTGGCCGCCGGCCTGCTGATCGCCTTGGTGAAGGGCGGCTGGACCGGCCCCGGCGGCGCCAAAGCATGGTTCGACGCGAAGTTCCTCGGCAAGGTCACCGGATGACTCAGACGGGCGTTCGCTCCGGGATCCTGCTCGCCGTGATCGGCCTGTTCGTGCTCTTGCGGACCGTCAACCAAGACCAAAGCGGCCGCACCCTGATCGACCACATCCTCGGCCCCGGGAAGGCCAAGGCCGCCGCGGCCGCGCCGGCGGCCGCGAGCGCATTCCAGGCGGTCGCGCCAAAGGTGACTGCACTCACGCCAGGCACGAATGTCGCGGCGCGCGTCGCGCAGCCGCTCGCGCCAGGCACGAACATCGCGGCGGCGCTCACGAAATGAGCACCCGCACCCGCAAGCCGCGCGCGGTGACCGCCCAGGGCCCGCGCGCCCAGCATCCGAGCCGGGCGGAGCGCGACGCCGGCCGCCGCTACCTCGAGCACTCCCACGCCGCCGCGACCCTGAAAGGCAAGCCCGCGCAGGCGGCGGAGCGCAACGCGCAGGCGATCGACGAGGAGCACGAGCACGCCCGCGATATCGCGCTGACCGGCACCGCCCGCGAGCTCGGCCAGCTCCCACCACACCTCCGCGCGCATCAGCGCTCAGAACGGCAGCTCGCCGGGATCAGCACGGACGCAGCCGCCCGGATCCGCGCCGGCTACCGCCGGCCGCCCGCGGCAGAGCCCGACGACGGCGGCGAGCCCCCTACGCCGTCGCGCGCGACCCGGGTCCTAGACGCCCGCCCGGCGAGCGCGGCTGCCGGCTACGCCTCAGAGGCGGCGGACACGAGCGTCGGGCAGCTCATCGTGCAGGTCTTCTCGTGGGGGCTCGCGCTGTCGCTCGGGTACCTGCTGCTGACGCGCGCGGCCGCGGTCGGGAAGCTGTTTCAGGGCGCGGCGAACACCACCCGAGCGATCGTTTCAGCGACCGTCGACCCGCTGAACCCGCACGGCGCATGACCACCACCACCCCGACAGGAGGCTTGTGATGAGCCGACAGGTCAAGGAGTTCATTGGCGGCGCGTTCGCTCTGATCGCGCTGTTCCTGATCCTCGCTCACGCGGGCGGGTTCGCGCAGGCGATCGGCGCCGGAGCGTCCGGATCCGCGACCGTGTTCAAGACGCTGCAGGGGCGCTGATGGCGCACCCGCTGTTGGTCCCCCCAGCCCGCCGGCTGGACGGCGTGATTCGCCTCCCGCAGATCCAGAACACGCACGGCGCGCTCACCCGCCAGCTGCAAGCGTCGCTGATGGAACGCGACAGCCTGCGCAGGGTCAAGACGACCGCCCGGAACCGGATCCTGCAAGGGCCCGTCTCCAGCCCGCAACTGTTCGTCTCACAGCCGTCCGGCGGCGTGAACACGCCCGGGTCGATGGCCGGCGGCGCCGTCAAGATGAACGCGCGCAGGTTGGTCTCGAAAACGCCCGGCCAGTCAGCAGGCGTGTAAATGCCCCCCAAGCCCGCCGCCGGCGTGAAGAGCAAGAAGCGCCGCCAGCAGCTGATCATCGCCGGCGCCGGCCTCGCGCTGCTGGTCGTGCTGTACCTCCGCTCCCGCGGGAGCTCGTCGACGTCGACGACCGACCAGGCAGCCGCCCAGGCAGCCCAGGACGCCCAGACAGCCGCCCAGCAAGCCCAAGCCGCAGCATCGGCTGGATCGGGCGTCACGCCCTCCACATTCGCTGATAACGGCGCACAGGCCGCCTCGCTCGGCGACGCCGTCACCCAAGGCCTCGGCGGTATCGCGGCCGCCCTACAAGACCTCCAGGCGCAGCAAGCGCAAACGACGCAGGCCGCGACCACGACCGGGCAGACGCCGCCGATGACGATCAACGTGAACGCCGGCGCGCCCGGCGCGAATCCCCCTGGCAGCCCGACGCCGCCGGCGGTCACGCCCGCGACCGCCGCCGCCGCCGCCCCGGCCGCGGCGCCCGCGGCCGCCACCGTCTCGTTCCTGAAGGCCGTCGGACACTCGACCGCATACACCGGCGCCGGCACCTACACCGGCGCGGCCGGAAGCGTCGTCCCGTTCAACCCCACGAAGGCAGGCCTCAAGGCCGTCGGCCACAGCCTCGCGTACGTCGGCCCCGGCGAGTACGTGCCCATCAAAAAATAGGGAAGG
>Ga0193751_1001246_pt1 | contig 16644 bp, 18 predicted proteins | sample L1c2metaG_FD_143050 | JGI IMG/M metagenome (GOLD analysis project Ga0193751, IMG submission 143050) | Soil microbial communities from a riparian zone of the East river system, Colorado, United States - L1c2 | ecosystem: Environmental > Terrestrial > Soil > Riparian zone | place: USA: East River... | reverse complement strand
CCTGGAGACGAGCGAATACCGGCAGCGCATTGCGGAATCGCTCTATCGCGGAATCGCGAAGTATGTGGATGGATTGAGTGGAGTGAAGATGGCGAGCAAGGTGGAGAAGGCTGCGGGGCAGTAGCCGAGTGACGGTAGAGACGCAATTGGCGACGAACAACGACACCGAGGCAGAAGCCCGCTTTAATCGGAAACGGCTAACGCGGCCCTGAAAAGGCCGCTCTTCCACGGTCAGGCGCGCGTCTCGTATTTTTTCAAAGCCTGTTTGAACAAGTGTCTCTTTGAATCCCTGTCTGTTTCAACCGGTCTCTGTTTGAATCGTGTCCGCTACAGATCTACGAAGTCCGGGTCTGCCTGCTTACTGAATCGCGCTGCCTACTTGCGAGAAGACATTTCCGGCGTTCGAACCGATCAAGCGCACGGTGCCCACGACAATTACGAGAATCACCGCCAGCATGACTGAGTACTCCGCGATGTCCTGACCTTCTTCATCGGACCAAAGATCACGTAATGAATATTCCATAAGTTTGTCCTTTTTACAGTTAAGCATTTGCGGCAACCGCCGTTTGTGCAGGCTGCCGTTTGTAGTCGGCAAAATTCAGTCCCCACGCCTCGCTATCCCTGGTTACAGCACGCAGCCCGACCTGAAATTCGGATGTGCCCTCCAGCTTTTTCGTCCACACGACGCGAAACTGGATCCTTCGCTGGCGATAGAAAACTGTAACCTCGTCGAGAACTTTTATTTGGTGACGTACCGAGCCTAGCCGCACTCCATCCGGCGTCACGTCCAGCGTGTGCACCAAGTCGTCGAAAGTCTTCCCGGCGCTGTCTTTGCCTCTTACTCGAACGGGAAGGACTGCCTTGGTGCGAGCTCCCCGCCGCTGATCTCCTGACTGCATTCTGTCACCCAGAGATAGTTTGCCTCAGCAGTGGCTGGGGAGGAATGGCCCCGTTGTGTAGGACGGAGGCACGAAGGTAACATGCTAAATTGGTGCAAAATCAAGGGTTACGGGGTTGTTTCTTGACTCCGGGAGACCGGGGATGAGAATTCGCGCGGGGGACCGGCATGGGTCTGCGCGAGATCCTTCACTGCGCCTGAAGAACGGCTCCGTTCAGGATGACTCCAGTGGGATGTCGACGTCAAACAGAATTAGTACACTGGCCGACACGACTACAACCGAGCCACTATCAGGTTTGCCAGCGCGTGAAACCTTTCTGGCTGAGGTGTGGTCTAATTAGAGGAAGAATTCTGCATTGCGGGGCCATTCATGAGTTTTTCCCGTTCTGTTGGCATTGTCATTGCTTTTGCATGCCTGCTGAGTAGCGCCTTTGGTCAGAGGCCGGCTCGTCCATCTCACTCTTCAAGTCAGGAATCCGCTTTGTTGCCGCGGGCCTTCGGCGGATGGGAGATGCAGGGCTCAGCGCAGACTAGTGCGGATCCGGCTGTGGCGGATCCGACTAACGCAGCGGTTCTGAAGGAGTACCGTTTCACGGACCTAGCCTCGTCCACTTACACGCAGGACGACGGTCGGACTTTGAAAATTCGTGCTGCGCGTTTTGCTGACGCTTCGGGCGCATTTGGCGCGTACACGTTTTATCTGCAACGGACGATGACGAAAGAGCAGATTGGCGACCAGGCGGCGTCGTTGGGACAGCGCGTACTCTTCTATCGCGGCAATGTGCTGATCGATGCGCAGTTCAGCAAAGAATCGGCGATGTCGGGAGCGGAATTGCGCGAGTTGGCCGGCGCGCTGCCCCGGCCCAACGGAAATGCGGCCAACCTCCCTACATTTATCGAATTCATGCCGCGGCGGGGTTACGTTGCGAACACGCAGAAATATGTTATGGGGCCGGCAGCCCTCACTGCGCTGGCGCCGCCGGTTTCCGCCGATCTGGTGGACTTCAACGCCAGTTCAGAGGTGAGTCTGGCCCGCTACGGCACCTCCAGTGGAGAGGCTACGCTGATGCTGATTTCTTATCCAACGCCTCAGTTGGCTGCCGAACATCTGCGACGCATTGATGCAGCGCATCACTTGACGCAGCCGCAAGGCGGAGTTTCGAGCGTGGAGAGTGCAGGTTCGTTTTCCGCCAAGCGCACCGGGCCGATTGTTGTGGTTGCCACGGGTCCTGTTTCCGATAGCGATGCCACGTCTCTGCTGGGAATGGTGAATTACCGGGCCAGCGTCACCTGGAATACGCCGAGCGATAATCCGCAGGCGCGCGACTTGTATATGCTGATCCTCAACATTGTGATCCTCTGTGGAATTGTGGGGGGATTAGCGATTGTGGCAGGAGTGGCGTTCGGTGGAATCCGTATTCTGATGAAGCGTTGGTATCCTGACAAGATTTTTGACCGGCCGGAGCAGATGGAATTCATTTCGTTGCGGCTTACGGAGGTGGCGGTCAAGGGCACCTCCCAGAGCGCAAACGAGGGCGGGCAGCAGGCTCCCCAAAACCCGGCCTGACCAGTAAGTGGCTTTAGATAGATCGGCTTACTGGGTCTTTCGAGCTTTTTGTCTCAATTTGCTACATCCACGCCAGGTATTGATTGATTTCGTAAACAATTGAAAACAAAGACATTTATTTCACAAAAATCCCTTGACACTCCCGTTTTTGGACTCATAAGATTTGTCGCAGAAAGTTTTGACGGATTTCAAAGCTCCGTTGGAACTATTCTCCCTTGAAGAAGAGGCCGCCCTGTTGCCGGGTGGCCTTTTCGTTTTGTCCTTCATCGTGCGTGCGAAACGAGGCCGCGCGGAACGAATGGTTCGGAAGCACGAAGGCGGAACTCTTTCAGATTTTTTGCGTATCATCATTACGTATCGTCTCTTGCGCGTGTTGTGTCGCCGATCTCGGTTGGCAAACCCTAGGGAGGAAACTCATGTACTGCGATGGATGCGGCACAGCGATGCAACCGGGTCAGGCGTTTTGCAGCAAGTGCGGGAAGCAGATCGTCGGCCCCATCTCGCTGGTGCAGCCGCGTCCGGGACGAGTGCAGGAGCACGTTCGCCTGCTCGGACTGTTCTGGCTCGCGCTCTCTGCGTTCAATACCATTGCCAGCATCATTCTCTATGTCATTGCCAACACGTTGTTCGCTCACATGCGTGAGTTGGGAGCGCCCGAAGCGCCGACTGCTTTTCTCCGTCCTCTGCTCAGCGTGGTGGCAATGTTGCTTCTGGCGAAGGCTGGCTGTGGATTCATCGCCGGCTGGGGCTTATTGCAGCACGAGCGTTGGGCTCGTGTAATCGCCCTTGTCCTGGCCTTCCTATCGTTGTTCACCAACATTCCGTTTGGAACGGCACTCGGCATCTACACCATGTGGGTATTGTTGCCGGCGCGATCGGAGCAGGAATATGACGCTCTGGCTGAGGCGAGAGCGGCGTAGGTTTACCTGTCACCTTTTCGGAAGAGTTTTAGTTTGCAGTTCCGATCGGCAGTCGAGCTGCGCTCGACGGACAGCCGAGGGCCGCTGTCCCTACATGGACCTCTGGCAGGACGTTTTTGGATTTCGCAACCAACACTTGACCCCTTACGTTCTGGCGAACTTCCTTCTCACACTGCTAGACTGACAACTTTGGGTGATTAATTCTGATCATCTTGTCGGAATTCTCTGGGGAAAATCATGTTGAAGCCAGGTGACATTGCGATTGTGAGTGGGGCGCGGACGCCCTTTGGGCGCTATTGCGGCAAGTTGAAGGACTTTACGGCGCAGGAACTGGGCGCGATTGCGGCCAGGGGTGCAATGGAGCGGGCGTCCGTCGATCCCAAGGAGGTCGATCATGCGGTGTTCGGCAACGCGCAGCAGACTTCGGGCGATGCGCTGTATGGGGCGCGGCATGTGGGATTGCGGGCGGGGTTGCCGATTGAGGTTCCGGCGCTGACGGTGAACCGGCTGTGCGGGTCGGGGATGCAGGCGATTGTGAATGCCGCGCAGATGATTCAATGCGACGAGGCGAAAGTGGTCCTCGCGGGCGGGATGGAGGCGATGTCGCAGGCGCCGTTTGTGATTCGCGGGCGCGACGGATTTACTCTCGCCCCTGGCGGGAAGCTGGAAGATTCGTTGATGGTGGCGCTGCTGGATACGTATTGCGGGCTTTATATGGCGAATACGGCGGAGCTTTACGGCGAGGAGCAGGGGATCACGCGGCAGGCGCAGGATGAATTTGCATTACGTTCGCAGAAATGCGCGGAGGACGCGTACAAGTCGGGGAGGCTTCAGGAAGAGCTGGTGCCGGTGCCGTTGCGAAATCATAAGGGGGAGGCGACGGGGGAATCTCTGACCGAGGATGATCACCGGCGTCCTCAAACGACGCTGGAAGGGTTGGGGAAGTTGAAGGCGGCGTTCGGGAAAAATGGGACTGTGACTGCCGGCAACGCGAGCGGGATTGTGGATGGAGCGGCGGCCGTCGTAGTGATGTCGATGGAGGAAGCTCGCAAGCGGAATCTGATGCCGCTGGGGCGGATTGTGAGTTGGGGGATTGCCGGAGTTGAGCCGAAGCTGATGGGGCGCGGTCCGGTGCCGGCGTCGAAGATCGCGCTGCAGAAGGCGGGGATGTCGCTGGAGTACATGGATTTGATCGAAGTGAATGAGGCGTTTGCGGCGCAGTATCTGGCAGTAGAGAAAGAGTTGGGATTGGACCGCGAGAAGGTGAATGTGAATGGCGGGGCGATTGCGCTGGGACATCCGCTGGGCGCGACCGGGACGCGGCTGGTGATTACCCTGCTGTATGAGTTACGGCGGCGGAAGAAGAAGTATGGGCTGGCGACGGCGTGCATTGGCGGGGGGCAGGGGATTGCGATGATTGTGGAGACGCTGCTGAATTTTTAGCCACGGATTTTCACGGATTCGCACGGATTACGAACAAATTCACCACAGAGAGGGCACGGAGGGGCTATGAGGATGCGGATTGTTAGCCTCGCCTTGCTCTTCCTTCTCGGATATGCCGACGCGCAGCAAGCGAGTCAGGCTAATCCAAAATCCTGTCGCGCGGATGTTTTTGTTCCGGAAAGTCTCAAGCAGTCGGTCGCGATACCTTCACCTGATAACCGATTTCAGGCAGTCCTAGACGAATATCGGGAAGAGGAGGATTCGGAGAGCGGTAGGTTGACTGTCTTTCTCGGCAAAACGTTGCTTGGGCGGTACCGCCTCCGCGGGTTGAGCGCTGGAATCTTCGTCAAATGGTCGCCGGACTCTCGTGCCTTCTATCTCATGTGGAGTAACGGAGGCATAATCGGAGGCTACGACGTTAGAGTGTTTCGTGTCGTGTCGCACGCCGTTCGCGAAGTATTCCCGATGAAGATTGCGGAAACGGAATTTAAGCGCAGACACAATTGCCGGACTCGCGGTGTGAACGCGTTTGCAGTTAAATGGATGACAAATTCGGAACAGCTCATGATCGCAACGCAGGTCTATCCGACTAGCGATTGCGGGGCGGAAATGGGTCTTACCAAGGGATACACGGTTCGGCTAGAAGATGGACAGATCGTTCAGCGACATTCCCAGAAAATCATAGAGAACGAGATGAAAGAATGCCCAACCCCATTCTGGCCTGCCGGACTGTGGGACGATAACACTTTGCAGCAAGTGAAAAGCGAAATTAACTCGAGTGCGAGGAAGCCTTAGGCAGATGAATCTTGCCAAGCGCGCCTCGCCGCAGAAAGAGTGCATAGGTTCTTCGCTTCGCTCAGAATGACAAAGGTTCTCTTATGAAGGATGCAATCATGGAAATGAGGAAAGTTGGAGTTCTCGGCTGCGGGCTGATGGGATCGGGTATTGCGCAGGTTTGCGCTATGGCGGGATTCAATGTGACAGTGCTCGAGGTCGAGCAGAAGTTTCTCGACAAGGGGTTTGCGGGGATTGAGAAATCTTTGGCGAAGCTTTCCGAGCGGCCGGTGGAGAAAGGCGGGATTACGGCTGCGCAGAGGGATGGGATTCGCGAGCGGCTCAAGGGGACCACCAACAAGGCCGACCTGGCGGATTGCGACATTGTGATTGAGGCCATTATCGAGAATGTGGAAGAGAAGAAAAAGATGTATGCGTCGATCGATGGGATCGTGAAAAAAGAGGCGATCTTTGCTTCGAATACGTCGTCGATTTCGGTGACGGAGTTATTGACTGCGGTGAAGCGGCCGGAGAGATTTATTGGGCTGCACTTTTTTAATCCGGTGCCGCTGATGAAGCTGGTCGAGGTGGTGCGGACGATCGCTACTTCAGACGAAGTTTACGAGACGGCGTACGAGTTTGGGAAAAAGCTCGGCAAGATTCCAGTGCGAACGTCGGATAAGACCGGATTCATTGTCAACCGGCTGCTGGTGCCTTATTTGCTCGATGCCATTCGCGCGTATGAAGAGGGCGTGGGGTCGATTGAGGATATCGATAATGCGATGAAGCTGGGCTGCGGGTATCCGATGGGGCCGTTTACGCTGCTGGATTTTGTGGGGCTGGACACGACTTATTACATTACGCACGTGATGTATGACGAGTTCAAGGAGCGGCGGTTTGCCTCGCCTCCGCTGCTGAAGCGGATGGTGATGGCGGGGTGGTACGGGCGGAAGACGGGGCGCGGTTTTTATGACTATGCGGACCCGGAGAAGCCAAAGGCGAATAAACTTTAGATCTTTTTGCCACGGATTTGCGCGGGTTCTCACGGATTTTTGATTTTTTGTCATCCTGAGCGAAGCGAAGGACCTATGGAGTCTGCATCCGCCAGCAAATTGCATGGGTTCTTCGCTTCGCTCAGAATGACAAGCTTCTTTGTGATCCGTGAGATCCGTGTGAATCCGTAGCTAGGAATTTGGATTTATGAACCTCGAAAACATACTTCTCGAAAAGAAAAACGCGATTGCTTACGTCACCGTCAACCGGCCGAAGGTGCTGAATGCGCTCAATATGGCGACCATGGAGGAGTTGCGGGCGGCGTTTCACGATATTAAGAATGACAGGAATGTTCGCGTGGTGATTTTTACGGGTGCGGGCGAGAAGGCGTTTATTGCGGGGGCGGACATCAGCGAACTGGCCAAGCACGATGCGGTTTCGGGGAAGGAGTATACGCATCGCGGGCAGTCGGTGCTGAATTTGATTGAGAATCTGGGGAAGCCGGTGATTGCCTGCATCAATGGATTTGCGTTGGGCGGGGGATGCGAGATTGCGATGGCTTGCACCATGCGGCTGGCCAGCGAGAACGCGAAGCTGGGGCAGCCGGAGGTGAAGCTGGGGATTATTCCTGGATACGGCGGATCGCAGCGGCTGCCGCGGCTGGTGGGCAAGGGACTCGCCATGCAGATGGTGCTGGCGGGCGAGATGATTTCGGCGCAGGAGGCGCATCGCATTGGGCTGGTCAATGAAGTTGTCCCGGCGGGCGAGTTGATTCCGCGGGCGTAGGCGATTGCGGCGAAGATTATTGCGAACGCTCCGCTGGCGGTGCAGTATGCGATGGAGGCCGTCAACAAAGGGATGGAGATGACGCTGGCCGAAGGGCTTTATCTGGAGGCGACTTTGTTCGGCGTCTGCTGCGCCACGGAAGATAAAAAGGAAGGGACAACGGCTTTTCTGGAAAAGCGGGCGGCGGCGTTTAAGGGGAAGTAAGTTCTTTCGCCACGGATTATTTCGGATTCCCATTACTATTTGTCATCCTGAGGCGGCTGCGTTTGCCGCCGAAGGACCTATGCATTTTGCCGGGTGGCGGCGAACTCCATAGGTCCTTCGCTTCGCTCAGGATGACAGGGCCTGAGGGACGGAGGCGTTGCATCGCGGAAATGAAGAAACAATTAAAAGTCGAAGATCCTCCCGAAGCTGAATACCCCGCCTTGGTAGGAAGACTCGATGCGACGGGGCGGCGCTTTGCAATCGTGGTGGCGCGGTTTAATGCCTTCATTACGGAGCGGCTTTTGCAGAGTGCTTGCGATGGGCTGCTACGTTGCGGGGCGCGGCGCGACGATATCGGGATCGTGCGGGTGCCGGGAGCGTTTGAGATTCCGTCGGCGGCACGGACTTTGGCTCTCACTGGGAAATATGACGCGATCATCTGTCTTGGTTGTCTGCTGCGCGGGGATACGGCGCATTACGACGTGATCGTCAACGAGGTCACCCGGGGGATTGGGCAGTCGGCGCAGGAGACTGGGGTGCCGCATGGGTTCGGCGTGCTGACGTGCGAGAACCTCGCCCAGGCGATTGATCGGGCTGGGTTGAAGATGGGGAACAAGGGGTCTGAGGCGGCGCTGGCGGCGGTGGAGATGGCGTCGCTGACGCGAGCTATCGGTTCTCAGCGGTCAGCTGTCAGCCAAAAGCAGAGTCCTTCCTCTCGCTCTGCGAGGCGATCTTCCACTAAGAGGGTTCCGAAGAAGCGCAGATAGGTTCTTCCTGACGTACACTGTCAGCTGAATACTTGGGTTGCGCGGGCTGACGCCCGCGGGACGGACCCTTCGGCTTCGCTCAGGGCAAGCTGCGTCCGTCCCTACGTGTGAATTTATGGGGACTCGCCGTAAATCTCGGGAGATGGCGCTGCAGATGCTGTTTCAATCGGACATGGGAAAGCAGGATGCGGAGCAGGTCCGGCGCACGTTTTGGGCGGAGCATGGGGCGGCTAGTTCGGAAGTGCGGGGATTTGCCGACGACCTCTTTCGGGTGGCTGTCGATCGAAGCGGAGAGATTGACGGATTGATTGAGAAGCATGCAGAGCATTGGCGCATGGAGCGCATGGCGGCGGTGGATCGCAATCTGCTTCGGGCGGCGGTGGCCGAGATGATGGCCTATCCGGAGACTCCGCGGGCGGTGGTGATTAATGAGGCGCTGGAGATTGCGCGGAAGTTTTCCAGTCCGGAGTCGGTGCACTTTGTGAATGGAGTGCTGGATAGTGTGGGGAAAGAGTTGCAGGGCAGTTGCCAGTAGGCGGTTGTCAGGTGTCAGTTCTTCTCTTGCGAATTTCTCTTCCTAATCTAAAGAGTTGTGGCGTTTTAGGGTCGGAGTGTTTTTAGAACACTGCATGGCGTCGCCTGGTGCGCGTAGTCTGCGAGGGCGGGGACGCACTCGCGACAGCCGGCAGGATGACGGCGCTACCTTGCTGCTTCGCCATGCAACTTTGAACCGACAGCTGAGAGCTGCCCTATGGTCTGGCGGCAATCAGATCTAGTGTGCAGGCATTTGGAGTTGCTGTTAAGGCGCAGAAGGGGTTCAGGTAATCCGGCAGGTTTGGAAATGCGAGTTGGACCTGGTCGCTGCCACCGAGTCCAGTGCTGACTTCGTGCAGCAGGCCATCGCTGCCTGCGATCAGAATTGTGCCGGCATCCACACTCATGTCCGCGCTGACGGGCGTGGCATTGCCAATGAGTTCAATGCCGCTGGTCACCGCTCCGGCGGCGAAGTTATAGATGAGGATGCTGGCATGGCCTGCGGTGATAACGTAGAGTTGCGAGCCGTCCGCGGAGGCGAAGAAATCTATCGGCTGGATGGGCCCTTGGCCGAGCTCGATGCGTTGCGCCAAGCGATTGGGATCGCCACTGACGAACGTCAGTATTTGGGGGCAGATCGTTCCGGCCACGGCCGGCGAGGTCGTAGAGGTAATGATGTCGAAGCCGGTTGCGTCCAGCACGAAAACATGGGTCCCATCTGGGATCGTGTTTCCGTAAGAATCTCTCCCTTCCAGGTGCACGACGGGCAATATTTTCATGAAGAGGGGATTGGCGGGCAAAGGTACGGCGGCAGTCGAGACCTGATTGTTACACGTGTTGAAGGCCGTCAGATTAGCAGGACTGCCGTTGGCTGCGGCTTCTACCACAAAGGCGAATGCGGCATTCGGGGAGAAGGCTACCGTATTCGCGTTGGCCGGTCCGCTTAAGGCAATTGGCCCCTGCAAGGCTTGCTGAGAAGAATAAACGTAAAGCGAGCTGCCACCGTTCCCGAAAATGAATGCCTTCAATCCATCTGGCGAGAATGCGGCTGCCACAGCTTGAGAAATATTCAGAGCACTCGCCGAGAGGGAACTCGCACTGCCCGCATTCACGATGTAAACCTGATTCGGAGTGTGCAGAGTGTCGGAGAAGACGGCGGTGCTTCCGTCATTGGAAGCGGCCAGCACTTTTCCAGTCACTGTGCCCAATCCGGTATAGGGGCTGTTGGTGGTGCCGAAATTCGTTGGATTGATAATTAGCGCACCGAAGTCGCTTCCCATAAAGGCCCTATCGCCAGCGGGATCGAATAGAAGCGAATTTGGCGAAGTAGGGATAGGATTCTCTGCTCCTGGCGTCGCCCTCGCGGTCGAGAGGCTATACATGGAGGTGCTGCAGGTCGTCGTCGGCAGATGGGAGCATCCCACACTAGTTGCGAGTAATGAAACTGCCGCAGGGGTACCAGTGACGAGGCCGGAGATGGCGGTCTGAGCATACACGGGTGCCGGAATCAGCTGTTGGCAGCTGACGAGTTGAGGGAATTGGGCGTGAAAGAACTGGGTGCAAGCGTCAATGGCTTTGGGCGTGGAAAGCGATGCAGGGACTAGTGGAAATCCAGCGTTGCAAGTGGGCGGCGAACAGGAAGCAGTGATGGTTCCGGAGCCGGATAACGGAGTTTTGAGCGTGCATGATTGCTCACATCCGGCGGCGCCAGCGCCCACTACGTTGGGTTGGGACGCGCTCCAAGTCAAAGGAATTCTGCTGAGAACGATTCCACGATTCGTGTTGGGAAGGGAAGTGTTGCCCATCACGTCGGTCAAGACCGCGGTTGCAGTCTGCGATGCTGTTTGGGACGAAGAAGTAACGAACGTGGTTTGCCCGGTTTCCTGAGACCCGGGGAGACCGACTTCCAAGGTAATGCTTTGAATGGGACAGGTCTCAAAGAAATCCAGTACGGGCGAGGTTCCCTGCGAATTCTGATACTGTGGCTGAAGGAAGGAAGAACTGGTAACTCCGCTAGCCGATGCATAAATCTGCGTCATTCCGGGAGTAAAGGCTATCGCAGTGGTCCGATTGGTAGCGAAGTTGTAAGCCGTGTTGACCAGTCCAACTAAGTTCACCACCGATGGATTGTTGGCCGTAAAAGTAAAAGGACCGACCGATGCGGTGACATCGGAACCTTGACTGAAAGCGTGAGCTTCCAGCGTCATGGACTGACCTTGGGACAGGCAAGGCTCCTGAACCGGCACGCCGTCGAGCAGAACTCCGGTGACGGTGATGCTGTCGATCGGGGGATGCACGAACACGTAGGTGGGAACGCTGGATTCACCTAAGGCCGTTGCGGTTACCCGAACCACACCGGTACCTCCCGGCGTGCAGGTGGTGAAAGCGACGTCCCAGTGCCCGGCGCAAGCGACGCCGTTGGGCGCGACATTCAAGATGGCGGTGTCGCTCGAGGAGAAGGTGATGGGAACGCTAAGGTTCACACCTGCTGCCGTATGCGCCGACGCCGTGAAGGCGAAGGTGGCGCCCAGTTCTACGGAAGTATTGCTGCTGGGGGTCAGACTGACTAATCCGGGAAACAGTGGTGGGCCAGCTTTGGTCGTCTTGCCGCATCCGCTGATGCTCCATAGAAAAAGGATTGCAACCGCCAACCGCAACGCTTTCGAACGCGAACCCATGCACACCGACCTGCCCATGCACCCTCTTTCAAACATTGCTTTGGCTCTGCGTTCCAAAAAAAAGCAGAACGGGCCGTTCGAATGAATTGGAAAACTTGTAGTGTAGAGGCTGGAGGCGGAATCAGCAAGCGCAGCGCGATTTACGCACGTTGCGCTGATTTCCGATCGTCCGCAGAGTGGGATGCAAAAACACGGGTTGACGATGTTTACGCGTACTTGCTATAGTAGTTTGGTTCCGCGAGTACATCCAGGCTTGTTGTGTGCTGCGAGTTTGCTGCCGTGTGGGCAGAGAGCTTGCAGTAGAGTTTGAGAAATGCGTTTTCGGACGAAGTGAGTTCGGAAACTTTTCCTCGCTGAAACGTTCCTGCGGTGCCTTCCGCCCTTTTGTGGAGGGATATGCAGGGCAAGGCTGACGAAACGGAGTGCCCCCGGATTTTGGCCGGGCGCCACCGTCGGCAGCGAAAGTCTTAAAGGAATCCAGAATCTCTCTGGCGCTAGCTTGCACGAACGAGTTGCGCTGTGAGAAGGAATGGTCGGCTATAGGCTGGCCATGCTCACGGATGCGCGTCTAGAACAGGTTTGAAGCAGGATGAAGCTGTGCCGCCTGCGCTACTAAGGCAGGATGCTGCGCGGCTGAGGAGTGGCAAAGCGTGCCTACGTTTAACCAGTTGGTGGCTCAGGGCCGCAAGCGGCCCCGTTACAAGACGGCCAGCCCTGCTTTGCAGGGATGTCCGCAAAAGCGTGGCGTGTGTACCCGCGTGTATACGCAGACGCCCAAGAAGCCCAACTCGGCTTTGCGCAAGGTGGCGCGGGTGCGTCTGACGAATGGAATTGAAGTGACAACGTATATTCCCGGCGTTGGCCATAACCTGCAGGAGCACTCGATTGTGCTGATTCGCGGGGGCCGCGTGAAGGATCTGCCGGGTGTGCGCTATCACGTGATTCGCGGAACGCTGGATGCGGTGGGCGTTGCCGGCCGCATGCAGGGGCGCTCGAAGTACGGAGCGAAGCGGCCCAAGAAGGGTTAAGAAAGCAAGTTTCAAGGTTTCGAATGTTTCAAAGTTTCAAGGTGGCCTCGCCACGAGAACTTTGCAACTTTGCAACTTTGAAACTTTGAAACTTGGAGTTTTGAAATGCCTCGAAAAGGACATATCGCAAAGCGGACCGTTCCGGCGGATGCGGTTTATCAGTCGGATCTGGTGACGAAGTTTATTAACTCGATGATGTGGCAGGGCAAGCGCTCGACCGCCGAAGGCATCTTCTATGAAGCGTTGGCGAAGGTGCAGGAGAAGGGCGGCGACGAAGCGTTGAAGCTCTTCAAGAAGGCTGTCGAAAATGCGAAGCCGCTGCTTGAAGTGAAGACTCGGCGTGTCGGTGGCGCGAACTATCAGGTGCCGGTCGAGGTGAATGCCGACCGCCGGACATCGCTGGGGATTCGCTGGCTGATTACTTATGCCCGGTCCCGCGGTGAAAAGGGGATGGTCGACAAGTTGACCAACGAGTTGTTGGACGCCGCCGCTGGTAAGGGTGCAGCGATCAAGAAGAAGGAAGATGTGCATCGGATGGCGGAAGCCAATAAGGCGTTCGCGCATTACCGGTGGTAGGAAGTGCATAGGTCCTTCGCGGCAAACTACGCCGCTCAGGATGACAAGGAGTTTTAGCTGAGAGCTGACGGCTGAGAGCTGACAGCTGATTTCGGAGCCCAGAAAGAGTAAGAGTCGTGCCCAGAACAGTTCCATTAGAACGCTGCAGAAACATCGGCATCATGGCCCACATCGATGCCGGCAAGACCACTACGACGGAGCGCATCCTGTTTTATACGGGACGGACGCACCGCATCGGAGAGGTGCACGAAGGCACTGCGACCATGGACTGGATGGAGCAGGAGCAGGAGCGCGGCATCACCATTACGTCTGCAGCGACGACCTGCACCTGGCGCGACATTCGCATCAACATTATTGATACTCCCGGCCACGTGGATTTTACGGCGGAAGTGGAGCGATCGCTGCGCGTGCTCGACGGCGCGGTCGCGGTGTTTGACGCGGTGCATGGCGTGCAGCCGCAATCGGAAAAAGTCTGGCGGCAGGCCGATAAATATGGCGTCCCGCGAATTTGTTTTATCAACAAGATTGACAAGATGGGTGCTGATTTCGAGCATGCCGTCGATACCATCCGCAAGCGCCTCAGCGCCAAGCCCGTCGCGATTCAATTCCCCATCGGCCAGGAAGACAAGTTCAGGGGCGTCGTCGACCTGATCAACATGAAGTCGATCGTCTGGCAGGACGATACGATGGGGGCGGAATACATTACCGAAGAAATTCCCGCCGAACTAAAGAAGAAAGCCGAAGCGTTTCATGCCCAGCTGGTCGAGAGCATTGCCGAGAACGACGACGAAATCCTGCACAAATTTCTGGAAGGCGAAGAGATTACAGCCGACGAACTGCGTGCGTCGCTGCGCAAGTCGACCATCGCGTTGAAAGTGTTTCCGGTGGTGGTGGGAACAGCGTTCAAGAATAAAGGTGTGCAGCCGTTGCTGGACGCGGTTGTGGATTATCTGCCCTCGCCGCTGGACGTGCCGGAAACGCACGGCATCAATCCTGACAATGGTCAGCCGGCTACGCGTAAGGCCGACGACAAGGAACCGTTCTCCGCGCTGGCGTTCAAGATCATGGCGGATCCGTTCGTCGGACAGTTGACATTTATCCGCGTGTATTCGGGGCAGCTCAAGACGGGCGACTCAGTGCGGAACGTGCGCACTACAAAGACCGAGCGCATTGGACGTTTGCTGAAGATGCACGCCAACAAGCGCGAAGAGATCAGCGAAATTCTGGCGGGCGACATTTGCGCGGCCGTGGGTTTGAAGAATGTCGGCACAGGTGACACGATTTGCGATGAAGATCATCCCATTGCGCTGGAGTCGATTACGTTTGCGGTTCCCGTGATTTCGGTCGCGGTCGAACCGAAGACCAAGGCTGACCAGGAAAAGATGGGCATGGCGCTCAGCCGACTGGCCCAGGAAGATCCAACCTTTAAAGTTCACACCGATCCCGACAGCGGGCAGACCATCATCAGCGGCATGGGCGAGTTGCATCTGGAAATCATCGTCGACCGCATGATGCGCGAGTACAAAGTCGAGGCCAACGTCGGCAAACCGCAGGTGGCGTATCGCGAGACGATTCGCCGGCATGCCGAGGCGGAAGGCAAGTACATTCGCCAGACCGGCGGACGTGGGCAGTACGGTCACGCCAAGATTTATCTCGATCCTCAACCACCGGGGACCGGCTATGAGTTTGTTAATGACATTGTCGGCGGATCTGTGCCGAAGGAATTCATCAAGCCGATCGATCAGGGCATTCAGGAAGCGCTCGAAGGCGGAGTGCTGGCCGGCTATCCGATGGTCGATGTGAAGGCGACGCTATATGACGGCAGCTATCACGACGTTGACTCGAACGAAATGGCGTTCAAGATTGCCGGGTCGATGGCGTTCAAAGAGGCGGCCCGTAAGGCTTCTCCGGTATTGCTGGAGCCGGTGATGGCTGTCGAAGTGGTGACGCCGGAAGACTATGCCGGCGTGATCATGGGCGATCTGAGCTCGCGGCGCGGACGCATCGAAGGCATGGAACATCGCGCGGGTTCACAGGTGATCAAGGCCATCGTTCCGCTGGCGGAAATGTTTGGTTATGCGACCCATATGCGTTCGTCGACGCAGGGCCGCGCGGAATACTCGATGCACTTTGCGCGCTATGAGGAGGCTCCGCGATCAGTCGCGGAAGAAATCATTGCCAAGGTGCAGGGGACGGCGAAGTGACTGCCAGCGCCGCGGTTCGTCGTCGACCGCAGGTTCTGGGTGAGAGAAGGAAAGCGGTCCGAGTTTGAAATTGTGTTTGGGCCGGATGGAATCTGGGCACGATTTCTGGGCGAGCCGCGGGTTACGTCGTCACGGATGTGAAGTGCGAGTCGGTGGACGATGGGCGGTATCGGGTGCGGGATTTCTGGGGCGGGCACCGCGGGTTTGAGATTTTTCGCGAGCGCTTCTCGGAAGACTTCGCGCAGTTCGATCGGCAGATTGTCGAAGAGCTGATCGAGAAACAGGAATTCGTTGGCGCGTATTACGAAGCCGACGGGGATAAGTAGAGAAGTTGCATAGATCCTTCGGCGCCAAAAAGCGGCGCCTCAGGATGACAAAGGGTTTGAGCTAGAAGCTAGGAGCTAGAGGCTGCAATCATGGCGAAAGAGAAATTTGATCGTAACAAGCCGCACTGCAACGTAGGGACGATTGGTCACATCGACCATGGCAAGACGACGTTGACGGCGGCCATCACTAAGGTTTTGTCGAAGCATAATCCGAAGAACACGTTCCGGTCTTTTGACTCGATTGATAACGCGCCGGAAGAAAAAGCGCGCGGCATCACGATTGCCACGGCGCACGTCGAATACGAGACGGCGAATCGGCACTACGCGCACGTCGACTGCCCGGGCCATGCCGACTACATCAAGAACATGATTACGGGCGCGGCGCAGATGGATGGCGCGATCTTGGTTGTGGCGGCGACTGACGGTCCGATGCCGCAGACGCGCGAGCATGTGCTTTTGGCGCGGCAGGTCGGTGTGCCTTATATAGTGGTTGCGCTGAATAAGTGCGACGCGGTTGATGATCCTGAGTTGCTCGATCTGGTTGAACTAGAAGTGCGCGAGTTGCTGAAGAGCTACAAGTTTCCCGGCGACGATGTTCCGGTCGTACGCCTGTCGGCCTTGGGCGCGCTGAACGGCGAGGCCAAGTGGGAGAAGCAGATTGACGCGCTGATGGAGGCGGTGGACAAGAGCGTTCCGCAGCCGGCGCGCGAGTTGGACAAGCCGTTCCTGATGCCGATCGAAGATATTTTTTCGATTCAGGGCCGCGGCACGGTGGTGACGGGCCGCATCGAGCGTGGCAAGGTGAAAGTTGGCGAGGAAGTGGAAATCGTCGGCTTCCGCGAGACCCGCAAGACGGTTGTGACGGGCGTCGAAATGTTCAAGAAGCAATTGGACGAAGGCATGGCGGGCGACAACGCCGGCCTGTTGCTGCGCAGAATTGCGAAAG
>Ga0193751_1001245_pt1 | contig 16645 bp, 19 predicted proteins | sample L1c2metaG_FD_143050 | JGI IMG/M metagenome (GOLD analysis project Ga0193751, IMG submission 143050) | Soil microbial communities from a riparian zone of the East river system, Colorado, United States - L1c2 | ecosystem: Environmental > Terrestrial > Soil > Riparian zone | place: USA: East River... | reverse complement strand
CTGAATCCGGAGCTCCGCGTCCCGCTCAAGCGGGAGGGCTACCTCACGCGGGACGCCCGCCAGGTCGAGCGCAAGAAGGCCGGACTGCACAAGGCGCGCAAGGCGCCGCAGTTCTCCAAGCGCTAGGGCCGCGGTAGTTTCCCGGCGCCTCCGAGCGGACATCCGACGCTGCACATGAGGTCGCTAGAGTCACCCGCCGTGGCGCGAGAGCTTTTCGGTACCGACGGTGTCCGCGGCATCGTGGGCGAGTTCGTCACGGCCGATCTCGTCGAGCGTCTCGGCAAGGCGTCGGCGCTCTGGTCGGGAGGCGGCCGCGTGTTCGTCGGCCGCGACACACGCGCGTCCGGTGAGGAACTCGCGGACGCGTTCGCACGCGGCGTCGAATCCGCCGGCGGTGTCGCGGTGGTCGGGGGCGTCGTGCCGACTCCGGCCGTTGCGCTGCTGCGGCTCGATCTCGGCGTCGTCATCTCGGCCTCGCACAATCCGCCCGAGTACAACGGCGTGAAGTTCTTCGACCGCGAAGGACGCAAGCTCACGGACGACGCCGAGGAGGAGATCGAAGCGCTCCTGGATGCCGACGCGCCCGGCGGCGGCGAGATCGACCGGGTCGGTTTCGCGGCAGACAGTTACCTCGAGCACGTGCTCGAGCGCTTCGGCTCCGATCTCTCGGGTTTGCGAATCGCGGTCGACTGTGCCAACGGCGCGTATGCCGGCATCGCGCCGCAGGCGTTCGAGCGGCTCGGCGCGGACGTGACTGCGATCGGCGACGCGCCGGACGGCCACAACATCAACGTCGGCTGCGGCGCGACCGACCTTCGGAGCTTGCAACACCTTGTTACGAGCGGCAACTTCGATCTCGGCGTCGCCTTCGACGGCGACGGCGACCGCATGCTCGCGGTCGACGGCAACGGGAACGTCGTCGACGGCGATCAGATCGTCGCCGTCCTCGCGTTGCACCTCGGCGTCGACCTCGTCGCGGTGACGACGATGGCGAACCTCGGGTTCCACCGTTTGATGGAAGAGCACGGGGTGCGTGTCGTCACGACCGACGTCGGCGACCGGTACGTGCTCGAAGCGCTCCACCGCGAGGGAGGACTGCTCGGCGGCGAGCAGTCGGGGCACATCATCTTCCTGCGCGACCACGTCACCGGTGACGGCCTCGCCGCTGCGCTCCTGCTCTGCGACGCGGTGCGCGGAACGACGCTCGCAGCGGCGGCCGCAGCGATGACGCGCTACCCACAGGCGAAGCAGAACTTGCCCCGGTCGGAGCGCGGCCCGCTGCCGCAGGCCCTGCTCGAAGCGGTCGACCGGCTGAACGCGGAGCTGAACGGCGACGGCCGCGTGCTCGTGCGTCCATCGGGCACCGAGCCGGTCGTCCGCGTGCTCGCGGAGGCTCCCACGGAGGAGGAATCGGAAGCCCTCTGTGGTAGGGTTGTCGAGCTCGTTCGAGAAGAGCTCGGCTGACCGTTCCGCGCCGTTGCGGACCGGTCTGATCGCCGGGCTCGTTGCATTTCTGAGGCGATATGTGCGGGATCATCGGATACGTCGGGGAACGTGAGGCGAAGCCGCTCCTGCTCCAGGGGCTGCAGCGTCTCGAATACCGTGGATATGACTCCGCGGGCATCGCGCTGCGCGAGGACGAGGGGCTCGACTACGTGCGCGCGGTCGGCAATCTCCAGAACCTCGTCGAAGCGGTCGGGCCGAACGGGTCGAAGTCGCGGCAGGGCCTCGGGCACACGCGCTGGGCGACCCACGGCGGCGTCACCGAGCGGAATTGCCATCCGCTCGTCGGCTGCGACGCGTCGAAGCTCGCGATCGTCCTCAACGGCATCGTCGAGAACTACCGCGAGCTCAAGGAACAGCTCGAGGCAGAGGGGCACACGTTCACGTCCGAGACCGATGCCGAAGTGGTCGTGCACCTGCTCGAGCGCGAATACGAAGGCGACCTGACGGCGGCGCTCGAGCGCGTCTTCCCGCAGCTCGAAGGCCACTTCTCCATCGTCGCCATCCACCACGACCATCCCGACCTACTCGCGGGTGTCAGACACCAGACGCCGCTCGTCGTCGGCGTCGGCGAGGGTGAGATGTTCATCGCATCGTCGGTGGCCGCGTTCCTCAGCGAGACGCGCCGTGCGTACTTCCCGATCGACGGAGAGATCATCGAGATCACGCCCGCTGGCGCGCGCTTCATCGTCGGCGGCGCTGAGATCGAGCGGGAGGCCGAGGAGATCCAGTGGGACCAGGAGGTCGCCGAGAAGGGCGGCTTCGAGACGTTCATGCTGAAGGAGATCTACGAGCAGCCGGAGGCGGTGGCGGAGACGATCGGCGACCGCGTCCGCGGTCACAATCTCATCCTCGAGGCGCTCGGGATGACCGAGCTCGAGGTTCAGAACCTCCGTCGCGTCGTCATCGTCGCGTGTGGCACCGCGTACCACGCCGCGGTTGTCGGGCGCTACGTGATCGAGGAGTGGGCGCGCGTCCCGGTTGAGCCCGACATCGCGAGCGAGTGGATCTACCGGAACCCGGTGCTGTCGAAGGACACGCTCGTCATCGGCATCTCGCAGTCGGGTGAGACGCGCGACACCGTGAACGCCGTCAAGCTCGCGCGCGAGCTCGGCGCGCGCACGCTCGCGATCACGAACCAGATGGGGACGCAGATCACGCGCGAGGCCGAGGCAACCATGTACACGCGCTGCGGGCTCGAGGTCGGCGTCGCCGCGTCGAAGACGTTCACCGCGCAGGCGGCGTTGCTCTGCCTGATCGCGCTGAAGCTCGCGCAGATCCGCAAGACGCTGCCGCCGGATGAGATCGACTTCATCCTCGACCGCCTGCACGAGCTGCCGGAGAAGATCCAGACGTTCCTCGACGACGTCGACGCCGGCCGCCACCGGATCGAGGAGATCGCGCAGCGCTTCTACGAGAAGCCGTTCTTCCTCTACCTTGGCCGCCACATCGGGCTGCCCGTCGCGCTCGAGGGCGCGCTCAAGCTGAAGGAGATCTCGTACATCCCGACCGACGCGTACTCGGCGGGCGAGATGAAGCACGGCCCGATTGCGCTGCTCGACGAGGGAACGCCGGTCGTCGTCGTCGCGACGAACATCCACGTCTACGACAAGATCGTCTCCAACATCCAGGAGACGCGCGCCCGCGGCGCGCACGTGATCGCGATCGCGACCGAGGGCAACGAGGACATCCAGCACCACGCCGACGACGTCATCTTCGTCCCGCACACGCCTGCGTTCCTGCAGGCGGTGCTCGCGGTCATCCCGCTCCAGCTGCTCGCGTATCGCATCGCCCGGCTCCGCGGGCTAAATGTCGATCAGCCGCGGAACCTCGCGAAGACCGTGACCGTCGAATAGCTACTCCGGCGGCGGGCGCCGCAGCTTCTTTGCCTGCGATCGTCTCCGCTTTTCGTCGAGTCGCCGCTGGCGCGAGGCCGCGGTCGGCTTCGTCGCAACCCGCCGCCGCTCGACGTGCAGCGCGGTGCGCAGCGCCGCGACGAGGCGCTCGACGGCGAGCTCGCGGTTGCGCAGCTGGCTGCGCTCGTCCTGTGCAACGGCGCGCAGCACGGGTCCCGCCTTCGCGACGACGCGCCGCTTCTGCGCCGGCGATAACGCTTCCGACGCCTCGACGTCGAAGACCGCTTCGACGCGGGTCTCGGACTTCTGCGCGTGCTGGCCTCCGGGCCCGCTCGACCGTGACGTGCGCAGCACGATCTCGCGCAGGGGCAGAACGACCGAGCGGGTGACGCGAATAGACTCGCCGTCCATGCCTGCGATTCTCCTTGACGTCGACGGTGTGCTGCACGTCTCCGGCGAGCCGATCCCCGGAGCCGCCTCTGCCGTCAGCCGCCTGCGGCGCGACGATCACCGCCTCCGGTTCGTCACGAACACGACGACGCGCTCGCGCCACCGGCTCGCCGAGGAGCTTCGCACCGCCGGAATCGAGGTCGAGGACGCCGAAGTCCAGACGACCGCCGACGCGGCCGTCACCGCGCTTCGCGGCCGCCGGGTGTTCGCACTCGTCATGCAGGGGCTCGTCGGCGACCTGGAGGGAATCGAGCTCGTGGGCGACAGCGCGGACGCCGTGCTCATCGGCGGCGCCGACGAGACGCCCGAGACGAACCTCGTCTTCTCGTACATGAACCTCGCTCGCGCGTTCGCGGAGCTGGAGCTCGGCGCCTCGCTCTACTGCCTGCACCGGAACCGCTGGTGGCAGACGGCCCGCGGACCGCTGCTCGACGCCGGGGCGTTCGTCGCCGGGCTCGAGTACGCGGCCGACGTCGAGGCGACCGTCATCGGCAAGCCGAGCGTGTCGTACTTCACCGCGGCCCTCGAGGCGCTCGACGCCGATCCCGAGCTCACGTGGATGGTCGGCGACGATCTCGAAAGCGACATCGCCGGCGCGCAGGCGATGAACATGCACACCGTGCTCGTGCGCACCGGAAAGTTCCGTCCGGACGCCGTCGAGGCGTCGCGCGTGCGGCCGGACGGCATCGTGTCGTCGATTGCCCAGCTGCCCGACTGGCTGGAGGAGCACCTCTGAGCGTTCGGGTAGGCACCGACCTGATCGAGATCGAGCGCGTGCGGCGCTCGCTCGACCGGTACGAGCGGTTCCGCGAGCGGTGCTTCACGGCCGCCGAGCAGGCCTATTGCGACTCGAGGCCGAACCCCGCCCAGAGCTACGCGGGCCGGTTCGCGGGCAAGGAGGCGGTCGGGAAGGCGCTCGGCTTCGGTGTTGCGCGTGCGTTCGCGTGGAAGGACATCGAGATCGTCGGGCGGCCGAAGCCGTCGGTGCACCTGTCGGGGCGCGTCGCTGCGTGGGCGGAGCACGTCGGCGCAGGTGCGATCGACCTCTCCATGACGCACTCCCGCGAGCTCGCCCAGGCGGTGGCGGTCGTGAACCATGACTGAGTTCGAGGCGCTGTACACCGCCGCGGAGATGCGAGCCGCCGAGGAGCGGTACACCGGCACCGTCGAGGAGCTGATGGAACGCGCCGGGAACGCGGCCGCGCGTGTCGGTCTGGAGCTGTATCCGCGCGCGCAGCACTGGACGGTCGTGTGCGGCGGCGGAGCGAACGGCGGCGACGGGCGCATCGCAGCACGCGAGCTGGAGCGCGCCGGCAAGGACGTTCGCGTCGTCGACGCGAAGGCGGGGGAGTCGGACATCGGCGACCCGGACGTGATCGTCGACGCGCTCTTCGGCACTGGCTTCGCCGGCGAGCCACGTCTCGACGCCGCGGCGCTGATCGAGCGCATCAACGCGTCCGCAGCACGTGTCCTCGCGATCGACCTGCCGTCGGGTGTCGACTCGTCGACCGGTGAGGTTGCGGGTGCGGCCGCCCGCGCCGACGCAACCGTCACCTTCCACGGGCGCAAGGTCGGCCTCGTCGTCGCACCCGGCCGCTTCCACGCAGGCGCCGTCCACGTTGCCGACATCGGGCTCGATCCGCTCGACACCGAGCACCGGCTGGTCGGCGCCGGGATCCTCCGCTCGGTCCCGCGCCGGCGCGAGGCGGACAACAAGTACACCGCGGGCCACGTGCTCGTCGTCGGCGGATCGCCGGGCTTGACGGGTGCGCCGTCCCTGACCGCGATGGCGGCGCTGCGCGCAGACGCGGGCTACGTCACGCTCGCCGCCCCGGAGGAGACGCTGCCCGTCTTCGAACAGCGGCTGCTCGAAGTGGTGAAACGTCCCCTGCCGGACGATCTGACCGAGCTGGCGGTGAAGGCGTCGGCGCTCGCGATCGGGCCGGGCCTCGGCCGCAGCGCTGCCGTGCACGCGCTCGTGCGGCGCACGCTCGCCGAGCTGGCGCTGCCGGCGGTCGTCGACGCGGACGCGCTGTTCGAGCTCGAGCCGGGGGACTGGCCCGCGCCGCGCGTGCTGACGCCGCACGAGGGCGAGCTCGCGGGGCTCCTCGGCCGCGATTCGAAGGAGATCGCCGCCCACCGCCTCGCCTCCGTGCAGGAGGCCGCGGAGCGTTTCCGCTGCGTCGTGCTCCTCAAGGGGGCGGACACGCTCGTCGCCGCGCCCGGCCGCGGCCTGCTCGTCTCGGCGCTCGGGCTCCCGTCGCTCGCAACCGCGGGGACCGGCGACGTCCTGACCGGCATCGTGGCGGCGTTCCTCGCCAAGGGCATGGACGCGCAGCTCGCCGCCGCCGCCGCGGCCGTCGCGCAGCAACGCGCCTCGGTGGAGGCGCCGCAGCGCGCAGGGCTCGTCGCGAGCGACCTGATCGAAGCGCTGCCGCGCGCGCTGAAGTAATGCATCGCTCGGAGATCACCGTCGACCTGGGTGCCGTGCGGCGGAACGTCCGCGTCCTGCTCGACGCGCTGCGGGGCGCACAGCTCTGGGCGGTCGTGAAGGCGAACGCGTATGCGCACGGCGCGACCGACATCGCGGGCGCGGCACTCGGTGCCGGCGCATCGGCGCTCTGCGTCGCCACCGTTCCCGAGGCGCTCGCCCTCCGGCGCGACTTCCCGACGGCGCGCATCATCGTCATGGGGCCGGCGCTGAACCGTGAGGTCGGTCAGGCGCGCGACGCGCGCCTCGAGCTCGTCGTCTCCTCGGATGACGTTCCGCCCGGCGTCCGTGTGCACGTGAAGCTCGACACCGGCATGGGGCGGTGGGGCGTCGCAGAGCTTCTGTCGCCGTCGCTGGAGGTGGTCGGCTTGATGAGCCACCTCGCCACCGCCGATACCGATGCGGCGTACGCGGAGTGGCAGATCGAGCGCTTCCGTGCCGCGACCGCTCCGTACACGCATCTCGAGCGGCACATCGCAAACAGCGCGGGCGCGCTCCGCTATCCGTCCGCCGCGTTCGATGCCGCACGATGCGGCATCGCCGTGCTCGGCGTCTCGCCCTTCGGCACCGACCCGGCGGAGGACGGGCTCCAGCCCGTGCTCGGCTGGACGAGCCATGTTGCGCTGTGCAGGCTCCGGCGGCCGGGGCAGAGCACGGGGTACGGCCGGAGCTTCGTCGCCGGGCAGGACACGTGGATCGGGATCGTCCCGGTCGGCTATGCGGACGGCTTCCGTCGCGACCTGACCGGAACAACCGTCCGGGTCGGCGGCGAGCTGCGGCAGGTAGTGGGGACCGTGTCGATGGATGCATTCGCGGTTGAGCTCGATGGCGAGGTCCCGATCGGCACGCCGGTCGTGCTCATCGGCCACGGCGTCCTCGCCGAGGAGCACGCGCGCGTGGCCGGGACGGTCCCCCACGATCTCGTCTGCGGGATCAACTCCAGTCCCCTGCGTGCGCGCCGCACGGTGGTCGATGCCTGACCGCTTCGCGCGCACCGCTGCGCAGGTGGCAGCGCATCAGGACGAGCGTGCCGAGGCGCTCGCCGGCGTCGTGCACGCGTTCGTGCTGCCGAGCGGCGACGAGCGGGCGCTCGACGTCGGCACCGGCGCAGGCGCGCTCGCGCTTGCGCTCGCACCGCTCGTGCGCGAGGTGGTCGGTATCGACCGCGTCCCGGAGCTGCTCGAGCTCGCGCGCGATCGCGCCGCCGGGCAAACGAACATCACGTTCGTCGAGGGCGACGCCGAGCATCTCCCGTTCGAGGACGCTTCCTTCGACCTGGCGTGCACGCTGCGGACGCTCCACCACGTGCCGCGGCCGGAGCTCATCCTCGCCGAGCTCGTCCGCGTCACACGTCCGGGCGGCCGCCTCCTCGTCGTCGACCAGATCGCGCACGTCGACCCACTGGTCGCGCTCGACCTCGATCGCTTCGAGCGGGCGCGCGACCCGAGCCACACGCGTTTGCTGCCTGAGATCGACCTACGGCAGCTGTTCGAGGCGAACGAGCTCGTCCTCATCCGCGACCGGCACGACGTCGACCGCCGGCGCCTCGATGCGTATCTCGACCTCGCAGCGTGCGGCGGCGACGAGCGGGCGCGGGCGCTTGCCCTGGCGCCTGAGGGCCCGGACTTCTACACGGCCCAACTGGGCTGGTACCTACTGCAGCGCGGGTGACTCGTGCAGGGTCGGGAGCTGGTCGACCGGCCTCCGTAGCTGCCGGCGCTCCGTGTCGAGCCCGGTGAACGACAGCTCGAGGCGCCGCTCTCCTTCGGGCGTCAGCCGCAGATACGCGACGCGGCCGTCTCGCCCGGACTGCTCGCGCTGGACGAGCCCGCTCTCCTCGGCGCGGCTGACGAGCTCGGTGACGGTGCTCTGCGCGAGCTGCAGCCGGCGCGCGAGGTCGGTCACGGTCGACTGTCCGCTGCCGTCGGGGGCGCCCTTGATCATCAGCAGCAGCAGGTAGCGCTGGGGCGTGAGCCCGGACTGCCGTGCCACGCGCTCGCTCTGGCGCAGGAACGAACGGAGCGCCGCGCGAAAGCCGGCGACCGCGATGACGTCATCGATGGGGAAGTCGGAACGTCCCACGCGCTGATTCTACGTCGCGCGCCGGGAGAATCCGAGCACGGCGGCGAAGACGTTTGGCATCAGCGCCTGAAGCCGGCCCGCGATCCCGTAGTAGCGGGGGACGCTCGTTTCGCCGCGCCCGTGCTCGAGCGATGCGAGCACGTGGGCGGCGACCGTCTCCGGGCCGACGACGAGGCGCTGCATGGGCCGAGGTAGCCACGACTGCGGAAAGCCTTCGGTTTCGATGAATCCGGGCTTGATCGTGTGCACCCGGATCCGCTGCCGTCGCAGCTGCGCGGCGGTCGAGCGCGAGAACGCGAGCTGCGCGTGCTTCGACGCCGAGTACGGCCCGGAGGGCGGGAACGCGACGTCGCCGGCCACGGAGACGATGTTGACGACGTCCGAGGGCGCCGCCGCCTCGAGCCCGGGCAGGAAGGCGCGCAGGCACCAGACGCCGCCGAGATAGTTGACGCGGATGACGTCCTCGATCGCGGCCGGGTCGGCGTTCAGGAAGTTCGCGCGGCCCGGTATCCCGGCGTTGTTCACGAGGAGATGAACCTGTGGATGCCGCTCGAGCACCCGCGCCGCCGTCGCGTCGACCGCCTCGCGGTCGCCGACGTCGCAGACCTCGATCTCGCCGCCGGTCTCGTCCGCGAGCGCGCGCAGGCGATCCTCCCGGCGCGCGACGAGGACGCAGCGCCAGCCCTTGCGGGTGAGGCCGCGCGTTATCTCGGCGCCGATGCCGGAGGACGCGCCGGTGACGACTGCGATCTTCTGCATCCGGTCAGCCTACGCCGACTAGGATCCGCCGGTGGCCGGAGACTTCGCAGGCAAGCGCGCGCTCGTGCTGGGTGTCGCGAACAAGCGCTCGATCGCCTGGGCGATCGCGCAGGAGCTGGCCGAGGGCGGCGCGAAGCTCGCGTTCACCTACCAGGGGGAGCGTATCGAGCAGAACGTCCGCGATCTCGCGGCCGGCGTCGACACGGCACTCGTCACCGAATGCGACGTGTGCTCGGACGACAACATCGCGCGCGTGTTCGACGAGGTCGGCGATACGTTCGGCGGCGAGCTCGACATCCTCGTCCACTCGGTCGCGTTCGCACACGCCGAGGATCTCGAGGGCCGGTTCACCGACACGCCGCGCGACCGCTTCTGGCGCGCGATCGACGTGAGCGCGTACTCGCTCGTCGCCTGCGCACGGGCGGCCGAGCCTCTGATGGAGAAGGCGGGCGGCGGCTCGATCGTGACGATGACCTATCTCGGCGGCGAGCGCGCGGTGCCGCACTACAACGTCATGGGCGTCGCGAAGGCGACTCTCGACGCATCGGTGCGCTACCTCGCGTGGGATCTCGGTGAGAAGAACATCCGCGTGAACGCGATCTCGGCCGGGCCGGTGCGGACGCTCGCGGCGCGGTCGATCGCCGGCTTCCCGACCATGGAGGCGATCGTCGAGGAACGTGCGCCGCTCCATCGTCACGTCACTGCGGAAGACGTCGGCGTCGCCGCCGCGTACCTGCTCGGCGACGGCGCGAAGAACGTCACCGGTACGACGCTGTACGTCGACTCCGGCTATCACGCGATGGGCATGTAGTACACCGGCTGAAAGTGCTCCGCACTTTCAGCCGGGGAGGTTCCCGCTTCGCGGGAGCGCTCACGGGCGAAGCCCGCGAGCTCTTACAAGTGTGAGCGACGGTCTCGTTCTGTGCGCGCGGTGGTGGCTTCGCCATCCCCGCGCGCTAGTGCGGCCGTCGCGAACGGTGTTCGCGACGGCCTGAGTTGCCGTTGCGCTTCGGGCGCTCTACAGCGTTTTCGCGGCAGCGAGGAGCTCGTCGAAGTCCGGGAGCTCGGCCGGCTCGTAACCCCAGGCGCCGCGGATCACTCCTTCGCCGTCGATCAGGAACGCGGAACGCTGTGACACGTCGCGGAGGCCGCGGTGGTCGATCGCGACGCCGAAGCCGTGTGTCGCCTCGCCGTTCCAGTCCGAGAGGAGCGGGAAGTCGAGGTCGAGCGCCTGCATCCAGGCGACGTGCGTCCACGGCGAGTCGCGCGAGATCGCGTACGGCTGCACGCCGGCGGCGCGGAACTCCTCGCTCCTGTCACGCAGGAGCTCCAGCTCGCTCGTTCAGGTCGACGACCAGTCGAACAGGTAGAAGAGCAACAGGATCGGCCCGTCGCTGACGAGCTGCCCGAAGGTCGCGCTCTCCTGCGGCGTCGTCCACACACGCGCCTCGGGGATCCGTTCGCCGACCGAGAGCATGGCCTCAGCCTATGGGAACGTCGACGTTCTCCGTCTGCACTGCGATCTCGCGCACGACCTCGACGATGTCGCGGTTCGCGTTGAAGACGCGCAGCTGCGCGTCGGCGCTGTTCCCCCTCCGCAGGATCGTCTCGATGCCCGCCAGCTCGGCCTCGGAGCCGAGCTCGCGCGCATGCGGTTCCACGAGGCGCAGCGTCCGCCGGATCACCTGTGCGACCGGCAGACGGTTGCGACGGCCGGTGTGCAAGTCCATCACGGGCGCCTCGAGCCCGTAGCGCGCCGCCAGCCACTTGTTCTCGGTGGTGAGGATGCGGTGGAACGACGGGATCTCCTCGCCGGCGTCGAAGCGTTCGCTGTAGTGCTTGACGAGCGCCTGGCAGAACGCGGTGATCGCGATCACGTCGTCGAGCCGCGTCACGGCGTCGCAGATGCGGATCTCGATCGTGCCCAGCCTCGGGTGAAGCCGGATGTCCCACCAGATGTGCGTGTAGTCGGCGATGCAACCGGTGCGCTCGAGCTGCCCGACGACCTCCGCGTAGTCCGCGTAGTCGCGGAAGCGCGGGGGCGGCCCCGAGCGCGGGAACGCGGCGAACACCATGTGCCGCGACGACGCCAGACCCGTCGCCTCGCCGCGCCAGAACGGCGAGCTGGCCGAGAGCGCGACGAGCTCGGCGAGGTGGCCGATCAGCCCGTTGACGACCTGGATCGCCTTCTCGGGATCGTCGACGGCGACGTGCACGTGCATCCCGAAGATGAGCTCGCGCCGCGCGATGTACTGGAGCTGGTCGACGAGCGCGCGGTAGCGGTCCTTCGCCGTGATCCGCTGGCGCTCGAAGAGCGAGAACGGATGCGTGCCGGCCGATCCGACGCGCATCGAGCGCTCGCGCGCGACCTCGCCCACGTACCCGCGCAGCGTACGGAGCTGCGCGGCGACGTCGCCGGCGGTGTGGCAGACCGGCGTCGCGATCTCGAGCACGGACTGCATCAGCTCGGCGTTGATGCGCGTCTCCAGCTCGTGGCCGGCGACCGCCTCGAGCACCGTGTCGATGTGCTGCACGAGGTCGAACGACTCCCCGTCGAGCAGCATGTACTCCTCCTCGACCCCGAGCGTGTACGCGTCGCTCTTGCCGAAGGCGTGGTCGAGCACGCTGCCGCCCTCGGCGTAGCCGCTGCCCTTGCCTGTGATCGAGGGCGGGAAGATCTGGCTCACGGAAGCAGCGCCTCCGCTTCGATCTCGACGCGCCAGGCCGGGTCGAGGAGCGCGGCGACCACGACGAACGCCGATGCCGGCTTCGTCGCGCCGAAGACCTCGCCGTGGGCGCGGCCGACCGCTTCCCAGTCCGCCGCGTCGACGAGGTAGACACGCGTCCGCACGACGTCCGCTGGTGCCGCCCCCAGCGCGGCGAGCGCGTCGACGATGATTTCGATGCACCGCTGCCCCTGGACGTATGGGTCGGCCGAGTCCGTGCCGACGGGGGCGGTACCGGAGACGTGGATGTGGCGGCCGTCGCGCACGGCGCGGGAGTAGCCGACGATCGCCGCCTGCGGAGAGATCGCCGGGACGAACTGGCGCTCCATCTACCTAGTATCGCGCCGTGGACGCGCTGCGGGCCATCGATTCGTGGGGTGCGCGCACGGCCGCGGCCGGCGTCGTGCGTGCCGACGGCGAGCTCGACCTGCACGGGCCGCGCGAAACCGTGCTGCGCTGGGCGTCGGTGACGAAGCTCCTGACCGGGGTCGCGGCGCTCGTGGCGGTGGAGGAGGGGACGGTCGACCTCGACGAGCCGGCAGGCCCGGAGGGCTCGACGCTCCGGCATCTCCTCGCGCACGCGTCCGGGCTGCCGCCGGAGGAGGGGCCGCCGCTGATGCCGCCCGAGCGGCGGCGCATCTACTCCAACTACGGGATCGAGCTCGCGGCCGCGCTCGTCGCCGAGCGGGCCGGCATGCCGTTCGAGGAGTACCTACGCGGGTCGGTGCTCGCGCCGCTCGGACTCGTGGGCGGGCTGCACGGGTCGCCCGCCTGGGGCTACCGCGGTCCGCTGGACGACCTGCTCGCGCTCGCGCGCGAGCTGCTCGAGCCGACGCTGGTTGCGCGGGAGACGCTCGCCGAGGCGACGACGGTGCAGTTCCCCGGCCTCGCGGGCGTCCTCCCGAGCTGGGGGCGGATGGACCCGAACGACTGGGGCCTTGCCTTCGAGCTCCGCGACGCCAAGTCGCCGCACTGGACTGGCACGCGGGCGTCGCCGCGCACGTTCGGCCACTTCGGCGCTTCGGGCACGTTCCTCTGGGTCGATCCGGACGCGCGCGTCGTGCTCGGCGTGCTCACCGACCGCGAGTTCGGCGACTGGGCCAAGGAGGCGTGGCCCGCGCTGAGCGACTCAGTCGTCGTCGGCGAATAGCGGGCGGATGAACTCGTCGAACGTCTCCCGGTCGCAGCTCGCGACCACCGCAGGCGTGATCGCCGACACCGTCGCCGTGCGCGGGACGTCCATCGCGAGCGCCACCTCGCCGAAGTAGTCGCCCGGCCGCAGCACGTTCCGCCCACCGAATCCGGCCTGGCTGACGGCGAGCATGCCGGCGAACAGGACGTAGAACCGGTCGCCCGGTTCGCCCTCGCGGACGAGCACCGTGCCGGGCGCCACCTCCTCGCGCTCCATCCGCTTCGCCAGCTGCGCGAGCGTCTGGCCGGGCAGGCCGGCGAGCAGCTCCACGCGGTTCAGCTCGTGCTGGGTGGCCGAGGACCTGGGCATCAGCGCATTGTGCCGGTGGGTCCCCGGGCCCCCGAAGTTGAGCCGATCGGCCCATAGCGGACATCCGGGATCGGGTCGATCATCCCGGCATGAGCGAACGCGGCCTCCATCGCATCGAGGACGACCTCGCCGAGACTTGGCTCGAGGACTGGGCCGGGGCGGGCGTCGCCGAGATCGAGGACTTCCTCGCCAAGCACGCGGCCTTCCTCAGCTTCCTCGAGGGTCACGCCGAGAGCTGAGCTCTCGGCGCCGCGTCCCTACTCCGCGAGTCCGAGCTGCTTCTCGAGCATCCCCTTCGGCATGGCGCCGACAGCGTTCGCCTTCGGCTCGCCGTTCTCGAAGAGGATCATGTTCGGGATCGACTGGATCCCGTAGCGCATCGCGAGGCTCTGGTTCTCGTCGATGTTCACCTTGACGAGCTTCAGGTTCCGCTCTTCCGAGATGCGCTCGAGCACGGGGGAGACGGCGTGGCAGGGGCCGCACCATTCCGCCCAGAAGTCCACGAGCACGGGCCCCGTGCTCTGCAGCACCTCATTGTCGAACGTCGCGTCGGTTACGTCTTGAGCCATTTAAGTCCTTTCGGTATCCAGTCCGTCTAGAGATAGAACGTCCCGCTCTACACTTCGCTTCCCGAGTGGCCGAGCAAGTCTTCCAGCCCCTGCCGACGGTACCCGACCACCCCGCGCTCGAGCGGGAGATCCTCGCCTGGTGGGACGAGCACGGCACGTTCGACCGGCTGAGAGAACAGAACCGGGGCGGCCCCACCTTCGGCTTCATGGACGGCCCGATCACGGCCAACAACCCGGCCGGAGTACACCACGGCCACGGCCGGACGCTGAAGGACGTCTTCCAGCGCTACAAGGCGATGCAGGGCTTCGACCAGCGGTACCAGAACGGCTTCGACTCGCAGGGACTATGGGTCGAGGTCGAGGTCGAGAAGGAGCTCGGGCTCGGCTCGAAGCGGGAGATCGAGGAGTACGGCCTCGCGAAGTTCGCGCGCAAGTGCGTCGAGCGGGTCGCCTACTACAGCGAGGTCATGACCGAGCAATTCCGCCGGCTCGGCCAGTGGATGGACTGGGACAACGACTACTACACGTTCAGCGACACGAACATCGAATACATCTGGGGCTTCCTCAAGACGGTCGACGAGCGCGGCTGGTTGTACAAGGGCCACCGCTCGACGCAGTGGTGCCCCCGCTGCGGGACGTCGCTCTCGCAGCACGAGCAGGCGGGCGAGGAGAACTACGTCGAGATGGAGCACCCGTCGCTCTTCGTTCGCTTCCCGCTCGTCGGCCGCGACGGAGAGGCACTCGTTGTCTGGACGACGACGCCGTGGACGCTGCCGGCGAACGTTGCCGCCGCCGTCAAGCCGGACGCCGACTACGGCCTGACCGAGGACGGGCGCTGGGTTGCCGTCGCGCGCTACCCGGAGGAGAGCTTCACGCGCACCGTCACGGGCGCGGAGCTCGTCGGGCTCGAATACAGCGGCCCGTTCGACGAGCTCGCAGCGCAGGACGGCGTCACGCATCGTGTCATCCCGTGGGACGAGGTATCGCTCGACGAGGGCACCGGCATCGTGCACATCGCGCCGGGCGCCGGTTCGGAGGACTTCGAGCTCGCCAAGGTCCACGACCTTCCGGTGCTCGCGCCGATCGACGAGGCCGGCCGGATGCTGCCGGCGTACGGCGCCTTCGCGGGGTTGACGACGGGCGAGGTGGCGGAGCCCGTGACGCGGGCGCTGCGCGAACGGGGGCTCCTCGTCGGCGAGGGGACGATCCTGCACCGTTACCCAATCTGCTGGCGCTGCAAGACGCCGCTCGTCTTCCGCGTCGTCGACGACTGGTTCATCTCGGCCGAGGAGATCCGGCAGCCGATGCTCGATGCGAACGACACGGTCGCCTGGACGCCGCCGCAGTACAAGAAGCGGATGGACGACTGGCTGCGCAACATGGGCGACTGGAACATCTCGCGCAAGCGGTACTTCGGGCTGCCGCTCCCGTTCTATCCGTGCGAGTGCGGACACCTGAACGTCATCGGCTCGCGCAAGGAGCTCGAGGCGCGAGCGGTCTCCGGGCTCGACCAGCTCGAAGAGCTGCACCGGCCGTGGATCGATGCCGTGCACATCCGCTGCGAGGAGTGCGATCTCGAGCTCGAGCGCATCCCTGAGGTGGGAGACGCCTGGCTCGACGCCGGCATCGTCCACTTCTCGACGCTCGGCTGGCACAACGAGACCTGGATTCCGCACGGCTACGCGACGGGCGCCTCGGCCGGCCTCTCCGGCGCGGACCTGCCGGATCAGGCGTACTGGGAGAACTGGTACCCGGCGGACTGGGTCTCGGAGATGCGCGAGCAGATCCGGCTGTGGTTCTACTCGCAGTGCTTCATGGCTGTGACGCTCACGGGCGTCTCGCCGTACCGGAGCGTGCTGACGTACGAGAAGGTCTTCGACGAGCACGGCAAGCCGATGCACAAGTCGACCGGCAACGCGATCGAGCTGAACGAGGCGCTCGACCTGATGGGAGCCGACGTCATGCGCTGGCTCTATTGCGCGCAGACGCCGAGCGAGCCGCTGCGCTTTGGCTATCAGATCGCCGACGACGTCAAGCGGCGCTTCCTCACCTTCTGGAACTCGGTGAACTTCTTCGTCGAGTACGCGAACGTCGACGGCTTTCGCCCGTCCTGGTGCGCCTTGCACCTGGAGGGTGATCTCGCCTCGCTCGACCGGTGGCTGACCGAGCGTACGCACGCGTTCGTGCGCGACGCTGAGGCGGCATACGACGCCTACGACACGGTCACCGTCATCCGCGAGTATCAAGCCTTCGTGGACGACCTCTCCAACTGGTACATCCGTCGCTCGCGGCCGCGCTTCTGGCAGGAGGGCGGCGACCCGGCCGCGTTCCAGACGCTCTGGTACTCCCTCGTGCAGTCGCTGCGCGTGATGGCGCCGATCATGCCCTTCGTCACCGAGCGGCTCTGGCGCGATCTCGTCCTCGACGGCCCCGAATCGGTGCATCTCTCCGGCTGGCCCGAGGTCGAGGAGCCCGACCGCGCACTGCTCGACGAGATCGCGGCCGTGCGTCGCGTCGTCACGCTTGCGCACCAGGCGCGCGCGTCAGCGGGCATGTCGCTGCGGCAGCCGCTTCGGCGGCTCGTCGTCGAGGGTGCTCCCCTGGTCGCGGCGCACGCCGACGAGATCGCCAACGAGGTGAACGTCAAGGACATCGCATTCGGCGTCGTCGAAGCGGAGCTGCGCGTGAAGCCGCACCTGCCGGCGCTC
>Ga0193751_1001244_pt1 | contig 16648 bp, 18 predicted proteins | sample L1c2metaG_FD_143050 | JGI IMG/M metagenome (GOLD analysis project Ga0193751, IMG submission 143050) | Soil microbial communities from a riparian zone of the East river system, Colorado, United States - L1c2 | ecosystem: Environmental > Terrestrial > Soil > Riparian zone | place: USA: East River... | reverse complement strand
AAGGACGCCGGCCAGATCGCCGGCCTTGAAGTGCTTCGCATCATCAACGAGCCGACTGCCGCGGCGCTCGCCTACGGGCTCGAGAAGGAAGAGGGCAAGACGATCGCCGTCTATGACCTTGGCGGCGGAACGTTCGACGTCTCGGTGCTTGAGATTGGCGACGGCGTGTTCGAGGTGAAGTCGACCAACGGCGACACTTTCTTGGGTGGCGAGGATTTCGACGCGCGGATCGTCAACTGGCTCGCTGACAAGTTCAAGGCGAAGGAAGGCATCGACCTTCGCACCGATCGGCTCGCTCTGCAGCGGCTCAAGGAAGCTGCCGAAAAGGCGAAGATCGAGCTGTCGTCGGCTGCGACGACCGAGATCAACCAGCCGTTCATCACCGCCCGCATGGAAGGCGGCACGACCACTCCGCTGCACCTCGTCGAGACGCTGACCCGAGCCGAGCTCGAAAAGCTCGTGGCCGATCTGATCGAGCGGACGATTGAGCCGTGCAAGAAGGCGCTCAAGGACGCGGGTATCGAGGCCAAGGACATCGCCGACGTCGTGCTGGTCGGTGGCCAGACCCGCATGCCGCGCGTCCGCGAGCGGGTGAAGGAGTTCTTCGGCCGCGAACCGCATGTCGGCGTGAACCCGGACGAGGTTGTGGCGATGGGCGCGGCGATCCAGGCCGGCGTTCTGCAGGGCGACGTCAAGGACGTGCTTCTGCTCGACGTCACTCCGCTGTCACTGGGAATCGAGACTCTGGGCGGCGTATTCACCCGGATGATCGAACGCAACACGACGATTCCCACCAAGAAGAGCCAGGTCTTCTCGACCGCCGAGGACAATCAGAACGCGGTGACCATCCGCGTCTTCCAGGGCGAGCGCGAAATGGCCGGGGACAACAAGCTCCTGGGCCAGTTCGACCTCGTTGGAATTCCGCCTGCGCCGCGCGGCGTGCCGCAGATCGAGGTCACGTTCGACATCGACGCCAACGGCATCGTCAACGTCTCGGCCAAGGACAAGGGCACCGGCAAGGAGCAGCAGATCCGAATCCAGGCGTCGGGCGGCCTGGCCGACGCCGACATCGAAAACATGGTCAAGGAAGCCGAGCAGTTCGCCGAGGAAGACAAGAAGCGGCGTGCGGCTGCGGAAGCCAAGAACAACGCGGAGAGCCTGATCCATTCGACCGAGAAGCAGCTCGCCGAATATGGCGACAAGGTTTCGGCCGAGGTGAAGTCGGACATCGAGAAGGCGCTGGCCGAGGCCAAGACCGCGGTCGAGAGCGGCGATGCCGATGATATGCAGCAGAAGACGGCGGCGTTGACCCAGGCGGCGATGAAGCTCGGCGAGGCGATGTACAAGGCGCAGCAGGCTGAGGCTCAGCCCGAGGCGGCGCCCGGCGCGGAAGCGGGCGAAGCCGGCACGGCGGAAGAGCCGAAATCAGACGAAGACGTTGTCGATGCGGAATTCTCCGAGGTCGACGAAGGCGAAAACAAGGGCTGATGATTCGGCGCGGCTCTTTGAAGGGGGTCGCGCCTAATCCTGTACGGCGTGATTGGGAGGGGTGATGGTCGGCGAGGACTATTACGAACTGCTGGGCATCCAAAGGGGCGCGGATGAGGCGGCGATCAAGGCCGCCTATCGCCGTCTCGCGAAGGAATGCCACCCCGATCACCAGGGCGGCTGCAAGAACGCCGAGGCGCGGTTCAAGGCGATCAACGAAGCCTATGACGTGCTCAAGGACCCGCAGAAGCGTGCCGCTTACGATCGCTTCGGCAGGGCCGCGTTCCACAACGGCGGCGGCGATCCGTTCGCTGAAGCTGGGTTCAACGGCTTCTCCGACATCTTCTCATCAATTTTCGGCGAGTTCATGGACCCTCGCGGCGCGCGCCAGAACGCGGCGCGCGGGGCCGACCTGCGCTACGACCTCGAGCTGAGCTTCGAGGAAGCCTTCTCCGGCATCGAAAAGACCATCACCGTCGAAGCGCTCGCGACCTGCGAGGTTTGCGACGGTCGCGGCTGCAATGGCCTCGACCGCTGCACGAGCGCCTGCTCGACCTGCGGCGGGATGGGCAAGGTCCGCGCGCAGCAGGGCTTCTTCGTCGTCGAGCGCGGCTGCCCGAACTGTCGCGGTTCGGGCGAGGTGATTACCGATCCCTGTGCCCACTGCCAGGGCGAGGGCCGCGCTCTCATCCAGCGCAAGCTTTCGGTGAAGATCCCCGCCGGGGTCGACGAGGGCACACGAATCCGCGTTGCCGGGGAAGGCGAAGCGGGCGTGCGCGGCGCGGGAAGCGGCGACCTCTACCTGTTCATCCACATGAAGCGGCATCCGATCTATGCCCGCGAAGGCACGACGTTGATCGCCGATTGCCCGATCAGCTTCACCACCGCCGCGCTCGGCGGGTCGATCAGCCTGCCCGGGCTCGACGGCCACAAGGTCGAGATCAAGATCCCGGCCGGAGTCCAGTCGGGCGAGCAGCTCCGTCATCGCGGGTCTGGAATGAGCGTCCTCAACGGTCGCGGCCGCGGCGACCTCGTCGCGCGGTTCCTGGTTGAAACTCCGACCAAGATGTCGGCCAAGCAGAAGAGGCTGCTCGCAGAGTTCCGTTCGACCGAGACCGGTGACGAATGCCCCGCTACAAAGGGGTTCTTCGGCCGCGTACGGGAGATGTTCGGCTAGTCAGGCCTTGAGGCGGTCAATTTCGAGCCGCATCGCAAACAATTGGGCGAACAGCTCGGCGGCAGCGTGAAGCTCGAAGCTCGGCGCGCGCGGCGACCGGCTATCGCAGCGGAACTCGCCATCCACGTCATTCAGGGTGAACCGCACGGACATCGTCGAGCGGACGCCCGCCGCGGACAGTGCCTCCACTGCGTCAGCATCGGCCGAACGAAGCAACGCGGCCTCTGCAGAGGTCTCGTCCGGCTCTCGCGGAAAAATCGACACAACTTCGCGCTCGATGTCGGCGATGATAGCCGGCAGCGTTGCGGCAAGGTCGGCTGCGGCGGAAAAGGCGCCGCGACTGCTTTCGGCGCGCCGGTCTCCGCAAACCAGGGTCACGCGGTCGTATCCGGTCAAGGCGCGCATCCGGCGAGCGCCGCCATCGAGCAGGGCCTGGCCGCCGTGATCGGAAAGTCCCGCAATGAGCCCGCCTACCGTTCCGAAGGCTTCGCCGTAGCTCCCGGCGGATGGCACCGCTTCGAGCAGCACGCGACCGTCGCTCAGCTGGAACGCGACGTCGACCAGGTCGGGGTCATCGGTCAGGCGGATGCCGTAGGCGCGCCCGGTTCCGGTCGTGCCGCTCAATCGCGAGAACAGGTTCCTCAGGTCATGGAGCGCCTGCGAATGGACGAACCGGCCGAACGGCTCGTCGATCAATGTAACGTGGGATTGCCCGAGCAGGTGGTGAATGTTCTGCGATGCGCGAAGCACGATCCAGTCGAGCGAAAGTTCAAGGAGATAGCCGGCCGACTGGATGCGCACGCCCTCGCTCCGCCGCGGCTCGGCGCTCAACTCAGCGTGCAATTCCTGTACGTCGTCCATTGGCCCCAATGCCCGGTTCCCACCCGCGACCATAGCGCGCATTTCGCGCTGGGCACGCGGAAATTGTGCTCGCTGAAACGGTTAAGCGGGTGCGCCAAACACTCTATCGAAAACGGCATCGACGTGTTTCAAATGATAATCGAGGTCGAACAGGGCATCGAGCTGGCCGGCCGACAGATGCGCCGAGACCTCGCGGTCCTTCTTGAGCAGGTCGAGCAGCGACAGCGTGCCGTCCGATTCCCACACCTTCATCGCGTTGAGTTGGACGAGCGCATAGGAATCCTCGCGGCTCAGGCCGGCTTGCGTCAGTGCGAGCAGCACGCGCTGGGAGTGAATGAGGCCGCCCATGCGGTCGAGGTTCTTCCGCATCCGCTCCGGGTAGACGAGCAGCTTGTCGACCACCTGCGTCAGCCGCGCGAGCGCGAAATCGAGCGTAATCGTCGCGTCCGGGCCGATGAACCGCTCGACCGACGAATGCGAGATATCGCGCTCGTGCCACAGCGCCACATTCTCCATCGCGGGAAGCGCATAGCTGCGGACCATGCGCGCGAGCCCGGTCAAATTCTCGGTCAGCACGGGATTGCGCTTGTGCGGCATCGCCGATGAGCCCTTCTGGCCGGGCGAGAAATATTCCTCGGCCTCGAGCACTTCGGTACGCTGCAAATGCCGGATTTCGGTCGCGATCCGCTCGATCGATGAGGCGATCACACCCAGGGTCGCGAAAAACATCGCATGGCGGTCGCGCGGGATGACCTGGGTCGAGACAGGCTCGGGCGTCAGGCCGAGTTCGGCCGCGACATGCTCCTCGACCGCTGGCGGCACATTGGCGAAGGTCCCGACCGCGCCTGAGATCGCGCACGTGGCGACCTGGTCGCGCGCGGCGAGGAGCCGCTCGCGGTTGCGCGCGAACTCGGCATAGGCCTGCGCGAGCTTCAGCCCGAAGGTGGTCGGCTCGGCGTGGATTCCGTGGCTTCGGCCGATGGTCGGCGTCTGCTTGTGCTCGAACGCGCGGCGCTTGAGCACGGTGAGCAGCTCGTCGATGTTCTTGATCAGAAGGTCCGCCGCCTGCTTGAGTTGCACCGCGAACGCCGTGTCGAGCACGTCGGAGCTGGTCATGCCCTGGTGCAGCCAGCGCCGCTCCGGCCCGATCTTCTCACCGGCCCAGGTGAGAAAAGCGATCACGTCATGCTTGGTGACCGCCTCGATCTTGTCGATCGCGTCGATGTCGATCGGCCCAAGCGCGTCACTGTCGTAGGCGGCGCGGATCTTGGCCGCGTCCTCGGCCGGGATCATCCCGATCCTGCCCATCGCCTCCGCCGCGAACACCTCGATCTGCCACCAGATGCGGTAGCGGTTCTCGGGTGACCAGATGGCGGTCATTTCGGGGCGCGAGTAGCGGGGGACCATGGGAAGCGCGGGCTAGCAGAGCCGCCGCGCCGCTTCAAATCACGTCAGAACCAGAAGCAGAAGACAGCGACCAGCAAAACCAGCATCGCCGCCGCGAAGAGCTTGTCGGCAAGGCGCTCAAACCGGTCGTCGGACTTGCTGATCGAACGGTGCGAAGCGAGGCAGCAGGCAATGAACAGGATGGCCGAGGCGAAGGCCACCTCGTCCGATATGGTTCTGGCCGAGCGGCCCGTGATGTGAACCGCCGTCACGATTAGGAGTGCGACCCCCAGCAGGTTGGACGCGGAATTGAGGAGGTGCTGCTGCGGCTTCATCGTTTCGCCCGAATGTCGGCAAGGGCGCGCTAAATCAACCCCAACGCGCGCATGCTGGTGCGACCCGCCGCGCCGACGATGACATGGTCGTGGACCGCGACCTTCATGTGCCGTCCCGCCTCGACGAGATCACGCGTTAATCGGATATCCCGGCTGGACGGCGTCGCGTCGCCGCTCGGATGGTTGTGGACGATGATCAGCGCGGTCGCGCTGAGCGCGATCGCGCGGGCGATCACTTCGCGCACGTGGACTGAAGCTTCGTCGACCGATCAGCATGTTCTTGGCATTCAAAAACAGGATCCGCACTTCCTCGACCCGCGCGTGCGCCATCGCGGCGTGGAGATAGTCGCCAAGCGCGTCCCAGCTCGACAGCACCGGTTTCTCCTCAATCCGCGTCTCGAGCAGGCGCAACGCGGTCGCTTCGGCGATCTTCAATGCGGCGACGATCGGATCGGTCAGGCCCTCCCGCCGAAGCGTATCGGCGCTCGCCGCGAGCAGCGGCCCGACGCCGCCGAAATCGTGGATCAGGCGCTTGGCGAGCGCTTGGTGTCGACCCGCGGAATGGTCAACGCGAGCAGATATTCGACGAGCTCGTAATCGTGGAAACCCTGCGGACCGGCGTCGAGCAGCCGCTGCCTGAGGCGGGCGCGGTGCCCGCTCGCGGTTTCACTTTCCTCGGTTGTGGTGGTGCGCCCGTGCATGCCGCCCTTTCGCGACTGGTCCGAGCGAGCAGCACTCAACCACAGATGCAAAGGAGAGGGAAGTGGTCATGCCGCCGCTGGAACGGTCATGCGCGGGAGGGGTTAGTAGAAGCCAATGGACGAGCGGCGGATCGCACAGACCCAGGTGCTGGAAGATCGCACTGTCATCCGGCGCCGGCCGCGCTGGGCGCGGGTCGTCAGCTTCATCGCGCTCGTCATCCTGTTGTTGCTGGTCATCGCGATCGCGGTCTTGTGGATCGAGCGCCGGTCGATCGCGACCCATTATTTGAAAGGCGAGTTCGAGCGGCGCGGAGTGACTGCGAGCTACCACCTCGACCGCGTCGGTTTCCGTATCCAGCAGGTTGCCGACCTTGTAATCGGCGACCCCAAACGCCCGGATCTCGTCGCGCGCTTCGCCCAGATCCAGATGCGCCTCAAGCTCGATGGCAGCTTCGAGGTCTATCGAATCGTCGCGCGCGGAGTCCGCCTGCGCGGCCGGCTCGTCCACGGCAAGGTGAGCTGGGGCCAGATCGACAAGCTCCTTCCGCCGCCCAGCAACAAGCCATTCCAGCTGCCCAATTTCGCACTCGACGTTGCGGACAGCAGCATCGCGCTGGCAACCCCGTTCGGGCCGGTCGGCATCGCGATCCAGGGCAACGGCATGCTGAGCGGTGGCTTCAAGGGCCATCTCGCGGTGGTTAGCCCACGGCTCGTCCCCGGACGCTGCGCGGCGGTGAACCTTCGGACCAATGTCGCCGTGTCCGTGGTCGCCCGTAGGCCACAGGTTGAAGGCCCGGTGACGCTCGACAGCTTCGTATGTCCGGCGAGTCGGTTCTACGTCCTGGGTCCGCGGTTCGACGCCAAGACCAGCTTCAATGAGGCCTTCACCAGAGTCGATGGCGGGGGGCGGATGGCGATCCAGACGCTGACCGCCGGCGCCAACGGCCTTGCCAATTTCGTCGGCGATCTCACCTATAAGGGCCCGCTGATGGACGTCGCCGGCCGAGTGACGCTGGCCGCGCAGAAATCGCGGCTCGGGACGACGATTTACGCCGACCGGACGCGCCTCGTCGGCGGCTACCGCCTTGGGATTCGCTCGGGCAAATTCGCCATGATCGGCGATGTTGTCGCCGATAGCTCGGCGCTCGATCCGTCAATACTTGCCGGAGTGACCCAGCCGCTCGCAGCCGCGGCCAAGACTCCGATTGGGCCAGTGGCGACAAGCATCGGCAATGCGATCATCCGCACGTCCCACAATTTCAACGCGACAGGCAGGATCCGCGTCGTCAATTTCCCCGGAGGCGGCGCAGCGCGCATCGAACGCGCCGATATTCTCGGGCCCGGCGGCGCGCGCGCTCGGGTCTTCGGCGGCAGCGGCGTCACCTATTACTGGCCGACGGCGGCCCTAAGGATCGACGGCAATCTCGAAATGGGCGGCGGTGGCCTTCCCAGCGGCCGTGTGACTCTTCGCCAGGGAGCGCCCGGCCAGCCGATGAGCGGCTTCGCCGACATCGCCCCCTACAGCGTCGATGGAACACGCCTTGCGCTGACGCCGATCCGCTTCGGGCCGGGGCCTGGCGGCACGACCGCGCTCAGCACGCTGGCGCAGCTCGACGGGCCATTCCCGGACGGCCGCGTTCAGGCGCTGCGGCTCCCGATCACTGGCCGGATCGGCCACGCCGGAAGCTTTGCCTTCGGCACGTCCTGCGCGGTCGTCAGCTTCAATTATCTGCAAGTCAGCACGCTGCAGCTCGGTCCGACGCGCCTGCCGGTCTGTCCGATCGGCGCGGCGATGATCTTGAAGCGCCCCGGTGGCTCGGTGCTCACCAATGCGCGACTAAATCGGCCGGTGCTCAACGGCCGTCTCGGCAGATCGCCGCTGCATGTGGAGGCCGCCAATGGCCTGATCACGGACCAGCAATTCGCCATGAACAAGGTCGGGATGCAGCTTGGACGGCCGACATCACCGATCATATTCGACGCGGCGCGCCTCAATGGCAGGTTTGCGGGTCGCGGCCTTAGTGGCAACTTCACGGGCGGAACCGGATCGATCGGCAAGGTTCCGCTGTTGCTGAGCGACGCCTCGGGCTCGTGGCTACTCAAGAACAAGAACCTCAGCGTGAACAGCGCGCTGATGGTCTCCGACCGCGACGCCAATCCGCGCTTCAATCCGCTGAAGAGCGACAATGTGCATTTTACGTTGGCGGGCGACTACGTCCGCGCGACCGGCACACTTCGCTATCCCGCGATCGGCACGCGAGTGACCGAAGTCAGCATCGAGCACAGACTGTCGAGCGACTCCGGCCACGCGACCCTGGACGTCCCCGGCCTGACCTTCGGGTCGGGCCTTCAGCCCGATGAGCTGACCCGCCTGACCGAAGGCGTGGTTGCGCTGGTCAACGGCACGATCAGCGGCCAGGGGCGGATCGACTGGAGCGCCGGCGGCAAGGTCACCTCGACCGGCGATTTCTCGACCGCCAACCTCGATCTCGCAGCGCCGTTCGGACCGCTGACGGGCATACGCGGCACGATCCATTTCAATGATTTGCTCGGCCTGACCACGCCTCCGGGACAGACGATGACCGTCCAGTCGATCAACCCCGGAATCCTGGTCGAGAATGGCGTGATCCACTACCAGCTGCTGCCGCACCAGCTGGTCAAGATCGAGCGCGGCGAATGGCCGTTCATGGGCGGCACTTTGGTGCTTCAGGAAACGGTGCTCTATTTCGGCCATCAGAGCGCCAAGCGCCTGACCTTCCAGGTGATCGGCCTCGACGCCCATGCCTTCGTCCAGTCCTTGGGGTTCAAAGAGCTCGACGCGGCCGGCACGTTCGACGGCGTGCTGCCGATGATCTTCGACGAATCCGGCGGGAGAATTGTCGGCGGACGGCTGGATTCCAGACCGCCGGGCGGATCGCTCTCCTACAATGGCGTCGTCAACAAGGCGAACCTCGGGATGATGGGCGGAATCGCGTTCGACGCCCTGCGCGACCTGCGCTTCCATTCGATGATCGTGCGCCTCGATGGCGATCTGGCCGGCGAGTTCACCACTCGCCTGACGATCGAGGGTGTTGCCCTGGGGCAGACGAGCACGCAACGAATCATTCGCGGCCTGCTCAAGAGCCTGCCGCTCAAGCTCAATGTGACGATCGCCGGGCCGTTCCGCGCGCTGATCGCGACCGCCAAGTCGTTCAACGATCCGCGCCAGCTGATCAAGGACGTGCTCCCGCGCCCGCTCGATGAGATCCCCGGGATCACCACCGAGGTCCGCCGCGTCGAAGAGAATCAACAACAAACCCAGACCAAGCCCGACGAACAAATCAACGTCGCCCCGCCACCCACGAAGTGAGAGAGGTTATGAAACGCATGATTCTACGCCCCGGACTGCTCGCTGCAGCCGCGCTGTCGACGCCGCTCGGCGGCTGCATTTCGGTGAAACCGCCCGACAAGCCGATCGAGATCAACCTGAACGTTACGATCAGGCAGGAGGTGCTGGTGCGGCTGCAGAAGGACGTCGAGCAGATCATTAACCAGAACCCGCAGGCGTTCCCGCCCAAGCCAAAGCCATGACGAAGCTGCTGCTTGCTTCGCTGTTGTTCGTCGCCGCTCCCGGGGCGGTCGCGCAAACCCCCGCGGTGAATGCTGCGCGCACCGCCGGAATCGTCGGCGAGCGCTACGACGGTTACCTCGGTTTCGCCGCAACGCCGGCGGCAGGCGTGCGAGGCCAGGTCGCGACGATCAACATCCAGCGCCGCGCGCTCTACAGCAAGCTTGCCGCGAGCCGCGGCGCCTCTCCCCAGGACGTGGGAATCACCGCCGGATGCGAGCTTCTGGCACGGATCGGCGTTGGTGAAGCCTATATGTGGGCGGACGGCGCGTGGCGGCGGCGGGCGGCGGGGCAGGCCGCCCCAGTGCCGGATTACTGCCGGTAAAGCTCGAACGAGCTGCGATAGTCGGGCCTGAGCGCGGCGAGCAGCTTTAAGGTCACCGGAAGCGTGATCGCATATTCGCCTTCGGCATAGGGTCCCGCGACATAAGGCGAGGCGACGAAGCGCAGCCCGTTGAACTTTCCGTCCTTGTCCGTGTCGAAGGGCGAGATCGCGAGGTCCGAATATTTCGGGCATGCGTTGAATTCGGCAAGGTCCATCTTCATGCCTTGGCGGCGCTTAGCGCGCTCAGCATCGAGCGCCTTGCAATAAGCGGAGTGGGTGACGGCCGTGAGGTCGCCTGAACGCGCAAACACGGCGCCGAGGCCGATCGCCCGGTTCTCCCGCCGATCCCACAGCAACGCGCCATAGGTCGTCATGGGGTGAGCGCCGCCTTCAAACAGGCTGTTCTCGGATTCGAGCGATAGCAGACGCGGCGATTGGCCGACCGCGGTCCATTTGAGCGAATAATAATGCTGGTTGAAGTTGCGCTTCTGCTCGCGCGCGAGTTTCACGTCATCGCGCGCACTGGCCTTGGCGTTGGTGAGCGCCTTGTCCATGTCCGCGTGGAAACGATGATCGAGCGCGGGAATGGCCGCAGCCTCGGCCGGCCATTGGTAATCGAATTTAAGGTCGTGGTTGTTGAGCGCGGAGTGGAACGGCCTTGCTGCGGCCGGCGCGGCAAACGTCGCGGCCGCGACGATCAGCGCTGTGATTATTCCCTGTCTCATGGCTTGCAAGATTATCCCTCATTGCCTGTCATGCCAACGGGCGCTGCGGTTGACTTGTCGGGACCCCGTTCATAAAGGGTCCGCGCCTTGGCGGGCTCGATTTCCGCCATGTTCCTCGCCCTTTCGCTTGGCCCTTGAGATTGAGCAGGGGCGACGCACAGGGGAGACGCATGGCAGAGGATGAGACCGACGAGGTCCCGAAGCTTCCACCCGATGCACGGCTCGAATCGCTCGATGAGCGGCTCGACCGGCTAGAGCAGGCGGAAGCGAAACGGACGGCGAAACGCCAGCCCGATACTAGCTATCAGGCAGGCCAGCTGGTCCTGAGTCACCTCGTCGGTGCTCCTGCGGGAGGGTTCATCATCGGCTTCGTGCTCGACAAATGGCTCGGCACGAAGCCCTGGCTGATGTTGCTGATGCTGTTCGCGGGTTTCGCCGTCGGCGTCTGGAACGTCATTCGGATTTCAAGCAACTCCTCGGCCAAGCGTCGGGGCGAATGAGGATAAGGGAATAGACGTGGCTGCCGGCGCCAAGATCGACCCGATGCACCAGTTTGTGATCGAGCCGATTTTCGGTTCGTTCCAGGCGAACAACCCATTCGTCTTCACCAATAGCGCATTGTGGACGTTGATTGTGCTCGGCACGATCTATGTCTTCATGCTCGGCGGAATGAAGCGCGAGCTCATTCCCGGCCGCTGGCAGGTCGCGGTCGAGGGGCTGATTGGGTTCGTCGACGACATGGTCCACGCGAGCATTGGCCCCGAGGGCAAGAAATACCTGCCGTGGGTGTTCACCGCTTTCATCTTCCTGCTGTTCGCCAACCTGATGGGCAACATGCCATTCGGCGTTGTCCCCGCCGCCCATCCCTTCACCGTCACCAGCCAGTTCACCTTTACCGGGGTGATGTCGCTGATCAGCTTCGCAATCGTGCTCGGCGTCGGCTTCTGGAAGCACGGGCTGCATTTCTTCTCATTGTTCGTGCCGCCCGGAGTCCACTGGATCGGCAAGGTGCTGCTGTTCCCGATCGAGTTCGTGTCCTTCATGGTTCGCCCGTTCAGCCTGGGCTTAAGGCCGTTCATCGCGATGTTTGCCGGACACATCCTCTTGGACATTTTCGGCAATTTCGTCGTCCAGGGCTTCAATGCCGGCGGCGGCGGGATCGGAGTTTCGATCCTGTGCTTCCTGTTCGTCGCGTTCATCAACACGCTCGAGCTGTTGGTCGCGGCGATCCAGGCCTACGTTTTCGCAATCCTCACGGCGTTGTACATCAACGACGCTGTCAATCTTCACTAACCCAATGATTTTTAAAGGAGTTCAATGATGGATCTCGCTTCTGCCAAGGTGATCGGTGCAGGTCTCGCGGCGATTGGCGTCGGCACCGCCGCAATCGGCGTCGGCTATGTGTTCGGCTCGTTCCTGCAGAGCTCGCTGCGCAATCCCGCTGCTGCGGACAGCCAGCAGGGCCGGTTGTTCATCGGCTTCGCCGCCGCCGAGCTTCTCGGCCTGATGGCGTTCGCCGTCGCGATGATCATTCTCTACGCGATCTAAGGAAGTCCAAGGCTTCATGCCTCAACTTTCCCAACTCTCCCAAGTCTTTCTCTCGCAGCTCCTGTGGCTGGCGATCGGGCTCGGCTTCATCTTCTTCGTGATCGCGCGAGGCATGGTCCCCAAGATTCAGAGGACGATCGACGCGCGCGAGCGAGCCATCGCCGACGACCTCGAGGCGGCTCAGCGCGCGCGCGTCGCCGCTGACGAAACCGAAGCCGCATGGCGCGAACGTATGGACGCGGCCCGCGTCGATGCGGCGCGGATCGCGCAGGAAGCCAAGCAGGAAAGCGCCAAGGCGACCGAAGCCAAGGTCAAGAAAGCGGCCGACAAGATCAATGCCAGGGTCGAATCGGCCGAAGCCAGGATCCGCGAGGCGGTTAAGGCAGCTCGCGCCGAGATCGAGGCGGTGGCTGCCGAAGCGACCCAGGAGATGGTCGGGCGCTTGACTGGCATCAAGGTTGACAGGACCGAAGCCGCGAAAGCGGTGAAGGCGGAATTGAATGTCTAACGCCATGTTGATCGCGCTAGTCAGCCACCCGACCGCGCCGGAGCATCCGGAGCCGACCTTCCTTGGGCTTGATCCCGGGGGGTGGGTCGCGCTTGCGATGCTCGCGGTGTTCGCGCTGCTGATTTGGAAGAAGGTGCCGGGCGCGATCGCCAAGGCGCTCGACGCCAAGATAGCCCTGATCCGCGACCAGCTCGCCGAGGCCGAGGCGCTGCGCAAGGAAGCCGAGGCGTTGAAGGCCGAATATGAGAAAAAGGCGAAGTCGGCCGACAAGGACCGCGCCGCATTGATCGAGCGCGCCCGGCACGAAGCCGAGGAGATCGTCGCCAAGGCCAAGAGCGATGCCGAGGCGCTGATCGAGCGCCGCAGCCGAATGGCCGAGGACAAGATTGCCGCCGAAGAGCGGGCTGCGGTCAAACAGCTGCGCGCCGCCGCCGCGGATGCCGCGGCCAAGGCGGCCGCCCGGCTGATCGCCGAGCGGCACGACGCCGCGACCGACGCCAAGGTTGTCGATCAGGCGATCGGCGAGATCGCCCGGCGCTAAAGTTTACTGCTGGTGCTGGCCGCCCGGCTGGCTGACGCCTTCCAAGGCCTGTGCCGCCGTTTCGGTATCGGTCTGGCGGCTGAGGTCGCCCAGGCTGACGATCCCGCACAGACGCTCGTTCTCGTCGATCACCGGAAGTCGGCGCACTTGCGCCTCACTCATCTTGGTGGCGACGTCTTCAATATTGTCGCTGACCTGCGCGCAGATGATGTCGTCGCTCATCAGCTCGCGGATCGGCGTATCCGGGCCATAGCCCTTGGCGATCCCGCGTACGGCGATGTCGCGGTCAGTGATCATGCCGATGAGCCGGTCGCCTTCGGTTACCGGGATCGAGCCCGCGTCGGCTTTGAGCATGAACCTGGCCGCGTCCTGGGCGGTCTGGTCCGGGCGGATGGTTTCGACGTCGCGCGTCATCACTTCGGTGATCTTCATGGGTTCCCTCCTATAAGGAATCGCCCAATCAACGAACGGCTTCACGCCGTGGTTGCGCCCTTTACGGTACGTTCTCGGTCAGAAGGTCATAGGTCGCGACCAGCTCGTCCTTCTGGTTGAAAATCTCGACCGCCCAGCGGACCACGCCGGTATCCTCGCTTTTCAGCGATTTGGACCGCACCGTCAGCTCAACGCGCATCGAATCGCCCGGATAGAGCGGGGTCAGGAAGCGCAGATTCTCAAGTCCGGTATTGGCCAGCACGGGCCCCGGATCGGGGTCGACGAACAGGCCTGCGGCGAGGCTCAGGATCAAATAGCCGTGGGCGACCCGGCCTTCGAAGATCGGCGACGCCTTGGCCGCTTCCTCGTCCATGTGGGCGTAGAATTTATCGCCCGTGAAGTTCGCGAAATGCTCGATGTCCTCGAGAGTCACGGTGCGGCTTCCGGTCTTGAGCGTGTCGCCGATGCGGAGCTCGCTCATCTTGCGGCGGAACGGGTGAACGTCGATCACATGCTTGGGTGCGCCCGGAATATATTGCTCGGTGATCGCAGCAATCATCGCCGGCGACGACTGGAGCGCTGTGCGCTGCATGTAATGCTTGACGCCGCGCACGCCGCCCATCTCCTCGCTCCCGCCGGCGCGGCCCGGTCCGCCATGGACCAGGACAGGCAGGGGCGAGCCGTGGCCGGTCGATTCCGCGGCATTCGTGCGGTCGATGACCAGCATCCTCCCGTGATAGGCGGCAGCGCCTTGGACGAAGTCGCGGGCGGCGTCGGGAGAATGGGTGAACAGCGAAAGCGCCAGGCTGCCCTTGCCGCGGTTCGCGAGCGCGATGGCGTCGCCAATGTCCTTATAGGGCATGATTGTCGACACCGGGCCGAACGGCTCGACGTCGTGGACCGCGTCCGTCGCCCACGGATCATCGGTGCGCAGCAATACCGGCGACAGGAACGCGCCACCGGCAATCGGCGGCTCGGCGGACGGATCGCCGGCAACAATCCGCGCACCGGCCGATTCGAGCTCGGCGATCCGCTGGCGCACATCGTCGCGTTGGCTGACGCTGACCAATGCGCCCATGCGCGTATCCTCGGCCCGGGGGTCGCCGACCTTGGTCTTGGCCAGCCGGTCGCTGAGCGCTTGCTCGACCGCGTCGAGATAGTCTGCCGGCGCCATGGCGCGGCGGATCGCGGTACATTTCTGCCCCGCCTTGACCGTCATCTCGGTCGCGACTTCTTTCACGAACAGGTCGAATTCGGGCGTTCCCGGCGCGGCGTCAGGCCCGAGCACCGATGCGTTGAGGCTGTCCTGTTCGGCGACGAAGCGAACCGATTCCCGAATGACATTGGGATGCGTGCGCAGTTTGAGCGCGGTCGAGGCCGAGCCGGTGAAACTGACGATGTCCTGTCCGGTCAGATGGTCGAACAGATCGCCGACCTGGCCGACGATCAGCTGAACCGCGCCGGGCGGCAGGATCTTCGCTTCGATCATCACCCGGAACGCAGCTTCGGCGAGATAAGCCGTCGCCGAGGCCGGCTTCACGATTGCCGGAACACCCGCGAGCAAGGTCGGCGCGAGTTTTTCGAGCATGCCCCAGACGGGGAAGTTGAACGCATTGATGTGCACCGCCGCGCCCTGAAGCGGCGTGTAGATGTGTTGGCCGACGAACGTGCCTTGCTTCGACAGCGGCTCGAGCTGCCCATCCAGCAGCACATGGGCGTCGGGCAACTCGCGCCGGCCCTTTGACGAGAAGGAGAATAAAGTGCCGGCGCCGCCCTCGATGTCGATCCAGCCGTCCTTGCGCGTCGCGCCGGTGAGATAGTTGAGCTCGTACAGCTCTTCCTTGCGCGCCATGATCGCCTGACCCAACGCTTTGAGCATCCGCGCGCGCTCGTGGAAGGTCAGCTTCCTCAATGCCGACCCACCGACCTCCCGGGCGTGGCGAAGCATTTCGCCAAAATCGAGTCCGCCCGAGCCGGTCATCGCGACCGGCGCGCCGTCGATCGCGCTTGCGATTTCCGCGAGGTTTCCATTGCCGGCGATCCAGCGGTCGCATTCGTAATTTAAGAGCTTGAGAGTTTTCATCGCGCCTCCTTAGAAGAAGTTGGGGGCAAGCAGGAGAGGGAGTCGATGATCGCACCGGTCCGGCCAATCGCCATCGACGACATCGAGCGGGCGCGAGTTCGAATTGCCCGTACGATCCTTCGAACGCCTCTGGTGAAGCTGGAACTCGGCGATGGTGCGCCGGACATCCGACTCAAGCTCGAAAATCTCCAACCGACGAATGCCTACAAGATCCGCGGCGCGGCCAATGCGGTCGCGAGCCTGACCGACGAAGAACGAGCGCGCGGGGTGTGGACCATCAGCGCCGGCAATGCGGGGCAGGGTGTCGCTTATGCGGCAAGGGCATTCGGTATCCCCTCCACCGTGGTGACGATCGAAACCGCTCCGCAGACCAAGCTCGAACGGATGCGGGCGCTCGGCGCAACCATCGTGCCGGTTTCCTACGACGAGGCGTGGAAAGCGGTGGAGACGCATACATATCCGGGGCTCGAAGGAACCTTCGTCCACCCGTTCGACAATCACGACTTCATCGCCGGCCATGGCACCATGGGCCTCGAGATCCTCGAGGATGCGCCCGAAGTGCGCACCGTCATCTGCGCGATCGGTGGCGGCGGGCTGATCACCGGCGTTGGCAGCGCGATCAAGGCGCGCCGGTCCGAGGTGCGCGTGCTTGGCGCGGAGCCGGAAACCGCGGCCCCCTACGCGCTGTCGTTGCGGGAAGGGGGGCCGCGCCGGTTTCCCGATTGGCAGGCGACCTTCGTCGACGGAGCGGGCGGCAAAAGCGTCACGGGGCGGATGTGGCAGCGGATGCAGCCAGTCACGGACGGCGCAATCATTGTCACGCTGGATCAGACGCGCGACGCGATGCGCCTGATCGCGGAAAAGACGCGCACAATCGCGGAGGGCGCGGGTGCGCTGGCGCTGGCTGCAGCACTGACCGGACAGGCTGGAG
>Ga0193751_1001243_pt1 | contig 16651 bp, 16 predicted proteins | sample L1c2metaG_FD_143050 | JGI IMG/M metagenome (GOLD analysis project Ga0193751, IMG submission 143050) | Soil microbial communities from a riparian zone of the East river system, Colorado, United States - L1c2 | ecosystem: Environmental > Terrestrial > Soil > Riparian zone | place: USA: East River... | reverse complement strand
GACGCGAACCAAGCTCGCCACGCTGGAAAAGGGACAGTTGATGATTCGCCATCCACATTTCACGCAGCCGATATTCGTCCGCTTCCCGCGACCGTCGGTGATGCAGGGACGCGAAGGATCCGAGCGCTATCCTCAGTCGAACGAGATCTCGCTGGAGGCCGCGATCCTGCGCGCACTCCGGCCACTCGATCCGACGATCACGCTGCCGTGGGTGCAGGAGATCACCGCGCTTTATACCGAGCAGGAGGTGATTCGCGCACGTAACGCCACGCTACTCGCCCGTCCGAAAGATGTGAAAGCGTATTTCGGGTCGCAGTTCAAGCGGATCATTCCGGCGCAGCCCGCGCAGCGTCCCATGGCCGGCAGCATTCGTACGGTGCCCGAGAACGATCCGTATGGGTTTTAGGGGCGGAAGGAAGCGGGAGGCGGGAAGCGGGACGCGATCGGTGTCGCGCCCGTCATCTCTCAGCCTTCATCCCTCTTCCCGCTTCCTCCTTCCCGCTTCTCTCATCGTCGCATTGTTGGTTTTCACGCAGGCGACGTACGGCCAGGCGGTACTTCTTCAGATCCGCCCCCATATCGGCGATACGCTGCGGATGCATCTATCGCAGACAGTGGAGATGACGGGCACCGCTCGCGGTGCGAAACACGACAGCACGACATCGATGACGACGTCATTCGAGGTGTTCACGCGGGCCATCGCGCGGCAGTGGACTCCTTCGGGAACCCTGATGCAGACGATCACCGACTCTGTCGCCATGAGTCCTTCCTCTGCAGCGTCGCTCGCGGACCTCAGGCGGCGCGCGATGCAGTCGAACCCGGTGTGGCTGCGGGTTTCGACTGACGGCGCGATGGAGATGGTGGACGACGGCGATCCAAATAGTGAGCTGCGACATCTCTTCGGCGAGATGCCGGCGATGCTGGCGCGCAATGCCGTCGCCATCGGGGAGAAGTGGACCAGAGAGATGCAAATCCCTCTCAGCAGTGAGCCGGGTGCTACGGGATCCGTGCGCGCCACTTTTCGGCTCGATTCGCTCGGACGAAATGGCGACATTGCCTACATCTCGATGCATGGCACCATGGCGCGCATAAACACGCCCGGGTCCGCCCCAGCTGGGCCCGGCTACGGCACGTCGGGCCAGCTCGTCGGTTCCATTCAGATCGATCGACGGCTTGGCTGGATTACGGACACAAAGAGCAGCATCATCGTTAGGTCGACAATCGCGTCGACTCCGACTCGAAGTGGGGAGCCCGAACGGGCGCCTATCCAGGTACGCACGAAAATCACGCAGTGGATAAGGGCAATGCGCGCACGATGAGACTGGTTCACCTCGCAGACATTCATCTTGGATTCCGGCAGTACCAGCGGCAGACGCCCACCGGAATCAATCAACGAGAAGCCGACGTCGCTACATCGCTGCGCCGAGTGATCGACGCGGTGATCGAGCTCAAGCCCGAGCTGGTGCTCATCGCCGGCGACGTCTTTCATACCGTTCGCCCAACTAATCCAGCGATTCTGCACGCTTTCATCGAGTTCTCGCGTCTGAGACTATCACTGCCCGACGCGACACTCGTGATGATCGCGGGCAATCACGACACGCCGCGTACAGCCGAGACCGGCTGCATTCTTCGCCTTTTCAGGCAGCTTGGAATCGAGGTGGTGGATGGCGTATCGAAACGAATCTCGGTGCCTGAGCGCGACCTGATGATTCTCGCTGTGCCCGACATGGGGATGGAAAGAGTTGCTCTCGAGCCAGATCCCACCGCGAAGTACAACATCCTGCTGCTGCACGGAGAAATCGAGGGCGTGCTCCCCAAGTTCGGTCGCGAGCTGGAGCGCTCGTCGATGGAGATCTCCCGCGAGGAGCTGGGCGCCGAAAAATGGGACTACGTCGCGCTCGGCCACTATCACGTCTACCGCTCCGTGGCGCCAAACGCCTTTTACTCTGGCTCGCTCGATTACACGAGTACGAACCCATGGGGCGAGCTGGCCGAGGAGCGCGAAGAAGGAATCGCCGGGAAGGGGATAATAGAGCACGATCTCGCCACCAAGTCGCACAAGTTCCACCCGTTGCCGCCGGCGCGACCGTGGGTCGATCTCACGCCGCTCTCGGGATCAGGACTCTCGCCAGCCGCGCTCGATGAAGCCATTCGTGACGCGCTCGACGGGTGCGAAGGCGGCATCGACGAGAAGATCGTTCGGCTCGTGGTGCGTGACGTGCCGCGACACATTCTGCGCGAGCTCGATCACAAGGCGTTGCGCGAGTACAAGCGCAAAGCGCTGCACTTTCATCTCGACACCCGGCGCCCCGAGATCGTGCGGCCCGAGAAGGGTCAAGGCGCGCCCGGTCGTCGCGCTTCGCTAGCCGACACTGTCCGCGACAAGCTGCGCTCGCGCACACTGACGGAGAACATCAATCGGGAAGCGCTCGTCGAGCTCGGCCTGCACTATCTTCGCGAAGCCGACGCCGTTGCGGGTCCGGCTGCAGAGGATGCAATCGCTTGAGACTGAACAGCCTCAGTCTCACCAATTTCCGACAGCACGTCAGTACCAGGATCAATTTCGATACTGGCCTGACCGGGATCATCGGCCCGAACGGCGCGGGTAAGACCACGATACTCGAGGCAATCGCCTGGGCGCTCTACGGGAATCCAGCGATTCGCGGCAACCGTGACTCGATTCGCTTCATGGGTGCCGGCGCGCGCGCACAGGTCGAAGTCCAGCTCGACTTCGAGCTCGGAGCGCACCGCTATCGCGTAGTACGCTCACTCACTGGCGCCGAACTGTTCCTCGATGGGGCGGATACGCCGATCGCGAACACAATCTCGGCTGTCTCCGATCTGTTGCAGCGCAGACTCGGCATGTCACTATCCGAGTTCTTTCACACCTACTTCACCGGCCAGAAAGAGCTGAGCGTGATGTCGGCGATGACGCCAGCCAAGCGCGGACAGTTTCTCTCTCGCGTCCTCGGCTACGAGAAGCTCCGCATCGCGCAGGATCTCACGCGGGAGAAGCGCAATCGGGTGCGCGCGTCGATCGACGGAATGCAGCGAGGCATGCCGGATCCGGAAGCGGTGCTGCGGTCGCTGGCCGAGGCGGCATCGAGGAAGGAAGAAGCGGAGGGACGCGCGCAACAGGCTGCGCACCGCGGTGCGGTTCGACAGCGCGAGATGATGGCGATCGAGCCGAGATGGGAGATGGTGCAGCGGCAGCGGGAACAGTCGGGACAGCTGCTGACACAGATCACCGTCGCTGAGGAGAAGGAAGCGGCGCTGCACCGTGACGCCGAGCGAATCCTTCGCGAGCTCGAGGGCGTCAAGGCTGCACGTGCGCAGCTCGATACTTTGGTCGAGTCAGTCGAGCCGCTTTACGCGCTCAATGTGGAGCTGCACGCGCTCAACACGCTCTATCGCGAGGAGGGTCGTCGCAAGACTCTGCTGGAGAGCGACGCAGCGCTGCGAGAAGAGATTTCCCGGTTGGAGGAGCGTCACTCCAAGATCGAGCGTGCTCCCGCCCTCGAGGAGGAAGCGACGCTCGAGCTGGAGAAGAAACGCGTGGAGCTGGAGGACGCGCAGGGCCTGCTCGAAGCGCGTCGAACGGAGTGGGTGCGCGACAGGCAGGAAGCGCAGACCAAGCGCGAAGCTCTGCGCGCGCAGTACGTCGAGCTCAAGCAACAGCGCGACCGCGTTGTGGCAGTTGGCGAGGACGGAGAATGTCCCACCTGCAGCCGCCCGCTCGGAGGCAGCCTCCACACCGTGGTCGAACACCTCGATGAGCTGATCGAGACAGTGAACGTCGATGGCAACTACTTCAAGGCGCGAGTGGAGCAGCTCGAGCAGATGCCCGACGACGTGCAAGAGCTCGACGAAAAGCGTCGCGCGCTTACGCAAGAGGTCGGGACGCTCGAGCGGCGGCTCGCCAAAGTGCAGCTCGCCGTGCAGGAGCTTGGCACAATCGTGCGCGAGATCGCGACAAAGCAGCAACGCCAGATTCAGATCAAGCGCGATCTGTCGCGCATTCCGGCGGGCTACGATCCGGCTCGGCACGCCGAGGTGATCGCGGAAGTCGAGAGGCTCACGCCGATGGAGGCGGAAGCAGCGCGGTTCCAGGCGATGCTCGAGCGCGAGCCGGAGCTCAAGCTGGAGCAGACTCGTATCGCCCAGGAAGTGATGCGCGTTCAATCGACGCTCGGCACACTTCGGACGAGACGCGCACAGATCTCGTTCGCGGAGAAAGATTTTAACGAGCTCAAGTCGGAGTTCGAGCGGGTTCGCGGGGAGCTGCAGGAATCGAAGGTTGCCGCTGCCCGCGCGCAGGAACAGGTGGCTAGCGCGAGCGCGGCTCTTGCGTCGGCGCAACAGGCGGCTGAGGATTTGAAGAAGAAAGTGGCTGAACTCGAAATCCTGCAGGACGACCGCCGCATGCACGACGAGCTGGACCGCGCCTTCTCCGATCTGCGCACCGATCTGAACTTCCAGCTCCGTCCCGAGCTGTCCGAGCTCGCGAGCGCCTTCCTGAGCGAGCTCACCGACGCCCGCTACACCGAGCTCGAGCTGGACGATCAGTACAACATCGTGATTCTGGAAGATGGCGTTCCGAAGCCGGTGCTATCGGGCGGCGAAGAGGATCTCGCGAATCTGGTACTGCGTCTGGCCATCTCGCAAATGATTGCCGAGCGGGCGGGGCAGAATTTTTCGTTGCTCATTCTGGACGAGGTGTTCGGATCACTCGACGAGGCGCGTCGCTTCAACGTCGTCGAGCTGTTGCGCGGGCTGCAGGACCGGTTCGAACAGGTGATCCTCATCACTCACATCGAACCGGTGCGCGAAGGTCTGGATCGCGTGATCTCGGTGACGTACGATGCTGACAACGGCTCGTCGATAGTTACGCAGACCGGGAGCGAGGAAGCCGTGCTCGGCGACGATCTGCGGCCTCGGGATATGGAACCGGCGCCGATTGGGCGGCGGCGAGAACAGGAAGAGCAGATCGAAGGTGCCGAAGCCGGCGCCGGGGCGGGTGCATGATGGCGTTCGCCCGGAACTGGAGGCACCCGTGGATATCGGAAACTCCCGAGAGCGTGACGGTGAAGGAAATTCCGTCGCTCAACGCCGTCTTCAGCGAAGCATTTACCGAGCGATATCGCAAGGATGGAATGGTCGGCGTCAGGGTGCCGCACCTGAATCCGCTCGTGTGGAAGTTCGCGATCACCGATGCCGAAGAAGGCGCGATGGTCTGGAGAAACGCGCGGGACGGCATCGCGGCGTTCAACATGGTGCATCGTTCGGGCGTCGAGGGCTGGATGGGGCCGCTCGCGGTGCATCCGGACTATCAGGCGCAGGGAATCGGCAAGATGCTCGTTACGTCGGGCGTCGAGTGGTTGAAGAAGAAGGGCGCAAAGGTGATTGGCCTCGAGACAATGCCGCGCACGATGGACAACGTCGGGTTCTACTCATCGCTCGGCTTCATACCGGGGCATCTCACGATCACGGTGACGCTCGAAGCGGCGAGAAGCGGCATTCAGTCGACGCTCATCTCGTCGCTAGGGTCGCACGAGCGCGAGCTGGCGCTGCGTCAGTGCCGGCAACTTCTGCAGCAGCTCAACCCCGGGTACGACTACACGCGCGAGATACTTCTCACCGCTCAGCATGAGCTGGGCGACACGTTGTTCGTGCGCAAAGGGAACGACGTCGTCTCATTCGCCATTTGCCACCTGGTGTCGCTGGTGGAGGGTCGAGCGACGGAAGAGATGCGGGTGCTCAAGATGGTCGCGAGGAGCGAAGCCGATTTCGATTATCTCGTGACGCAGCTTTGCGCGCACGCGCGCGCGAAGGCGGCGCGGAGAGTGGCGATCAGGGTGCAGGGAGTTTACGGCGAGGTGTACCGGCGGTTGATTGCTCGTGGGGCGAGGGTGAGGTGGACCGATTTGAGAATGTCGCTCAGCGATTATGCGGAGGCGCGCGCGAGTGGGGGTGGGATCGTGCTCTCGAATTGGGAGATCTGAATTGTTTTTATGGATCGTTGTGGAATTCTTTCAACGCGCTGTTGGCTCGTTAATCCATTGGAGACGCCGTTATGAATAAGTCCCGCGCCAAATCCTCTGGCGCTCGTACAAAACCCGCTGTCGGCGGGAAAAGGTCCTCCAGCAGCAGCGTCAAGACTTCCAGAAAGGCGGCCCGGAAAACCGGCGTCGCATCGGCCAAAGGAAGTAAGCCTGGCAAGAAGCAGGACGTGCTCCTTCTCGTAGGAACGATGAAGGGTGCGTTTCTCCTCCGCTCCGACGAATCGCGCAAGAAATGGCGCGTCGATGGCCCACACTTCCGTGGCGAAGCGGTGTACGCCCTCATGCACGACACCCGCGGCGGGCGGTCGCGCACTTTTGCTGCGACGAACAGCATGCACTGGGGTCCGACCATTCGATCGAGCGACGATTTCGGCGCGACGTGGACCGTACCTCCGCGACACACGCTCAAGTTTCCGGCGGATTCAGGCCGCGCGCTCGCGCAGATCTGGCAGATCGCTCCCGGACGTGCGACCGAGCCAGACGTTATCTACGCCGGTGTCGAGCCGTCGGCGCTCTTTGAGTCGCGCGACGGCGGCGAGACGTGGAAGGCCAATGAAGGCTTGCTCAATCACGAGCACCAGCCGAGGTGGCAGCCGGGCGGCGGCGGATTGTGTTTGCACACGATCGTGCTCGATCCGGCGAACTCGAAACGAATGCTCGTCGCGATGTCGACCGGTGGCGTTTATCGCAGCGACGACGGCGGCAAGAGCTGGCGTGCACGCAACGTCGGGGTTCGCACGCAGTTTCTACCCGACAAATATCCCGAATTTGGGCAATGCGTCCACAAGGTCGTCCAGCATCCTTCGCGGCCAGGTCGTCTATTTCTCCAGAATCACTGGGGCTTGTACAGAAGCGACGACTGGGGCGACACCTGGCAGGACATCGCCAACGGCGTACCATCGGATTTCGGTTTCGCAATGCAGATGCACCCGCACGAGCCCGAGACCGTGTACATAGTCCCGATCGAGGCCGACATGTTCCGGGCGACGCCAGAGGCAAAGATGCGCGTGTATCGGACGAAAAACGCTGGCCTGAAGTGGGAGCCGCTTACGAAGGGATTGCCGCAGAGCGGCGCGTACGAGAACGTGTTGCGCGATGCGCTCGCGGCGGATTCCTTTGATTCGCCGGGAATCTATTTCGGGACGCGAAGCGGGAAACTCTATGGGTCTTCAGATGCTGGCGCGACGTGGAAGGAGATCGCGGACGGACTTCCACCAATAGTCTGCGTGAAAACCGGGATGGTGGGCGCGTCGTGATCAAAGTCGAGCTGCCTAATGTGTTCTGCTCGTATCCGAACGCGACTCCGTTGGTGGTCGTCGAAGGCTCGTGCCGGACGGTCGCTGAAGCGCTCTCTGCGGTCGGGACGAAATCGCCGGGAGCGCTCGATCGAATCATGGACGAGCGCGGCGATGTGCGGCGTCACGTCAACGTGTTCATGAACGGGGAGAACATTCGCTTTCTGTCGGGCGTGAATACTCCAGTTCCGAAAGACGCTACCATCCTCGTGATCGCCGCGGTGAGCGGCGGGTAGGGCCGAAGAGTGGCCAAAGTGTCGAGCAGGAAGACAAGGCGTAAGTCGACCGAGAAGAGCCCACCGGCGTCGGCCGGTGCGACGTTGCCGACCGCGCAGATCGCGGGTTTTCTGGCCAAGTACACTCCGGAAACGTCGGCAGCCGCTCGTGATGCGCGGGAGCGAATGCGGAAACGAATTCCGGGCGGAATCGAATTCGTATACGACAACTACAACGCGCTGGTGTTCGGCTTCGGCCCCACCGAGCGGCCCTCGGAAGCCGTTCTCTCCCTCGCAATCATGCCGAGGTGGGTAACCCTCTGCTTTCTCAAGGGAACGAAGCTGTCCGACCCGAAGAAGCTTCTCAAAGGCGGCGGCAACGTCGTCCGCAGTGTGCGCTTGATCGGGCCTGTCCAGCTCGACGATCCTTACGTCGAACGGCTGATCAACGACGCAATCATTGCCGCCAACCCCGCTTTCGCTTCTACCAAAGCGCCGCCGCGCACCATCATCAGATCAGTATCAGCGAAGCAGCGACCCCGCCGCTAAGGAGCCGTTTTTCTTGACGGGTCGATCCCCGCATCCTACGTTCGACTCGCCAGGATTCAGCAGCACAACTCGTTACCCGCCCCCATCCTGATATGCAAAGACGCGAAGTCGTACGCTTTCTGGGCGCAGCTCTCGCACTCCCTTTCCTTCCGCGCAGCACCGAAGCCGCGATCAAGCTCGGCGAGACGCTCCATGCGCGTCTGGGAGACGTTCCGTTTCGAACTCTCAACACTTCGCAGCAGGCGCTCGTCACCCAGATTGCCGAGATGATCATTCCGGAGACGGACACGCCGGGTGCGACTAGCGTGAAGGTGCCGCAATTCATCGACCTGCTGCTGAGCGAATGGGCGAGCGACGAAGAGAAGGCGGCATTCCTCGCGGGCCTTACTGATATCGACTCGCGCGCGTCGGCGATGGGGCAAGCGCGATTCGTCGATCTTGCGCCCGCCCGCAAGACGGAGCTCCTCACCGCGCTCGATGGCGCGAAACAAGAAGACAAGAGCAGCGCAGTAATGACGTTCCGACGTCTCAAGGCGCTCACAGTGTTCGGCTACTTTACGTCCAAGCCGGTGCAGCAGGACATCCTCAAGACGCAGATGTTCTTCAACGGCTACGACGGCAACGTCCCATTCACGCCGAGGGTGTGACGATGGCTGATACGTACGATGCGATCGTCGTCGGCTCGGGAATCTCGGGCGGATGGGCGGCAAAGGAGCTCACGGAGCACGGACTGAAAACGATCGTGCTCGAGGCGGGGCGCCCGATCGACCCGGCAGTGGACTACGTCGAGCACGTCATGCCGTTCGAGAAGCGCTATCGCGGAATGGGAAATCGCAATCAGCTGGAGCGGTATCAACCCATTCAGAGTCAGTGCCACGCCTGCGACGAGTACGCGAGCAAATTCTTCGTCAATGATCTCGACAATCCGTACTCGACTCCGGAGGGCAAGCCGTTCTCGTGGATACGCGGTCGCCAGGTCGGTGGCAAGTCGATCATGTGGGGCCGGTGCGTGTTTCGGTGGAGCGATCTGGACTACGAGGCCAACGCGAAAGAAGGTATCGCGGTCGACTGGCCAATCCGGTACAAGGACATGGCGCCGTGGTGGAGCTACGTCGAGAAGTTCGTCGGCGTGCAGGGTAAACACGAAGGGTTGGCGCATCTTCCCGACGGCGAATTTCTGAAGCCGTGGCCGATGAACGCGGCTGAGCAGAAGGGTCGCGAAGTCCTGCAGACGAAGTTCGGCGGCGAGCGACTTATCACCAACATGCGCCTCGCGGTGCTCACCGAAGACCACCTCGGCCGACAAAAATGCCACCTGTGCGGAAACTGTTACCGCGGGTGCATAACCCTCTCGTACTTCAGCAGCCTCAACGCGACGCTTCCCGCCGCGCGAAAGACGGGAAATCTGACGCTGCGCCCGTTCAGCGTCGTGCACAGCGTCATCTATGATCCGAGCACGAAGCGGGCGACGGGCGTGCGCGTGGTGGACGGAAATACCAGGGAAATGTTCGAGGTCAAGGCGAAGGTAATCTTCCTCTGCGCGGCTGCGCTCGAGTCAACGCGCATCATGCTCAACTCCGCGACAGCCGAGTTTCCCACTGGGCTTGGCAACACGAGCGGCGAGCTCGGCCACAACCTGATGGATCACATCATGGGTGGCGGCGCGACGGGCACGCTGCCCTGGGCGAAGGACCGCAGGGAAGTGGGGAGGCGGCCTGACGCGATCTACGTTCCGCGCTTCAGGAACGTGAAGACGAAGCACGCGGACTTCCAGCGCGGCTACGGCTTTGAGGGAAGGGCTGAGCGTGCGGGATGGGAGCGTGGACAGTATGTGCAAGGATTCGGAGCGGGCTTCAAGAAATCGTTGATCGGCGATCTCGGGCCCTGGCAGATGTCGTTCGACGGATTCGGCGAGATGCTCCCGCGCCACGAGAACTACATCGAGATCGACCGGCATCTGGTGGATGCGTGGGGGATTCCGGCGCTGCGCGTGAATTGCGCCTACAGCGAGAACGAGCTGAAGATGCAGAACGACATGGTTGTGACGGCGACGGAGATGCTGGAGGCGATGGGTGCGACGGACATCACGACCTTCAAGGAGAACAACGCGCCGGGTCTCGTGATCCACGAAACTGGCACGGCGCGAATGGGTCGCGACCCGAAGACGTCAGTGCTGAACGCACACAACCAGGTGTGGGATGTCCCGAACGTATTCATGACGGACGGTGCGTGCATGACGTCGAACGCCAATCAGAATCCGAGCATCACCTACATGGCGCTGACCGCGCGGGCAGTCGACTATGCGGTGCGACAGCTGAACCGACGAGAGCTTTAGTCCAGCAGCCTCGTTCGCTTAAGATTGGGAGTGCCCAGCCAACCGGCTACCGCGAAACGCTGGACGCTCGTCGCGACGATTATCGCGTCGAGCATGACGTTCATCGACATGACAGTGGTGAACGTCGCCCTCCCGGCGCTGCAGCGAGAGCTGCAGGCAACCATCACCGACGTTCAATGGGTAGTCGAGGCGTACGCTCTCTTCCTCGGCGCTCTTATTCTCGTGGGCGGCTCGCTCGGCGATCAGTTCGGACGGAAGAAAGTATTTCTGTTCGGCGTCATTTCTTTTACCGCCGCGTCGGCGTGGTGTGGATTCGCGGGTTCTCCTCGACAGCTCATAATCGGCAGGGCGCTGCAGGGTATCGGCGCGGCGTTCCTGGTGCCGGGAAGCCTCGCGATCATCAGTGCGACGTTTGATGGAGTTGATCGCGGGCGAGCGATCGGCACATGGTCTGGCTTCAGCGCTATCACCACCGCGATCGGGCCGGTGATCGGCGGCTGGTTGATCGAGAACATCAGCTGGCGATCCGCATTCTTCGTCAATGTGCCGCTGGCCGCGATCGTAGTGCTTCTCTCGCTGCGATACATGAAGGAGAGCCGAGATCCTTCGCGGACGGGGCAGATAGACTGGATGGGCGCGACGCTGGGTGTGCTCGGACTGGGCGGAATCGTGTTCGGCTTGCTGGAGTGGCCACCGCTGGGTGCCTCGAATCCGCTGGTTATTGGGTCGCTCGCAATCGGGGCTGTCAGTCTCGCTCTGCTGATACTCGTGGAGCACCGCGTGAAGAGTCCGATGATGCCGCTGCATCTCTTCGGATCGCGGACGTTTACGCTCGCGAACGCGCTGACCCTTTTGCTCTATGGCGCACTTGGAGCGGTCTTCTTCCTCGTTCCGCTTCTTCTGATTCAGGTGCAGGGGTACACGGCGACTTTCGCCGGCGCGGCGCTGCTTCCGATGCCGATAATCATGTTCGCGCTCTCACGATGGTCGGGCGGTCTGGTAGGCCGAGTGGGCGCGAGATTGCCGCTGACCGTCGGGCCAATCATCGCCGCAGTCGGGTTCGGACTCTTTGCGCGTGCTGGAGTTGATACATCGTACTGGCCAACGATCTTCCCGGCCGCCGTGTTGCTCGGACTTGGGATGGCTGTGACAGTGGCGCCACTGACGACGACGGTGATGGCTGCAGTTCCGTCGGATCACGCCGGAGTCGCATCAGGAATCAACAACACTGTCGCTCGCGTGGCGGGACTGCTGGCGATCGCCGTATTCGGCGTGATCCTGGTGCGGAAGTTCGATGCGGATATCGCTCCGCGTCTGCAGTCGATAGGGCTCTCGCCGACGGCGAGGCAGGAAATTGCCAAGGAGCTGCCCAAGATGGCCGGAGCTCAACTCAGCTCAGTATCAATCAGCGCAGAAGAACGGACAGCGGTGCAGGGGTCAGTATATGAGTCCTTCTTGGCTGGTTTTCGGGTCGTCGTTCTCGGCGGAGCGCTGCTCGCGCTGGCCGCGGCTGGGTTTGGCGCGGGCATCAAAAAAAAAATCGACGAGCCACAATGACGGAGGGGTTTGCGGACTGGCTGCAATGACGGAGGGGGTTACGCGGAAAACGCGGATAGGGCGGACACAACGCGGATAATGCACGCGGCGTACAGATCTCTTTAGATGTTGTTTTTATAATTCGAATTGAGAGATCAGTGTGCGTCCCGATGCCTGCCCGAGCGGCAGTTCCCAAAAAATCCCGTCCCGCCAAGCGGAGCCTTCACGCCATTAGGAACTATCCGCAGTTTTCCGCAGTTTCCGCGTTTTCCGCGCAAACCCCTCCGTCATTGTAGCCTGCCCGAGCGGCAGTTAATTGAACCGCGTCGTCCTCCAGAGCGCGCCGCCGACCAACACCAACAACGCCAGAGTCGCCGTCAAGAGCACCGCAGCAACCTGTCCGCGCACCGATATCTCCGGCGCCCGCGCCATCAAGGCGAAGCCAACGATCGTTCCCGTGGCGATCAGCACGATCAGCCAATCCACCCAGCTTCGCCTTCGAACCGTTGGATCCGGGTTTTCGCCGGCGATCCGCGCTTCGGTGTACTCAGGGTCCACGCCGTACCGCTCATCCTCTCGCGCAGCAGCCTTCTGCCAGTGCACGTGCTCATTCCGACTCACCGACGATAGCGCGATGATGCCGGCGCCAATCGCCATCACGATCGATCCGCCGACGACCTGCATGCGCACCGAGTGCGCTGACCCACGCAGCTCGTCGAACACGAAGACGCCCCACAACAGTCCCCACAACTGGTTGGTGTTGGAGAGTGGAATTCCACGCGTGATTCCGGCGTACTTCACCGCGTATTGCTGGAATAGATCGCCGACGACCCAGACAAATCCGCCAGCGAGCAGCCAGAACAACACGTGACGCGCGCCCGACAGCTGTGCCCATAGAGGGCTCAGTCCACCCGAATACGTCAGCGCGAGAATGATCATCATCCCCAGCTCGCCGACGGTGAAGAACGTGATGAACGAGAGGGGACTCATGCCGGTGAGATAAGCTTTGCGATACGGGATGTACATCGTTCCCCACAGCACCCCCGCGGCCAGCGCTGCCGCGACTCCACGCGTCGCGTCGGCCGACGCCACCTGCGCCGCTGATGCGAGTGCGAGCGCGGTTGCACCCCCGAACATCAGCAACGCTCCACCCAACACTCCCACCCAGCGACGCCAATCGGCGCCGCGAAGCTCCTGGAAGAACAGCACGCCCCAGATAATCCCGAGCAGACTGTTGCTGTTCCAAAGCGGAAACGCGATGCTGAGCCCGACGTTACGCACCGCGAAAATCGTGAGTGTATTAGCGACCGCCCAGAGACAGCCGGCGAGCACCGCCCACACGATCAGGTGCGGAGCCTCCCGTAGATCCGCCGCCACGTACGAAGTCCCCTGAATCAGCGCGGGCAGCGTCCAGCGGGCGAGGAATACACCGATGACCATGCTGAGCGATATCACCACCGGCGAAAGCCCCAGCGTCACGAGCTTCGTCGGCGCTTCAGCGGCGCCGAGCCAGGCGCCGGCGGTGATTCCGCAGGCCATGCCGATAGTCTGAAGGACGCGCAGCCGCCGCGCGTCAATCGCTCGCGGTGGTGGTGGGGCGATCGAATCGCGCGCGTCGAGCTCGCTCAAGAAATCCAGCTTAGCACGAGGAGTCCTCCAACCAGCACCGCGACCGGAACCCAGAAATGCACGTCGCGGAGGACAATGCTCCACCAGCGAGCGGCGCCGCGCGCTCGTGTCGCTTCTCGCTCGTTATCCATCACTTTCCCTCGAATAGAGACCTGAGCGCGCTCTTCGCCGTGATGCGCCGCAGGTATTGCAGCTCGTCGCCCGCGAACGGGATCGGCACAATCTTGAACTTTTCCGTGAGCGCGTTGTTCGGCACTGTGTTATCGAGTGCCAGCAAGTCGAGCAAGCTCGATGTAACCGGCGGATTCGGCAGCAGACGCTGCGCGAGCGCGATGACCGGGCGAAGGACTTTCACGGGCACCGGAATCAGCTTGCGAGTAGTCCCCATTGCCGTGAGAATGCGCTCGGTCATCTCTCGCAGCGTCAGCGGTACCGCGCCACCGAGATCGTAGGACTGATGCACGGCGTCTTTCTTCTCGAGGGACAAGCGAATTGCACGCGCGACGTCGTCTACAGCGATCGGCTGAAAGCGCGCGGTCCCTCCGCCAGGAAGCGGAAAGATCATCGGCGTCAGCCGAATCAGTCTGCCGAGGACGTTCACGAACTGATCTTCTGGTCCGAAGATCACGGAAGGTCGAAGAATCGTCCAGGCAAGGCCGCTCGTCTTCACCGAATCCTGCGCGAATCCCTTGCTGCGCAGAAACGGGTACGGCGATTTGCTGTCGGCGCCGTTCTGCGACATGAAGATGATTCTCTGGACGTTTTGAGTCCGCGCCGCGGAGATCAGCCGCTCAGTCGCGGCGGTGTTGGACTCGCGGTAGCTCTCGCCTTTCTTCTCGATCGCGATCGCCGCGAGATGCACCACCGCGCCACAACCACCGAGCGCGCTTCTGAGACTCGTTGCGTCCCGCGCATCGCCGATACGGAACTCGACTGGAAGCTGCCCAAGGAGCATTGCGGCACGGGCGGGATCCCTGATCAGCGCTCTCACCTGCCAGCCATTTTTCGTGAGCTCTCGACACGTATGGATACCGACCAATCCGGCGGCCCCGGTCACGAGCACGGGGTTTTTCTTGTCCGCCGAGAGTGGAAGCGGCTGCTCGGCTACAGCGGTTGCGGATTCCTCGCTCCCGTAAGAGTACGACCCGCGGTTATCCATCAACTCCGCGATTGGCTATCACTTTTGCGGTGGCGTTTCACGGCCGCGAGTGCCACGGATCACGATCCTATACATGAGCAGAAACATCCCCATTATGAGAAGGATGTGGATCCATCCGGGAGCCGTGGTGGTGAACGTAACGACGCCCCAGACGATGAGCAGCAAGATGGCTACTACTATGCCTAAATCCATGGGAAAATTCGTTGACCTTGTGTGTGACGACCGATATGTTCAGACAGTCATTAGGGCACTAGCAGCAAAAAAATTTTCGGCACCATCGTTGGGGCGGAGAACTCACTTTTTGAGCCAACAAGTCCTTCGAGTGGGCCCGATAAACTTCGCTGACGTCATGCCCCAGTGCGGGGAAGACGATAGGCGGGGTGAGGGCCTCAAAAATTCGACCGGGCTTCAAAAAACCTCTCCGTCCCTTTTTCCAGAAGCTCCGCCAAAAAACCGGCGGAGCTTCTTTGTGTGCGATATCTTACCTCAAACATGTCGCGCGTAACAGTCACCCGCCGCCTGCGGTTCAATGCCGCTCATCGCGTTCATAATCCGGCCCTCTCGGACGCCGAGAACGCGACGCTGTTCGGCAAATGCAACAACCCCAACTGGCACGGGCACAACTATACGCTCGACGTCTCGGTGGAAGGTGAAATCGACAAGAAAACAGGCTACGTGTGCGACCTCTCCCAGCTCAAGAAGATCGTAGAGAAGGAGATCGTCGACGTCGTCGATCACAAAAACTTCAATCTCGATGTCCCTTTTATGAAGGACGTCATCCCGACGTCGGAGAACATCGTCATCGCCTTCTGGAAAATTCTTGCTTCCAAAGTAAAGCCCGGGAACCTTGTCAGGCTCGTTCTCTGGGAGACCGAAAACAACTATGTCGAATACACAGGGAAATAAGGAATTCGAGGAGATCGTTCGTCGGGAGCTCGAGCTCCTGGGCGAAGATCCAAAGCGCGAAGGATTGCTGAGGACGCCGGCGCGCGTTGCCAAAGCGCTAAAATGGATGACGCAGGGCTACGCTTCGTCCGCGGAAGAAGTAGTGGGCAGCGGCATCTTCAAGGAAGATCACGACAACATGATCATGGTGCGCGACATCGAGCTCTACTCGATGTGCGAGCACCACATGCTCCCCTTCTTCGGCAAGGCACACGTCGCCTACATACCAAATGGGAAGATCGTCGGATTGTCCAAGATCCCCCGCATTGTAGACGTGTACGCGCAGCGCCTACAGGTGCAGGAACGGCTGACCGAGCAGATAGCCGAGGGGCTTTGCAGAGTGATAAATCCTGCTGGCGTCGGTGTGGTGATCGAAGCTTATCACCTGTGCATGATGATGCGCGGCGTGCAAAAGCAGAACTCGAAGACGATTACGTCGTCTCTGCGAGGGGCATTCCGTGAAGATCCAAAGACGCGCGACGAGTTCCTGCGTCTCGCGCACAATGGACGCAACTGACGCGGTCTCTTTCAGGTTGTCGGCGCGAAGTGAAACCCAACGCGTCGGTTAATGAGCGCGCTTAGCAGCCGCACCGCAGTCGTGACCGGCGCGTCCCGCGGTATTGGGGCGGGAATAGCTGCCGCCCTCGCGGGCGAAGGAGTGCGCGTCGTGATGTTGGCCCGCAATGAGGCGAAGCTCAGGGAACGCGCGGGTTCGCTCAAGGGTGCGATCCCGATAGTGTGCGACATCACCCGCCCAGACGATGTCGAAAGAGCCGTCAAGCTCATTTCCGGGAAGCTGGACGGCGCGCCGGACATTCTCGTCAACAACGCCGGAATCTTTCGCGTGGCGACAGTCGAAGAGACGACGAGCGACTCTTTCATCGACACCATCAACACCAATCTCGTCGGGCCCTTCCTCTTCGTTC
>Ga0193751_1001242_pt1 | contig 16659 bp, 16 predicted proteins | sample L1c2metaG_FD_143050 | JGI IMG/M metagenome (GOLD analysis project Ga0193751, IMG submission 143050) | Soil microbial communities from a riparian zone of the East river system, Colorado, United States - L1c2 | ecosystem: Environmental > Terrestrial > Soil > Riparian zone | place: USA: East River... | reverse complement strand
CCCCGCGCATGCTCGGCGCCTTCAACGAGAAGACGCCGGACTGGCTCTCGTTCTTCATGTTCACCTATTTCACTGATCGCGATGGGAAGATGCAGTTGGAGGCCCTCGCCCAGTCGGGCTTCGACCCGCTCTCGCGCACCACCCGCTTCATGCTGACCGAGGAGGCGCACCACATGTTCGTGGGCGAGACCGGGGTCGGCCGCATCGTCGAGCGCACCTGCCAGGCTATGAAAGAAGCCGGCGTCGACGACCCGCACGACGTCGCGCGCGTGCGCAAGCTCGGGGTCATTGATCTTCCGACCCTGCAGAAGAAGGCGAACCTGCACTTCTCGCTCACCCTCGACCTGTTCGGCAACGAGATCTCGACCAACGCGGCCAACGCCTACCACTCCGGCCTCAAGGGCCGCTTCCGCGAGGAGCGCATCAAGGACGACCATCAGCTGGAGAGCGGCACCTACCCGGTGCTCCGCCTCAAGGACGGCAAGATCGTCAACGAGGAGGTGCCGGCGCTCTCCGGGCTCAACATGCGCCTGCGCGACGACTACGTTAACGACTGCAACGTCGGGGTCGGCCGCTGGAACGCGGTGATCGAGAAGTTCGGCATTCCGTTCCAGATCAAGCTGCCGCATGTCGCCTTCCATCGTCACATCGGCGAGTTCGCCGCGGTCAAGGCCGACGTCGACGGCAGCGTGCTCACCGACGCCGACTGGGCCGCGCGCCGCGACGCGTTCCTGCCCTCCGCCGCCGACCGCGACTTCATCGAGAGCCTGATGGTGCCGCAGTACGAGCCGGCCAAGTTCGCCGGCTGGATCGCGCCCCCCAAGGTCGGCATCGACAACAAGCCCGGCGACTTCGAATACGTGAAGGTGGCGTGACGTAGGGCGCATTAGCGGCCGTTGGCCGCGTAATGCGCCGTTACGCCCTTCCTCCGGCGGATTACGCCCCCGCCTTCGCGGGGGCAGGCTCTTCGGCTAATCCGCCCTACGCGCTCTGCGTCAGCAACGGTCTGCAAGCTTGACAATGGCCGCCCCCCACTCTCCGCCGTCATTCCGGGGCCCGCGCGAAGCGAGGGAGCCCGGAATCCATGACCACGGTCCGTGAGCATGGATTCCGGACATAGGCGGCCTCCGGCCGCCGTTCTTCGAATCCAAGAACGCCGACGCACAGCGTCGGCTGCGGGCTTCGCCCGCGATCCAGAATGACGGCCGTGGGTATTCGATCTCCGGGATGGGCCAGCTTGTTCGGGCTTGATAGTTTCGCTTCCGTCGCCCGCATGCTGCGCTGCCGCAACCGCGCGGCGCCGTTTTTCTCCAATCATTCCGGTGGCTTCACGCCATTGCGTCCGCGCCCTGCTGCACCGCCGTCCGGCGCGGCGCTTGTATTTTCCCTGATACTTACAAGCGCACCTGCCCCGTTCGCTGCACCGCAATGCGCTGCACCCGGGGAACATACGTCCGCATCCGTCATCCGATCTGCGTCGTCCGATCGCTCGTTCTCCTCCGTCCTCCAGTCTCGCTCCTGCGCCCGCTGCTGCGCCGGCGGGCCGGCGTAGAAATGCTCGAGCCCGAGCGCGGCGGCGGCCTTGGCCACCTCCGCGCGGGCGATTTTCCTGACGATGTCGACGGCGCCGGCGAGGCGCGTGAGCCCTTCGACCACGCGCAGCAGGTCGACCGCCTCGCGCGCGGAGATCGCGCCCTGCTTGAGCGCGCCGGTGATCACCGCGGCGGCAGCCTGGGCGTCGTCGGCGCTCCTGACCGTGGGCAGGTCTATCGGCAGCGGCCGGCCGCGCCCGGCCGGGAGCACGCGCTCCATGCACAGGCGCATCGCCGCCGGCTCGCCCGCCATCGCCCGCTCGACGAGGTTCTGCACCAGCGCCTCGGCCTGGGCGAAGAACGCTTCCTCCATGGCGAGCGTCTTCCTGTTGCGGCTGCCGACGGCGCGGCCGGCCGGATTGCCGCTCTGGCCCGGCTGAAAGGTCATGATGTTGGCTCCTCGTTTGTTGAACCGGCGCCCGCAAGGGCAGCCGGCGGGACGGTGAAGACATGGTCCAGGCCCATCGCCCCCATCACCCGGGCGAGGTCCGCCTCGACCCGGGCGGCCGCGCGCACCGCCGCGACCCCGGGCAGGCGGCGGACGTGATCGCCGAGCGCGTCAAGGCTCGCCATGGTCTGGCGGATGTTGATGCGGCCGCCGTCGAGCGCCGCGGTGATCTCCGCGATCGCGCGCCGGGCGCCGGCGCGATCCTCGACCGGCCCCAGTGGCAGCGGCGGCCCGCGCCGCACCGGCACCGCGCGTTGCATGCACAGGCGCATCGCCACCGGGTCGCCGCCCTCGGCGCGCGCCACGATGCGGCCGACCAGGTCTTCCGCCCGCGCGTCGAACCGCGCCTCGGCGGCAAGGGTGGCGCGGTTGCGCGCGGCGAGGGGGGGGAGCGGGCGAAGCGCCGGGTTCGTTTTCTTGCGCGGACATGGGGTCGCCTTTCATTGCGTGCGGCGATCCTCGCGGACGAAACGAGCGGCGGCGAGAACAAATTGTCGGTGGCACGAAGAAAAAATTCGGAATTATTTGTTTGCATGTAGATCGTGCATGCGCAGGCTCGAATTCGCTTGGATGTATCTGGAATTCGAATAGCTGAAGGCGTATTGTCCGGCACCGAGGAGATGACATGGGAACACGCCAACGGGAAAAATCCCGGCGCAAGCCAGGCCGGCAGCGAACCGCAATGGAGCGGCAAGCCGAACCGGACCTTCAGGGTTTGGCCGAATTGTCGGGCCGCCTGCCTCTTCCAGGCGCCGCCGACGACTACGGGGTCAAGCTACTGTCAATGAAGGGCAGCGTTGCGGACGACGTCGAGCTCTAAATCTGGAGACGGCTATCCGATCTGCTCAACTCGCTCCCCCGAGCGCAGCGCAGCACGATGCGAAGCGGAGCGGTGCGCTGCAGACCCGGACGGAAAGCGGTGGGGGGAAGGGGTCTCTTCAACTCATTCAGTCCAGATACCGATCCTCATTGTGCCAGCGCAGCGCGGCCGAATCCGGCCGCCACAGCGGCGATTGCGGCGGCGCAACGGACTGGCCGTGCATCCGGTAATAGTCGCGCCCGTTCTCAAATTCCTCCTTGATCCGCCGGCTCACGTGAAATCGCAGATCGGGCGTGACGGTGACATAGCCGCCGTCGAACAGCGCGTGGATGTCGCGCCGCATCAGCAGCCCGTTCGTCGGCTCATGCGAGCCGCCGTCGGCGTACGGCTTGATGTGCGCGGCCTCCACGGGCGTGGAGATCTTCGGGGAAGAAGAGTTCATATACGAAGCCATTCAGGAGTTGATCCAAGCGAGCATCCAACAATCCATTAGCCAATACCGTCGCTACCGATTCCATTAATCGCTTCGAATGACCTTCGATTTCAGGGATTGGAAGCCGCGATACGTACATCGGCTTAAATTCGAAATACCCGCCCTGCTTTCCCGAAAACGTTTGTCGTGTAATCCACCAAGAAAGCGACGAATTCAATATGGCAAGCAGGTATCGCCAGTCGTCGCTGACTATAATATTCGTCTTGTCATTTCCAAAGAAACCGGCCAAATCCGGAGCGTAAGATACGCTATCCTCAATGGCTGGAAAAATGATTTTTGGCTTTAAAAATTCGCGCCAATACTCTCGGTAGCGCTGGAGCGCGTACCATTCGTACTTAATTCCCGTTTCGGCTCTATCCCTTGCAGAGAGCTGCTTTTTGTAAATCCTGAGATGCTTATAAATCGCCGGATAGCCACTAGCAAATCTGTGCTCAGCTTCGCGTGACGCACCTGAGATGCCCTCTATTTCGTGGAGCGGAAAATGCCAGGGCACAAATATGAGCCACAAATCTCGATGGTCCAGGCGTGCCGGCGCCAAGGCCTATCTGGTACCGGGCGATCGCGTTCTCCCCGGCCTGACCTATGGGGCTTGCACGGAATTGGCCCGCGGCGCCACCGCCCCCCACCGGCGTCGCTACGCGACGGCGAGTGACCCCCCTGCGGCGCAGGCTCCTCCCACACAAGGAGGACGGTAGGAGCAAGCGGCGCCGTTGCGTTCTGTAAGGTGCCTGGAGCCTGGGTCTGCCGCGCATCACTCCGCTTCGCTTGCGCTCGTGTTGCGCTGTGCGCGGGGAAAGTCGTAAGTCTCGAGCCCACCCGGTCCCCTTTATCCCGCATTCGCGGGCTCCTGGGGCGACCCTCCGCTTGCAGGCCGCTTGCAGGGGAGGGGATAAGAAAGCGCGCGTCGGTGCCGCCGCGGCGCCCGCCTACTTCGCCAGGTGCTTGTCGAAGAACTTCGTCAGCTCCTCGAAGTGCTCCTTGGTCTCCGGCGCGAACGGGTCGGCGGCGTATTGGGCGTGCGACTGGCCCTCGAACACGTGCAGCTCCGCCGCGACGCCGGCGGCGCGCATCTTGCGATGCACCCGCACGGTGTTGCTGAGAAACAGGTCGCGGGTGCCGGTGGTGAGGATCGAGGGCGGGAAGCCGGCGTAGTCGCCGTACACCGGCGAGAGCTGCGGGTCCTTGAGGTCGTGGCCGGCGGCGTAGAGCCTGGCCGCGTCGCCGAGCCAGCCGTCGTTGCTCACCAGCACGTTGTCGAGCATCTCGTTGGCGAAGAAGCTGTCGCCGGTCTTGGTCATGTCCGACCACGGCGTGCCGGGCGCGGTCGCGGCCGGCAGCGGCAGGCCTTCGGCCTTGGCGCGCAGCACCATGGCAAGCGTCATGCCGCCGCCGGTCGAGGTACCGAAGATGGCGAGCTTGCGCGGGTCGTTGGTCTTCACCACCTCGCGCCACACCGCCATGGCGTCGTCCATGGCGGCCGGGTAGGGCGCGTCGGGCGGCATGCGGTAGTCGATCGAGATCACCCGCATGCGGCCGTAGCCGGCCATCAGGATCGCCTCGCGCGTGCCCGACTCGCCGGGAAAGAGCACGTAGCCGCCGCCGTGCACGTGCACCAGCAGACGGTTGCGGTTGCCCTCGGCGAGCGCCTCGGGCGTGACGATGAAGGCCTTGACGCCGCCGAGCACGGTCGGCGCGACGGTGACGCCGAGGCGCTGGCGCAGGCCGGGGAGCGTCGCCAGCACCGCGGCGGCGCGCTTATCTATAAGCGCTTTCCACGCTTGCGCGTCCTTCGGATGCTCGTTCCAGGTCGGCTGCAGCGGGGCGCCGATCACCGCCTGCATGGCCGGGCTCACGGTGTCGGGCACCGCCACGTCGCGCGCCGGCAGATGGCGCACGCCGTTCTCGGCCCAGGCGGGCGCGGCGAGGAGGACGGCGGCGAGGGCGAGGAGCGCGAGGCGGGTGCGGGGCATGGGTGGGGTTCTCCGTGTTTCTTGCTTACCTCTCCCCGGAGGGGAGTGGTCGACAATCCGCGAGCTTACTCGCGGCACAGCCGACGCTTCGCGTCGGCGTACTTTTGCGCTCAGTCTAGAGCGGCGGCCAAAGGCCGCCTATGCGGGTGAGGGGGTTCCTGGCGCCATCGATCGGCCAGGAACCCCCTCACCATAGCCGACGCTTCGCGTCGGCGTTCTTCAAGGCTAAGAACGGCGGCCCCTTGGCCGCCTATGCCCTCTCCCCTCCGGGGAGAGGGAGTCCGCGCCGCGCCGCACGCTGTCGCCGGGGGCGGCGGCTGCGCGACTGGGAGCATGAGCATGCGGAAGAGCAACTTTGCCCTGCGGCTTCAACCGTCCCTTCTGGAGGAGGCGCGCAAGCTGGCGCACGCCGAGGGCGTCGCGCTCAACCAGCTCATCAACGGGGCGGTCGCGGAGAAGCTTTCCGCACTGCGCACGGAGAGTTACTTCGCCGAGCGCGCCCGCCGTGCGTCGGTCCCCAAGGCGCTCAACGTCCTCAAGCGCGCCGGCGCCGGCAGGTCGCCGATGAAGGGGGATGCGGTGGCGGCGAAGCGGAAGCGGAGATAAAGAGTCCCCGACTGGACCCCGGATCAGCAGCGCGCCACTTCGCTACGCCATAGCGCGTCGAAGACGCGCGTAAACGCGCTTATGGCGCTGCGCCCGGGGAACGCCAGCGGATCGGCGCCAACCGAGCTAAGATCGGAAGAGTCGTCGGCGCGCCTTCGCGGCCCGCGGCACCACGGAGCCCTCGCGCATGCGGCGGAAACCACCGAAGGCGGCGGCCGTCATCGATCCCGGATCGCTGCCGCGGGATGACGCTCTCGATGCGGCGCAGAACCTCATCTACGACGCCTGGGAGATCACCTCGGCCAAGCGGCGAATCGCGCTGGCGCGGCAGGCACTGGCGCTGAGCCCCCTGTGCGCCGACGCCTACGGGGTGCTGGCCGGGCACGCCCGGCGCGGGTCGGACGAGGAACTCGATCTGTGGCGCCGCGGCGTCGAGGCCGGCAAGGCGGCGATCGGCCCGGCGTTCGATGACTACGCGGGCAGGTTCTGGGGCTATCTGGAGACGCGGCCCTACATGCGCGCGCGTTGCGGGCTGGCGTGGGCGCTGTGGGCGCGCGGCGCGCGCGACGACGCGATCGATCACCTGCAGGAGATGCTGCGGCTCAACCCGGGCGACAATCAGGGGGTCCGCTACATCCTCGCCGCCTGGCTGCTCGAAGCCGACCGGGACGACCAACTCCCCGCGCTGTTCAAGGCCTACCCGGACGAAGGCGGGGCCTTCTGGACGTGGACGAGGGCGGTGGCGGCGTTCCGAAGCAGCGGCGACAGCGCGAAGAGCCACGCGCTGCTCGAGCAGGCCCAGGCCGACAACAAGCACGTGGCGGCCTATCTGCTGGGCGCGAAGCGGCTGCCCGCGTCCAAGCCGCCGTACTACAGCCCCGGCGGCGAGGACGAAGCGATCCTTTACGCGGAGGATCACGCGGCCGCTTGGCGGCGCACGCCCGGCGCGCTCGATTGGCTGCGGGCGCGGGCGGCGCCGGCGAAGGCGGCTGGACGCAAGCCGAAGGGCGGGACGCGGCTGCATTAGAGCGGGATGACTTTTCTTCGAATCGCCATCCCGCTCTACCTTATTGTTTGAGCATGATCTTTTCCGAAAACCGGTACCCACTTTTCGGGATCATGCTCTAGGCGGTGTGGTGACCGGGCCGACACCGTCATTCCGGCCGAGCCGTCCCGGATCGGCGCTTTGCGCCGTCCGAGGACAGGCTCCACGGCGAGGGCCGGAATGACCAGACCGGGTGATTATTGCGCCCGTCCCGGCTCGACGGCAGCAATCTCAGGACTTTTTCGGCGGCGCTTTGCTCCTCGCAGCGGTCGCTGCCGTGCGAACGAAACGCAGCTTTTCCCGCGGCCGTTTGGGAGTGCGTTTCATTTTCGCATGGATCGCTGCGAAATGGAGGTCGGCGCGGCTGAGCTCTGGATAGTCCTCGGCGATTTCATGGAGCGGAGCGCCCTTGGCGATGATGCCCGCGATGTGCGCGAGAGGAATGCGTGTTCCGGCGAACACCGGCTCGCCGCCCATGACGGCTGGATCGCTGACGATAGACTTGAGGCCGCCTTGAAGCTCTCGATACCGCCTCACGACGCGCACGCGCCGTGATTTAGGCAGCGCCTTGATGATTTCGTTCAGCGTTCGGCCCATCGTCGTTGTGTTGCAGTCGTTCAGCCATAGACGGTTTCGGCTTGTTCCAGGATCGCCCGGCGGCGAATGAAATTCCGACTGGCTTCGATCGCCTCGCGCTCGACCAGATCGACGGAACGCTCAAGAAGTCTCTCCCGCGCGTCCTTGAAATCGGCGAATGCCGCAAGGTCGTCGCGCGCGGCGGGCTGGAAGGTGACGAGAAAATCGGCATCGCTGCGGGCGGGATCGAACCCGGTGCCGCGCGCGGCCGAGCCGAAGACCTCCAGCCGCGCCACGCCAAAGCGGCGACAGAGCGCGGCCAGCGCGTCGCGCTTTGCGTCAATCTCGGCCAGCATGGGCCTCCGGTGTTTTCGCCGGGAATATTCTAGCACGGCTTGGGGTGGCCGGGCTTCTGCAAAACGGCGATCGTCCCCCATCGTCATTCCGGTAAAGCCGCCCTCGCGGCGAGGGTCGGAATCCATACTCACGGACCGTGATTTGATCGCACCGCCTGGGATTGTGGGTCCCCGCCTTCACGCTACGGCATGCACACATCTTTCTGTTCCCCTCCCCCCATTCGCGCAGCGAATGGCGGGGAGGGGTTAGGGGTGGGGGGCGCTTCAGCAAATTCGGAGCAAGAATAGTCCCCCCACCCCGCCGCGCGCTCCGCGCGTAGCCGACGCTCCGCGCCGGCGTTCTTCAACACTAAGAACGGCGGCCGGAGGCCGCCTACCGACCCTCCCCGCCAACGGGCGGGAGGGTAGGAGCAAGCGTCACCATCGGCGCCATATCGATGCGTCCGAGATGTGTGCATGCCCTAGCGCCTTCGCGGGGACGACGTTTCGTGTCGGCTCGCCCCGGAATGACGGGCCTCGATCGTTGGGTGCGGCGCTGGTGGATCGGCCGCTCTCACGCCGCATGCTTGCGACTTGGCCGGATCAAGACATCGGCGGAAATGCCGAGCCGCCGGTGCAGCCGCCGGATCATGCCGATGGACAGTCCGCGCTTGCGATTGAGAACTTCGGCGATGCGGGTGCGCGTCCCGATGATGTGTTCCAGGTCCCGGCGCGTGAGCCCCTGCTGCTCCATGCGGAACTTGATCGCCTCGATCGGGTCGGGCGGGTCCATCGGATAGTGCTCCGCCTCATAAGCGTCGATGAGCGTCGCGAGCACATCGAGCCGGTCGCCCTTGCGCGTTCCGGCCTTCGCTCCCCACAGGCGCTCGACCTCCCTGAGCGCCGCCTCGTAGTCGGCTTGCGAACGGATCGGCTTCACCTCAACGGCCATGCTGCACCTTCCTGACGTCGATACGGTCGTAGTCTCTATGCGTTCCGATCCACTTGACCCAGACGATGCGTTTCTCGAAGTCGACCGCAACGACGAGACGGTAGTCATTACCCTTGATATTGAACACGATCCGGTCAGCCGCGACGACGCTGGCCGTCGCGTAGCGGCGCTTCACGTCGGCCGTGCTCGCCCAGCGCGCCTTCTTGACCTCGTCGAACCAAGCGTCCAGCGCCGCCTTCAACGCGGGCCGATCCTTGTGACCCGCGCGACCCGCAACGAATTCGCGCAAGGTGCGCCGGGCGATGATCCGCATGGTCGAAGCTATCATGCGCCCAAATTGGGCGCAAGCATCCAATACGCGCACGACGCCGCTGCGCGGCACCCCGGAATGACGAGGCAGAATATCGGCTGCAAAGCGCGATCGTCCCCCATCGTCATTCCGGTAGAGGCCGCGCAAGCGGCGTCGTCCCGCGAAGGCGCTACCCATAATCCCAGGCGGTGCGATCAACGCACGGTCCGGGGTTATGGATTCCGGGCTCGCGGGCTGCGCCCGCGCCCCGGAATGACGGGACCGAGTTTTGGCTACGCGAGCGCTTCCGCCGGCGCGTCGAGGCCGGCGAGGGCGCGGTGGACGTCCTTGAGCACGGTCATCAGCCAGGCGCGCAGCTCGGCGCGGGCGTCGAACGAGAGCTCGTTGCGGCGGTCCTCGCTGCGCGACAGCGGCGCGCGCATGAGGGCGGAGAGCGAGCGGCCCGGGTCCTCGACGAGCTCGGCCAAATCCTCGTCGAGCGCGGGCAGGAACACGCGCAGCGGATGGGCGGCGAGCGCGCGGTACGCCTCGCCCTGGCGCACCGCGGCGTTGGGGCGCGGCAGGAACGCGTTCTCGACCGCGACGAACGCGCAGTCGGCAAAGCGGTCGCGCAGCGCCACGGCTTCATCGAGGGAATCGCGGTCGCGGTCGGTGATGTAGAAGATCACGGGGACGACGCCGTTGACGCGCGCCTCGAAGACGAAATCGGTGTCGCGCATCAGCGCGAAGAATTTCTCCTGCGCCGCGTGCGACACGTCGACCACCCGGGGCGCCGCGAACGGCTTCGCCAACGTGTCGAACAGCGCCATCTGGTCGCGCACGCGGGCGAGATCGAGCACGATCGCGTCGTAGGGGAAGCAGGCGGTGAGCCGGCGCTCGGCCGCGTCGGTGTCGAAGATCAGCGGGCTTGCGCCCTTGAGGATGAAATGCTCGGCCAGCAGGCGCGCCAGCAGCGTCTTGCCGCTGTGGGCATGCAGCGCGCAGACCATCGCGGCGACGGTGGCGGGCATCGGTGCTGTCGCTTCTTCACCTCTCCCCGAAGGGGAGAGACTGGAGATGTATCTGATTGATTTAACTGGTATAAATTATAGCAGAAGAGACTGTGCAGGACTTGTGTAGATAATTGTGGGGATTTCGGCCGGAATCAGGATTTTTCCCGTGGCTTGAGGGCCTGAAATCTTCATTGGCTTGAGTCAGCGCTGTTTTGATCCTAGCGCAGATCGCGCCAGTATCCACGCAGAAATTGGTTAATAGAGAATCAGCATTGCAGGCTGCGCTCATTTTGCACCCCGCATGAGCTCAAGCATCGTGGGCGCTTCGTAGCGCCCCGCGCTGGTGCGCTCGCTCTCGGGGCGGCAATCCTCGTGCATTTCAAAAAGCGTGAGCTGCTGAGCCTGTGAAGCGCGCCGGGCCTCAAGCTGCCGCTTTCGAAGTTCGCAAAGCCGCTGCCAGTTAAAGCCATGCCCATCCACGATGAGGGTGTCCGATCTAGGCATGATTGGTCCTTCCCTATTGGCTGAGGGTTGCGCCATGCAACCCGACTAGCCACGCGGCGATGAGCGGGGGTTGGCCGTCACAGGCCGACGGCGTGGGAGAGGGGGATCGCCCGCCCCGAAGGGGCCGCGAGGCACGAGCGGGTCTGCACGAAGGAAGACCGGGGAAACTCCCCGCCGTCGCTCGCCTTGGCCTTGACGGCCTGGGGGCCGCAGGCCCCGTTTAAAGTCAGCCGCAGGCTGACCCTCGCCGAAGGCGGCAAGAGAAGTGCACCCGCAGGAGGGTCAGCGGAGCGGCCGCTGCCGTGGGACGTGGCGGCGGGACCCGGGACCGAGTGCGGCGACGAGACCGGTTAAAAGGGCACCCGCAGGAGCGACAGCATAGCGCCCTGTCATTAGAACCCCTTCGAAAGAGAGTCAGGGAAAAGCGGGATCGAGTGCCCCCGGCGAGGAGCACAAATCCGTTCGCGCGAGGGATCGTCACCGCATGGCCGAGACCCGGCATCCCGCGTTTCGCGGGATCTGCGGGGCTCGGCGAGCGCCGCCCTTGCGGCGCGAGTAGAGCCCGACCGCGCCGGTTACGGCGCGGCGCGCCATGAAAAGGCTACTGTTCTGTGCTAGAGGTCTTCAATGACGATTCCTACCATTACCAAGCTTGGAGCGGCCAATCGCCAGCTCACAACGGCAATTCGCATGTTCTTTGCGGATGGAGACGCTGTGGCTGTTCATACGCTCCCCTGCGCGGCGCGTGAAATCTACGAGAAGCATTGCCGAAAAGCGGGCCAGGGACGCATGTTCGATTTCGTTCAGGCGGGCAATCCTGGCCGAGCGGAAAAGGAGCTTTGGAATCTGCTGAATGCTGCCAGAAATTTCTTCAAGCATGAAGGCGATTCACTGGATCAGTCCATCGAGTTCGACGACACGATGAACGATTTCGCTATTCTCAGTGCCTGCACCGATTGTGCGACGTTGTGCAGCCCGCATCAGCCTGTCGAAGTCCAGGCCTTCTCAATTTGGTTTGTGGCGGTCGAAGCGCCTGACGAGCAAGCGATGGCAGAAGCCGACCCCGAAGACGCCAATGCGTGCCGCACGATGCAAACTCAAATTGATCGGCTATATCCGGGATTGCGTACCGCCCCACGCGCTGAGAAAAAGCGCTTTGGACTGCGGCTGCTTGATGATGCCGTCGCGGGCCGTTTAGTGGAACGCTCGGTTCCTTCTGCGTCTGATGTGCAGATTGCGCTTGGTGTCTTCGTTGGCCTTCAGGACGACCCTGCGCTCGCATAAATCAACCTGCATTTTTCCTGTTCTTCTTTATTCAGCCGTTCGACGTAAGCCGTAAGGCGCTGGTCGCCATACAGCGTGAAAAATTGCAAGGGCAAGGGTGCGATGATGTTACCGCTGCGAACCGGAAGTGCTTTGTCGTCGACAAGGAACAAGATATCCGCGCCCGGACGTGGAAGCGGGTGGTGCTTCGGATCAGGATAAGGAGTTACGTTGACCAAACGGCCACCCGGAGCAAGCCAGACCGCATGATGGGTGAGGAACAAATAGGTAGCGTCGGGAAAGCGGGACCGACTGCCCCCGGCGAGGGGCACGAATTCGTAAGCGCGAGGGATCGTCACCGGATGGCCGAGACCCGCTTCCCGCTTGCGGGATCTGCGGGGCTCGGGGAGCGCCGCCCTTGCGGCGCGAGTAGAGCCCGACCGGCGCAGCCGGACGCGCTCATGGTGCAGGCCACTTGCAACCATATGAAAACAAGGGTAGTGCCTCAGTTTGAATTGCGGCCATCCTCGCTACGTTCGGCGCGGTCAGCCATCTGCTCATAGAACACAGCTATTTCGAGAACTTTCTTGCGAGCGTCGATACTCGATACCTGTGCGGCTGCCGTTCGGCATTCCTTAGCAGCCGCGCGCCAGCGCTCAATGTCTCTGCTTCTGTCGAGACTCATAGTCGCTTTGCTTCCCAGTCCCCAATACCTATATCACCGATTTACCAAAGGCGCCCGATGACCCAGGCAGCCGTGGCCGGGGTGATTTTCCGGGTCTTGTGTATCCGGCAAAAGTCGTAGTGCATGAAACTGAGGCACTACCCCGGCGCGAGTAGAGCCCGGTCCGGCCAACCCGGACGCGCCTCTTTAGATGTCTACGGAGAATTACGGCTTATCACCCACGACAACAACCACGGGCTCAAACTCCTTGCTGTCTCGCGTAGAGTCCGGCAAATTCCGACTTCGCCCGGTAGTGCTCGAAAAGCTCCTCAAACCATATTGCAAACTTACCATTCGTCACGGTTCCGTCCGGCGCGTACGCACGATAGTTTGCGACACGATCTATGAAAAAGACCGAAAGGACTTTGATCCCCAAAGTCCTCAGTCGCAGCTCCTTTTCAAAGTGACGACGGATCGTCGCCTCGATCTGGGTCTTCAAGATAACATCAGTCAAAGCGCCCTGAGGGCTGCCATGTCGCACAGTCACGTCATTAGCGAATCGCACCAGCTGCTCGCCGGCATCGATTTCGTTGACGATAAAACCATGCCTATATGTCTCTCGTTCATTAGAGACGGTGTACAAATCGTCTCCATTGCGCACCGTGACGGTTTCGCGCCTTCTTGACCCATCCCCGCGCGAAGGTATGGAGCTTGCGGTATTCCTCGGGCGTGAACTCCTCCCGGGACACCTTCGCCAAGGGGGGTATGCCCTTAAAGGCCTGACCTTCGTTGATGTATTTCTTGCCGGCCGCATACGCCATGATCGACCGAAATATTTTCATCTCGGTACGGATCGTGGCGTCGCTGACGTGGCTGTTGCACGCCGCGCGCCCCGTCACACCCGCGCGGATCGTGCGGGAGAAACGGTCACAAATCGTGGCGCAATTCTGGAGAAATGAAGGGAAGTGGGGGGGCGTTCCCCATGAAGCTGTAGGATGGGTTGAGCCGCGCGTGGCGCGGCGAAACCCATCGATGGGTATCGCCCCGCATGCGCGGGGCTCAACCCATCCTACGCGGCGGGGATTGGACCGACTCGCGCCTTGCGCTAGATCAAATGCGGGGTTCGGGTTCTCTGTCATTGCGGGGCGCCGTGTAGGGTGGTTAGCGCCCGCGCGAATGCGGGGGCGCGTAACCCACCGCTCGGGTGGGGTCCGTTGAAGCGATCCGGGTGAGGGGGGTCCGGCGGTTCGATTGGAGCGCGGGAACCCCCTCACCCCGCCCTCTCCCCTCCGGGGAGAGGGAGTCCGCGCGCGGCGCGTGCAACAAAAGGCCCAATAACGATGCCGACGATGGTCGGGCTCTGGTGCGTGGCGGGGTTTCTGGGGGTGGCGGTGCTGGCGGCGGCGCTGGGACGGCGGCCGCTGGCGACGCCGCTGGTGTATGGGGCGTGCTGCGGGGTGGCGCTGGTGGGGCTGGCGGCGGCGCTCGCCCGGCTGCTGCTCGCGCCGGATGACGGCGCCATCATCCTGCCGGTCGGGCTGCCGGGGCTCGGCGCCCACCTGCGCCTGGACGCGCTCGCGGCGTTCTTCCTGCTGGTGGTCAACCTGGGCGGCGCCGCCGCCAGCCTGTACGCCATCGGGGCGGGCGCGCACGAGACCGCGCCGCGCCGGGTGCTGCCATTCGTGCCCGCGTATCTCGCCGGCATGAACCTCACGGTGCTGGCGGACGACGCCTTCACGTTCCTGCTCGCCTTCGAGTTCATGTCGCTCGCCTCGTGGGCGCTGGTGATGGCGCATCACCGCGACCCCGCCAACGCCCGCGCCGGCTACATCTATCTGGTGATGGCGGCGTTCGGCACGCTGTGCCTGCTGCTCGCCTTCGGGCTGCTGGCCGGGCCGGACGGCCGCTATGCCTTCGACGCCATGCGCGCCACGGCGCCCACGCCGCTGACGGCGGCGCTGGTGCTCGGCCTCGCCATCCTGGGCGCCGGCTCCAAGGCCGGTCTGGTGCCGCTGCACGTGTGGCTGCCGCTCGCCCATCCGGCGGCGCCGAGCCACGTGTCGGCGCTGATGAGCGGGGTGATGACCAAGGTCGCGGTCTACGCCTTCGTGCGCATCGTGCTCGACCTCGCCGGCGAGCCCGCCTGGTGGGCGTCGATCCCGGTGCTGGCGCTCGCCGGCCTCACCACCGTGCTGGGCGTGCTCTACGCGCTGATGCAGCACGACCTCAAGCGGCTGCTCGCCTATCACACGGTGGAGAACATCGGCATCATCTTCATCGGCCTCGGCCTGGCGCTGGCGTTCCGCGCCAACGGCATGGGGCTGGCGGCGGCGCTGGCGCTCACCGCCGCCCTGTTCCACGTGCTCAACCACGCGATCTTCAAGAGCCTGCTGTTCTTCGGCGCCGGCGCCGTGCTCGACGCCACCGGCGAACGCGACATGGAGCGGCTCGGGGGGCTGATCCACCGCATGCCGCAGACCGCGGCGGCGTTCCTGATCGGCTGCGTCGCCATCTCGGCGCTGCCGCCGCTCAACGGCTTCGTGTCGGAATGGCTGACCTTCCAGGCCATCCTGGCAAGCCCGCAGCTGCCGCAATGGGGGCTCAAGTTGATGGTGCCGGCGGTGGGGGCGGCGCTGGCGCTCGCCGCGGCGCTCGCCGCCGCCTGCTTCGTCAAGGCGTTCGGGGTGACGTTCCTCGGCCGGCCGCGCAGCGCCGCGGCGGAGACCGCCCGCGAGGTCGACGGCTGCGCCCGCGCCGCCATGCTGATCTTTGCGGCGTTGTGCTTCCTCGCCGGCGTGCTGCCCGGCCCGGTGATCGACCTGCTGGCGCCGGTGGTCGCGCCGCTCGCCGGCGGCCGCATGCCGGTGCAGGCCGCCAATTGGCTGTCGATCGTGCCGATCGCGCAAAGCCGCAGCTCCTACAACGGCGCCGTGATCCTGTTCTTCATCGTGGTGTCGGGAACGTTGACCGCGCTGTTCATCCACCGCTTTGCGACGCGCGCCACGCGGCGCAGCGCCATCTGGGACTGCGGCTATCCGCAGGCGCTTCCCGCCTCGCAGTACACGTCGTCGAGCTTCGCCATGCCGATCCGCCGGGTGTTCGGCGCCACCGTGTTCCGCGTGGTCGAGAAGGTCGACATGCCGCGGCCGGGCGAGACCCGCGCCGGCGCCTTCGCGGTCAAGGTGTTCGATCCGGCGTGGGCGCTCGCCTACGGGCCGCTGGCGCGCGCCGTCAACCGCGTCGCCGACCGGCTCAACGTGCTGCAGTTCCTCACCATCCGCCGCTATCTCACGCTCACCTTCGCGGCCCTGATCGTGCTCCTGCTGGTGGTGGCGGCATGGCGGTGAGCATGACGACGAACATGACGATGATCTTGGACACGCTCGTCGACCTGCTGCTGCAGGGCGTGCAGATGCTGCTCGTGCTGGCGGTGGCGCCGCTGGTGCTCGGCGTCACCCGCAAGGTCAAGGCGCGGCTGTTGCGCCGGGTCGGCCCGGGCGTGCTGCAGCCCTACCGGGATCTGTGGAAGCTGCTGCACAAGGAGGCGGTGCTCGCCCACAACGCGTCGTGGCTCTATCGCGTCGCGCCCTATCTCATGTTCGCGCTCACCTGGGTGGCGGCCGCCCTGGTGCCGACCTACGCGACCAACTTGCTGTTCTCCTGGTCCGCCGACCTGATCGCCATCGTGGCGCTGATGGCCTCGGCGCGCTTCACCCTGGCGCTCGCCGGCATGGACGTCGGCACCGCGTTCGGCGGCATCGGGGCGTCGCGCGAGATGCTGATCGCGTCGCTCGCCGAGCCCGCCATGCTGCTGGTCGCCTTCACGGTGGCGCTGCTGATCGGCACCACCCAGCTTTCGACCATCGCGACGCAGTTCATCAACGAGCCGGTCGGCCTGCGCGTCTCGCTCGGGCTGGCGCTGTTCGCCTTCGTGTTCGTGGCGATCGCCGAGAACGCCCGCATCCCGATCGACAACCCGGCCACCCACCTGGAGCTCACCATGGTGCACGAGGCCATGGTGCTGGAATATTCCGGCCGGCACCTCGCCATGATCGAGGCGACCGCGGCGCTCAAGCTGGTGCTGTATTT